>Ga0214473_10001945_pt1 | contig 26157 bp, 21 predicted proteins | sample RVTome_7_FD_203509 | JGI IMG/M metagenome (GOLD analysis project Ga0214473, IMG submission 203509) | Soil microbial communities from uranium-contaminated site in the Upper Colorado River Basin, Wyoming, United States - RVT98D197 | ecosystem: Environmental > Terrestrial > Soil > Contaminated >...
GATAATAGTCCTCAAGTATTAAACCACTTTCATTTTGTGCTTGGATTGTGTCAAATTTATCCGGGTCTCCAAAAATGCCTTTGTAAGGAGGAGGGGGGATATAGGGAGAATGAGGAGGCATCACGTGAAGATATGCAAAAAAGGGTTTATCCTTCGCTCGTCTTTCAGAAATAAATTCCAAAAACCGGTTGTACACCTTGTCGGGCGGCGCTGTAATTTTAGAATGGTTTTGAGAAGGCTCACTTCCTTGTAAATATTTTAATAAATAAAACCTGTAAAGCCAGTCCGAAACAATATATTTCTCTTTGAAAATTTTAGTAATCCATCGACCCTGTGATAGCGTAAGAGTCTCATGTTTTTCCTTTATTAAAAAAGCATCCTGAATGCCTAATGTTTCGGGATAAGCCATAATGTTCTGTACAAAAGAATACGTTTCATAACCATACTCTCTTAGAACTGCAGGCAAGCTGTATGGATAATAATTATATGGTCGTCTTACAGCCTGATACCAAACCTTATTTGTCCATGGTTTTTGACCTGTCATTAAACTCATCACGGTAGGGGTGGTCCAGTTGGCAGAAGCGTAAACTACTTTGAATGCTACTGCTTTTTCTTTTTCTGCCCATTTCGTTATGAACGGCGTGGTAAGGCGGTTGTAACCATATACCTGCATATCCAGCGCAGTCAAAGCGTCCATGACAACCACTATAATATTGGGGCGTTTGGACTGGGAAGAATCTGTCAGATTTTTAGTCTGAATAGATTTTGCTTCCTGAGGCTTTGCGTAAAGGGGGAAGACTGATAAAGGAATTGCAATGACAGCCAATAATCCAAATAGCCATACAAGAGGTTGAATTCGAATAATCACCTCATTAAACGCTCTCTCAATCTTCCTCTCAATATACTTGCGTGTAAGCCATATTAAAACAAGAACCAGTACAATAGCGATACTTCCACACGTTATTAATAAAACATTTCGGTTTATACCAATAAAACTGCTAATAGGAACCTTTAAGCCAATTAAGCTGCCCCAATGAATCCCCCTTTTAAAGAATGTTTTTTCTACGTACAATGGAATAAGAGTCAACATAAAAAAGGCTATTATGTATTCAAGACGGCATGATTTTAAGATCTTGGACAATATTTTATAAATCAAATAAACGAGTAACCATAGAATGGACGCAATAACTATTGCCTGAATAGACCACATTAAATATACCAGTGATAATTCAGGCAAGAATTCTTTAAACCGCGTATGGAAAGATATTCCGTCCACATAATAAAAAGCATGATAGAGAAATTCGAGAGAAAGTAAGACAAAAACAATCTGAATGATAAAAAAAAGAGCTTTCCTAATGGTCATTTCTGTTTTAGTTCTGCAAAAAAATAATTAACCTCTATTAACACGTTAATAATACAATATGTTATCCCGCGATTGGTGAGTTAGTCAACCGCACATCACATTTTAAATCATTAATATTTATTCTCTCTCATAGAGCATAAATGACTTTCGGAGATAATCGTATCGATAGTAAGCAATAGCAAAAGGACAAAACCTAAGCGCGCCTGCACAACAACCGGAAGTACATGGCGGTCTATTTCATGGGAATCGCCATGCCAGATTATGGCTGCAAGAGGGTAAACAAGGAAAATCATAATGAGAGGCACCCATGAGGCTGTTGATTTTTTGGAGAGTGTAAAAACGATATTTAAACCAACGAGAATGCCGGTAAAGAAAATATATGCAGGGTATAATCCCCATGCAGAGACAGCATCAAACAGTTTCCCTGGCGGGGATAGGATAAATCCTTTAGGCGCATAATAAATTAAACGGCTGCTGAATAACATGTCCTGTAAATCGTGAAGCGGTTTTAAAAGCAGATAGCGGGGGTGCGTTAGCAGGTAACGAAGATATGTTGATTTGCCATGTAAATAGAGCCAGTTTCTGAATTGTTCGAGTTTCGGGTCCTTATAGTAGGCAAAATCGTCTTCATAATATATTTTCCCAGTTCGAGCCAGTAAATTTTCGTTTACAGGCATGCCGTGCTTTTCAAAATAGGCTCTGTATTCTTGATTGGGCAATATTCTCGTTGAAAAAACATTTAAAGTGTAGGATGTCCAATGATTGCCTGAATCAGAAAACTTATTCGACATTATAAAAACAACAATAAAGACAATCTGTAACAATATATAATAGTGCCGCCCCTTCCCCTTTTGATTTATATAACCAATCATAGCGATAATTCCGCCAATCATTAATACAATATAAGCGTTTATACTACGTAAAAAACCGAATAATATAGAGATAGCTATCAGTGCCAAAAATCTTTTTAAAGATATTTTTGGAACAATTATAATCCATGCTCCAATAAAACAGGCAAAAAATGAAAGCGAAAAAGATTCACTCAGAATCGTACTATTCCACAGTGAAATGATATCGCTCAAGCTCAGAGTTAAAATCGTGATATATACTAAAGGCATTAACCAAATTGATTTTAGTGATCGAGCAATCGCAAATCCCAGAAATGTCCATGAACAAATAGAAACAAAGAGCTGAGCATACGCAATAATTTTAAGATTCTTACCAAGAAGCTTATAAATAAGAGGCATAAGCGGAGTAGTAACACCCTCATTCGGATTAAACTCATTGCCGGAACTCGTGGTAAGCTTTAAATATCTGTTTGAATCAGGAAACAGCCTAGGTTCAGGAATTTCTAAAAAATATGAAACTTGAATGCATGCGTATGCAACAATAATTACAAAAGATATTAAATAGAATAATCGGTTATACTGCTTCGAGAACAAATCCATTAATTTTCCCTTATTTGTTTACTACAAAAATTATTTTCAATAATTATAGTACTATTATCATTTATTATAAAGAAATGTTATTATTAAAAGATAGTATAGAATTTATAATTGGTTCCCTAACTATATAGGGTCTGTTTATAAATTAGTGATTTGCATTTTCGTGAAGATAGGGAGTTAGATAACTTTTAAATCCATAATAGATTTCTCAGCGAACCTATACTGCTTTGTTAGAGAAACAACGATATAAGTTAACAGAAAAATCACATGAAGGATGGAATGGATAAACCCAGCGTAGCAATATTTTTCCCTGTCTATTGCGATGAGGCAACGGTCGAGGCGGTAGCCATGAAATCTCTCAAAGTACTGTCGGACATCGCTTCAAGATATAAGGTAATTATTGTTGATGACGGAAGCCCTGATCGTTCCGGAGAAATTGCTGACAAACTGGCCGCAAAATATTCTGATATATTGTCAATACATCATGAAAAAAACATGGGATACGGCACTGCTCTTCAAACAGGGTTCAAACACTCTCTTGATTACGACTGGATCTGTTTTACCGATGGGGATGACCAATACAATGTAAACGAACTATACCATCTGTCAAGACTGTTTCATCACTATGATCTTATAGTAACATTCCGTTATACCAAAATTTACGGCACATTACGGATATTTATTTCTTACGTTTATAATTCAATAATCAGATGGCTGTTTAGATCACCGTTAAGAGATCACAATTGCGGGCTGAAAATAGTCCGCTCAAAAGTTATAAAGGATATGGAACTCATATCAACCAGTCCGTTTATCGGCGCTGAAATTATTATAAATGCAATGGTAAAAGGATATCCGATCGGTGAGGCCGGCATTAAGACATATCCTAGAAAATTCGGTGAGTCACATTCAACTTCAATGGGTAATATTAAAACAAGTATTCAGGACATGTTTCGAGTTTATAAAAAGATATTCAAACAAAAGGATTATTTTTAGAGTCGAGGTCGCTGTTTGTATACAAAAGAATACAGGGAAGAAGAGCTTTGCGGCTGGGGGAATTATCCCTGTACACATGGGAATGTATTCAGACCTGAACGCATAGCTGATTTATCAGAAATATTAAGCAAAGAAAGAATGACGGTTCTGGCCAGAGGTGGCGGGACCAGTTATGGTGATGCCTCAATAAATGCCGATGGACTGAACATTGATACGAAGCGTTTGAACAAAATGCTTCATTTTGATTCATCAAACGGGATATTACATTGTCAATCCGGCGTTACTTTACAGGAGATAATCAGAACATTTCTTCCCAGGGGATGGTTCTTGAGCGTAACTCCTGGAACACAGTTCGGCACAGTCGGCGGATGCACAGCCTGTGATTCTCATGGGAAAAACTGGAAAGACGGTTCGTTTAGCTCTTATGTGAAAGGATTCAATCTGATGTTGCATGACGGAAGTATTATATATTGTGATGAAAAGAACAATTCAAACATGTATTATGCAACTTTTGGCGGAATGGGAATGACCGGCATTATTCTGGATGTTTGCATAGAACTTAAGAATATCAGCTCATCATATGTTGAAGTAGAGACTGTACGTTTTAACAATTTAAAAGAATTATTTGATCTTATACAAGAATCCTGGAACTCGTACCATTATTTATTCTCCTGGATAGATTCCCATAAAGAAGGGAATAATATGGGACGAGGCATATTGCAGAGAGCCAACCATGTTAACGATGGAGATTTGCATTATACTGAAAGGAAAAGAATTTCTATTCCGTTTAATCTCCCAGGTTTTGTCATTAACAGATATTCAGTAGAGACATTTAACGCTTTATTTTATACAAAAGCAAGTTTCGATAAGAATAGAAAAAGATTACACCTCATGGATTATTTTTATCCATTAGATGGTATTGCCGACTGGTACAGGGTATACGGAAGAAAAGGATTCCTGCAATATCAAGTTGCAATACCTAATGATAATGCATTCGAAACTATTTCGGACTTGTTAAAAATCATAGCAAGAACCAAGCTGGGATCAACTGTGGCAGCAATAAAGCCCATATTAAAATCAAAGGGATTATTGTCTTTTCCAATCAACGGATTCACGTTAGCAGTTGATTTTGCATACAATGAGGAAACCCGGCAGCTTCTGGATGAATTGGACAGGATAGTCACATCAAATGGAGGGAGAGTTTATCTTGCAAAAGATGCACGATTGAATGCAGATAATTTCGCAAAAATGTACTCAGAGTCATTACTTGAATGGGAAACCGTCAGGAAAGAATATGGGGTAACCAATATATTTAACTCGTTAATGTTTAACAGGCTCCGCGGGTTTAAATGAATGTTCTTATAATTGGAGCAAGTTCCGGGATAGGTAAGGAAACAGCACATGTTTTCTCTCAAAAAGGACATGCCGTTATATGCAGTTCCCGTGATCAGAAAGAATTAGAGTACCTAGTGTCTGATTTAAAGATAAGATACGGCAATAGTGCATATGCAGTTCCACTGGACTTAACCGACCGTCTTTCTATTAAGCAATTTCTGGATGATGTCTACAAAATTTACAAAAAAATTGACTGTATCGTTGTCACTGCTGCTACTATGCCTGGCAATGAAATGAAATATTATAGCGAAGAAGGGCTGATAAACACTACCATGACAAATTATATCGGTATCGCTTTAATTCTTAACGTTATATCACAACATATGGTCAACAATAATAGCGGAATAATCATATGTCTAAGTTCTGTTGCGGGTGAACGAGGCCGTCAGAGTAATTTCATCTATGGAGCGTCTAAATCGGCTCTAATCACATACTTGCAGGGACTAAGGGGGATGCTATACAGACATAATGTTCAAGTGACAACTGTGCTGCCTGGCTATGTAGATACCCTTATGTCTTATGGCAAGATCAAAGGCAGCCTTGCTGTTTCACCTGTGTATGCCGCAAAGAAAATTTATAGCCTTATAGATAAAAAAAGGAATACGGTCTATATACCTCCTGTTTGGTGGCTAATTATGAAAATAATTAAATCTATCCCTGAGACAATATTTAAAAGACTAAAACTGTAAACCAATCTCTGTTTTATACTGAACGCCTGAAAAACTCCGGCAAAAAACTGAAGGACCTTGAAAATTCTTTAACCAGCGCCAAGAATATGAAAGCACCGATTTTCGTAACTTCCGTGGTGATGATTTTAACTGTGTTTCCGCATTTCCTGATACTTTGGCATAGTGACTCAGAAGCTATTGTTCGCCATGGTCTCTTTGTTGCCGTTCAATTTCAGCTTGCTTATTTGATATTGACAATTCTCTTGGTAGATGCATTTTTTACAAAGCAGGGTCAGCAAAAATCGGTTCTTTTTTGAAAAAACCAAATAATCTGCGAAAAGGCAACGGTTGTCTTCTACAGGAGTGAAATTTTTCTGGTTCAGACTTAGGAAAAGTTCCCGCCATTTGTGAAGGGGTCATAGTTTCATTCATTACTTTTGAGAAGACGAAATTTTGTCCTTTGACATCAAAAAGATAATATTGTTAATATTAAATTATAACAAACCGAAAGGAGAAAAATGAATTCGTCTCATAAAAGAATAGCATTAATTACAGGTATTACCGGACAGGATGGATCATACCTGGCCGAGTTTCTTTTATCAAAGGGGTATGAAGTGCACGGTCTTATTCGCCGTGCAAGCACTTTTAATACAGGGAGGATAGACCATATCTATACAGACCCGCATGTGCCAGGGACAAGGTTATTTCTCCATTATGGTGACCTGGCAGATTCTGGTCAGCTAATGAACATCGTTTATAACATCAGGCCAGATGAAATATTTCACCTTGGCGCACAGAGCCATGTACGTGTGAGCTTCGATATTCCCGAATACACAGGAGAAATTGCAGGGATGGGCACTGTAAGGATTCTTGAGGCAATAAGAAGGAGCGGAATAAAAGCTAAGTTCTATCAGGCGTCTTCATCAGAATTGTTTGGCGCTACACCACCTCCCCAAAATGAGAAGTCACCTTTTTATCCAAGGAGCCCCTATGCAGCGGCAAAGCTTTATGCATACTGGATGACTGTCAATTACAGGGAAGGCTATAACATGTTTGCATGTAATGGGATACTCTTTAATCATGAGTCGCCAAGGAGAGGCGAGACCTTTGTAACGAGAAAGGTGACCAGGGCGATAGCAAACATACTTACTGGGAAACAGAGAAAACTTTATCTCGGGAATCTCAATGCAAAACGAGACTGGGGTTTTGCACCTGAATACGTGGAGATGATGTGGTTAATGCTGCAACAGGACAAACCCGAAGATTATGTGGTTGGAACCGGTGAGAGCTACACAATCAGATATCTGGTTAAAAAGGCTTTTGAATATGTAGGGATAGAAATTGAGTGGAGCGGTGATGGAGAAGATGCAAAAGGAAAAGTCAGGTCCCTGGATAAGAAATGGGATAGCGTACTTAAAACCGGAGAGACTCTTATAGAGATTGACCCAAGGTATTTCAGACCGACAGAGGTGGAACATCTTCAGGCGGATATAACGAAGGCAAAGAAAATACTCAATTGGGAACCGAGAACCACTTTTAATGAGCTTATCAAGATAATGGTTGATTATGACATGAAGCTTTTAGGGCTCGAACCTATTGGTGAGGGAATAAAGATATGTATGGCTAAGGATTTCAGTTACACAAATCATGAATATTCCTTCTATGAAAGAATAAGGGAGATAAAATAGTAGAAAAAAACTCGAAAATTTATATTGCAGGTCACAGGGGTCTTGTCGGGTCCGCTATTCTGAGAAAACTACAAGGGGAAGGGTACAGAAATTTAGTATCCGGGACTAAGAAAGAACTTGACTTGAGAAGGCAGTCAGATGTTGAAGCTTTCTTTGAGTCACAGAGACCTGAATATGTATTTCTGGCTGCTGCAAAAGTCGGTGGAATTCTTGCAAACAATACCTACAAAGCTGAGTTCATATACGACAATATAATAATTGCCGCAAATGTGATACATGCTGCATATAAATATGGCGTTAAAAAACTGTTAAATCTCGGATCTTCCTGCATTTACCCTAAATTTGCACCCCAGCCTATGAAGGAGGAATATTTACTGACTGGAGATTTAGAGCCTACCAACGAACCTTATGCTATAGCCAAGATAGCTGCTATCAAACTTTGCAGATATTATAATGAACAATATGGAACAAACTTTATATCTGTCATGCCTACAAACCTCTACGGGCCTTACGATAATTTTAATCTTGAAACAGCCCATGTCCTCACATCTCTGATTAGGAAGTTTCATCTTGCAAAGCTTCTCAGAGAAGGAAATTATGCCGAAATAGAGAAAGACCTCAAGAGTTTTCGGGTAGGCTTTGATTTCAACACAAATCTCGGGCCGAACAACCTTAGACAACTTGGCATTACCCATGAATATGTTGAAATATGGGGCAGCGGTGCACCTTACCGAGAGTTTCTTTATGTAGATGACCTTGCAGATGCCTGTATTTTTCTGATGAAAAACTACGATTATAAAGATATAGGGGAGTTCATTAACATAGGGACAGGAGAGGATATGAGGATAATAGACCTAGCAAAACTTATTAAAGAGGTAGTGGGATTTGAAGGCGAGATAAACAATGATACTTCTAAACCAGATGGAACACCCAAAAAACTTCTTGACATTTCCAGGATAAAATCCCTCGGATGGGAACCCAAAATAAGTCTTTCAGAAGGTATCAGGAAAACCTATAGTTGGTATACTGAAGTGTCATCATGCAACTAATATGATTACCTTAATCAATCATCAAGGCCTCAAAATAATTAAAGGCATTCAAATACAGAATCCCGCCCCTCATATTGGTCTTGCCTACCTCGGAGCTTTCTTGAAAAAACATGGATATTCCTATACGGCAATTGATGCCTGTGGTGAAGCTTTGGACCAGATTCTCCCATATGAAGACAATGATGACATTATGATACAGGGACTCACTATACAACAAATACTGCAGCGTATTCCGCAAGAAACAAATTATTATGAAATTGTGGACTTGTCATTGCATAATTATTTGTAAAAAACATTGTTCCTTTTTCTGTGTCCATACCAAGAAACATCACAATATCTTGTCCAAATAAAAATATATTGGTTAATATAGTAAATATTTTTGTTTCTATGCTCATCATATTAAAATATTTAATTTTAAATGTTAAATCAGTGGGGCCATCAAAAACAATAGCGCATAATATTGAGAATAATATAGTGAGGCTTAATACCACCCAATAAATTGGATATAACCTCAAAAACCTATTTGACAAAAACAACCGGTAGCTGCTTTTACCAACATATTTTTCATTTAATATCAATGTCATATAGAATCCTGAAATTATATAAAAAACTTGAACAGCAACAACGCCTCCGACAAATTTAAGTTTTATAAATGGCGCGGAATGAGTAATCAAAACCGATATTGCTAAAATTAGTCTTAATAATCCCATAATGACTTGCCTTTTATTATACGGTATAACGATGGTTCTTGCACAGGACGAAGATATAAAAAAAGATTTTCTTAATAAGTTACGTCCGTTGTAAAATATTCTTATAATGTGTTAAATTATTTTAATAGTGATAACCCTGATTAATCCTAACCTTGTTGTTCAGCGCAATGACCCATTTACAACCGGAATTGTGTATATGCCTATAGGTTTGGCATATATAGCGTCTTCGCTGCGCAAAGCAGGTTTTACAATAAAAGTAATTGATGCTTTTGGTGAAAAGCCTCGTCAGGTAAGGCATGAAGGAAAATTTTTGATACTTGGCTTGACCTCTGACGATATTATAAGGGAGATACCCTCTGATTGCAGGGTTATATTTGTATATGCCATTAATCTCACTAACCATATCTCAACTATAGGGATTGTAGAAGCCGTTAAACAGAAATTTAAGGATATACCGCTAATTGTTGTTGAAAATACACAAGCTGTGACAGCTTATGCATTGAGCTATGTTGCCGAATCGTTCTATAAAGCCGGCGCAGATTATGTGCTTACAGGAGAAGGAGAGCAGAGAGCAATAGACCTTGTTCATGCTTTGATTAACGGTTCCCGGAAAGATGTACGGCAGCTTGATGGGATAGGGTCCAGAGAATTTTACAATGCTCCTATAGGCACTATTACTAATCTTGATGCCTTGCCATTTCCTGCATGGGACATGTTCCCTTTAAAAAATTACTGGGATATTCGTTTTGCGCATGGTCCTTTTACAAAGAAGCGTTATCTGCCTATTTTGACTTCCCGTGGCTGCCCATACCAATGCGGATTTTGTGTAATACCAAAAACCAATAATAGAGCGTGGAGGAAGCGCTCTGCAAAAAATGTGGTAGATGAAATAGAATATTTTTCCCATACCTATAGTATTCAGGAATTTCATATTGAGGATGTTGACCCTACAATATCAGACGAACGTATCAGAGATATATGCCGTGACATTATTAGTCGTAAATTAAATATTAACTGGAAGATTGTTTCGGGAACAAAAGCTGAAACCATTCGTGATGAAGAAACTATTGATTTGATGGCTAAGGCCGGTTGTCGCTATGTATCCATCTCACCTGAATCAGGTTCTCCTCATGTTCTTAAGCTGATGAATAAGCCATTCAATCTTGCACATGCTGAGCGTATTGCTGCTCATATGGGCAGGGTAGGGATAAGATTACAGGTCTGTTTTGTACTTGGCTTCCCGGGTGAAACCGAAGAGGATTTAAAGATGACATGGGATCTTGTCCACAGGCTGACCCGCAAGGGCATTGATGAAATAGCCCTTTTTATCATTACTCCTGTGCCTGGGTCTGCCATATATGAATCATTCTATGGTTACAAGTCCTTATCTGAACTCAATTTCTCACCCACATGGCGGGATGATTATGAACGCTTAAGCCGTTTCAGATTAGATTTGTATAAACACTTTTTGCTCTGGAAGTTACTATATCATCCGTTAAAATTTCTAAAACAACCTTTAAACTTTATGCTACGCAGGTTTGAGACGAAGATGGAGATGGTACCTTATCGGACATTATCAATTTATCTTTATGGAATCAGACAAAGTTTGGCTGATGCCTTTTTGAGGAGGTCTTCAGGCCATGCTTAAGGTAACTTTTGTTTATCCGGATTTTGAGAATATTGGTATTCAGTATTTAATGTCTATATGTCTCAAAAACGGTTATGAAATAGATTTTGTATACTATCAGGCACGGAATAATTTTGTTAACAGGGTAAATAAATCTATTTCTTTTTCAGAGATAGCTAAAAGGATTGTCAATACCAAGCCGGATATTGTTGCTTTTTCGTGTGTGACCGACAATTATCAATATCAATTAAAATGCGCAAAGGAACTGAAAAAAATAATGCCTCATGTAATTACGATATTCGGGGGGATTCATCCAACAGCAGTTCCTCAAAGAGTATTGGAAAATCCGGAAGTCGATTGTGTCGCTATAGGCGAGGCTGAAGCCTCTTTCAGTGAATTTCTGCAAGAGGGGAGAAGAGGGGACAGGTTTGTCCTTCCTGATAAACCGATCAAGGGTATAGTCTTTAAAACAGGTGACGGCATTGTCGGTGGTTTTTCAGAGGGTAAGCTGTCTGATCTGGATGAAGTGCCTTTTCCTCATAAGGCCCCATTTACCTCAATAATGAAGTTAACCGGAGAATATCGTATTATTACCAGCCGGGGATGTCCTTACAGTTGCTCTTATTGTTTTAATTCGTTTTATCATGGTTTGAGGGGGAAAAAGGATCTAAGACGGAGAACGGTGAATAATGTAATTGATGAACTTTTGCTTGCAAAAAAACAATTTTCCCCAAAGTATATATCATTTTGGGATGATTCATTTACTACAAGTAAAAATTGGATTCGGGAATTTTGCAGTTTATACAAAAGCAAAATTAATTTACCTTTTATGTGCATCGTAAATCCATTTTATATAGACAAAGAGATAGCAGAGTTGCTAAGTTCGACTGGTTGTATTTTTGTTGGAATAGGAGTGGAGTCAACTTCAGAGGAAGTTTGTTTGAAAATACTCAATAGAAGATCTAGTAATGAAAAGATAATTCAGGCTATAAAATATCTAAAGGAAGCAGGCATATTAGTGCAGGCTGATCACTTGCTGGGAGTGCCCGGTGATACACTCGCAAAAGAAGAAGAAAGTGTTATGTTTTATAACGGATGCAGACCTGATATAATCAGCGTGTATTGGTTAACTTATTATCCAAAGACAGAAATAGTGAACATTGCTTATAAGCAGGGATTACTTTCCGATAAAGATATAGATAGTATTGAGCAGGGTATATTAATAGAAAGCGGCTCTCTTCTTACGGGAGGAAGTTTAAGGGACCCTAACCGATATTATAGTATTAATTTATTATTGAATTATTTCCCCCTGTTGCCGGGATGGTTTGTTACATTTTTGATTAAAAGTCGTTTATATCGCATATTCCGGATAAAGAATTATTATATTACTACCGCCTTGCCCCGCGTTATAATTGCTTTTACTAAAAGGCGCTATGTTCATGGGAGAGTTTATATTATCAATTTTATTAATGAGATATTATTGAGTAAATTCCGTAGGTCCAGTATATAATTATCATGTTATTTTTTATAAAAACCAAATAACATTTAATCTAATTAATAAGTGAGAATGGGTCAGAGTATCAGTATGTCGGAATCTAAAGAGAATTATAGTATTGCTGTTGCTATTCCTTGTTACAACGAGGCATTAACAATTGCCAAGGTAATAAAAGATTTCAGAAATATTTTACATGATGCCCCGATTCATGTTTTTGACAATAATTCAACAGATAAAAGCGTAGAAATTGCAGAAAAAGAAGGGGCTATTGTTCATCGTGTGAGAAAGCAGGGTAAAGGCAATGTTATGCAAGCTATTTTTGATACGATAGATGCCGATGCCCTTATTGTTGTTGACGCTGATGACACGTATTGCGCTGAAGATGCTCCCAAATTATTAGAACCCATCCTGACGGGAGAGGCAGATATGGTAGTAGGTAATAGGCTTCCAAGCGCCACAGATGAATCTATGCGCAGGCTCCATCAGGTTGGCAACCACCTTATAGGCTGGATAATCAATCGCATGTTTAAAACAAACTACAAAGATATTCTTTCAGGCTATCGTGTATTCAGCCGCCGTTTTATAGAGACTGTGCCGCTTTTGACTCCAGGGTTTGAGACAGAGACTGAACTGACTTTGCAGTCTTTAGAAAAAGGGATGGAAATAGTTGAAATTCCTATTTCATACAAGAGCAGGCCGGAAGGGAGCGAATCCAAGCTGAGGTCACTTTATGACGGGCGCAGAATCCTGATGACGGCATCTATGCTTCTCAGGGATCATCAGCCTATAAGGCTGTTTGGACTGATTAGCCTTGTTGGCTTTCTAATAGCCGCCGTGGCTGCAATATTAAGGATAATAAATTATCTGGGTTCTGCAACGCTGCCTGACAAGGTATTAACAGGAATCATTATAATAGTGACTCCGTTAGCTATTGTATCTCTGGCTATCGGACTGATTCTTAGCGCGATTAATACCCGGTTTCGCGAACTTAATCAAATCATGAAGAGAAGAGGCAAATAATGCCCTTGGACAATATCTATGAATAAAATTATTTTTGTTCAGAAAGAAATGGAGGACAAACTCGGACCGATGATACTTACTGCGTATCTGAAAGCTCACGGTTTTGAGGCAGAAATAATAGTTAATCCTCAAAAAAATATCAGAGAGCTCAAGGAAAAGAAGCCTGAGTTTATAGGTATAAGCCTTTGTTCACCTTCGGTTGACTGGGTGCTCGAAACAGCTCACTTCATTAAGGCAAATCTTCCTGATTCATTGATAATCCTGGGCGGCCCTCATCCCACGTTTTTCCCGCAGATTGTTGACCGGCCCGATATAGATATAGTCTGCGTCGGCGAGGGAGAAAAACCTTTGCTGCAGGTTTTAAAGAACTATAACGGCAGTATGTCCTCAATAAAAGATGTCCCTAATCTGTGGATAAAAAATGGGGATTCCATCATCAAAAATGATGTCGGTCAGCTCTTGACCGAGGATGAATTATCACAACTGCCTTTTTCCGACCGTTCTCATTACGATAAGTATCCTGCATTGAAAAATAATCCTCATAAAAAAGTCTGGACCTCGAGAGGGTGTCCATTCAATTGCAGCTACTGTTTTAACCATGCATATAAAGCAATCTATAAAGGTCACGGAAAAATCATCCGGCAAAGATCGGTCGACAGCATTATTGAAGAGATAAAGGAGCTGAAAAGATACGGATGGAAAACGCTTGAGATTATTGACGATCAATTCCTTTTGTCAAAAGACTGGGTGCGTGAGTTTTGCGAAAGATATAAAAAAGAGATTGCACAGCCTTTTGCATGTATCAGCTCCGCTAAACAGATAGAGCGTGAGGTTGTAGGTTTACTGAAGGACGCGGGCTGCAGGATTATGTATTTCGCTGTTGAAAGCGGCGTAGAAAGGATAAGAAAGGAAATATACAACAAACCGGTTACGAATAATGACATATATAAAGCGGCAGACGCCCTGAATTTTCATAATATGTCGTTCGTAACATTTAATATGATCGGACTCCCGGATGAGACCCTTGAAGATATTTATGAGACTGTAAGAATAAATCAGAACATAAAGGCAACATATCCTGTGTGTTCCATACTTCAACCTTATCCAGGCACGCACATAGCTGAAATCATACGGGAACAAACAGGCAAAGATTTCGGGAGTAAGTTTACGTATTCATATTTCCAGTCAAGTATCATTGATGACCCTGTCAAGCGCAGATTGTTTAACAACGCCCAAAAGCTATTCGGATATTTTGTCAAATCAGACATTAAATATGATAAGTTTGTTCGTTTGGTAAGAGATCCCGTTTTAAATATTGATAAATTATATCCGCTTGTCTTCTATTGGAATTTCGGAAGAGACATCAAAACAAGATATGGAATAGGCTGGTTATCGTTATTTAGATACTGGCTTTATTCCAAGGGATAATAAATAGTATCTGTTTAAATCCTTTAGCAATTATATTCCAAACGATAGATTTATTTTTGAATGCAATTAATAAACGATAAATCAGATCATAAACAGAAGGGGTAAGTTTAATGGGTAAGCATGTTTCAAATTATGAAGAGATGCTGGAAAATGTTGATTGTAATTTATGCGGCAATAGTGATTATGAAGTAGTTTATCATCCACAATATGAAAGGGCAAACACTGGTAACATTGTAGAGACATTCAGGTCTTCCGGTGATGAAGTTCTGATAGATCAACTTGTGCGTTGTAAGAAATGTGGTCTTCAATATCTTAATCCCCGGTTACGCCAGGAAATTATTCTTAAAGGCTACTCCGGTGGAACAGATGAAACGTTTATTTCACAGATAGAGGGTCGTGAACGCACCTTTGCAAAATCGCTTGACTTAATTGAACAGATTGTTCCTGCAAAAGGCAAGATTTTAGATGTGGGAACAGCAGGTGGATCTTTTTTAGGGGTTGCCAGCAAACGCGGATGGGATGTAATTGGATGTGAGCCAAGCAAGTGGCTGGCTGACTGGGGGAGCAAACACTATAATATTACCATTTATCCGGGAACAGTCTTTGATATGAATATTAAGGATTACTCAATTGATGTAGTAACGCTGTGGGATGTATTGGAGCATACTCCTGATCCCAAAGCTGTTTTAAAGGAATGTAGGCGGATATTAAAGCCAGGCGGACTTCTTGTTGTAAATTATCCTGATATTTGTTCCCCAATAGCCAGATTGATGGGGCGTAAATGGGTCTTTTTACTTTCTGTTCATCTTTATTACTTTACATTTAATACAGTAAAGGAAATGTTAAGATTAACAGGGTTTGAAGTGATTAAACGAAAAAAACATTGGCAGACACTTGAGCTTGGATATATCTTTTTCAGGATGAAGGCATATATATCCGGTTTGGCTAATATTGGAAGTAAGATTATAAAGACCTTAGGTATGGAAAAGGTTCAGATCCCGTACTGGATAGGGCAGACATTGGTAATTTCCAGATCTTCTCAAGATAACAAAACCCTGTCTGTAAGGAGGCTTAATTGAGTAAAAAAGAAAAGATAGTTGTTCTTGGTGCAGGCATGGGTGGTCTGTCAGCAGGTTATTTCCTTGCCAGGACAGGGAAATATGAAGTGACAGTAATTGAAAAAGCCCCTGTTGTCGGAGGACTATCGGGCAGCTTTAAGCATAACGGATTTGTTTTAGACTATGGCGCTCATAAAATATACTCGGTCATTCCTAACATAATGGATGAAATAGCAGACCTGATGGGAGAGCGATTACTTAAAGTTACAAAGAAAAATCGCATCTTCCTGAAAGGTAATTTATTAGACTATCCATTACAGATTGGAAATCTATCAAAGGCTTTGGGGTTTCAGACATTTTTGAAGTTAGGTTTTGGATATGCATTAACATTTATGCAGGGTTTATTTGATAGAAGCCCTGCCTCTTCTTATGAGGAATATGTTGTTAAAAAATTTGGCCGTACGACCTATGAATTAGTTTTCGAGCCGTTAGCAGATAAGGTTTGGGGTGAACCTTCAACTTTACACCCCGATATGGCAAGCACCAGAATACCAGCATCAAGCGGGTTAGATGTTATCCTTAGATTATTAGGTATCAAGAAAGAATCAGCAGAGACCAGCGCTAAATTTTTCTATTATCCCAGGAAAGGATTTCAGGATTTTTCTGATATATTGAAAGAAAAAATTCAAGAAATGGGTGGCAAAGTTATTGTAAACGTTAACCCGGAAAGTGTACAAAAGACAGATGGTAGAATAAATGCAGTCAATGTTACAGTAAACAAAGAGTCACTTCATTTTCCCTGTGATTACTTAATTTCTTCTGTTCCTCTTTCTGACTTAGGACAATTAATATTTGCCGGTCAAGACGAAGAATTTAGTAAAGCAGTAAAAAGCTTACAGTTCCGGCATCTGATTTTAGTTTATATTTTTGTAAAAAAACCTCTTGTATTAGATGACCAGTGGATATTTTTTCCGGAAAGAGAGTTTATATTCAGCCGTATCTTTGAACAAAAACAGATGAACCCTGAATCAGGTCCCCCGGATAAAACTGCTATATGCTGTGATTTTACCTGCAGAGAGGATAGCTGGCAGTGGAATAGCAAAGATAAAGTTTTAATAGATAAGTGTATGGAAGGACTTGTAAAAGGCGGTTTCATTCTCAGTGAAGATGTCATTGATCACCTTGTTGTCCGTTTTCTTAATTTTTATCCACGTTATGATCTGAACTATAAAGAAAAAATAGAAGGGGTTACAAGGAAGCTTCAGCAATTCAACAATCTATTATTAACAGGCAGAATCGGGATGTATAACTATAACAATGTAGATCATTGTTTTGATATGGGAAAATTTATTGCTGAGAACCTGGAAAAAGGGAAAATGCCTAACGAGGTCTGGAGAGAACTTGATCATAGAATTTCAAATTACAAGATAGTTGATTAACTCAGCCTACATAAATTATTTGAGTACAAATTAAGGGTATCATGTTTCAGAAATTAAGTTTGCTATGGGATTCTAAAAGACTACCGTGGCTTATTATTGGTTATGGTATCATCCTGCGTCTTGTTCAATATCTGCATAATCGTTCACTTGAAATAGATGAAGCAAGGGATACAGTAGTAGGCATCCTTGGCAGGGCCTTCTCGGATTTATTTAAACTTCCTGATATATATATTCCGACTCCTGCGGTGGGCTTTTTTATAATTGAAAAGATTGCAGTGCAATTTTTTGGAGACAGCGAATACGCTCTTAGACTGTTTCCGCTTTTAGCAGGCATAATTTCTTTGTTTCTTTTTTATTTTGTAGCTAAACAATATGTAAAACAAAAAGTTGTTCTGATTGCCCTTATCCTTTTTGCCACGTTAGAACCATTGATTTATTATTCAGCGGCTATTAGACCATACTCAGGCGATATCGTTATGGCTCTAACGATGTTATATCTTACATTAAGTTATATTCATTCAGAGAGATTGACCATTTCGCAGACTGCCCTTTTTGGAGGAATTGGAGCGGTAATGATATGGTTTTCGACCACTTCCGTTTTTATGTTGGGTGGTGTTGGGATAAGCTTATTTTTACTATCGTTAATCAAAAAAGAGTGGACAAGAGTTGGCAATCTCTTATTTATTTATTCCATATGGGCATTAAGTTTTAGTGTTTATTATTTTTTTTATCTTCACAATTTTTCAGGCAATCCATTTATGTATAATGCAGCCAAGGGTGAAGATATGTTTATGCCTTTTCCGCCTTCCTTCTCTACCATCAAATGGTTTATAGCAAGATTTTTTGGCACCTTTGAAGAGACAGTAGGTTTTTTTCAGCCAGGCATAGCAGGTATTGCAGCATTAGCTTTTATCATTGGCTGTGTTTCTATATTCAGAGATAAAAAAGAAAATTTTTTTTGTTTGATATCACCCGCAGTACTTGTATTATTAGCATCATGCATTTCTTTATACCCATTCAGGCAGAGATTGATAATCTTTTTGGTGCCTTCTTTTTTATTCTTTATAGCGGAGGGAACTGAATATGTTATGAATAAAACAGCTAATAACGCGCGCATAATAGGAATTGCGTTTATTGTATTATTATTGTTTCATCCTTTACTTTCTTCAGCCAATCATTTGATTAAGCCGATAACTACAGAAGAAATTAAACCAGTCCTAAGTTATATTAACAAAAACTGGCAAAATGGTGATGTTCTGTACGTTCACTATGGGGCGCATCCTGCATTTGCATATTATTCAAAGAAATATGGTTTTAAAGAGAGTGACTATATTGTAGGTATATATGCAGGGGATAGAAATAATCAGTGGGAGTTTTCGGTGGATTATCTGAGGGCATATACGAAAGACCTTGATAAACTTCGTGGCAAAAAGAGGGTATGGATACTTTTTACCCATACGCCCATGCTTAATAAAGGAATCGATGAAGAGGTATTTTTCATATATTATCTGAGTACCATCGGTAAACAAATAGATTCTTTTAGGGATATTGAAGCATCAGTTTATCTGTATGATTTAAGCTCAGTTATGGTTGATTCACGTAAAGATAGTGATGTAAGAAAACCTCTGCACTGGAACTTTTGAGGGGACATCAGGCTGTCTCAAAATGTCATTCTGAGGCGTCAGCCGAAGAATGTTAAGCTTGTAACATGTTGTAATTATAGATTTTTCGCTTCGCTCAGAATGGCAGATAGTGCACTTTTAGGAATTATGGGACAGCCTGACATTACTATTTTTGTAGATAATTATAAATGACTATATGGCTAAAAATGATGGCTACTTGTTATAATAAATAAATTTTATTAGAAATTAAGAAATCTTTATATAACTTAGATGGAAAATCGAACTTTATGAACATTCTCGGTATATCAGCATTCTATCATGATAGTGCAGCCTGTCTTGTGCAAGATGGCAGAATAGCTGCTGCTGCGCAGGAAGAGAGATTTACCCGTAAAAAACATGATCCTTCCTTTCCAAAGCATTCTATCAATTACTGCCTGCAATATGGCGGCTTAAGTATTAACGAGCTGGATTTTGTTGCTTTTTATGATAAGCCATTTATAAAGTTTGAACGCATACTATCAACATACCTTGCCTATACGCCTTTAGGCATCAGGTCCTTTATCAAAGCAATTCCCCTCTGGATAAAACAGAAGCTATGGATGAAAGAATTGCTTAAAAGAGATCTCGGTTATGAAGGGAAAATCATTTTCACAGAGCATCATGAATCCCACGCTGCATCTGCATTTTTCCCTTCACCTTTTCAGGAAGCTGCCTTTCTTACTATGGACGGTGTTGGTGAATGGGCAACGGCAAGTTATGGTATTGGCAAAGATAATGGGATACAGATTCAGGCGGAGCTTAGTTTCCCCCATTCTTTAGGCCTGCTTTATTCTGCGTTCACCTATTATACAGGTTTTAAGGTCAATTCTGGTGAATACAAAGTAATGGGGTTAGCACCTTATGGTCAACCCAAGTACAAGGATATTATACTCTCCGAACTGATGGATTTAAAAGAAGACGGTTCTTTCAAAATGAATATGAAATATTTTAACTATTGTGTTGGTTTAACGATGACAAACGGGAAATTTGATAAACTATTTGGCGGACCCCCTCGAAAACCGGAATCCCCTTTAACCCAAAGAGATATGGATTTAGCCCGTTCTGTGCAGGAAGTAACCGAAGAAGTGATGCTGCGTATGGCGCGCCATATTCACAAAGAAACAAGGCAGAAAAATCTATGTTTGGCAGGGGGTGTAGCCCTTAATTGTGTTGGCAATGGAAGGATTTTGCGAGAAGGGCCTTTTGAGAATATCTGGATACAGCCTGCTGCCGGAGATGCAGGAAATGCTCTGGGGGCTGCTTTATTTGTATGGTATCAGTACTTAGAAAACAAACGGGGCACTGATAGCGAGAGAGATTTTCAGCAAGGGTCATATCTTGGACCAAAATTTGAAAATAGTTATATTGCTGATTACCTAAAAAGAAATAATATACCATATACAGAATTAAGTGATGAAGACATCCCTGAAAAAATTGCTGACTTAATTGCTGAAGAAAAGGTAATTGGCTGGTTTCAAGGGCGGATGGAATTTGGGCCAAGAGCATTGGGGAGCAGATCGATTATTGGAGATGCCCGTTCTCAGAAGATGCAGGAAACCATGAATCTGAAGATAAAGTTCCGCGAAAGCTTCAGACCATTTGCACCTTCGGTGATAAAAGAAAGGGCATCAGACTTTTTTGAGATAGACAGGGAAAGTCCTTATATGCTTTTAGTAGCCCCTGTAAAAAGAGAACTCCAAAGGAAGATGACAGACGAAGAAGAGAAACTATTCGGACTTGATAAATTGCACGTTACTCGTTCTACTATCCCGGCAGTTACCCACATTGATTATTCTGCCAGAATTCAGACTGTTGATGAAGAGACCAACCCCTTATACTATCGCATGATAAAAAAGTTTGATGAAAAATACGGCTGTCCTGTAATTATTAATACCTCGTTTAATGTCAGGGGAGAGCCAATTGTGTGCACCCCGGAGGATGCATATCTATGTTTTATGCGCACCAATATGGACTATCTTATAATGGGTAACTTCCTCCTGGAAAAGAAAGAACAGAAACCACTGGATAAGGATATAGACTGGCTTAAAGAGTTTGAACTTGATTAGGTGAGTATAATGCTTATTGAAGAAATAAAAAACATCAAAAGTGAAAAAAAAGACCTCCGCCAGTTTGGTATAACAATTGGTATTGTTTTAGGACTGCTCGGAGGATTATTTTTATGGCGGGAGAGAGATTACTATTTGTACTTTGTCATCGTTTCTGTGCTATTCATCTTGATTGGAATAGCTCTGCCTGTTTTGTTAAAGCCCCTTCAAAAAGCCTGGATGACCCTTGCGGTAGTTCTTGGCTGGTTTATGACAAGGGTTATACTGAGTATCCTGTTTTATGTAGTAGTTGCAGCAATTGGTATGCTGGCAAAGATGTTTGGCAAGCATTTTCTTGATTTAGAGATGGATAGCTCTAAAAGTAGTTACTGGGATTATAGGGAACAAAGAGAAATTAACAAAAACGAATATGAAAGGCAGTTTTAAAACTTTCGTTATTCCCGTGAAAACGGGAATCCAGTGATTTCAAAAGGTTCTGGATTCCTGCTTCCGCAGGAATGACAGACAAACAGAGTTTATAAACAGACTATAATTAATAAACAAATAGGAGGGAAGGAGATCAATGAGCAAGCTCTCAATCTTTAAAGAATTCTGGGATTTTCTGAGAATCAGGAAGAAATGGTGGTTAGCGCCGATAGTTATCTTCCTTATCTTGCTGGGTGCACTGATTATCTTTACTGAAACATCTGCACTGGCGCCATTTATTTATACATTGTTTTAACCTTGCCGATTATATATTTTTTTACCTCTTTCGTATATCGGTTGAAAACGATTTTTGTTTATTGAGATGGCATACTTGAAGTATGAAGACAAACAAGAAGCATCATTCCCGCTTGTCCCGGTATTGGCAATTTTTCTAATGGGACTTGTCGGGAATTCTTTCCATTTTTTGTCATTTTGGCTTGTCCATCCCGACATTTCGGGACGAACAAGTCGGAATGACGTCAACATATCAGCCACTACAATCTTTTGAAGATTGTTGATTGAGAGATGGTAATAATGGACTAATTCGCCAGTTGATTTAAGTTTCTTTAAACCCTGCAATATTTCCTAATTTGTTCCCAAAATGATATATTAAAACAAACTAATAGATTCAATCCCTTTCGTAAAAAATATTTCTCGAATAAGTAAAATGCATTTCGGAAAATTGAAAAATATCTATATTTCTTTTATAAAAATTTTTATTTTTTTAATCCCTCTCCTACCTCTTTATGTTTCTTCCTCAATGGCGTTTCCATACACCACAGGCAAAAATTTCGCATTCAGGATTTTGGTAGAGCTTGCTACAGTCTTATGGATAGGACTTATGGTTTCAAACAAAGAGTACCGACCAAGAAACTCAACAATTCTTTTAGCGGTTTTGGCGTTCACATTCATAGTGGGCTTAGCCGACTTATTAGGAGCAAATCCTTATAACAGTTTCTGGTCAGGCTATGAACGCATGGAAGGGTACATAACTATACTACATCTTGCCTTTTATTTCTTAATTATTAAAAGTGTTATGAGAACAAGAAGAGACTGGATGATCTTCTTCAATCTATTTGTTATTGCGAGTATCTTGGTTAGTTTATATGCATTATATCAAAAATTTTTTATTCCACCGAAAGTATTTATCAAATTAAGTCCCGAGGAGGATTTGAGGATATTTAGTACAATAGGTCATCCTTCATTCCTTGCATCTTATCTGCTATTTATCATTTTTCTGGGTTTAATTATATCAATCAATACACAAAAACCTCTTTTGAGATATGGTTATTTATTAGCTGCTATAGCAAATCTTGTTGTTATATACCTTACTGGTACACGAGGTGCTATGTTAGCAGTTATTATTGGCGCTATACTTTTTGGCATGTTTTATACATTAAGGAGTGCAAGGACCCCAAAAGAGCAACTCCTTAAAAGAGTTGCCCTTCCAGCTGCTGGATTATTCATCATCTTATTGGCACTTTTTTGGCCTGCCAGGGATGCAGATATAGATAAAAATAAACCATTTCCACACTTTATATCTATATTAGAAGAATCATCGGCTCAATCCCGATTTAGAACATGGGGTTTAGTATGGGAAGGGGTTAAAGAAAGGCCGATATTAGGATGGGGGCAGGAGAATCTTACAGGAATATATACAGTCGTTCCTGTTCCCTCTCCTTTTTCTCGCTTTTTCCCTTTTACCTTTTCCGAGCCGTTATGGACAGACCGTGCACATAATATTATCCTTGACTGGTTGATTAATGCGGGGTTTATAGGTCTTTTTTCCTATCTTGCGATTTTTTTCTCAGCTTTTTATTTTACACGGGTAGCCCTTCATAAAAATTTAATTACAAAAACGGAGGGATTTACTATTATTACTGCTATTGTCGTTTATTTTACTCAGAATCTTTTTATTTTTGATACTATTAATACTTATATAATATTTTTTACTTTATTGGCATATATTGATAATCTCGATTATACAAATACGAATGAGGCATCTCCTGTTACTGTTTCAAATAACCTGAGAATTAAACAATATGCAAGGATAACACTGTTTGCTCTATTAATTTTTTCTTTTGCTGCTTATTTTATGAATTATAAACCAATAAAAGAAGCACAGATATCTAACAAGATAAGCAATTATAATCTAAAATCCGCTTCTTTTTTAACACTTCTTGTGGATTTCAAGAAAGCGTTGTCTTTTAAGACATTTGGAGATACCGATATCAGAATAAAGATGGCAATAATAGCTGACAGGATACTGAAATATAAATTTTTTAATGACAAAGGCACACTAATATTTCTCCAATCATCCACAAAAGAACTTGAGAAATTAGTTGCAACTAATTATCATAATTTATCGTATTGGCTTTATATGATTGATATCTATAATAGAATTGCTTTTTATGAACCTTCTTTTATTTCTAAGACAGAGAACCTTATTAATAAATTTATACATCTAAATCCAAAAAATCAGTGGATGGTCTATTTTATACAGGCTGATAATTTTGTTCTTAAAAAAGACTATGAAAACGCCTACTTGACTATAAAAAAAGCAGTTGAACTTGCCCCTCAGAAAGACACTGTTCAGCTAAGATTGGCACTGGCAGGCATTTTGACCTCAAGAGAAGATGTGGTAAACTCTGCATTGGATAATGTGAAAAGAATCAGAAAAGCAAAGAATCCTGATATAGCAGAAGGAAAAACCCCTGTATTTTCAGTTGATGAGCTTCAACTGCTTACTCAAACATCTATGGAGGTTAAAAGTTTTAAGCGTTCTCTTGAGTTTTTAAAAGAAGTGGTTTCTATTGCTCCTGATAAGGCAGAATATCATTTTGATATCGCAAAGGTTTACCTTGCCCTTGGTGATAAGATAAATGCCATAAAAGAGGCTAAAAAGGCTGCAGAACTTGACCCCTTAAATTATACTCTCGAGGCAAATAAGTTTCTTTCCAGACAACATAACAACACAACTTCAGCTAAATAAGTTTTTACTGTATGAATCTTTTTTATTGACTTTTGTTTGTGATTTCTCAAAAATTTTAGAACTTACCTGTTATCCAGCCACCACTCCACGGTCTATCTGCCTGTGAATTTACAGTTCCGCTGATACCACTTCCGGAAATGTCCGTAGCTGATGTGCCGGTCCCTTCGTTAAGCGGCCAATAACCTTTTAATATAGTATTGTCTATATTGCAGGGGGAAATCAGTCCAAGTAAATCGTCCTTGCACTGGTTAATTTCTGCAGATGACCTTGCTGTCAGCCAAAATCTTACATCATCAATTGCAGCATTAAATTGTTCACTAAAGGAAATCAGGCTGCCTCCACTCCCTTCAGGTACTTGCATAGGGATAAGTGTTCCAATATCTCCAATTATGGCCCCATTTTTATATATATATCCATCCCCGGTCACTTCAGTAGGGTCATAAGCATAATTTCCACTGGTAGAACCACAGACACGGAATGTCCCATCTACATAGATATCTAAATGCCATGCGGCAGACTCTGCCCCACTACAGGCAGTATGAACACCAGTATGGTTTTGGTTAGTAAGTGTAACAGCAATATGGCTCCAGGTATTTTGAGTAAGTGTAACAGCGCTTGAAACTGTACTTGAAGTAGTTGTGCTGCTCCCATATCCTATTTTTGCTTTTAATACATTATTGTAAAGATAAACCAAGATGCCCATAGTACTGTCAGCATGTGTAAATATAGGAGCATTCACACTGCTGCTCTTAGGCATTACCCATGCCTCAAATGTGAATTCTTTGTTGGCAATACTTGGGAAATCACTGCTCTCAGCGAGTATATAAGCGTTTGTATTGGAAGAAAGACTGAAATCAATCGCAAAAGCCCCTTTCATTGTATCAAAAACCTTTAGCATAGGACCCGTTCCACAACTTATAATTATAAAGCTAAAACTTAAAAGAAGGATACCTGAGACAAGAAATAACAGTAACTTTGTCTTGAACTGATTTAAACCTTTCATTTTTACCTCCAAAATTTATTATGCAGGAAAGATAAATCTAAAAAATTATAGAATATTATATTTTAACATGTCAATATTATTTTTAATTCCTGTAAATGGGCGGATAAAAATTGAATTCCCCTGACGATTTCAATCTAAAAACTGCTCTTGTAACTTATTGTTGTAAATTTGTAATATAAAAATAAGTGAAGATTTATGAAAACAGTTAACAATGCAAGATTTAAAAAGGTAATACTCATTGGGATGGATGGGTTAGACCCAAAGGTGTTGTCTCATTTAATGAATCAAGGTGACCTGCCTAATTTTTCTAAGCTCGGTCAGGTTGGCTGCTTTTCTCCATTAACAACGAGTAATCCTGCACAGAGCCCTGTTGCGTGGGCATCGATTGCTACAGGGAATAATCCGGGATATCATGGCGTTTTTGATTTTTTAAACCGAAGAGTGACGGATTATATGCCGGAGCTTGCCATATTAAAAATGAATCCTAAAAACGTGTTTGGTAAAAGGGAATTAATGTTTTTGCCCGTTATGCACGGAAATTCCTTCTGGGACCATACCTCTTCTAATAATATTCCTTCAACTGTTTTAAAGT
>Ga0214473_10001946_pt1 | contig 26140 bp, 24 predicted proteins | sample RVTome_7_FD_203509 | JGI IMG/M metagenome (GOLD analysis project Ga0214473, IMG submission 203509) | Soil microbial communities from uranium-contaminated site in the Upper Colorado River Basin, Wyoming, United States - RVT98D197 | ecosystem: Environmental > Terrestrial > Soil > Contaminated >...
TCCAAGCGTTCGACCCAGAACAGCCCCGCGGCCGCCGAAGAAAGAGCCGATCGTCCAATTGCGGCACGAAGGACCGTCTCATGACGGCACACCCCCACGTGCCTGTTGTGGAGGCGTCGCGAACCGCCCGGCGCTCCGCAAGTTTCACATCGCGCTGGTGGGGCACGCTGCTGGCCGGTGCGCTTCTTCTGGCGGGCGGCTTGGCATACCGTCTAGCGGCCGCTGCCGTCGCGGCCGAGCTAGCCGCGAAGATTCGCCTGGATCCTCCGTTGGCCAGTTTGCCGCACGTGTTGGGACCGTGGGTCGGCGAGGACGTGCCGTTGTCCGAGGGCGTGCAGCGGATCGCCGGGAACGACGATTTCGTCAGTCGTCGCTATCGTCATTGTGGAACCGGCGAGCAGGTTCATCTCTACGTGGCCTACACGGCCCGGCCGCGGACGATGCTGCGGCACCGGCCGACGGTGTGTTACGCGAGTGCCGGCTGGTCGCACGTTGGAACGCGCCTCGCGGCGCTCGAAGCTTCCGCGCCATGGCACGAGCACTGGCCGGTGCTGTTGCACACCTTCCTGAAGCCGGAAGCGACCGAGCGTCGCGTAGTCGTGCTGAACTACTACGTGCTCAACGGCCGCGTGACGGTGGATGAGAACAGCTTTTGGAGCTGGACCTGGCGTGACCCGAGTATTGCCCGCGATGCATCGCGCTATGTGGCACAGGTGCAGATTGCAGTGCCGGTGCTTGTTGATCCGCACTCCGCTGAGCAGACGGCACGAACGTTCGCCTCGGCCTCTGGTGACGCGATTCTATTGCTGTTACCTCGTATCGGCGACCTTGCCCGTGCCCCAACAACAGGGTCCGACTGACTCGGTGACCTGAGGACGTGAGGGGGACATAGACCGTGACGGCAGCCATGAATGGACCGGCGGTATCCGTCATCATTCCGACCTACAACCGGGCGTACTGCGTCGGTGAGGCGATTGAGAGCGTGCTGGCCCAGTCGCTGCGCGAGCGCGAGATCATCGTCGTGGACGACGGCTCGACGGACGAGACTTCCGCCGTGGTCGAGCGGTACGGCGACGCAGTCCGATACATCCGGCAGTTGAACGCGGGCGTTGGCGCGGCGCGGAACACGGGTATCCGGGCAGCCCGCGGTGAATACGTCGCTTTCCTCGACTCTGATGATGAATGGCTGCCGGACAAACTCGGGGTTCAAGTCAGCGCCCTGGCCGCAGATCGATCTCTGGTGGCCCACATGACGAATGTGCTGATCGTCCCGCAAGACCAGCCGTCCCGGGAGTTGTTCTCGTTGAAGCGTCGGGCGGATCTGGCCGCGCGGCCCTGCCGGCTTGAGCGGCCGCTGGTTGATGTGCTGGACCTGTGGATCTACCTGCAGGCCGTAATGGTGCGGCGCGCGGTGTTCGAACAAATCGGGCTATTGGACGAGCGACTCCGGTTTCTCGAGGAGCGCGAGTTCCTTTGTCGTCTGGCCATCGCCGGACCGTGGGTCACGTCCCCGCAACCGCTCGTGCGCATCCTGCGGAAGAACCCCGGCGACGAGAACCTGATGGGCATGCTCACACGCCGCCCGGCGACCGCGTGCGCGAGTTTGGTCCGGATCTACTGCCGGGTGCTGGCACGTCCGGGACTGCTTCCGGCCGAGCAAACCGCGGCGCGGCGCTGGCTGGCCCGGGCCAAGTGGGATCTGGGTGCGGCTGTGTGGATGCGCGGCCGGCGGCGCTGGGGACGTCGCTGGTTTGTCTCGGCGCTGGGGTGCGATCACTCGGCCAAAACCCTCGCGAAGGTCGCGTTGGGCGTCCTGCTGGGGCGCAGTGGCATTAGGATCGCCCAGCGGTTGCGCAGGCCGGCCGTGTAGCACACCCAGTCGTTGGCCGAAGCATGGCAACCGCGCGCTTCCAGGCGAAGACCCTCTGGTGGAAGCGTTCGCCTCGTTTCTGATATCGGGCTCGCAAATCGAACGGACTGCGCGTCGCGAGCTTACGCACACCTCAAGAGGAGGACACGCTTGATGAATCTGGAACAAGCGGTGCGGCGCTACATTGTGGAGAACTTCCTCTTGGGCGAGGACTCTGGGCTGAGCGCTGCAGAGTCGCTGCTCGGAACCGGGGTCGTGGATTCCACCGGCATCCTGGAGCTGGTCATGTTTCTTGAGGAGAGCTACGGCATCGAAGTGCGCGACGAGGAGATGCTGCCGGAGAACCTGGACAGTATTGCCAACATCGTCAAGTTCGTGGAGCGCAAGTTGGTCGGCCGTCGCGTCGCTGCGCAGTCCATCGCCGGGTAGTCAAGCCATGCCGCTCGTCCACAACCTACTGACGGACAGTGCGAAGCGCTGCTCGGACAGGCCCGCGCTTATTTGTGAGGAACGCACCTGCACCTTCGGACAACTCGACGAGGGGGCGGACCGCCTCGCTGCGGTCCTGCAAGATCGCGGACTGCGCCGGGGTGACCGTGTGGCGGTCTTCCTGGAGAACTCAACCGAGTTGGTCATGGTCGTGTTCGCCATTCTGAAGGCCGGCGGCGTTTTCGTCGTCGTCAACCCGACGACGAAAGCCCGGAAGCTGGCTTACCTGCTCAATGACTGCGGCGTCAGGGTACTGTTCTCACAATCGTCCTTGGCTAATACCGTCGCCAAGGCATTGATCGAAGCGCCTAGCGTTGAGACGGTCGTCTGGGCCACCGCATCTCCGAGTGACGATCCACGGAGCCCGACGATAGCGCAGTGGCTCAGTGATGCCAAGGCGCCGCCGGCGGATCCGCACTTGATCGACATGGACTTGGCAGCGATCATCTACACGTCGGGGTCTACCGGTGGACCGAAGGGGGTCATGCTGACGCACCAGAACATGACGAACACGGCCTGGGCCATCTCGACGTATCTGGGGAATACGCCGGACGACGTCGTGCTCTGCGTGCTGCCGCTCTCGTTCGACTATGGACTGTATCAGGTGATCACGGGAGCACGGGTCGGCTTCACGGTCGTGCTGGAGCGCTCGTTCGCCTACCCATACCAGACGCTGAAGCGCATGGAGCAGTATCGCGTCACCGGGCTGCCGGGCGTGCCGACGATCTTCGCGACGCTGCTCCAGATGGCGCCGTTCGAGGGCGTCGACCTGTCGTCGTTGCGCTACCTGACCAACACGGCGGCACCGTTCCCGCCCGCCCATATCCGGCGGCTCCAGCAGCTCTTCCCGCACGCTCGCATTTACTCGATGTACGGTCTGACCGAGTGCACGCGCGTGAGTTACCTGGACCCCGCGCGGCTGGCCGACAAGATCAACTCGGTCGGCCAGGCGATGCCGAACTCGGAGGCATACGTCGTCGACGAGCAGGGGCGGCGCGTCGGGCCGGGCGTGGTGGGCGAGCTCGTCATCCGTGGGGCGAATGTGATGCGCGGCTACTGGGGCAAGCCGGAGGCGACCGCCGAACGCCTCCGGGACGGGCCGATCGCTGGCGAGAAGGTGTTGTACTCGGGAGACCTCTTCTACACGGACGACGATGGGTTTCTCTATTTCGTCGGCCGCAGGGATGACGTCTTCAAGTGCAAGGGCGAGAAGATCAGCCCACGCGAGATCGAGTCGGTATTGTTTGAGCTGGAGGCCGTCGCGGAGGCCGCCGTGGTCGGCGTCGCGGATCCGATCGATGGCCAGGCGGTGAAAGCGTTTGTCGTCCCCCGCCACGGCCACGCGCTCACCGAGCAGCAGGTGCGGCAGCACTGCCGGGCGAGCCTGGAGAGCTACATGGTCCCCAAGTTCGTCACAATCTGCGACGCGCTGCCGAAGACGGATACGGGCAAGATCCGGAAGGCCAGCCTGGTCGAGGCCGGGTCGGCCGCCACCGACTGAGGCGGGCGACTGCCGGGCCGTCACCGAGTCACAAGAATGTGTGGTATCGCAGGCATCCTGACCGAGGGCTGCGCCGGGCCCCCAACGTTCGACGAGCTCGGCCGCATGGTCGCGATGCTGCGGCACCGCGGACCCGACGAGTACGGCCTCTACCGGGACGAGCGGTGCGGGCTGGCGCATGCGCGCTTGAGCATCATCGACGTGGCCGGCGGCGCGCAGCCCATCCACAACGAGGATGAGTCGGTCTGGGTGACCTTTAACGGGGAGATCTTCAACTACCTCGAGCTGCGCCAGGAGCTGGAGGCGCACGGACATTGCTTCTACACGCGGAGCGACACCGAGGTCATCGTGCACAGCTACGAGGAGTTCGGCGCGGAGGCCTGGTCCCGCTTCAACGGCCAGTTCGCGTTCGCGCTGTGGGACCGGCAGGCGGGTCAGCTATGGCTCGTGCGCGACCGGCTCGGCATTCTGCCCCTCTTCTACGCCCGCACGGGCACGCGTCTGCTGTTCGCCTCCGAAGTAAAGGCGCTGCTCGCGAGCGGTCATCTGTCGCCGCGCTTCGATCCGGCGGCCCTCGTGGAGGTCTTCACGCGCTGGGCCGTGCCGCCACCCGCGACGGTTTTCGCGGGAGTGTCCTGTGTACTACCGGGTACTGCTGCGTGTTTCGATCGCCACCTTCGCAAACGCGAGGCGCGGTACTGGCAACTCGACCTCACGCCGGACGCTGGACCGGCCGAGTCGAGTGAAGCGGAGGCGGCCGATCTCCTCGGCGAGCACCTGACGCAGGCCGTCCGGCTGCGCCTCCGCGCCGACGTGCCCGTCGGAGCGTATCTGAGCGGCGGCCTCGACTCGTCGGTAATCGCGCAACTGACTCGCGCCTGGGTCGGCGATGAGCTGCAAACGTTTTCGATTCGGTTCGAAGACCCCGCGTTCGACGAGACCGGGCCGCAGCGGCACATGGCCGCGCGGTTACACACGCGCCATCACGAGATCCTGTGCGGGGCCACCGAGATCCGGGCGGCGCTGCCCGAGGTGGTCTGGCACTGCGAGACGCCGCTGCTGCGGACGGCGCCCGTCCCGCTGTTCCTGCTCTCCCGGTTGGTGCGGGAGCACGGGATGAAGGTCGTGTTAACGGGTGAAGGTGCGGACGAACTGCTCGCCGGGTACGACATCTTCAAGGAGGACAAGCTGCGCCGGTTCTGGGCCCGGCAGCCGACGTCACGGGTCCGTGCCGGGTTGTTCGCGCGGCTGTACCCCGACGTGGGGCGAGGGCAACAGGGCACGGGCCTGTGGGCGGAGTTCTTCCGCCGCGGGCTGATGGACACGCACGATCCGTTCTACTCGCACCGGATTCGATGGGAAAACACTGGCTGGGGCGTGCGATTCCTGGCGCACGAACTGCGCGCGTCGTCTGAACCCGGTCCGACGGACATTACCGTCGACGGCGCTCTGCCCAAAGGATGGCACACCTGGGGACCGCTGGCGCGAGCGCAAGGGCTGGAAATTGCCACATTCCTAACGCCTTACCTCCTGAGCTGCCAAGGGGATCGCGTCGCGATGGCTCACGGCGTGGAGGTCCGCTACCCGTTCCTAGATCCCGAGGTCGTCGCCCTGTGTAACCGCCTGCCGGCGCGGCTGAAGCTGCGGGGACTGCGCGACAAAGCCGTGTTGCGCAGCCTGGCGAGCCAGTCGCTGCCGGCCGAGATTTGGCAACGCCCCAAGCGGCCGTACCGCGCCCCCATGACCACGGCCTTGTTCGCCCGCCCGGATGGCGATTACGTCGATGAGCTGCTCTCGCCAGGCTGCCTGCGTCGCTTCGGATTGGTTGACGCGCCGGCGGCCCAGCGCCTCGTCGAGAAAGCCCGGGCGCGAGGTGGACGCATGACCGGCGAACGGGAGGAGATGGCGCTGGTCGGAATCCTGACCCTCCAGTTGCTGGCCTATCACGTGTTCGAGCAGTTTGCGGCGCGGGCGCGGATGGCCTATGCGGCCTTACAGACGACTCGACCCAGCGTGTGCGTGGACGCCGCGGAGCGCGCGGTGCGCCCCGTTGGGGAGCCAGTGGGGCAGGGGCGGTGAGCGTGTCAAGCGAGACGCTGCGTCGGCCATCGTCCGACCCCCCGACCACACCATTCGGGCCGCACGTGCTTGACATCGACTGCGCGGCCGTAGCCCAGCACATCGAAGCGGCTTTGCGGCAGCAGATCGGCCGGCAGTTGCACCGCCGCGGCGCGGTCGTCGCGGTGAGCGGCGGCGTGGACTCCGCGTTGTGCCTCGCGCTGGCGGTCCGTGCGTTGGGACGCGAACGGGTGCTCGGCCTGCTGCTGCCCGAGCGGGAGTCGCCGCCCGACGACACGGCCCGGGGCCGCCTTTTGTGTGAGGCGCTCGGTGTCGAGTATCAAATCGAGGACATTACCGCGGCGTTGGAGGCGTTGGGCTGCTACCGCCGGCGGGACGACGCGATCAGCCAACTCTTCCCCGAGTACGGACCCGGATGGCGCAGCAACATCTCGGTGGGCGACGATCTACTGGAGCGCGAGCGCGTCCAATATTTCACCTTGACGGTCCAGTCGCCCACGGGTGTTCGCGAATCTAAGCGCATGCCGCTCCCGGTCTACCTCGGCGTCGTCGCGGCGACGAACATGAAGCAGCGCACGCGCAAGCTCGTGGAGTATTACTACGCGGAGCGCCACAATTACGCCGTCGTCGGCACGCCGAACCGGCTGGAATACGAGCTCGGCTTCTTCGTCCGCGGCGGCGACGGGTTGGCCGACCTGAAACCCATCGCGCACCTGTACAAGACGCAGGTCTACGCGTTAGCGCACCACCTCGGCGTCCCCGAAGACATCTGCCGACAGCCGCCGAGCACCGGTACCTACAGCCTGCCGCAGACGCAATCCGAGTTCTTCTTCGGCCTGCCGATCGAGCAGCTCGATTTGCTGCTGTATGCAGACGAACACGTCGTGCCGGCGGAGCCGGTCGCTGCGGCGCTGGGCCTGACCGTCGAGCAGGTTCAACGGGCATATGACGACATCGCGGCGAAGCGCCGCGCTGCCGCGCAGCTTCATCAGACGGCGCTTGTTCTCGAACCGCCGGAGTGCTGACGGATGCGCGAACGGACTCGCTGGCACTCGGCCCGTCGCCGAACCGTTTGGAGCGCTGGGGCGGTGGCCGCTGTCCTGATCGGTGGCTTGGTCGTTCGCCGGGGGGTGGTGCCTGCGATGCAGGTTGAGCACGCTGAGCTGCCAAGGTTGGAGGACGTTCCGTCCGTGGCGTGGGAGTCGCTGACGGGTCTGCGGGTCTTCTTTGGTCATCAGTCCGTGGGCTACAACGTAGTCGCTGGTCTCCAACAGCTCCTGGCAGACAACGCCCGGATTGATCTGCGCATCGTGGAAACGGATCGGCCGGACGACTATGAGCGCCCGATCTTTGGCCACGCCCGCCTTGGGCGGAACGGCGATCCACGATCGAAGCTGGATGCGTTCGCAGATCTCATGGAGGGGGGGCTCGCGGAGCGCGTCGACATCGCCCTGTTCAAGTTCTGCTACGTGGATATCACGGCCCGCACCGACGTCGTCGGGCTGTTTGAACGGTACCGCCAGGTTATGGGGGCGCTGCGGGCGAAGCACCCGCACACGCTGTTCGTCCACGTGACCGTGCCGCTCTGCATCGTACAGACTGGCCCGAAGGCCTGGGCCAAGCGCGTGCTGGGCCGGGGCGACAACAACTTGGCGCGCTGTCGCTTCAACGCGCTCCTGCGGAAGGAGTACGCGGGCCGCGAGCCGATCTTCGACCTGGCGGAGCAAGAAGCTACGGCGACCGACGGAGTGCGGTGGTCGTATCCGCAGGACGAGTGCCGGGTATACGCGCTTGCGCCCGCGTTCTCGAGCGATGGCGGACACCTTAATACCGTAGGCAGCCGGGCGGTTGCAGAGCAGTTGCTTATCACGCTCGGGCGGGCGGCCGTCAACCTGGCTCGCCCAGAATAGGCGCGGGTGTCCCCGGGGACCTCATACCGGAAGGCGCGTGCGGGCCCGGGGGTCTGGGCGCGGTGCGGCGCACCCGTACCGGCTTGGCCGGTCCGACAGGATTGTCCAAAACGCGCGGACGCAAGATGAACACAGCCCCGCTCACCGAACACCGATCGACCAGGCTGGCCGTCAAGTGCCGAGACTTCGTGGAGGGCAAAGGCTCCGTGCTCGGCGCGGCGCTATATCGTGTATATGGCCGTGTTCGCAAGCGAAAACTGCGGCAGGCGCTGATCTATGTGGTCGGCCAGCACGAGGGGAGCGACATCTATTCGCGCACCCTGCGCCGCATCTTCTCCACGTACCACGGTGTCGAAGTCGGCATGTACACGCACGGTGGCTGCTTCGTCATCGGCAGCTTCCCCTCCGGCACACGGATTGGGCGGTATTCGTCGATTGCGTTGACGGCCCGGGCCATGAACGCCAACCACCCGATGAACCTGCGCTCGTCCCACGGCTTGTTCTTCGACCCCGAGCTTGGCCTGGCCCGGGAGAGAATCATCCCCGAAGGGCGCCTCACGATCGGAAACGACGTCTGGATTGGACACAACGCCGTCATCCTGCCCGGGGTGACCTTAATCGCGGACGGGGCGGTCATAGCCGCGGGGGCGGTCGTTAATAAGAACGTTGCGCCATATGCCGTCGTCACTGGCAATCCTTGCCGGGTGGTGCGCTACCGGTTCTCGCAGAACGTGATGGACGAACTCCTGGCGTCGCGCTGGTGGGAGAAACCGCTCGACGAGCTGCGCCCCCTGGTGGCCGACTTCCAACGACCGCTGGAAGAGGATGCCATTCGCTGAGTTCGCCGGAGTTGCTCGTGATCTCTGTCGTCATCCCGGCTCACAACGAGGAGACCGTCATCGAACGTTGCCTCCGGGCGTTGGTCGTGGGCAGTCGTCCGGGCGAGCTTGAGGTGATCGTTGTCTGCAACGGATGCACCGATCGCACGGCCGACGCGGCGCGCGCCTGGGGTCCGCCGGTTCGGGTTATCGAGACGCCTCACGCTAGCAAGCCCCACGCTTTGAATATTGGTGACGGGCTCGCGTCAGGCTTCCCACGCCTGTACGTCGACGCGGACGTCATTCTGCCGTCCTCTGCGGTGCGGCGGGTTGCGGACGTCCTGCTGGACGGTCCGGCCCTCGTTGCCGCGCCGCGCGCGAACGTGGATTTCTCCGGCCGCGGCTGGCTCATCCGTGCTTTCTACAAGGTGTGGACACAGATGCCGCACTTCGATGACGGTGCGGTCGGGTCTGGCGTCTACGCGTTGTCGGAGGAGGGCCGCCGCCGGTTCGGTGCGTTTCCCGACCTGACATCGGATGACGGTTTCGTTCAGTATCTGTTTCCTCCGCGAGAGCGACGAACCGTGCGGGACGCCGAGTTCACGATCGTGGCTCCGCGCAGCGTGCGGGGACTGCTGCGCATCATGACCCGCGCCCATCGCGGGCGATTCCAACTCCGCCGACTGCGCCCCGAACTGCGGCCGAACGCGCCGACCTCGCCGTGGCGTTCGTTGTGCAGAATCGCGGGGCGCCCGGGGCTGTGGTGTCACGCGCCGGCCTACGTTGCGGTAATGCTGACGGCCAAGATGCTTGCGCTCTGGCGACTATGCTGGAGCCGCCATGTCACCTGGGAGCGCGACGACAGTGTCCGCACGGCTCAGATTGAACACGCAGGTGCATCGCGCAAGCAACCGATCGTGGCAGCAGGGGACGAATGTCGCAAGCCGTGACCCTGCCGAAAGCGTTTGGCTGCCGTGCTAGGGCGGGTCGCGCCGGTCGACGCCGGGTCGACTGGCGTGTGCATTGCGACCGCGGCGGTGGAGCACGTGGAGAAGCAGCGCCGCCGCGACCAGACCGAGCAGACCCGAGAGCACGTCTGCGAGATCCCCAGCATCAGGTGGCCGCGGCCTCAGCGGATTAAGCACCGCGAAACAGTCGAATGCTTCCTTCAACAGCAATAGGGCAAGGCAGACGCCGGCCGCCGGCCGTGGGCGCAGGCGTCGCCGCAGGAGCACGTAAAGGCCGGCCAGAGCGAGAAAGCGAAGTGGCCAATCAAGTGGTACGCCCAGAAGCTTGTGTTCGCTGAACAGCGCGAACACGCTCTTGAGGTGGCGCACGCGGAGAGTCCAAGATGCCGGCCATTCAGCGACCATCGGTGGAGCTCGTGAGCGCTACTGTAGCGCGGCCGCGCCCGCGCGGCAATGGGCCGGCGTCCTGGGCGGTAGCACCTGAGCCACGGGATGCCACCCGATCGAGGGCTGGGTCTCACCCGCGTTTGTGCTACTTCGGTGCGGGCCCTGACACGGGCAATCTCGGCGTTTCTGCGTTGTGCTACGCGGTCGTGGGCAGCCTGGCGCAGTTGGATCCGGGCGTGCACCTGACCGTTTTCGATCACACGCGCGGCCTAAGGCGCGAGACGATAGCGTTGGCCACCAGGTCATTTGAGTTCGAGCGTTGCGGGGCCTACGTGACGCGGCGCCTGTACCGACGGGAGAGCATGTGGCATATTCGCCTCTGCTGCCGACTGGGAGGGTGGGGCAACCCGAGCGCGCGGCGGCTGCGAGCGTGCGACGCGGTGCTCGACATCAGCGGCGGGGACAGCTTTACCGATTTGTATGGGATGTGGCGCTTCGCGTCCGTGGTTTATCCCAAGCGCCTGGCACTGGAACTGGGGAAACCTCTCATCCTCCTGCCGCAGACGTACGGACCGTATCGCGCCCCGCGCGCGCGGCGGATCGCCTCGGAGATCGTGCGACGGGCCGCCATGGCTTGGGCTCGTGACCCGCGCAGCTTTGACGTGCTCAAGGATCTGCTCGGTCCTGACTTCGACCCGGCCCGGCACCGCACTGGCGTGGACGTCGCCTTTGCGTTGGAGCCAAGTGTACCGCGCGTTCCCCTGCCCGAGCCGATTGCTGGCTGGCTGGCCGGCCAGCCGGACACGCGCACCGTTCCCGTGATCGGCTTCAACGTCAGCGGCCTGATCTGGCACGACCCGGTGGCCATGCGCGAGCGCTACGGCTTCCAGGCCGACTACCGCGACGTCGTGCTGGGCTTCTTGCGGCGTGTGCTGCGGGAGTCGAACGCCCGGATTCTGCTGGTGCCGCACGTGTTGACGCCGCCGGGGCACTACGAATCGGATTCCGCCGCGAACGAAGCGGTGTTCGCGGCCTTGACCGCGGCGCATGACGGCGCGTTGGGCCGTGCGCTGTCCGCGGCGGCCCGGGCGCGCGTGGCCCGCGTGCCGCCCGTGTACGCGCACCCGTCCGAGATGAAATGGATCATCGCCCATTGCGACTGGTTCTGCGGCATGCGCATGCACGCCTGCATCGCCGGTCTGTCCTCCGGCGTCCCGACCGCGGCGATCGCCTACAGCCTCAAGACCCAGGGTGTCTTCGAGACGTGCGGCCAGGGCGGCTGCGTCGTTGACCCGCGCGTGCTGGACACCGCCGCCGCCGTCGACGGCCTCGTCGCGGCCTGGTCGGCCCGCGCCACGGTGGCCGAAACGCTGCGCGCCCGCGTCGCCGCCGTCCGCGCGCAAGCCGCCGAGCCGTTCCGCGCCCTGGGCGCGGGGCTGGCCGCCAGCGCCTCGTTTCCGCCAGTCGGAGTCCATCCGTGAGCTTGCGGGCCCGCGTATTGAAGGGCACGCTGTCACTGGCGGCCGGCCGCTCGCTGGGCGACGTGTGCAGCTTGGCCCGGAACATCATCGTCGCCCGGATGCTGACGCCGGCCGATGTGGGCATCGGCGCGACGTTCTGGATCACGGTCGCACTATTGCAGATGATCAGCGACCTCGCGTCTGATCGGCTGCTGGTCCAGGCGAAGGACGGTGACGAGCCCCGCTTCCAGGCCACCGTACACCTGTGGGAATTCGGCCGCGGACTGATCAACAGCATCCTGCTGTTCGCGGCGGCCTGGCCGGTCGCCCACCTGTTCAAAGCGCCGGAGGCGCTCTGGGCGTTTCAGTGCGTGGCGCTCGTTCCGCTGCTGCGCGGATTGAGTCACCTCGATATCACGCGCTTCCACCGCCGCCTGCATTACCGGCCGCAGGTCACGATCGAGCTGTCGGCTCAGATCGCTGCCCTGGCCCTGGCCTACCCGCTCTGCCGCTGGCTCGGCGACTACTCCGCGGTCCTGGCCATTGCCCTCCTGCAAGGCCTCATCCAGACGATCGGCAGCCACGTAGCCGCCGAGCGGTCCTATCGGTGGGCGTGGAGTGGGGCCCACCTGCGCCGAATGTTCGCGTTCGGCTGGCCGCTGCTGGCCAACGGCCTGCTCCTGTTCGCGATCATGCAGGGCGATCATCTCATCGTCGGTACCGCCTTCTCGACCCATGAACTCGGCCTTTACGCCATGGCGTTCGCTCTCGCGACCGCGCCGTTCATGCTCGTGGGCAGCGTGCTGAACCCCGTCGCGCTGCCGCTGCTGTCCGCGGTTCAGGACCAGCCCGCTGCCTTCGAACGACGGGTGCGCTTGTGCAATGGGGCCTTCGCGCTAGCCGCCGGTGTGGCGGGGATTCCGCTCCTCGTGAGCGCACCCTGGCTGCTGCGGGTGCTCTACGGCGCCGAGTACGGCCAGGCCAGCGGGGTCTTTGCATGGCTGGTCGTTGCCCGCATGGTCTGGTTGCTTCGGCACACGCCGACGACAGCAGCCATGGCCCGGTCAGATACGAAAAACGCGCTTGCTGCGAATGTGTTCCGCGTCAGTGGTGTCGTTCTCGCGATCCTGGCTGCGGCGCTAAGTTATTCTCTGGCGGCGATCGCGCTTGCTGCGGTAATCGGCGAGTTCTGTGCGCTACTGGCCAGCACGATCCGGCTGCGCCGGCTGCACGGCGTAGCGGCGTCGGCGACTCTGGTTCCCCTACAGGTTCTGCTGGCCGCCATCGTGGCTGCCGGTCTGTTGCAGGCGGGAGGGTACTCGGAGCGGTCGTTGAGCGCGATGTTGCTGGCAGCCGTGCTGATCGCCTTATATGGTGCCGCGCTGCTCCTGGTCGTGCCATCCTTGAAGGCCGAGATGCACCGGGGGTTGTCGGCTGTGAGATCGCGCCTGGGCAGCGTTCTGGTGCGCGTTGGTGACTCCCGCCCATGAACCGCCCACCCTTTCTTGCCGACGGTGCGCTTCCGGTGCCCGCTATGCGGGACGTTGCCGAGTACGAGCTCTGTTCGGGTTGCCGGGCGTGCGCGTATTGAGCCACAGCACATTTGCATCGTCGCCGCGGAAGTGTATGGCCGGCGGCCGGTCGTTGCAGGCGCAGTTCGGACGAGCCGGTGCGCGAGGGTCTCCAAGTATGTTTGGCTTTTCAGGCAGACGGTCCCTGTAGCACTAGCACTGCCGCACCTGCGACGTTCCAGCTGCGCTGGTAGCAGTTGCTCCTACAGAGTGCCGCTCCCCTCTGCGACCGTCCTCGTGATTACCCAGGCTTACGCCGCCCCACTCCTGGTCAACACATTCGAAACGGCACTGCCCCTTGCAGGAGTCTTGCGATGGCGTGTACCCGTCGCCTCCGTATTCTGCTAACCGTCCCGATGGTCCGTGCCGACCGGATGCGAACCCGCAGTTGGTCTGCGTGCGACAGCCTTAACGACTCTGGCTTGGGGTATGTGGCCGCCAGTTGTGTCCGCGCCGGTGCAGAGGTTACACTCCTAAGTTGGGATACGGATCTTGATCGTGACGGGCTACGCCTCGCCCTGCTGCAATATCAACCGGACGTCGTCGGGGTGAAGGTCCTCACGCCACTTTTCCGGGCCGCCACGACAACGCTTCAGGTCGTCCGCAACACGCTCCCGCGCGCAATCACCGTGATTGGCGGACCGCACCCGTCCACCACACCGCCGGCAGTTCTTTTTACGGAGTTTGGCCACTTGATTGATTACGGCGTCGCCGGTGATGGCGAATTGGCGATGGCCGGCTTGCTTTCGTGCATCGCGCCCGATCCTGGCCAACCGTCCGCCGACCGCCTTCGACATATCCCTGGACTCGTGTATATAAACGGCACTCGCCCCACGGCCAACCCTCCGTGCTACCCCAACCTGGGGGACGAAGAATACATACTGGACTGGTCACTCCAACCGCCGGCACGGTTTTCCACAGCCCCAAATCCAGCGCTTCGCGGCGCCTATGCACTCATCTGCGACTCGCGTGGTTGCCCGGCGCGCTGTGGTCACTGCACGGCGGGGGCAATAAGCGGCGGCGGGCTCCCACGACGGCGATCAGCCGCTGGTATTTGTGCCGAACTCGAGGAACTATTCTCCAGATACTCCCTGCGCGCGTTTGATTTCACGGGCAACAATTTCCTGTCAGATGTCGATGCAGTCTCGACCATTTGCGAATGGCTAGCCCACCGCGGTAGCGGCGTCACGTGGGGTTGCACGGGTGCTGCACACATCGCCAGCTTGGACGACGACCACCTCCTCCGTCTCATGCACCGGGCGGGCTGTAGGTCTATACACTTCGGCGTGGAAAGCGGCAGCGAACCTGTTGCGAAAGCCCTGCACAAACCATTCTCGTTGGCACAGTGTGATCACATCGTGCGTCGCGTTCGAAATGCCGGGATCGCTGCTCGTGGCTACTTCATGTTTGGGTTTCCGAACGAAGAGCTGCGCGATATGCGCCAGACGATCCGCTACGCTTTCCAAACTCCTTTCAGCACGTGGGCATTTGCGATCTGTCTGCCTCTGCCGGGAACGAGTAGTCACCTGGCGCTCTTACGCCAACTCAACGTCGATCGCATAGACTGGAGCAAGTATGGCTTTCAGAACCCGCAACTGCTCCCGTCTAAGGCCACGCCGAGGCAAGTACGCGTGATCCTACGAATTGCGAGGGTACTCGCTAAAACGCCTATATCACGTAGTCTGGCTCGCTATGCGATGTAATGCCCTCACTGTGTTCAGTTCTGTCAGCTACTTGCGAATGAGGCGTCAGTCGAGTGGACGACAGGGCCCGGCCCGGCATAGCTGCCCGGTTCCGGAACGGAAGCGCTGAAGTGGACGAACCGTACATCAAGGAAGGATTCGGTCAGCCGGATTTTGCGGGCGTGACCACGCTCCATCCGGTGGGACTGGCGACCTTAGGCGCGTTCGCCATTCTCCTCTTCCTCTTACCCCGCCGGTACGCGGCCATCCCGCTTCTGGCGATGGCCGCCTTGATCCCCAGTGCCCAGCGGATTGTCGTCCTCGAACTGGATTTCACGTACTTGCGCGTGCTGCTGCTGTGCGGGATGCTCCGGGCGCTCCTCAGAAACGAAGCCCGCGCGTTCGTCTGGCGGCCGATCGACCAGGTGTTCCTGGCCTGGTGCGTCGTCAGCTTCGTGATGCCGCTCCTGCGCGTCGGTACGTTCGAGCTAGAGACGCGTTGCGGCTACCTCTACGACGCTGCCGGGACGTATTTCCTGTTCCGCTTCCTGATCCGCGACTGGGACGACGTGCGGCGCCTGGCGTCCGCGGCGGCGCTGCTCAGCATCCCGCTCGCCGCTGTCTTTCTGATTGAGAGCAGCACGCAACGCAACCTGTTCTCCGTGTTTGGGGGGGTACCGGAGATCACGGTCATCCGCGAGGGGCGCCTGCGGTGTCAGGGACCCTACAGCCATCCGATCCTGGCCGGCTGTTTCTGGGCGGTGTTGCTGCCGCTGTGCGCGGCCCGCTGGTGGAGTGGCGGCGCCCGAGGTCGCGTCGAGGCGGCCGCCGGCGTGACCTGTGGCCTGATAATCATCTACTGCTGCGCCTCTAGCACGCCGGTCGGCGGGGCGGCCGCCGCCCTGGTCGGCGGCCTGGCGTTCTATCTGCGTCGCCACATGCGGCTCGTGCGTTGGGGCATTCTGCTCAGCCTGGTCGGCCTGCACTTGATGATGAATGCCCCGGTCTGGCACCTCATCAGCCGCGTGAGCGCCGTGGGCGGCTCCACCGGCTGGCACCGCTTCTACTTGATTGACCAGACCATCCGCCGGTTCCCGGAGTGGGCACTCCTGGGCACGAACTCGACCGCACACTGGGGCTTGGGACTTTTCGACGTCACGAATCAGTTCGTGGTGCAGGCGGTCGTGGGCGGCCTGCTGAACCTGGGTCTCTTTGTGGCGCTCCTGGCGCTGTGCTTCCAAGCCGCCGGACGGCTTTCGCAGCGTTTTCCCAGTGACCCCGCCAAGGCCGCCCTGGCTTGGGCACTTGGCGTCGCGGTATTCGTCCACATTTCCAATTTCATCGGCGTGACGTACTTCGGCCAGACCACCCTGCTGCTGTATGCGATCCCAGCGCTTCTGGGCAGCCTGACAGCGGCCGCAGCCCCGGTTCCGGCACGGGCCGCGACCCGGTTGCCTTACCTGGCGCCAGCGCGGTGGCCGCGCGGGCAGGGCTGGTACGATCAGGCAGGAACGGGCGCATGACTTCCGGGCCGGCGTCGTTAGCGAAAGCTGGCGCGCTGGCTCGCACCCAGCCAGGCGGCCAGCCACGTCGGCGCGCACAGGTCCGCGAGCCGTCGTGCCCTTTTGAGATTGACGATTGACGATTGGCGAATGCCCAATCCCCAATCTCCAATCCCAAATCCCCAATCGCGTCGCCGGCTGCGCGGCGGTCATCCGCTCCTTGGAGCGGGCCATCCGCTCCTTGGAATGAGTCATCCGCTCCTTGGAATGGGTCATCCACTCCTTGGAATGAGTCATCCGCTCCTTGGAGCGGGCCATCCGCTCCTTGGAGTGGGCCACCCACTCCTTGGAATGAGTCGTCCGCTCCTTGGAGCGAGGCATCCGCTCCTTGGAGCGGGCCGGCCGCTCCGCGGCCGAAACCGCGTTGCGACTCAGGAATGCGGTTTTCCCGGACGAGCAGATCGCCTTGACTGCTATGGTGCCTGCGCTAGGATAGCGGTATGTTGTGCATCGCCCGCACGTCGGCGGGGTGCTATTACACGGACCAGCCCATTCGAGGAGCGCGACATGCCCGACTACCTGCCCGCTGGCGACACCCAATTCAGTGCGTGGCTCGAGAACTTCGTGACCTACGCGAGCGCCCACCTGGCCGACCTCGGCTTGGTGCTCGGCGACCTGGCCCCGGTCACGAGCGCCCAGACCACCTGGAACACGGCCCACCCGGCGAACGTCGCCGCCCAGGCCGCGGCGGAGGCGGCCCGCCAGGCCAAGGACGCGGCCCGCTTCGGCGTCGAGGCCGCCGTGCGCCCGCTGGTGCGGCGCTTGCAGGCGTCGCCCGCGGTGGATAACTCCGAGCGGGCGGCGCTCGGCATCACCGTGCCCGACACGGAGCCGACGCCGGTCGGCCCGCCCACGAGCCGGCCGCTGGTCAAGGTCGATACGCGGCAGCGCCTCCAGCACACGATCCACTTCACGGACGAATTGACGCCCACCAGCAAGGCCAAGCCGGCCGGCGTGAGCGGCGTCGAGGTCTGGGTCAAGGTGGCCCCCGTGTCCGACCCGCCGCCGACCGACCCGGCCGCGCTGACGTTCATCGCCCTCGACACGCGCACGCCGTACCGGCTGGACTTGGAGGGCGCCGACGGCGGGAAGAACGCGCACTACATGCTGCGCTGGGTGAACACCAAGGGCGAAAAGGGCCCCTGGAGCGAGACGGCCACGGCGACGATCGGGGCGTGAACGAGGGGGCTACCGGCCGGCGCTGCCGTGATCCGTATGGAGAGACAACCAATGCCACAACTGAGAAAAGGGCTGGAGATAGCGAATCGTTTCGTGGTCAGCGACCGGCTCGGTGGCGGCAGAAATGGCGAAGTCTGGAAGGCGCTCGACAAGGACGGCAGGAGAGACGTGGCAATCAAAGTCTTGCTGCATGGGCGAAGACGGCGGTCGTAAACGCGCCCGTGCAGGAGAGACGTGGCAATCAAAGTCTTGCTGCATGCAGGACCGGATGAGCTCAAACGCCTGCTTGATGTCAACCCTATGGCAGAGCGATGCTCGTCTGCTGTGAGTCGGCACTTGGCAGGCCCGCAGCGTCCACGTGCGGTGGCTCGGCTGGACCGTCCGGGAGGGCGACGACCCCACACCTCCGGGCCTTGATCCGAGGGACATTGCGTGCCGCTGCCGGCGAACTGGGAGAGAGCCAGGCATGACTGGTTCCGCCCCGGCAGACATGTCAATGAACGAGACGCCCGAAAACCCCGAGGTCAGCGTGATCATCGTCAGCTACAACACGCGGGAGCTGACGCTCGACTGCCTGCGTTCGGTCTACGCGCAGACGCGCGACGTGTCGTTCGAGGTCTTCGTGGTGGACAACGCCTCCGCCGACGGCTCGGCCGCCGCGATCGCCGCCGAGTTTCCCCAGGTACGTCTCTTCGCCCTCGACCGCAACCTGGGTTTCGCCGCGGGCAATAATCTGGTCGCCCGGCACGCCATCGGTAATTGGCTCCTCCTGCTTAATCCGGACACGGTGGTGCTCGACGGCGCTATCGACAGGCTCTTGGCCTTCGCCGCAGAGCAGTCTGCGAAAAACCCCGCTTTCGGCATCTTCGGCGGTCGTACGCTCTACCCCGACGGACGCCTCAATCCTGCCTCGGCTTGGCGCCGCCCGACGCCGTGGAGCGTCTTTTGCATGGGGACGGGCCTGACAAGCGTCTTCCGTCAAAGCCGCGTGTTCAACCCGGAAGCCATGCCGCACTGGCGGCGCGACACCGTTCGGGAAGTCGACATCGTCACCGGCTGCTTCTTGCTGCTGCGCCGCGCGCTCTGGCGCGAACTGGGCGGATTCGACCCAGCGTTCTTCATGTACGGCGAGGAGGCTGATTTCTGTCTGCGCGCAAGGCGATACGGCGTGCGCTGCCGGATCTGTCCGGACGCCGAGATCATTCACTACGGCGGCGCGTCTGAGAAGGGGCGGGCCGACAAGCTTGTTCGGCTGCTGCGAGCGAAGACACAACTCGTCCGCAAGCACTGGCCGCGGCGTTCCGCGTGGTTTGGGGTGCGGATGCTCAAGGCCTGGGCGTGGACGCGGATGGCAGGATTCAGCATGATCGCCCTGGCGCGCTCACGATACCGCGACACCGCCGTGGCTTGGGCAAGCGTGTGGCGGCGGCGCGGCGAGTGGACCGCGGTCAGGGCATGGGTTTGAACCAAACGGAACGAGGCCCCAGCGCGCTCGGTCGAGAGGCTGGGGCATCGATTCATAATCGTCTGCCCGCGCCATGGCTGTTCTGGCCCCGGCATAGGCTACGGTGGCGGGAGGAGGGTTAGCCTCATGATCGTCGCCCTTGTATGCCCGACAATCAACTCCAGCGAGCAGCAGATGTCCCTCGGCACCGGCTACCTCGCCTCCTATCTCCTGGCCAAAAACAAAGATCTAACCGTCCGCGTTCTGGATACCGGGGTATCGACGCCCAAGGAAATCGACCGGTTTCTGACGACGCCATTCGACTTGATCGGTTTTTCGATAACCAGTCGAGCCTTCCGAGAAGCCGTCTCTCTGGCCCGCTCTGCCCGTCTGAAGCAGCCATCGGTTCCAGTCATATTCGGAGGCCCCCACGTTTCGGTTGTCCGGCATCAGGTATTGGCCGAATCCTGTGTCGACCTTGGTGCATACGGAGAAGGGGAAGATACGCTTAATGAGGTCGTCCAACTTCTCCGTGAGCAGCCACTTGGTTTCTGTCCCGAGTCGCTGAGCAGCGTGGCGGGGCTGATCTTCCGACATTCCGGACAGGTGGTGGTCAATGAGCCCAGGTCGCTCCTGGAAGACCTTGATTCCCTTCCCTTTCCGGCGTCTGACTTGTTCCCGATGGACCGCTACACGGGTAAGTTGCCCATGATCACGAGTCGCGGCTGCCCCTTCTCCTGTGCGTTCTGTGCTTCGGCACGAATATGGGGCCGACGCTGGCGCGCGCGATCCCCCCAGAACGTGCTCGAGGAGATCCAATATCTCGTCAGAAGATACGGCCCGGTTCCTATCGACTTCCATGACGACGGGTTCAACATGAGCCTCAAGCGGGTGAATGAGTTGTGTGACCTCCTGCTGGAGGCGCGAGTCAAGATCCCTTGGGGTGTTCGCGGCTTCCGCATTGATATAGTCAATGAAGGAGTTGCTCGCAAGATGCGTGAGGCCGGTTGTTCTCACGTAGCGATCGGAATCGAGTCCGCGAACCCCGACATGCTGACACGGATGGGCAAGAAACTCAACATTGGCCAGATCTCCGAAGGCATCCGGGTCCTCCGCATGGCCGGGATCGACGTCATCGGCCAGTTCATGATCGGTAATCCCGGCGAAACCCTGGCGACCGTGCGGGAATCAGTGCAGTTTGCGGAATCGAGCGGACTGACGAAGGCCGTTTTCGGTACGGCCGTACCTTTTCCGGAGACCGACCTCTGGAACTACGTGGAACAGGAGGGCCGATTCCTGGTCGATAAGGACTGCACGCGCTTTGAGGAGGCCATACCGCGGATCATATTCGAGACTCCTGAGTTCGCCGCTCAGGATCGTCTTCGTGCGATCGAGTTGGTAACCGCCGCGGGCATGATGCACAGTGAGGCGGACCGTAAGTCTGTGCGCCAGCGAACGATCAAGGCTGTCGTATACAAGTACATGTTCAAGATCCTGCCCGCGCGGCTGGCGTATCGACTGTATTTCTTTCTTCGTGCCCTCCGCCGACGAGTAAACGATCGTTCGCAATCATGGGGCGTGCTCGGCCGGCCCTGGCGCTTTGGGGCTGCCGTGGCCCAGTCAATTCGCTCCAAAGGACCCGGGGCTAGCGATGCTTTATAGACATGACCATACGTATTACAGAAGTGTGGAACGCGCCGCGCGATCGCTGCCGATCATTTACAGGGAGCCTCCGGCTAGGCTTACAGCAAGCGCAGTGCAGGTGTCCGCAGCGGATGCCTTCCCGACTGCTTCAAGCATTGGGTAGATGACCTCTGCGGTATTCTTGGATTCGTCGTTCAGGCGGCATACGGGTGGGCGCTGCCATTCTAGACGTGGAAAACCGTGTCGTCCGTTGGGGACTGTCTGATGAACGTCTTAGCTGGATGATAGCGAGATGTGGCTGGCGAGCGGGTTGGCGGCATTCAGTGCGGCGCTGGCGGCGGCAACATATTACGGGCCGTGCGCCCTCCGTATCGCCGCGGTGCGCCGCGTTCGCCGGCTCTGCCGCCGAACGCGCAGCCTCGTGCTCACCTACGATGACGGGCCCGGCGATGAGCTCACCCCGGCATTGCTCGAGCTTCTCGCGGCTGCGGACGCCCGGGCCACGTTCTTCCCGACCGGCCGCAGCGCGACCAGCAACTCGGAGCTGCTGACGCGCGTGGCCACGGCCGGGCACGAGGTGGGCTGTCACTCCCAAGGCCACCGGCACGCCTGGCGCACAACGCCGTTGCGGGTCCTGCGCGATATTGACGCCGGCTATCGCACGCTAGCCCCGTGGGTCTCCCCGGCCGGCCTCTACCGCCCGCCGTATGGCAAGACGACACTGGCGACCTGGTGGGCGGTTCGACGACGCCACGCTGGCTTGGCTTGGTGGACGGTCGATTCCGGCGATACGCATGCGGTCCTGCCCGCCCCGCAGACCATTGTCGAAGCCGTACGCCGGGATGGCGGCGGCGTGGTCCTCATGCACGACTTCGACCGCGGGTCGGAGACGCGGGTGGCGCGGCATGCATACGTACTGAAAACGACCGAGCGGCTCCTGGAGCTGGCGCGCGCGGAGGGTCTCCACACCCCTGCGTTCGGCGAACTCCTTCGATGCACACCAGCAGATTGCAGTTGAGAAACGGCCGCCCCAAGCGCATCCTGGCTGTCGCGTCCGGCGGCGGCCACTGGGTTCAACTCCTGCGACTCCGGCCCGCGTTCGCTGGGTGCCGCGTCACATACGCCGTCGTCAACCGGGCCTACGCGGCGGACGTGCCGGGCGAGCGGCTCCGTGTCGTCCCGGATGCGACGCGCTGGAACAGGCTAGCGCTGTTGCACTTGGCCCTGCGGCTGCTCTGGGTACTGCTGACCGAACGGCCGGACTTGGTCGTGTCCACCGGCGCTGCGCCCGGGTACTTCGCCATTCGGTTGGGGAAGTGGTTCGGCGCCCGTACGATCTGGCTCGACAGCATCGCGAATGTCGAGACCCTCTCCATGGCCGCCCGGCTGGTTCGTCGCTACGCAGATCTGTGGTTGACACAGTGGCCGCACCTCGTCGAGCCGGGAGGGCCGCTCTACGCTGGCCAGGTGCTTGGCCTTCCGGAGACGTCCGAAGTCACTGCCCGCCCGGCCATTCGCACGTGCCCTCCGCGGCGCACGACGGTCGCGGCAGCAAGACGGTCGGAGCGCAAGCGGATCCTGGCCTGCGCGTCCGGCGGAGGGCACTGGAACGAATTGCTCCGCCTGCGCCCCGCCTTCCAGGGCAGTGACGTGGTTTTTGCCACGTGTCATCGCATGTACCGCGCGGACGTGCCGGAGGCACGTTTCTACTTTGTTGCGGATGCCACCCGGTGGGATAAGGCGCGACTGCTGTTGCTGGTGCTCTCTGTGCTGCGTGTTCTCCTCATCGAGCGGCCGGACGTGGTTGTGTCGACCGGCGCCGCACCGGGGTACTTTGCCTTGCGCATTGCGAAGCTATTCGGCGCGCGCACCGTCTGGGTTGACAGCATCGCCAATGCCGAGGAACTGTCGCTCTCCGGCCAGCGCGTGAGGCCGTTCGCGGACCTGTTTCTGACGCAGTGGTCGCACTTGGCTCGGCCTGCGGGGCCGCACTACGTAGGGGCCATCCTGTGATCTTCGTCACCGTCGGCGCCCAGATGCCATTCGATCGGCTGGTCCGCGCTGTGGACCATTGGGCGTCCCAGCGTCGGCACGATGACGTGTTCGCCCAGGTGGGTGCGACGCATGCGCCCCCCACGTATATCACCTGGGCGCGGTTCCTAGACCCCGACGCGTTTCGCGCGAAGGTGCGTACCGCCGACGTCATCGTCGCTCACGCGGGGATCGGCGCGATTCTCACGGCGATGGAGTTCCGCAGACCGATCCTCGTACTTCCGCGTCGGGCGGATCTCGGCGAGACGCGCAACGACCACCAATTTGCAACAATGCGTCAGTTTGCCGAACAGGGGATCGTCAATGTCGCCTACGACGAAGCGGAGTTACTCCACCAACTCGACAAGATGGACACGTTTATAATCCCACCGCCACTCCCACCGCGCGCCTCTAGGGAACTGATTAGCGCCGTACGCGCGTTTATCGGCGACGAGCCCTCATCGCCTTGAGCGCTCTCGGCGGTCCTTTCGGCATGCTCTCGGTCATCGTCCCGGCCCACAACGAGGAAGCGGTCATCGCGCGCGGACTGCGGGCTATCGTCACCGGCGCCGCGCCCGGCGAGATCGAGGTCATTGTCGCCTGCAACGGTTGCACGGACGGCACCGCGGACCTCGCGCGGCAGTTCGGCCCGCCCGTGCACGTGCTGGAGATCGAGCAGGCATCCAAGACCGCCGCCCTGAACGCCGCCGAGGAGCTGGCCAGTGGCTTCCCGCGCTTCTACGTCGATGCCGATGTCGTGATCGACCTGCCTTCGATCCGCCGGATGGCGGCGGTCCTGGAAGCAGGTCCGGTTCTGATGGCCAACCCGGAGCTGCACATGGATCTCAGCCGCACGACCTGGCCGGTACGGGCCTTTTACCGGGTGTGGACCGCCTTGCCCTACAACCGGCAAAACGGGATGGTGGGCACGGGCGTCTACGCTCTTTCGCGAGCCGGCCGGGCGCGGTTCGAGTGTTTCCCGGATGTGATCGCGGACGACGGTTTTGTGCGCTACTGTTTCGCCCCGTACGAGCGAACCTGCGTGCGGGGCGCTTTGTCGAGAGTGGCTCCCCCACATGGGCTCGGGGCGCTGCTTCGGATCAAGACCCGCAGTCGGCTGGGAAAGTACCAGCTTCGCCAAACCTGCCCTGACCGTCCAGCGGCCGATCGCAGGTCGATTCGTTTGCTCGTCCGTGCACTGCTCCGACGCCCGCACCTGTGGCTGCTGCTGCCCGTCTATGTGGCGGTCAACGTGTGCGCGCGAATCCGCGCTTCGCGGCGGGTGCGCGCCATCCAGGCGTGGCACTGGGCTCGCGATGATTCGCGCATCGCGTCCGTCGACGCAAGCAGCGGCGGCGCGCCGTTACGCAATTCGAGTTCGTGACCCATGGAAACCGTCGTCGTAAGGTCGATCGATGCTCTAGCCGGCCTCCGCAGCGACTGGCTACAACTGCGCGAGAACACGGGCCAGATTGCGCCCAACGCCGATCCGGACCGTTACGGCACTGTTCTGAATCACATGGGGAACCACGCGCAACCCTACGTGGTGCTCGTCCGCGACAAAACCGGCCCGCGCGGCGCTCTGATCGCGCGGCTGACCCGCCGGCGACCCCAGTACCGGGTAGGCTACGCGCGCGTCCGTGGGCCACGGCTGCGCTATCTGGACGTGCTGTATGGCGGAATACTGGGCGCCGGTGACCCGGCGATTCGGACCCTCCTCGTGCAGCACCTGCGGAACCTGCTCGGCGCCGGAGTCGTCGACATTGCCATGCTGAACCACGTGCGCAGCGACGATCCTCTGCTTGACGAGCTTTCACGCGGCGCGCGGTTCACCCTTTCCGTCGAAAAGCATCATTGCTTCCGACTAGTTCCGGGTTCGTTTGAGCAGACGATCGAGGGCTTCTCCAAGAAGCATCGCTACAACATGCGCCGGGCCAACCGCCTGCTCGTTGAGCATTTCGGTGGAAACGTTGCGCTGCGCGTCTTCCAGGGCGAGTCGGAGGCGGCGGCCTTCGTCCCGCGCGCCGCCGCGGTCACCGGCGGGAGCTATCAGGCGCGTTTGGCCGTCGGCTTCGCCGACACGCCGCTGTGGCGTGCACTCCTGCAGACCGAGGCGCGTCTTGGCCGCCTGCGCTGTTACTGGCTCGAGGCGCGCGGCCAGCCGATTGCACATCAGGTCGGTTGCGCGTACGGCGATACCTTCTACCTCGAGGCCACGTCCTTTTTACCAGAGTACCACGAGCTTTCGCCCGGACAAGTTCTGCTCGTGCGCGTGCTTGAAGACCTCTGCCAGGCGGGGCTGGGCTGGATCGACTACGGCTTCGGCGACGCGGAGTATAAGCGCGCCTATGGTACGCACTCGTGGGATGAAGCGACGCTGGAGCTGTACGGACCGAATGCGCGCGCACAGGTGGCGCATCTCGTGAATCGCTCGACCGCCGCCCTCTCACGAGGTTTACAACGCCTGATGGACGCCCTTCGCATTCTACCGACCCTCAAGCGCGCCTGGCGCGGCCGCCTCGCTAAGGCCTCCGCCCGGGAGCGGGTGCGAATCAGCCAGGAAAAGCATGCGTCGTCTAGAAACGATTGAATCAGCGTTTCCGAACGTGATCCAGAAACTCCTTCCTCGACCCGAACGTGCTTACGCTCCAGGCTCTCTTCCTACCCGCTTGCGCGCGCGGCGATTCGCGCTTTTCAGTTCGCTGCTTCAGGACTGGCCTCGCCCTTTGCATATCATTGACGTCGGAGGCACGAACGACTTTTGGGAACATCAGCGCTGGGCGGGACGAGATGATATTCGCATCACACTTGTGAACTTGCAGCCGGAGCCGGCGCGCTTCTCGAACATCGTATCCATCGACGCCGATGCGACCGACCTTCACGCGTTCCAGGACCGCAGCTTCGACGTCGCCTTCAGCAATTCTGCGATAGAGCACCTATATACGTTCAGAAACCAACAACGCATGGCCGCGGAAATCCGACGACTCGCAAAGGGTTACTGGGTGCAGACACCCAACTACTGGTTTCCGATCGAGCCCCATTTTCAGTTTCTAGCTTGGCATTGGCTGCCCATCCCCTGGCGCGTAGAGATTCTGCGCAGACGCACGTGCGGCTGGCGCGGCCAGACGCCCGATCCAGCGCGTGCCCGTAAGCTAGTAGAGGAAGTCCGGCTGCTCTGTCGTCGGGAACTTCATGAGCTCTTTCCCGATGCTGCACTTGTTCCAGAACGCTTCTTGGGACTCGTCAAGTCTTGGATCGCCGTAGGCGGACGACTGCGATCAGCTCAGCGTCGCGCCCCTCCGTTGTAGTAGAACCTATCCCAAAACCCTTGATGTTGTAGAGTTATGATGTATACTATACATCATGTTGACACTCACGGACGAACAACTGGATTGGCTGGCGGAACGGATTCCTGCCTCCGAGATCAGCCCGAAGGGCGGTCGTCCGCCGGAAGACAAACGGAAGATGATCCAGGGCATTTTCTGGATTCTCGACAACGGCGCCAAGTGGAAGGACTTGCCGCGCCATTTCGGCGCGAAGAGCAC
>Ga0214473_10001947_pt1 | contig 26138 bp, 47 predicted proteins | sample RVTome_7_FD_203509 | JGI IMG/M metagenome (GOLD analysis project Ga0214473, IMG submission 203509) | Soil microbial communities from uranium-contaminated site in the Upper Colorado River Basin, Wyoming, United States - RVT98D197 | ecosystem: Environmental > Terrestrial > Soil > Contaminated >...
CGATGATAGGAATAGTATCTACGATAGGAATAATGGTTTTGGACGATTTTTCAGCAGGAGTGCAGGATTTGGAGAATTTCAATGATACCCATGTAGAGAATACAAAAACATCTATTATAACATTCAATGAAGGTTCAGTATTCATATTTTTCGGGCTTGTAGCAGCAGCAATAGTGTCATCATACTTGCTTAGGCAGCATCCTGTATACGCAATATTCTCTATAATCCTGTTATACATATCAGCATACATAGTTGCCACTATAAGCAACTTCTTCCAGGATTTCACTACAGATCCACAGACGGTGGCAGCAGCCAATAATTTCCCACTGTTGCTTACGCTTATGGAGAACATCGTGCCTATAACATTCGGAGCAGGCATAATCATAATTATAGCCATGTTTGCTAAGACAGGTGGGGGGGAACAGCAGATATGAGAAAATTATTGATGTTTGTGATAACTGGATTCTTCTTATTGACATTTATTGCTCAAAACGTCAATGCACCAGCAGTGCTGGAAGCAAGGACATACGCAAAAGAATACAACAGATCGTCTAATACGGTAATGATAAGAGAGGCAGGAAACAAATCAATGGAAATCCAGCTTGTTGATTTGCAGACAACATTAACAAGTTTCGATGCTTATTTCAGGATAAGGGGCTACCAAACGACAGATGCAGAAAATAGCTCGGAAGAATTCAGATTCATACCAAATCTATTCAGAGGCAGGGATGTAGAGATAGAAGGCATTTACATGGATGTTCTTGTCAATAAAACATACAGGAATGTAACACAGAATTGCAGGACGGTTGTAGGGGGAAACGGAACAGTAACACAGTGCAATCCACGTTTTAACGGATTTTATGATGTCGAGGAAAAGGTGCAAAAAAAAGTCAACTTCCAGAAATTGAGATTCGAGAAAGATGTAGACTATTACTTTCACGTAAAAGCCTATAGGTCAGGTGGGCTTGGAATAAAATCAGCAGATATAATGCCAAGAATCAAAGGGTTGGATCTGCCAGAATTCGTATGGTGGAACACAAGTTATAACACAAGGGTAAACGTGACATTCGACAATTACCTTAATATGAGAAGAACACCTGAAATAATTTATTACAGGCTTGAACACAATAACACAAATACAGCAGATTGCAGTGGGATAGACGTATCCAATGAAACGGATAACGGCCCTCTTCCATTCAATACAACAAGGATAAGTTCCACGGTATGCGATGTAAGAATTCAGGCAAATATATCATCAAGTTTCAATGGAACTATAGCACATATTTATTACGACAATCAGACACAAGGTGCTGGAATAATATCAAGATTAGGATCGCTTCCGCTTTTGAATGATACTTTTGCTGATGGCAATGCACAGGACAATTCTACCGGCTATAACTGGTCAGGAACAGTTACAGTAAGTGGTGGAATAGCTTCATTCTTTGATCCACCTTCATCAGGAACAAATAATAATTATGGAAATAACAATTTCCCTCTATACGGATGGAACAATTATACATTCAGATCAAGGATAAACTTTCCAACAGATACAATAGGAACAGATCAGGAACCGCCTTTTATATATCTCTATGTGAACGGAACGGTGTCATGCCCTATAGGGAATTTTCAAATAGATAACTATTTTGGAGATCCTACTCTTGTAAGAGTAGCAAGCAATTGTGAAGGGTTTGCATACGGTCCAATCAACATAGGATCGACAGGATTCCATGTGGTTGAGGTATTCTATACAACTTACTTATCAACAATGGATGTCTATTTTGACGGAGTTTTGGAAGTAAGCGCAACAGGATCGGGAATAACAACAATAAGAAAAGGGACCATAGCAATAAATGGCTATGAATTTGCAGCAGAAGTAGACTGGGTTGAAGTGATTCCAAATACGAATTACAGGCCAATAAATGCAACAACAGGTGGAATTGTTGAGCAGCAAGCAGGCGCAGCAGCAGTAATTACAATAAACAACCCACAGAATATAACTTATGCAGTCACAAATCTAAGCCTGAATGTATCTTCTAGTTCAGTAATCGACAAGTGGTGGTACATACTAAATTCAGGCTCAAACATCACATTCCTGCCGAATACAACAATAATTGCAACAGAAGGTTTCAACAACCTTACAGTTTATGCAAATGATACAACAGGACAATTAAGTTCAAAGGCAGTTAATTTCACAGTCGACACAATAAGCCCGACATTATTGATAGATCAGCCACAAAACAAAACATACGGAACCATAAACCTAAGCTTATTTGTCAATTACACAGAATTAAGGCCAGATAAATTCTGGTATATACTAAATTCAGGCTCAAACACTTCATTCATACCGAATACAACAATAATTGCAGTGTCAGGCTTCAATAATCTGACAGTTCATATGAATGATACAGCAGGAAATAGGGGAAGCGCATCTGTCAACTTCACGTTAGATACAGCAGGCCCAATAATAAACCTTATAAGTCCAACAAATACGACATTCACGACAGGATATGTGCCTTTTATCTATGAAGTTAGTGATTCGGCAGGAGTATCAAGATGCTGGTATTCACTGAATGCTGGAAGCAACATAACGATAACTGGCTGCCTCAACTTCACAGCTACTCTTGACAATGGCTTTTATGCATTGAGATTTTCAGCTAATGATACATTCGGAAATATAACTGATGTCCATCTAAATTTCACGGTATCCTATGTGTTGCTGAATGTGACTGCATTAGATGAAGAAACAGGGGGAATAATATATAATTTCACAGTGATAGTTACAGATAATGAGGCAATAACGGTAACAAATACAACAACAAACGGGTTTGCAATTTTCAGGAACCTTACGCAGCTTCCTGATGGAACTTATACTGTGATGGCGTCTGCAATAGGATATAGTGACAGGGAATATTATGTATCTATAATCAATTCATCAACCAATTATCTTAGCGTTTACCTGCTCAATTCATCTTCGGGAACTACGGTATTATTCCAGGCAGTAAATGTAGCTAATGTTCCGCTTCAAGGAGCTATATTGAACATACAAAGATTCCTTAATGGAACATGGACAGTGATAGGAAGTGTCCAGACAGATTCAACCGGTACAGCATCAATGATTATAGATACAAGTGTAACACTAAGGGGAATAGGAACCGCATCAGGATACCAGAACGTAAGCAGGACATTCAGTTCTGCAACAACACAGCCTATAGTATTCGTATTTTCAACAACATCACAACAAGGATTCCAGCAGTGGATATTGAATGCAATAGACAGCCAGTGCACGAAATACAACACATCGACAACAAGGAACATATACTGCACTGCTAACGATACGTCAGGTCTGGCAACATCATACCAGCTTGTGGTAAATGAGATATTCAGGAACGTGACATCAATAGTAGTCTGCACAAAAACAAATACAACAGTTCCATATGCAACATTGAACTGTTCACTACCTATGGATAACCAGACATTCTCTTTCAGGCTGATGGCTACAATTTCGAGTTCATCATTCCAGTTGGAGCAGGGAACATGGGATTTCACACAAAGGCTGAATTTTGGCATAATAGGAGTATTCGTTACTTTAATGCTATTCATAATCTGCTCTTTGATAGGTATATGGAATGAAAGAATAGGGCCACAAATGGGGGTTGTATTCGGATATGTGGCCATAGCAATAATGTGGGGAATGGGATTCATCAACCTGGGAGAAGCTGCCTTTACAGGCGTAATTTCACTTGGCTTAATAGCAGCAGTATTTGCACTGAAAATGAGTTATTGAGGTAAGAAAATGAAGATAACACAATGGATAATCGGGCTGACCATATTCAGTGGGATAGTTATAGGCTTTGGACTGTTCTCTCAAAGCCTGTTTTCGACATATTCAGTAAATGGGACCGCCAATATTTCATCACTTTCAAGAGCCTCTGAAATAAACCAGTTTGCCAATGAAACAGCAGGAAATATACAGTCGCAGACAGGATTCCTTCAAACTGTGTTTACATCGGTTGCATTGCTATGGGCAGTTTTGATACAATTCCTATCATTCCCTTTGATAGTGTTAGGTCTCGTAACCGACATATCAATAGTATTCAATCCCTACGGTGGTCTTCCAGACTGGTTTATCATAATGATAAGTTCATTAATCATGATTTCTATCGCCTATAAAGTGGCAGAAATCATAGCAAATAGGCAGGGGGAAGTCTAAAATGCCATATGATATTCCAGTATCGGGATCATGGACAAGCTTCTTTAGCGATGTCAATACGCTTGTTGGTAACAATATACCAGTTTTTGGCACTATGATAATGATATTCATGATTTCGCTTATAGGAGCCTCCGGATCAGGAAGGAGATTTGAGGTTTGCCTAGCCTTCGCTTCTTGGGTTACAGCAGTAAGCAGTTATCTATTGGTAGTCGTATTCGGTGCAGATGCTTCATTAAGTGTAATTCCTACGGTAATAGCTGTATTGTCGTTATTCCTGCTCGAAATAACCAAGCCATGATATTAAAATAGAAGGAGTTGAGTGAAATGAAAAAGAAAAAGAAGAGGTAATGATAAAGGCTCTAGGATCTTTTTCCAATAAGCCTTGGCAGATGACTACTTAGAAGGTCTATGCCAGGCTTATATTTAAACAGATTTTGCCAAAAGAATGCTTAATAACCTTCATTTTGCCACACCCCAAAGATATGGCCATACGGAAACTCTGACCGTATGGCCTAACTCTTTCTTATACGATCTAACGTATAGAAATCTATCCGATTATTCGTATAAAATGTGCATAATTTTTCTATATATATCAGGCAAAGACAAAGGAATTATGTTGTGTGTGCTTTGTAATGAGAATATGGCAACTTCCAATGGCTACTGTGAAGACTGCAATTGGGAGCTAAGCTAACTCAATTAAAACACTATTTAAATTGATGTATAGTATGTTATACAGCAAGTTTACATATCTTAACTTCTGAACTTCATGAATCGGCCTTTATATTTCTCCGCACCGCAAAAGCCACAGAAAGTAATGCCATGCTTATTCCTTATGATAGAGCCTCTAAAGCCAGAACCACAGTCATGTTTCTTCATGCTATTCACCCACTATATATAACGGCTCTTATAGAAAAAGATTATGTAACAACTCTGAATATTTCATCTATTTGAGTGTTTTTTATGACATGGACATAAACAACGCACCTTGCATTTTATGTAGAAAACTATAAACCCATCATCAATCTTTAAAGATGTTTTTTTCCTAATATCATGATACACTTTCACTTAGGTTCCTCTCCTTTCTCCGGTTCTTTCTGGTAAAGATTCTTGACAAGTTCCCTTGATCTTGTTTGACCATATCTAAGGTAGTTCATAGTCATCTGTATATTGGAATGTTGCAGTAAGTTCCTTAGATGTTCAAGATCTTCAATAGTTGAGATTTTTTGAGAGGTAATATGAACTGCAAAGGTATGTCTAAAATGATGTGGGTGAAGTGGCTTTAAACCTACATGAGTTATACCAGCCTTTTGGCCTACATTTTTAATGATATAGTAGGCTCTCTGTTGTGAAATGGGAAAGAGAAAATCATCTGGCTTTAATTCGTATTTTTGGATGTATTTCTCCAAGAGAACAAGCAACCCAGGATTGGCAGCTTGGGTAACTGAAATAGGCTTTCTTTTGGGTATTCCTTCAAATATCCTTTTAGTGAATTGCCTTTTAGTTTCTTTTGTCCTATCCCAAACTTCCTTGTCTTCTGGACCCCTTCTTCTTGGATTCTTCTTTAGGATCCGATAAGTTATATTGCTATAACTGAAATCTATGTTTTCAACCTTCACACCAAACTGCATATCAGGATCACTTGCAGGGCCTCTTATTACTTCAGATATTCGCCTTCCAGTATAGCTTAAAAAACAGATTAGAACATAAGCCATTTCACTATAGCCGGCTGCTGCTTCAAGGAGCTTATCCATTTCAACAGTCGTAAGGTATCCTTTTGTATCATCCATAGGATCGGGATTGGAAACCATAAGAATATCTGTCCAGTGTGCTTAAATTAGTTGTGATCTCTGCACAATCCACCGAAAAGCCTTTAAAATGAAAAATATTCAATTTTTCAGAAGATTCTTACTATTTATTATTTTATAAAATATGTCGCCGTAATAAACCAAGTATATAAGCGACTGCACATAAAAAAGAAGTATGGATGAAAATCTCCAAAACCAGCAGGTTGATCCTGATGAACAATACTCATTTGGAGCACAGGGGGCGAAGGACCCCGAGCTAATCAAGTGGCAGCTATCAGGCAAAGATCTTCTCGAAGAAATAAGAAACTTGATGATGGGCAATTCATGGAATCCAACGACAGAAAAGTGGGAGCCAGATGCAGATCCATTGATGAACCAGGAAGGCATAAATGCCATCATAAAAATTGTCCAAGACTACGTTAATAAGAACACTATTCTTAGCACTTTAGAGGAGCCATTCATTCTATACATTGTAAGGGAGATAAACTTCGATGTCAATGAACTGCTAGTAGCAAGCTATGAGGACTTTGGCATCAAGAAGCAGTATCTAAGTGTAGTCAGCAATTCAATATGCAACATGATCTACTTTGCCATGCAAAGAGCATTGAAAGGTGGAGAGAAAACATTCTTAACATCCACGGAACAAAGGCGTTACGACTTCCATACACCTGTGCCAGGGCAGGGAGAGAAGAAGGGTGGAATATTCAGGTTCTTTAGGAGATGAGAAAGTTGGGTTTAGTCATCTGGATAATGGGCTTGCTTGCCTATGCTATGATTATAACTACGATGTATATATTTAGCTTCTCGCTGCCAATCATGGCTATTGTCACAGTCATTGTATGGCCTGTGGTTTGGTATCTTAACAGAAGATTTTCAGCCGGATGGAAAGTCAATGTTGAAATCTATACCAAAAGAGGCTATGCATGGCCTATTTTCTACGACAAATACAGGCACATCAAGAAGCCTGATGGGGATGAATATGGAGAGCTAAAAAATGCTAAAGTAAGGATAAAGCCTATAGATTACAGATTTATAGAAAGGGATGAAAGAGGAAAATTCAAGCTTAAGATGGCTTCTCCGGCAAAAGGTGAATATCATCCTATAAAATTCGATACGAATACTAGGCAGCTTGTTGGTGTAGTAGATCCATTTCTCATGAATTGGCTAACAACTGAAAATAAGCGTGCTGTCATGAAATGGCAAAAACATGATCTTTTAACAACATTAATCCAGTATCTTCCAATAATCATAGTTGTGGTTGTTTGTGTCCTTATGCTTGTGATTTTCATCGATGAACTGATAAAACTTATACAACCGCTTATCGGGGCCACTGATAGTCTTGCAAAGGCCTCTGACAGACTTGCAGATGCAGTAGAAATGATGAATCAAAACAAGGGTGTAAGCCAGCCATGACAGGCAAATATAGGGTTGATGGAAGACCTTTGAGATTTTTCCAGATGATTAATGAAGGTGGTAATCCAAGGGAATGGATATGCAAGAAATGTGGTTTAAAGAGGTCAAATAAGCAAACCCATGAACATGGAAAGGAGATGCATTAACGTGCAATTATGCAGGTTTTGTGAGGTAGATTTCAAGAAGCCAGAAGATCTTGCAAAACATTGGTCTGTTTGCTCAAAAAATCCACATCTAAGGATGATGAAATAATAATGAAAATGCCAAAATTAAAACTTCCTGAAAAAGAACCTGAATCGTGGCAAGTCGAAAAGCTTAGGCTTGCCAAGGCAATAGTGTCTGAACTTAAAGAAATCAATATTGAACTGCATGAAATCAAGAAAATCCTAAAGGATTTGACTGGACATGAATAAGGTGCATTTATGTGGCAGAAAACCATGAAGGAATCAATAAACCACAGAAATCACATTTCAGATCAGAATTCAGCATGGGCCAACTGGATTTTGAAAGGATGCACCAGATTTTGCTGGATTTGGATAACTATGCCTATTATGTAGGGATCTACGACAGAAACAGCCTTGGATTTCTTGATGACTATTATTCGCTGCTGAAAGTCCTTTATAGGAATATGGCTCCGCTTATGTCAGAAACGCTACGTGATAAATATAATAAAAGATTTGAAGAGGCAAAATTGGCAATTCAGGAATCATACAGCAAAAGCATAGGTGGAAAGATATTCATCAAAGCTAATATAAAATTGGAAAAAATCCACAATGAACTTCTTGAAACCAGGCAGTTCATAGGCCTTGGGATAACAGTATCAAGAAGGCAGCAGGCAAGCGGAAAAATGAAGAATTTGTTAGGGTTGAAGAAACGTGACAGTTGAAGATCAGGACATAATGACTATTAAGCAGTTCTGCAACAATGTCCGGCAGCATCTTAGGGATGACTTCGATTGCGTGATAGCAATTACATCAAGCAGTGAGGGCGAAGGAAAAAGCACACTTGCAGGCCAATTAGGCTTAGGTATTGATCCTAAGTTTGATTTCAGAAGAAATATTCTTTATTCACCTACAGTAAAAGCTATGAAAGATCTTATTTTTGGATTGGAGAAATATTCAGTAATAGATCCTGATGAGGCCATAAAAATACTCTATAAGCTGAAATGGGGAGATAAGCTTACAATATTTCTTAACCAATTATATGCACTATGCAGACAGGAAAACTTGGCTACGGTTCTGCCAATGCCAAGGATAACAGACTTTGTAGAGTTCTTCAGGAACCATAAAATCAAGTTCTGGCTGCATATAGTTGAAAGAGGAACAGCAGTAATCTTCTACAAAGACTGGAATCCATTTGCACAGGATCCATGGTATATGAAGGAAAATCTTGCTATCATAAGAAAACACAGGCTGCATAAGAAAACTGTTCTCTATAATCTAGAAGAAAAGATAGGAGCCTTAAGCAAATGCCAGAATTTCATAGGCATTCTTAAGTTTGAGGATCTGCCAGAGCCACACAGGACAATTTATAGGGAGATGAAAAGAAAGTATGCCTACATGGACATGGACATGGATACGAATGCAGGGGTTGAATCAATTCATCTTTTTGAAACAGCCAAGGAAATCATAGCAGAACGTGACACATATATCAAAGAATGGCATGGAAAACAGGTTGTGGACCTGGAAAGAATCATGAACAAGTATAACGTGGGAAGGCAGAAGGCTTCAAGAATCAAGAAAATTGTAGAAGATGAAGTGCTTGCCATGAAGAAAAAAGAAAGGGAAGAAAAGTTGCAGCCTATAAAAGATACAAAAGTCGTAGTTAATTGATGAATAATTCTGTAACAATAACAAAATGCGGGTTATGTAGCAAAAAACGATTATGTGATGGAAAAAAACAATGTTATAGCTGCAAGCAGAAATACCATTTATCGAAGAAAATCTTCAAGGATGATGTCTTAAATGCCTGATTTTGACATAAAGAAGCAGCTTGAAGACGGCCTTAGCTTCACAAAGATAATCATAAATGTCCTTACATATTCAGGATCATTGTTTCTAGGTTTCTACTGGTCAACGCTTTTCAATGAAGCAATAGCTACTTTGCTTCCAGATAGTCATGGAATAGCTCAAAAGGCTTTTATTGGTCTTGTTGTAACAGTTTTCTTTACAATAGGATTTTATGGCCTTATAAAATATGAAACTTACCATATGGCAAAAAAGAGTAGCTAAAATGCTTATATATAGGACATTTCAAGAAGTATTATGAGTTCTCTGCTTACAAGAATGAAAGGGCAGGCTGGCCTTAGTATCGGATCGATACCGGCTATTGTCTTAACTCTTGTTCTTGTTGGTTTCTATCTAAGCTTTGGTGCATTGATAGTAAACGATCTTGGAGATACAACATATAATGCAGCTTCGGCCCAGGAGAACAATGAAAGCCTTGGGACAGAACTTGTCAACATATCTTCTACAGTCCAGAAAACCGGCGTAAGAAGTCCATCGAATTATCAAGTTGTTCAGGTATTGAATGCAACAGATGCAGTTGTGCCAAATAATGCTAATAATTTCACGTTTGTCAACAATGGGGATGGAACAGCAACCTTTACTTTGAAGTCGATGCAATACAATAACACTGTTCTAAGAATAACATATACTTATGATTACGAAGTAGGAACAGCAGCAACAAATGCAACAATCAATACGGAAGCTGCATTGAACACCTTCAGCAGCAGACTTCCACTGCTTGCGCTTGTGCTGTTCTTCGCAATAATTCTGTCTGTAATAGCAATACTTGCAGCTACAGGCAGGATTGCAGTGTAGGGATCATGATGAAAAACCTTAGATCCAGGATGAAGGGGCAGGGAGCCCTTACCATCGGATCAATACCAGCAATTGTCTTGACGCTGGTGCTGATCGGATTCTACCTTAGCTTCGGCGCACTGATCGTGAATGATCTGGGTGACACCCTAGACGTAAACAGTAGTGCTAAGAATGCTACGCAGAACACCGAAACAGCATTGAACACATTCAGCAGCAGACTTCCGCTTTTGGCGTTAGTTCTGTTCTTCGCTGTCATACTAAGCGTCATAGCAATACTTGCTGCAACCGGAAGGATTGCAGTTTAAGTAAGCTGTGTTGCTCTTATGGCATCGGCTGAATGAGTAGCCTGTTCCGCAAACGTTTCCCATGTTCGTTTTGCGGACCAGAGAAAACATGGGACAGTTCTTTTTAAATATGCTTCGATAATGGGATATTATGAGGTATGCAGTTCCATACAAAACGAGTAAGAAAGATAAAATAGAACTTGCAGAGGATATATATGAACAAGAAAAAAAGAAATTACGGCTATGATGTCAATGATGATTTTGACAAAGTAATGGCCATAGATGTTCCGTTTGAACAGCTTAATAAAGCCGGAAGAAAAGCAAAGAGAAAGGCACTAAGATACGGAGAAAACATAATGAATACTGTAGAAAGGCAGATCAAGATTAAGTGATATTTATGCCAAAGCCTTTAATCGACTTAAGGAATAATACTCTTGTTCAGGGATTAAAACGGGGCCTACAACAGACGATAGAAAGAAGAAGAGAAGAAAACCGTATTTATCAAGAAGAATATGCAAAATCTAAGCAGCTTTATGACGAAGAATTCAAAAAATCCAAAATTCATGCATTGAGGCTTAGAGCAAGGCGGGAAGGCCGTGCAGCAGGCATGGGAAGAAAAGTACCAGGATGGTTGGGCAATCTTCAAGAAAATGTAAGGCGACAGGAAGCAGAAAGGCAGAGAATATTATCTGAAAATAGGCAGAATTTCTTATCATCGGACGTATTTGGATTAAATAAAGTAGGACTTAAGCCATACAATACACCGTTATATCCTGCAAAAAAGAAGTATAGAAAATAGGCACCATCCAACTATAAAAACTAAGGAAATGATAATTAACTATGAAGATGAAGTATAAGATGCTGGCCATACTGGCAATCTGTATTTCATTAACTTCTGTTTCCATGGCAACAAAACTAAGAGTAGTTCCGCTTTATTCACTGGATGATAAGCGTGTTACATCTGTTGGATTCTTCACAGATATAGGAAACGCAACAACTGTAATAACAGGTGGGAACATAACAACATTACCAGCCAACAACATTACAAGCGGAAATTTCACAGGTATATATAACTTTACACATACAGGCGATAACATAACAGTATTTGGTGATCTGAAAATTATAGGCACACTTTATGGTGGCTCTCCTGTAAAAATAAGTGGTGGTATCAATGCTTCTGGAACATCGTTCTTCAATGACATCAATGTTGACTCATGCGTAGGGTGTGCAATAATAAACGGCACTAATGTAAATGCCGACAACATAACTGCAAAGAACATACTGGTGTTTGAATCGTTAAGGGTTAACAATACGTTTCTGTTGAACATAAGTGCCGACAATGCAAGCATGATACTTATTAATGGAACGCAGTTTGTATTTCGTGTTCACAGATTCGATCCTGGTAATGTAAGGATGCAATTCTCGAATGAGCAGACAGGATCTGGTGGAAATGATGGCTCGCTTCTTGGGATACTATCAAGCGGAGAATTGAGATTTTCAAATCAGGAGAATCAGCCAATAACTTTCCTGACTAACGGCATTACAAGAATGAATATAGCCAATAGCGGAAGCGTGACTATAACACACAACCTTACAGCAAACAACCTGTTCATAGGCTCGGCAAATGACGGCAAGATTTATACGGATTCGACAGCACCTACATTGTCCGATTGCGGAACAGGAGCATCTGTTCCGAGCGCAACCTCTTCTGTGTCTGGTAGAGTAACTATAGGCTCAACTCTTCTGCAAAGCACATGCACACTGATATTTGATGATCCATGGACACCGAATGCGCCATCTTGCATCGTGAATGATGAAACTACACACCTGACAACACTGAAAGTAATTGCGACAACAACCAATATGACAATAACAACAGCAGATGGCAGTGGCTTCCCGAATGATGTCATAAACTGGATATGCATAGGATATATTGCATAGTGGTGAAAAAATGAAAATTAACATGATTGTTATATATTCATTATGGCTTTTCGTATTAGTATTACTTTCAAGTAACACAGTCAATGCAGCAGTCAATTCAAACACAACAGTAGTCTGCATAAATGAAAATTATCTGCAAATCAATACTACAATACAGGCAACAACAAACGGCGTGCAGGACAACATAACAATTTTAGAAAATCAAATATGTCCAAAAGGATGTCTGACCGGTGCTGACTTGTGCATAGGTGAAGCAGCAGATTCAGGAACTCCTGTAATGATAGCAGTAGTTCTTGTAGGCCTTACATTCACTTTCTTTTATCTCATGATAAATGTAGATCCAGATGATTGGCCACTGGCACTATTGTATTCAACAATAGGCCTATTGACATCGATAGTCAGCCTAGGAATAATAAATCAGTATGCAAGCAAGAGCAGTGATCTTGTGTCAGATCTAATAATGCTTTACTTAATAGCCTATGTAATAATCGGTGGCTACATCTGGATAAACACAATAAAGAATGTAATGCAGGGAAGAAAAAAGAAGCATTTCCAGGGGCAGTATGGATGAGAGTAGTAACGCTTAACGTGAAGAGGGATACAAAACTTAATTTCGATTCAAAGAAAAGACAGCTTGAAAGATGGCTTGGAAAGTCATTGTCTGATGATGATTTCATGAAGCTCATTCTATTCCCTCAAATGAAGTTTGAGGTAAGGAAGATGAAGAAGAAGGCAGAGATAACTACGGCAGCTATAATGGTGTAATGAAAGGGTAGGTAGATAGCTTTAAGTAGTTGTCTACATAGGTAGGTAGTATGAGAAGCATACAAGTTCATTTTGAAGATAAGGAATTTGACATCCTTGCAGCAAAGAAGAAAGATAAGTCATGGCATGACTTTATCGTGGAGAGGTGCAGCTAGTTATGTCAGAACTACCGAGTAGCGGAGTTTCAACCGCACCGGTCAAAAAGAAACGGTCATGGCCTATACTTGTTGTTGTATACATAGCTCTCATATTTACTGCAATTTACTTCTTTCAGCTTTATGATGAACAAAAAGAAATAAACAGGCAGATAGATTGCTCAAACTTATTGAAGAATGTATCATATGAATTTTCTTCTGGTAACAAAAACAGAGCATGTTTTTCTTGGATAGAATATAAAAGTGCAGATTGCAAAACTAATGCTGATACTTTGCTCAACTATAACGAATACTGTAGGATTGATTAAATATGAAAATAAAACTAGAACTTACAGAAGAAGAATACAATAAATTCAAGGAGTTTAAAAACAAGAGAGAAAAACAAGAGAATTCAGAACATTCAACTTTAACAATCATTGCAGGGATTTTAATTATTTATTATTTTGGAAGCTTATTTGCTGGCGCAATTTGGGGAAAAGAGTATTTTGCATTAGCTATAATTTCATCATTTGTATTCACAATAATGTTAAGGATTTTTAACAGGATGTGAAAACTGAATTATAGGTATAAGACATGGTAACCAAAACAATAGGGTGGTGTTAAATGACAAGAAAAAAGAAGCCGGTATGGGAAGGAACTTTCAAATGTCCTTGGTGTAACAACAGCAACAAAGTAAGAGTAGAAGACAAAGTTTTGTCAAAAGCAGTGCCAGCAGAAAGAGAAAGATTTGCTGTAGTGGAAAAGGATAGCCAAACAACATTAGATAATCTAGGAAAGAAAAAAGAAAGGAGAAATAAACATGGAGAAAGAAAAGATAGGTTGGAATGAAATAAGCTTAACACTTAAGTTGGCAGTAGTCGGTGGGCTGCTTGGGCTTGTATCATTTGCAATAGGCTTCATAGTCGGAGTAACAGGAGCATAGGAGAATCAGTATGAAAACATATAATGACGTAGCGAACATATATTTTGGAATCATATTTTTAATTATAGGAAGCTATTCAATGTATCTAATAATTATTCAACATGTAGTGGAATCAATAACTGTCGGTATGAGTATTATAGGATTTGTAATGGGTATAGGTTTACTTACCATATCTGAACCAGTTAAAAACAAGGCAAAGAGGCAATCAAAATGAACATATATGTTAAACTGATGATAGCATATTACGTAATATCCGGTCTATCTGCAATGGGAATTTTTATAGCCATAGTAATAAACAGCATAGAGCTATTCTTGATTTCAGCAATATTTCTTTTTGTAGGCTATGTCATCAAAGTTATAGCAAGCAATATACAACCACAAGGAGATGCCAAAAATGCAAACGTGCAATGACTGCGGAGCATTGATGCCAAATGATGAAGTGTTCCAGTTTCTTCATCATGACAAAAGCTGCTGGAAAGTAACAGGGGGATTTTATGGCAAAGTGGGTAACTAAACATCATACAGTAAGAGCATCAACATTAGAAGGCTTAGCTAAGATGATGGATGAAAAGACGATAAAGCATTTCATTGTCGCCAGCAATGTTTTCTTTTTGGGCAATTCCCTATCAGGCCAAGAATGGCAGGCAATAATGTTTGAGAAGGCCAGAGTTGAAGAAAAATGATGCGCTACCTAACAACAGATGATTACGAAATATTAAATGAAAGACTTTCAAGAGTCGAAGAAGATGCAAGAAGTCTTAGGGTGAAGTTGTTGCAGATACAAAAGGAAAGGCATTGTCCTACTTGCAGGTGTGATTGAAATGGAAGTGCAGAGTTTTAAAATGGAACAAAAGAAAGCAAAGAACCTGTGGAAGGAGTATAACGATGCTTTGAAGAAGAATCCAAATGACAAATTTTTGCAGGACATGAAGAAAGTCTATAATCAGCTTAGGCAAGGCAGAAAGATTATAGACATAGAAACAGTAATGGAAAAAGCCGGAATAAACAAAAACTTTGAGCCACGGTTGGCAGTAGCTCATATCTCATGGGAAACGGTAGCATGTTATTATAATAATGGTGGCAGCGTGACTTTCAAAAATATTATAACAAGAAAATACGATTACAGAGTAGATGAGATAAAAATAAACCATATATTTCCGAAACTTCCAGAAGATCAGTATAATAAATATGATAATGAAAAATGTTTGCAAGCTTCTGTGCCAAAGATTCCAGCCTCATTGAAACCCAAAGGCTCAGAAGGCTACTATATTCTATGGGAAGTCGAGAAATGGAGCCAAATTCCACCAAGAGATCCTTATCTTCTAAGAAGAATCACTGATAATATGTTTGTTGTTCTTGCAGCATGGGATCTGACAGATTTAGAGAGGGCTGTAATGAAAGGGAGAACATGGTAGATATGAAGAAAAAACAAGACAAAGGATTAGAAATAGTGAAAGTATATATTCTAATTGCTGGTTTTGTATTTATACTGGCAGCTACAAGTGCATTCTTTTCAGGATGGTCACATTACAGTTATTATGATATGCAAGTAAGAGATCCAATCCAAAAAATCAATTATTCTAAAGAAGTAGCTGCAACAAATAATTGGGTATCGTGGCCCGAACTGCCAACATACTACGGTCAGGAGCCATATAGAAACCTAAGCGATGATGGCTTTGCTTATTTCATGGTAGCAGATAAGGCACATGGCACAGTTATTGTAAGCTGCAAGACAAGATCAATGTATCCAGAATTAACCTGTAATGATACTGTTCTTATGATACCAAAGACATCAAAGCATTACGGAAACACAAGCATAGGTGATGTGATTGTCTTTTCATCACAAGACAGATCGCTTTGGGGATCAAGTGTGGACTTCGTAATGCACAGAGTTATAGGAATAGACTATGACGAAAACGGAACAGTTTATTATATCACAAAAGGCGACAATAACGAATACGCAGATCTCATCAAAACTTACGACAGGCATATCCGTTATAAAGTCATAGGAAAGTGGAAATAAAATGAAAATCGGTGTAATGGTGGATGGTAAAAATCACAAAACCAATAAGAGGCCTAATAAGGACATGGTATTGCACAATTCATGATGAAATCTGTAGAGCAAGGCACGGATCCGGCAGAGGCAGATTCAAAAGAATCCATAGAAACTGTGGAAAACCAAAAACAAATGGGATCAGAATGCTGGTCATGCGGAAAAGATCTTGACAGAAAAGGCCTTTACTGCATAGCCTGTGCCATAAAAAGAGGAACAATAAACAGGACTTACATAAGAAAACGAACAAGATTTTTCAGAAGAGGAGTAAGGGAAAACTTCAAAGGAGATTAGAAAATGTCAGTGGATTTCTATGAATATTGGGCAATGGCAATAGCAATGCTTGTTTTAGTAATTGGATTTAACAATCCTTCTGCAACCTTTTTTGTTCCACCATTTCATGCATTAATATCGAAATTTATGGATGCTCTTGTTAATTATGGATAATGGAGATGATTCAAGATGTTTGGAATAGGAAATAAGCATAAGCATACGCCAATAAGGGACAATAGGATGCAACCACCGCAAATGGTATGTTCTGATCCTAATTGTAATGCACTTATAGGCCCTGCTCCACCACCGACACCACAGGAAATGAAAGAGAATGCAATACAGGAAGAAGAGCCAGAATTGACAGAACAACACATCGAAGAGGCAGAAGTAAAGGCAAAAAAGATGTTCAAACCAAAAAAAACAGCAACTTTGGTAAGGCAGCAAGAGCCAGTTGAACTTTCAAAGGATGAAGTTCTCCAAATGGCAATAAAGCGATGGGGTCCAGCCTTGCAGGTAAACCAGGCTGTCCAAGAGTGTGCAGAACTGATTCATGAACTTACAGATGCATTACGAGGGCAGGCAAATCTTGAAACAATGTCGGAAGAGATAGCCGATGTGGAGATAATGGTAGCCCAATTGAAGATGATATACAACAATAAGGAAAAGATAAAGGCCTATAAGGTGGCAAAGTTGCAAAGGCTAGCTGAAATAATACTGGCCAAACCACAGAACGCAGATAGCGAACAGGAAGAAGAAGATTAGGTAATGGAGTTTGACACCACCAAATTGCTGATGCAATGGCAAATGAGGCAATTTATGATTATAAGGATGTTATAAAATGTATAAACCAAAAGGTTTACAAGCACTGTTTAGTAGCATAGAGAGAGGTGAAACAAGGACTACAATGACTAAGCTATTTTCTATTTCTAATACGGCTTTAGGTAAGAGGCTCCAACATTTAGTTGGAGTAGGAATGATAGAACAGGTTCAACAAAGACCATATTCTCTATACAAACTTACACCTCTTGGTAACCGTGTAAACCAAATCCTCGGACAATCGGAGCGTGAAGTTTACACGAATGTGTGGAGATGCCATAACGTGATTCTTGGATGGGAAATTAAGGACTTTGGAACATGGAAATTCAATGAAAAGCTACAGAAAACCATGAATAACTGGATTTACCAGGAATTGAAGCTTAAGGGATACAAGATTCATATCCAATCAACAGGCCTTTTGAAGTTATATTGTCCAGAAGTCTATGCAAATAATGCAGATGAAGGCTTTGATAAGATCGTAGAGGATGCCAAAGCCGTAGCAAACTACATAGCATCAAGATACAAGATGAAGATAGACAATTACCATAGAGTAAGAAATGGCCAAAAAGAACATTTCGGCTCTGAAAAGCTTGCAGAATTCATAGGCCACATGAAAGTTGGGGGAGTGTTCGTAGATATTTCTGATAAACAGAACAGACGGCTTGAAGCGGACCAGGACAATTACGATATAGAAAAATTATTTGCACTGCCAAAGGAAGTTGCAGAATTGAAAACAAGCTACAAGGATCTTACTGAAATCAATGGATTACTTACTGAACAAATAAAGCTGCATTTGTCAGTGATGCAAGACATGAAAGAAACCCTAAAAGATATTCGTGATGCAGTAAAACAACAAGGAGCCAAATCCAATGAAGACTAAATACGGAATATATTCAAATATTAAGGCCTTCAAAGGCAAACGAAGGAGCATATTCGACAATTGGGCAGGAAAAAGACTCAAAGACGGTTCAGTAGTAATCAAAGAAGACGGAAAATGGATCAGGCTGCACAGATCAATGGGACTATACTGGATAGACTACGGAAGGCGTGGTGGAAGCATCATGGCAACAATGGTACCGGCAAAGACGCTGACAGAGGCAATGGAACTGGTTGAAGATGCAAAGAAGAATCTAAGAACAGGAAGGAAGAGATGAAATGAAAGTAGTATCACTATTTTCAGGAATAGGTGGTTTCGATGAAGCATTCAGAAGACAAGGACATGAAATTGTATGGGCAAACGAGTGGGATAAATATGCAGCGAAAATCTATGAAAAGAACTTCGGAATCAAACCGAACACACAAGACATCACAAAAGTTCTATCATCAGAAATCCCTGAACATGACATCATTTGTGCAGGATTCCCATGCCAATCATTCAGCATTGCAGGCAAAAGGCTTGGTTTTTCTGACACAAGAGGAACGCTGTTTCGTGAGATCATGCGAATCGCTAAGGATCACAGAACAAAATATATGCTTCTTGAAAATGTTAAGGGATTACTATCACACGATAAAGGGAGAACATTTGCCATCATTCTGGCCACGATGGATGAACTTGGGTATGATGCACAGTGGCAGGTGCTTAACTCTAAGAACTTCGGAGTCCCGCAGAATAGGGAAAGAGTGTTCATCTTTGCAACCAAAAGAGGAACTCCATGCATTAATATATTCCCTTTAGGTAATGATAATGAACAATATGTCGAACAGTACAAAAGAAAAGAAAGCCTGTACATTATGCAAACGAATGCTTCTGAAAAATTCAAAGAACTTCTTTTATGTATATCACAAGAAGAGACAGAAGAAATATCCAGAAAGCAGATGCAAGAAATGCTCGCAGAAGTTATCAAAGGAATATCGCAAGGCTCATGCAGAAATATTCCGCATGAGGCAGAGAGCATGGACTCAGACACCAAAAGGGGCTTACAAGTCGTTGAAGAACTCAACTCGTGGTCATCAAGTCAAGATTTCTCAAGAGAAGTTCATGGAGTGGTTCAGCTCCCAAAAAAAGACATGCTTTTACTGTGGTCTCAGCCAAGAACACCTGAGAATGGTAAAGGACAGCTACAACAACAAAACGTTCCGGCTTTCGGTGGACAGGATAGATTCGTCGAAAGGCTACGAAGAGAAGAACTTAGTTTTGTGTTGCTTGCGGTGCAACCATATCAAGGGAAACTTTTTTTCTCAATCGGAGATGGTAGAGATTGGAAAAAAATATATAGCAAAGAAGTGGATAAAATATGTTACAACAAAACCTTAAGCTCTGTTTTAGAAGCGAACCCAGACCAGAAATATTTCCTATCACAAAAGATGACGAAATTGCTATTAACGAGAACGCACGAGAAGCACAGAGCACCAAAATTAGTAGAGCAATTACTGCCACCGAATACAAACAACATGGAGATGGAACATACGTGATTCCAGTTCTTACGCCAGATCGTCCAGAGAAGCGACAAAATGGAAGAAGGTTCAAAGAAATAGGAGAGCCAAGCTTCACATTAACCGGACAGGATGTTCATGGCGTTATGATATTGAAAGAGCTTACAAAAGATCAATCACAAGGTTACCGTGTTTACGATCCAGACGGAATTAGTACAACTCTTGCGGGAGAAGGAGGCGGAGTAGGTGCAAAGACTGGCTTGTACAAGCAACAGAATATGATACGCAGATTAACTCCTTTAGAATGCGAAAGACTTCAAGGATTTCCAGACGGATGGACAGAAGGTATAAGCGACACGCAAAGATACAAGTGCTTGGGAAATGCAGTTACTGTCAATGTAGTCGAAGAGATAGTGAAGAGGTTCTGAAATGAAAACTCTCAATAAATGGCACTGTAAAGCTTGCAATACAACATACCTTTATAAAATACTTTCATGCCCTGGCTGCGGATCCAATGTAATACTGAAAACTTATAAGAATATATATCCAAGAAAAACGTGGTAAAATGACAAAAAAAATATCATTCACAGGGAAACAGCCAAAGAAGCGCAAGAAACAGGAATATAGAGATATTGAACTTGTAGCACAACTTCTTGAAGATATAGATACGGAATTTTTCGGGCTTGAAGAAGATTATGAAAAAGTTGCGTGGATGAGTGGTTTTCGTTTTGCTATGAAATGGAAAAGTCGCACAAGCAAAAAGGATGAGATTTTGTAATGAAACAAACTGATGAAAAGATAATAAAAATATCAGACAGGATTTTCATTGTTGGTCTTGTAATGCTTATAGCAGCGCATTTCATTACGGTACTTGCAATAGCCATGATTAGCGACCACGGATCTAGTGTCGCCGATGTAGCACGAGCCTATGAAAGGAATCCGCTTGCAACAGGACTTATAGAAACATTTTCAAGCTACAACTTCATGATAGCATTCATAATTTTGCCAGGATTCAGCGCAGCAAGCTACTGGCTCATAAGGCATTATTACAGGCCTGTTCCAAGTTTTATTTTGTTCAATGCATTATTTGTGTTCTTTTCTGCACTGCTGAATGTAACAAATGACATGGCAGCACTTACAGGTCTTATGCTGCAATATGGGATGATATAATGACAGAACATAGCAAAGAGTGTGAAGCAGCACGGGAAGCATGGAAAGCATGGGAAGCATGGGAAGCATGGGAAGCATGGGAAGCATGGGAAGCACGGGAAGCATGGGAAGCATGGGAAGCATGGGAAGCATCATGGAAAGCACGGGAAGCATGTCCGAGATGCAAGGAGTTGAGAGAATGAAAACGATAGAAGAACTGGCACTGGAAGCCTATAGGAATTGTCCGCCTGAACACGGTGTTCTTCTGATCTGCCAGTCATGTGTAGAGATAGCTCTCCACAAACAGAGGGAAGAAATTCTTAAAGAGTTGCTGGATCGCCAGAAAGTTCATCAGAGGAATTGCAGTACGTGGGGTTGTACTTATGCTATTGAAGAACTTCTCCAGCAGGAAAAGCAGGACGATAACCGTAAAATTATACCGCTAACCGAAAACAAGAGGCATGCTGAAAATCTTGTGAGTAGCGAAAAGGTTGGAAAATCGTCCTCGCCTGAAACTGGAGACGTTTGCAAACACGAAGATGCAGAAATAGGGTTCTTCTGTTCATGTGACGGTAAATGGGACAGCCTTGCTGACATGATACAATCCATCCGAGCAGACGAAAGGGCAAAAGCTCTGGCTGACGTCTTAAATTTTTCAATGGGTAGAGAAGACACGGCAGAACAAAAACTCTTTATAGAAGAGTGGCTTCAAAAAAATTCAAAGTCCTCAAAGAAAAGGAGTTGAGAAAATGAAATGTAAAGAATGTAACAAAGGTAATAACCTTCAGTTAGGTCAAGAGCTTCACGTTGACTTATGCACTGCAAAATGGGAAGCAAAACACATACCAGAAAATCAGAAGAAAGAATTATCTGTATGTCCGCATTGCGGAAAACATTTTTTCTACTGGCAAAATGCTTCACTTCATGCTTATGAAAATAAACATTTTGGGAGTTATGAAGTTTGAGGCTCTCAAAAAGAAGAATGGGATTGAATGAAAATAGGATTCTGGAACTGGCACAAGAGTAAAATTAGAAAGTTGCTTGAGAGGTTGCATTATGAAAGATGAAATCATAACATGCAAGGTCTGCAATAAGAAGCGGAAACACTTCATCGTTGGCGTTGATGGAGTATGTCTTGTCTGCAATGAAGTTGAAACCTATGTAGGTTCATACCGAAAGAAGCTTCAGGATAATAGTAAGTTTGTCATGTATGTTCTCTGCCTTTCATGCAACAAGAGTTCAGGAATTTCGTATCATGTAAGGCGTGAGTTTCGTGATAGGCATAATGAGAGTTGCTGGAAGAAGGTGAAGAAATGATATACAGAATACTGATTGATGGAAGAGCGGAAAGAGAGCAGAGAGAAATGATCTATCAGCCAGAGTTGAAGCCTTATCATGATAAATACCACTTCATAGGCACAGATCATGGGCAAGGATTCTATAATTACGTTTTTCTTTCAGAAAAGGAATACAGAAAACATCAGAGAAATCCGTTCAACAGAAGGCTAAAGCCATGAGAAATCAAAAATGCAAAAGATGCGGATATTTTTTTGAAGAAACACAAACTATTGAAGGAGATAAGAATTTCAAGAATGGAGATATTTCTTTCTGTTTTGGCTGTGGAGAAATAGGAGAATTCAGGAATAAAGAAGTGATACCAATTGATGAAAAGACGCTTTCGCCAGAGTTAATATTAGAAATAGCACGAATAAGGGATGTGTGGCAATATGTGACAAGAAGAGGGGCATAGCATGACTGATCCAGATTACTCAAATAATAAAGGAAAATGTAAACATGAAAATTATAAGGTTATTGGAGTGTTCAAGGAATATATTACAGACATAGTGATTATTCAATGTCGTGAATGTAAAGAGATGTTCAGAGCATGAAAATAATACCAATCCTATGCCCTGTATGCAGTTTCTCGATGGATGTAGCCATACCTGCAAGAAGCTGGACATGCCCGAAATGCGGAGCCGAATTATTGAGAATGGATGATGATGATTAAATGATTTCAGAGCCATGTTATTTGTGCGGAAGAAAAACCTTTGTTCAAAAAGTAAGATATAAGGATTTCAAGAACAACATTATATTCAAGGCAAATAACGGTGCTATAAACAGGCTTATATCAGATATGATGGCAGCAAAAAGGCACTGGGATATATTTTATACTTGCACAGACTGCCGGAAGAAGTTAAAAAGGTGAAGTTGCATCCGATGCTCAAACTGTAGGATATTGATGTTCTATTCAACAAAATGGAGATCTTGGAAGTGTGCAAAATGCAAGAATATTTTAAAGGTTAAAAGATGGCAATCAGATCCAGTAAAAGAAGCTATAATAAATGAACCTAAAAAAGCAAGAATACTTCTGCAACGAAAGCCAAAAAGGCCATGCATATGCGGACATGGTGCAGGATGGCATAAGAATTCAGCAAGAGAAAAACTAATGGAATCGTATCCGCATTTTAATTATGGCTGCAACTTTCCAAGATGTGAATGCAATAGATTTGCTGATAAAAAGTAATAGCTAAAACGCTTATATGTAACGTAAACCACAGGTATACCATGAGAAAGCGAAAAGTAACCACAATAAAGATTCCGCTTGATCTTTCTAAGGAACTTGAATTAATGAAACTAATACCAAGGGAAAGTAAGGCAAGCGTAATTGAAAGGATCCTAAAATCAAGCAGGATGGTGAAGTAGATGCCAACAGACAGCGTGACAGGCGGACAAAATGACATTAATGCTCAAGTTAGATACAGAGAAAGCACAGGAGCAAGGATAACAGCAATACGCCAGGATGAGAGGGATCCGCAGAGATATTATATTGATTACGAGCAAGTTTCACAGGTATCAGCAGAACAGCAGGCAGCAGCACAGCAAAGGGCATCAGAATTCAGGGCAGAAGCGACAGAACAGAAGCTTGTAAGAGAAGGAATAACTCCAGAAGTAAGAATAACATACCAAAGGCAGCAACAGGCAGGACAAGAATTTTTAAGACAGCCAGAACCAAAAGCAGTCATTCTAAAGGAAACGGTAGTCAAAAAGCCTTTTGTGCCTGGAAAAACATATCAAACTACAGGAGTGCCAATCTTTACAAAAGAGCCTACAGGAAAACGCTTGCCTACTCCATATGTGCCATTTGCTGGACCACTTGATGTAACAGGAGCAGTCAAGCATACGCCAGGAAAGACACCACAGGATGTAATTGCAGCTATAACGCCATCAGAAGAAATATATGTGACAGTTCCAGAAGGCACAGTCGGAATGGTTGGTCCATCTGTAAGGTTGAATCCTATTGAACAATTCATAGCGGAAGCGCAGCAGAGAAATATAGAGGCAAACTTAAGGCTGCAATCAAGCTTGAAGCCACAGACACAGAAGGAACAGACTGATTTTCTTAGGGCAACAGGAATAGGATTTGGAGCCGGTGTAGCTGCCGGAGTTTATGGTGGCTTACTAGGAACAGTGGGAGCTATTCAGACACTTGGAAGACTCCAAAGAGAACCAAGAAAGGCACAAGAGGTTGCAAAGGGCATTTATGAAGGCATTTTAATAGGAGCAGCAGAAACAGGCCGACAATTAAAGATTGCACCTTCATTTGTCGCAGGAGAAGTTTTTGGAACTATAGCAGCAGGTGAAGGCTTGGGAATTCTTGGAGCTAAAGGTGTAAAGATAACAGAAGCGAAGACTGCAAAGTATACAGTATCACAGACAGCAGGGTTGGGAGAACAAATAACATTATTTGAAGAAGGTGGAATATTCAGAGGAACAGAAGCTGGATCTTTCAAGACAGTAGTAACAAAAGAAAGCCTTTTGGGCAAAAAAACATATGAATTTGACACAGGAATAAGAAGTGTAACAATTTCAAGCCCATTAACTGAAAAGCTTGGAATAACAAGAACAGTAGGCGCAGCAAGAACAGTAGGTGAAGTGGGAAAAAGAACAGTAGTTCAAGACATCGGTTTTGCACTGCAAGGGATAGTTTCAAAGGAAGCAGTACCACATGGATTCGACTTTCTATCGAAATCATTTGGCAAAGTAATAACAAAGTCAGGAAAGATAATAAAAGAAACTGATGTAGGCGCAAAATTCCTGTCAAGAAGCGTGGGAACAACACAGGAAGCTGAATTATTTGGCTCCGTAGGTGTCACTGCAACTGCAAAAGGCAAAAAAATAACACAGGTTGAAAAAATGGAACAGATTTTCCGTGCTCCATTAACAAAGGCATCACAAGATATTAGCGATTTGGGTATGAAATTCGGCCCTGTTTCAAAGACAAAGGTAGGAAAAGGTGAGCAGTTAATAAAACAGAATATAGAAATAATCAAGCCTACAGTAGCACAATCAGCCCTCGATCTTGCAAAAGCGCAGCAGGAAGGTACAAAAAGGATAACGATGTCGCTTCCACCAAGGCTATCTTTTGGTGCTTCTACAACTCCAAGGCCACCACAAGTGGAACAGAAAAAGGCAGGAAGGCAGGATATAATAGGTGTACCATTCGAGCCATTCACAAGACCACCAAGAACAGCAACAGCATTAGTTCCAAGGATAATCCATGTTCCAGATCAGGATCAAAGACCTATAACTGGCACAGGAACAATACAAGTTCCAATACAGGTACCAATGATAACTCCAAAACAAGATGTAATAATAATAGCACCACCTATACAGACTACGACACCAGTTACATTGCAAAAATTCATATTGAAACCACCAGCCACGACTAAAATACCAAGACCTTTTGTTCCAACAGTGCCATTTATACCTACAACAGGAATTCCACCTTTATCAGGTGGATTCTCTCTATTTGGTGGAAATTTAGGAAGAAGAAAAAGAAGAGGTGGACGAAGAAGGTATGCTTATTCTCCGCAGATATATTCTATATTAACCGGAAAGAAGGCCAAGAAAGCACCATCAGTTCTTACAGGAATAAACATAAGGCCTGTCATAATCGGAAATATTCTAGGAACTAAAAAAACGAGGAAAAGGAGAGGCAGGAAATGAGAAAGAGAAAGAAAGTGCTTCATTTCAAGAGTATGGCAGGATACAAAAAATGGCTTGCTTATGGGCATTTAAGGGGAAAATTCAAGGTGCCAGGACACCAGGAAATCTACATACGTGGAAAGAAGCGCAAAGTTAAACATAAGAGAAGAT
>Ga0214473_10001948_pt1 | contig 26132 bp, 35 predicted proteins | sample RVTome_7_FD_203509 | JGI IMG/M metagenome (GOLD analysis project Ga0214473, IMG submission 203509) | Soil microbial communities from uranium-contaminated site in the Upper Colorado River Basin, Wyoming, United States - RVT98D197 | ecosystem: Environmental > Terrestrial > Soil > Contaminated >...
TAAGTCAGCAGTTGATCCGGCGTCCAAGTCACAATTGCTTGTGTCGCAACTTGCGGCAACCGAGCAATAATACCCACAAAAATAATCAGGGAGATGCCGTTGCCTATGCCTTGCTCGGTCATCAATTCCCCCAGCCACATCAAGAAAATTGTACCCGCTATTACCGTGATAATAGCCACGACTAGCTCCCACGTAGTAAAAATCAGCCCCAGCCCTGCCCCCGAGCTCTGCCGCTGCAGCAAGTTAATAAAAGCAAAGGCCTGTAAACCGGACAGGGGCACCGTCAGCTGCCGCGTCCACTGGTTAATCTTGCGCCGGCCGGCCTCTCCCTCTTCTTTTGCCATCTCTTCCAACCGCGGCACAATCATAGTCAAAAGCTGCATTACAATGCTGGCTGTAATGTATGGGCCGACACCCAACATGACAATCGACAAGTTTGAAAGCCCCCCGCCAGAAAATATATCTAACAGTCCAAAAAGCTGATTACCGCCGAATAAAGCCTGCAAACTTTCTCGCGGCACCCCGGGCAAAGGGATAACGGCCGCCACGCGAAAAACTGCCAGTAATCCAAAAACAATCAAAACCTTCTTCCTTAACTCCGGAATTTTAAAAACTTGAAGGACTTTCTGCCAATTAAACATGGGTATTCGAGCTTTGGATTTTGGTTTTTATCAGTTCTATCTTACCCCCCGCTTTCTCGACCGCCGCGCGCGCGCCGCCGGTTACCACGTGCACTCGCACCGTCAGCCGGCGAGCCAGCTCCCCGGCGCCAATAAGTTTAACTCTCTCCTGGCGACCCGTCACCAAGCCAGCCTCCCGCAAAACTCCGATGCCAACAATGCTACCATCATCAAAACGGTCAAGCTGGTCCACGTGAACAATGGCCGGTCTAACCTTCTGTGAAGCAAAAACCTGTTTTGTACCCCGCCCTTTCGGCAGGCGCATATATAAAGGTGTCTGCCCCCCCTCAAAACCAGCCTTTCGGCTGTAACCAGCCCGAGATTTCTGGCCTTTCATTCCTCGACCAGACTTAGCCCCCCGGCTCCCAATACCGCGACCGACGCGCTTGCCAACCTTAGTAATTTTTGGCAGTTCAGCCAGTCGCATAGTCAACGCAGCCTCCTAAACGCCATAATGGCCGCCCGAATATTGCTAATTTTATTAGCTGAACCAAAGCGCTTGGCCACTAAGTCATGCACACCTGCTAAGTCTGCCACCACGCGTATTGTGTTACCGGCGATAATACCCGTCCCCGGCCGAGCCGGCTGCAGTAAAACACGAGCGCCTTTATATTTAGCCGCTATCCTGTGCGCAATGGTGCCTTTCTTTAATTCAATATGGACAATGTTTTTAGCCGCCTGGTTGTAAGCTTTTTGGATAGCTGTTTGTACGTCGCGACTGCGTCCCAAACCAAAACCTACATTCCCCGCTCGATCTCCTGCTACCACACTGGCCCGAAAACTAAAACGCCGGCCACCCTTAACCACGCGCACCACGCGCGCTACATCCAACACCTCGTGCTCATACTCCTGTTCCGACCTACCCGCAGCAAACGTGCGCCGCCTGCCAGCCCCGGAACCAACTGGTTTTTTTGCTTCTGTCATAGATTTAGACCCGCTTTCCGCATGCCTTCTGCCACAGCTTTCACGCGACCGTGGTACACATAACCCCCCCGATCAAATAACACTTCTTTAATACCTGCCTCCAGTGCCTTTTTACCCACTTCCTCTCCTAAAACCCCCGCCGCTTTTAACTTACCCCCTTTACCGCCAGTGCGCCTAAAAGACAATAGTGTGTGGCCCTTCATATCATCCACCAACTGCACACTAATAGAGCGCGTCCCGCGCCAAACACTGGCCCGCGGACGCCTAGCCGTTCCTTTCAGGCGCGCTCGTATTCGTCGCCGACGCTTTTCTCTTAATTCACTGTCCATATCAATACGTCTACTCTGTCGTTCCCACCATCTTACCAACCTTGTGGCGCACCGTCTCGCCCCTATAGCGAATTCCCTTACCTTTATAAGGTTCGGGCTTGCGAACCGCACGGATGTCAGCTGCCACTTGGCCAACGCGCACCTTGTCACTGCCCTCAACAGCGATAACTTCTTTATCAACCGTAAAGCTAATACCATCCGGTGCTTTAACTATAACCGAATGAGAAAAGCCAACCGACAGTTCTAAGTCGTCTCCTGTTTTTTTCGCGCGATAGCCTACCCCGTGCATCTCTAATTCCTTTCGATAGCCGACGTCTACTCCCCTGACCACGTTTGCCAAACGTGCCCGAGTAGTACCCCATAACGCCGCCGCCTGCTTACTAGAACGCTTCACCGCGCACGACAGACGGTTATCTTCAAAAACTACCGCAATATCCGGATGAACCATATATTGAAGTTCTCCTTTTTGTCCCTTAATCGTCACTATCTGCCCCTGGACTTTCGCTGTGACGCCCGGGGGTAAATCAACTGGTTGTTTTCCGATACGAGACATAGCAATAAACTCTACTGCCACACTTCACAGATCAACTCACCGCCCAGACCGCGTCGGCGCGCCTCTACCTCGTCCATTAAGCCAGCCGATGTAGAAACCACATAGAAACCAGGTCGACCAGAGGCCCACGGCAGTTTTTCCTTAGTAACATAACGCCTCCGCCCCGGGCGGCTCAAGCGATGCGCAGAGCGCACTTTCGGCTCGCCATCCCGGTACGCCAAAGTGATAATCAGCTTTGGCCTGCTGCCTTCTTGAACCCGAGCAGCCGCCACCGCTTCCTTTTTTTGCAACAGGCCAGCCAGTTGTTCCTTAAAACGGGAATAAGGCACGGCCACCCGCTCCTTGCCCACGCGCTGTGCCGAAACTAGAGTCGTCAACATGTCTGCTACTGGATCCATAAAATATATATTACCACGATGATTTTCTTAACCCCGGAATAACACCGTTTTCAGCCTGCTCCCGGAAACAAATACGGCACAGCCCAAAGTCACGCATATATCCCCGTTTACGTCCACAAACCGTACAACGACGCGTTACCCGTGTACTAAACTTTGGTTTTTTAGCGCTCTTCGCTATTTGTGCTGCTGTTGCCATACTGCGCCACTATCTACTAAAGAAGTCCGTCTAGTCAAGCCTCTTTGGCCGCCAGGGGAAAACCCAGGGTCCGCATCAGGGCGACACCACCTTCATCGTCTGTCGCCGACGTTACTAAAGTAACCTGCGCCCCGAATACAACATCTGTCTTTTCAGAATGAATTTCAGGAAAAGCCAATTGCTCTATTAGCCCAATGCTCAAATTGCCGTGACCGTCAAAATTAGACATGGGGATACCCCGAAAATCACGCACTCGCGGCAGAGTAGCATGCACCAAGCGACGGACAAAATCTTTCATACGTTGACCGCGCAACGTCACCCTCAACCCTACTAGATTGCCCTGGCGAACATTAAAGCCAGACACCGCCTTCTTCGCCCGACACTCGTGTGGTGCCTGCCCCGTAATAGCTTTTAAATCTTCACGCACTGCCTCCAAATAAGCCCTATCATCCCGATGTTTGCCAACACCAACATGCACCACTACCTGAGTAATTCGTGGCACGGCATGAACATTTACTTTACTGCCTAATTCATGATTCATAATTAACTACACTCTAAACCCTAATCAATTACCGCCTGGCATTTCTTACAGATACGCTGACGCCCCCCCGCCTCACGCTTGATGCCTATCCGGCTGCTCTTCTTACAGGCTGGGCAAACCACCTGCACATTAGAAATGTGAAGCGGAGCAGCCACCGACACTCGCTGTCCCTTCTCACCAGACCGGCGCGGGCGGACATGCTTCTTAACCATATTTACACCTTCAACCAACACTCGCCGCTGTTCGGGAAGTACCGCCATAACCTTGCCAGTTTTGCCCCTATCCTTACCCAGCAAAATCTTAACAGTATCACCTGTTTTTATCCTGGCGTTTTTCACTTTAAGCTTTGTTACCATACCTCGGGCGCCAAAGATATAATCTTCTGATACCCCTTATTCCGAACCTCACGCGCCACCGGACCAAAGACCCTGGTGCCAACCAAGTCTTGGCTGTCCTTCTGTAAAACAACAGCCGCGTTGTCGTCAAACCGAATAGCCGAACCATCAAGACGCTTATGTTCTTTCCGCACCCGCACCAATACGGCCCGCACTATATCGCTCTTCTTGACCGCCGCCCGCGGCTCGGCTACCTTCACCGTCGCCACCACCACATCGCCCAGGTAGGCATAGCGACGCCGACTGCCTCCCAGCACTCGTATTACCTCTAGCAGTCGCGCCCCCGAATTGTCGGCCACCATTAATTTGCTTCTTTCGTGTACCATGGCAGTTAGCTAAATTACCCAACGCTTACGGGCCGACAGCGGCCGAGACTCACGAATAATAACCGTCTCGCCCACCTGTGCTTTATTATCTGGGTCGTGCACTAGATACCGGCGCGTGGTTACAACTTTCTTACCATATAAAGGATGATGAGACACCGTTGTCACTGCCACCGTCACTGTTTTATCACCCGACCGCTTGACCACTACGCCTTTCATAATGTCCCTCCTTTTTCCCGCAGCACGGTCTTGGCTCGCGCTATGTCTCTTCTCAAGCGTGCCTGCCGCGCATGGTTCTTTTCCTTGCCAGACCGCGTAGCCAGTCGCAGCGCCTCATATTCAGTCATAAACGACGCTACCTGAGCTTTCAAACGCTCTTCATTCAACTCTCTTAACTCTCTAGTTTTCATAATTCCCTTTCCACAAAACGAGTCTTAATCGGCAATTTGCGACTAGCTAGTCGCAGCGCCTCGCGCGCCTCCGACTCCCTGACGCCATCCATCTCAAAAATCACTCGCCCCCGCCGCACCACTGCCACAAAATGGTCAACCGACCCCTTACCTTGACCCATGGGTACCTCCTGCCCTTTGCGCGTCACAGGCTTATCGGGAAAAACACGAACCCAAATCTTGCCACTCCGCTTCACAAAGCGAGTCATGGCCCGGCGCGCTGCCTCAATTTGCCGAGCCGTCACCCAACGACTTTCTAAAGCCTTAAGACCCCACTGGCCGAAGTCCACCCGAGCTGCCTGGCTGCTCATTCCTCTAACAGCCCCCTTCATGACCTTGCGATGTTTAACTTTTCGAGGTAGCAACATAGCGTTTAGATTCCTTCGCTTTATCAGCTAATGATCGACGCCGAGAACTCACCCGCGCCTGGCGCCGCTGTCCTGGCTTCTCTTCTTCTGGCAATAAATCCCCTCGATTAATCCACACTTTAACGCCCACAGTCCCGTAAGTTGTGTAAGCCGTGCGCTGCGCATAGGAAATATCAGCTCGAAAGGTATGTAGCGGGACGTTGCCCTCGGCCAACCACTCTCTGCGGGCAATTTCAGCTCCGTTTAATCGACCGGCTACCGCCACCCGCGCCCCGAGAGCTCCCGCCTGCATGGTGCGCGATATAGTCTGTTTAAGCACGCGCCGATAGGGAAAACGACGCTCTAATTGCTCGACCACCTGAGTGGCTACAGCGGCCGCGTCGGTATCAGGGTTATGAACTTCTTGCACGTTTATCTGTAACTTCTTCTCCCCTCCCAATAAGCGTGCTAGATATTTCTGTATCAATTCAATACCCGAACCGCCTCGGCCAATAACCATCGCCGGCCGCGAAGTGTGAATCGTTAGTGAAATTTCTTGACGTCCCCCCGCTGGTTTGGCCGGACCGCGCTCAATCTCCACGCGTGAAATCGAAGCATTCCTTAGTTTCTTGGCAAAATAATTTCGTATAGCCAGATCACCCAACAAGCTACGACGATAATCGCCCCGGCGGTCCGCAAACCATCGGCTATCCCAAACCCGCAGGATATTGCCTACACGCAGAATTTTTGGATTAGTCTTCCTACCCATAGTCTAGATACTCTTTCTTCTATGCGTCTTCTTTTTGTCTCCCCCCTGCTGTAGCATCTTCATCTTCTGAAATGCCTGTGCCGTCTTTGACGGACGCGGAGTTTTAGTAGCCACAGACTCATCAGCAAGAGCCCCCTCCACCCTCTCGCGACGAGCTAAGTCCTCCACCGTAAAAGTGTCAATATCGGCCTTAGTAGTCTTTTTAACTTTTCTTTTTGTTGCCTGTAATTCTTCAAGCACCACCGTTAAGTGTGATGCCCTCTTAACAAAAGCGTGAGCCGTACCACGGCTGACCGGCCGCCACCGCTTAAGACGCATGCCCTCATCCACCTTAAGTTCTGCCACCCGCAGATTACTCTCCTCAATCTCGTGATTGTGCCGCGCGTTAGCTACCGCCGACCCCAATACCTTGCCAATTATAACAGCCGCTTTGCTATTCTGAAAAGCAAGTTGAGCTCGCGCCTCCGTGACCGGCAGTCCCACAATTATCTCTCGCAAACTGCGCACCTTACGAGGAGTCATGCGCGCATTAACCAGTCGAGCTGTGACTTCCATAAGCTATTCTTTTTCTTTAGTCACCGCCTCCGCCGCCGACAAACCCCCGGCCGCCGCGGCCGCCTCCGCTTCCCGCTGCATACGGCCACCGTGCCTAACAAACTTACGAGTTGGGGAAAACTCGCCCAACTTATGGCCAACCATATCCTCCGATACCGCAACCTCAATATGCTCCCGGCCATTGTGAACACCAAAACGAAATCCTACCATCTCGGGATAAATAGTAGATTCACGAGACCATGTTTTTATCACTGTGCGATTGCCCGCTGACATCCCCTTAATTTTCTCCAGGAGCCTCTGGTCAACGTAGGGACCGCCTTTTTTTAGTGATCGAGCCATGACGACATATTAGTTACTTTTTATTCTTTGGCAAGCGACGCTTTACAATAAGCGAGTCAGAATACTTCCCCCGCCGCCGGGTTTTAACACCCAAAGCATGCTTGCCCCACTTCGTCTTGGGATATTTTAAGCCTATCGGTTGGGCCCCCTCGCCTCCCCCATGCGGATGATCCACTGGGTTCATCGCCTTGCCGCGCACTTGAGGCCGCCTTCCCATACGCCTAATCCTGCCCGCGCTGCCCCATCTTACTAATCCATGGTCTGCGTTGCCAACCGCCCCTACCGTACCATACGCCTCGCGCGGCACATAGCGGATCTCGCCAGACGGCAGCTTCAAGAGAGCATACTTACCCGTAACATCCATAACTGTGGCATAGGCCCCCGCCGCTCGAAACAACACTCCGCCCCGGTTGGGTTTAAGCTCAACATTAAACACCGTCAAGCCCGGCGTGACATTCTCCAGCTGCATCCGGTTGCCCGGTGTCTCCAATGTCTTGCTGCCAGCCACTATCTTATCACCCACGGCTGCACCCTGCCAAGCTAAACAGTAACGCCGCTCCCCATCAGCATAGACCAGCAACACGATAAACGACGAGCGATTCGGATCGTATTCCACTCGCTCTACCCGAGCCGGCACACCTAATTTGCTCTGGCCAAAATCAACACATCGCTCTCGCCGCTTAGCCCCACCCCCCCGGTGACGCACTGTTATCTTACCCTCCCCACCCCGACCACTGCCGCGCACATGCGGAGCCGTCAGAGGACGATGCGGGCCACCACCGTGTACCGCTGAACGATCAACCATAGAAGCTTGCCGGCGCGCCGCCCGATTCTTTCTGTAAATTTTAATTGCCACAGTTTTAGACTCCCCCGTTAAAAGAATGGACATCATCCACCTTCACATACGCCTTTTTCCACGCCGCCGTTGTACCAGAGGTGTTCCCCCTCCGTCGCCGCCTAGCCTTAACCGGCACTGTCCTAATGTGCCGCGGCTTAGTGCCATAACGTTCTTCTATAGCCCGGGCAATTTGACCCTTACTCGCACTGGCCACCACTCGAAAAGTAACCACGTTCTGTTCTTGCAGTCTTACCCCTTTTTCAGTCAGCGATAACTGTAAATCAATACCGAGAGCCAATAATCCGGCCGGCTTAACAGATAGCTCGGCTTTTTTAGCAACCGTCTGCTTAGGCTTCACTTTTTTCTTCTTAGCCAGTGACTGGCCCGCGGACCCCCGCAGTTTTTTATTAACAAAAGAAAGCAATGACATAGCCCTTAAGTCTTTAAGGCCCGCTTCTCCAACGCCGGCATACTCTTCTCATCAATTAAAACAGTTCGCGCTGCTAGAATATCCGCCACAGTCACTTGAGAAGTTAACCTAACCGTTACCGATGGAATATTGCGAACCGCTTGTGCTAGGCTGCCCCTTTTGAACACAATCAAGAGAATACCCCGTCTGCCTTTAAACACCGCTACTATATCTTTAGTTTTAGTAATATCCTTCGGACCAAAACGAATTACCTCCAGCGTCCGGGACCGCATATGAAAACTCAGTGCTCCAGCCAGAGCTCGGCGCGCCATTTTACTAGGCATAATCGTTCGCCTCTCCCGACGCGACCGGGGCCCAAACGTTACTCCCCCTCCCACCCATAACGGCGACCGCCGAGAACCGTGTCGGGACCGACCCGTACCCTTCTGCCGCCACGGCTTGGCTCCACCCCCGCGCACTTCAGCCCGCTGTTTCGTATGAGCCCGCCTAATACGCGACCGCTGGCGGCCAACTAGCACCGCTTGAGCCATCAAGTACGGTGAAACCGAAATTTGCAAATAAGCTGGTGCTTCCATCTGTTCTGTCTTTTCGCTACCAAATTCACGCACTGGCACCATCAGAGCTGCCCTCTCTCCTGCTTTCGCCTTACCTTTTGCCGCCGTTTTAACCATATTCCAGTTACTAATTACTACTCACCTCGACAATACTGCCCCGCGTACCAGGCACTGCTCCCTTAACAGCTAACAAATTCTTCTCTATATCAACCCACATTACTGTCAAGTTTTTCACCGTCACACGATCCGAGCCGACCCGCCCCGCCATGCGCTTACCCTTCATTACGTGTTGAGGGAAACGCGAACCAATCGATCCCGGGCTCCTAAGCACATGGCGATGGCCGTGACTGGCCGGCCCGCCGGAAAATCCATGCCTCTTTACTACACCGGTGTATCCCTTACCTTTTGAAATTCCCGAAATTTCTACAATATCTCCCGGCTCAAACTGCGCCACTGTCAGTGTTCTGACATCTCCCGCCGTCTCCACAGCAAATTCTCGCCGCGCCGCGTAGTTTGGATTTTTGGCCTTAGACTTTTGGTTTCTGCGCGGCAACGCCAGCTGCGTCGCGGCCTGCCCGTCTCTTTTCTTCTCCCGGCGCAGAGCCACCACATTCGGCTCGGCCGAAATCAATGTAACCGGCACCGCCTCCCCCTCGGAAGAGAACATTTGTGACATGCCAATTTTTCGACCAAGCAGAGCTTTCATAGCTTAATAACCAGCGGCCGGTTAAGAAATGCAGCCGGCATACGTCATAGAAAATAAAACCCCTCACACCAACGCAGTGTAGGTTAAAAGCAAGATATATGATTTTTCTCTAAATAGCAAGGCCCCCGCCTCATTCCCTAGTCAGCCGGTTTTCATTGATACGTCTACGCCCGCTGGCAAATTTAAACTCATCAGCGTGTCCACCGTACGCGGTGTGGCTTCCACAATATCAATCAGACGTTTATGAATACGAATCTCGTACTGATCACGTGAATTTTTGTGCACGAAAGTTGAGCGGTTAACCGTGTATTTCTTCTTACTTACTGGCAGCGGGACAGGTCCCGCAATTTTAGCCCCGTCACGCTCCACCGCCTCTACAATCTGCCCTGCTGACTGGTCAATCAGTTTATGATCGTAAGCCTTCAACTTAATTCTAATACGCGGCACTGCCGGCGTCTCTTCCCCTACCGTATCCTTCGCCTTCGCTTTCTCCTTTACCACACTAATTACTGATTACTCTATGATCTTTGTCGTCACGCCAGCTCCAACTGTTTTGCCACCCTCGCGCAAAGCAAACCGCATACCTTCTTCCATGGCCACCGGCGCGCCCAACTCCACCTTAAAACTCACAGTATCGCCGGGCATTACCATCTCTGTACCTTCCGGCAACTCCACCGCGCCGGTTACATCGGTTGTTCTGATATAGAATTGCGGCTTGTACCCCTTAAAGAAAGGCGTGTGCCGACCACCTTCATCTTTCGTCAACACATACACTTCGCCTTCAAACTTAGTGTGAGGCGTAATGCTACCTGGTGCCGCTATAACCTGACCCCGCTCGACATCCTCTTTCTTAAGCCCCCGCAGTAACAGCCCAGCGTTGTCACCGGCTTGGCCCTCGTCCAACTGTTTATTGAACATCTCAATACCAGTAACCACCGTCTTCTGCGTGCTTCTTAAGCCCACTACTTCCACTTCCTTATTCAGGCCAATCTTGCCCCGCTCTATTCTACCCGTCACGACAGTACCGCGTCCCTCAATTGAAAACACATCCTCAATCGGCATCAAGAACGGCTTGTCCACATCCCGCACAGGCTCCGGGATAGACGTATCCAGCGCCTCTACTAACTCCACAATTTGCTTAGCCGCCTCTTCGTCCAGACTCTTAGTCTCCAGCGCTTTAAGAGCGGAACCACGTATAATTGGCGTCTTGTCAGCGTCATACTCATACTTAGTCAAAAGCTCCTTTACCTCTTCTTCCACCAAATCAACCAGCTCCGCGTCATCCACTTGATCCACCTTATTAAGAAAGACCACGATATTAGGCACCCCCACCTGCCGCGCCAGCAAAATATGTTCTCTGGTTTGGGGCATAGGGCCATCCGCGGCCGACACGACCAAAATAGCACCATCCATCTGGGCCGCCCCCGTGATCATATTCTTTATGTAATCCGCGTGTCCCGGGCAATCGACGTGCGCGTAGTGACGCTTGTCAGACTCATACTCGCAATGAGTAGTCGCAATCGTGATACCTCGTTCCTTCTCCTCCGGAGCGTTGTCAATCTCGTCAACAGTCAGCACCTTCTTGGCGCCCCCCTTCATATTCATGACGTGCAGTATGGCTGCCGTCAATGTTGTTTTGCCGTGATCAACGTGCCCAATAGTACCTACGTTGATGTGCGGCTTAGTTCGCTCAAACTTTTCTGCCATAGTCGTTAATTAATCTTAAGATGTTCTATTTTGTAACACACACGCTAATAAAAGTAAATCTAAAAGTCAAATCACCTATTGCAGTTCCGGCGGCAAATCTCCCCGCAGCGGCTCGAAGCGCACCCGGGCTGGCTTTTCCGGTTGTTCAGACTCTGAATCCTGGAGTTCAATTATCTGATCCTCCTGTTGACGCAGCTGGTACAAAGCAATCTCCCGATTAATTCGCTCCAACACGTAATCGGCCCTGGCTTCTGCCTCCGCACCCTTACTCTCCGTAACCCCGGGCGTCGCCGGTAACGACAACTGTACCTCCGGTTCTCTGGTTTTATGCCACGCCTCAAACTCCCGCTTACTTAAAATAACGTAAGCCTCTCCCGCCTCGTCCCGCCACATAAAGTAACCCCCCAGTTCCCTTAGGCCCGCCAATATCTGGCTAAAATCTCTCTCCTTCATCTGATTAACCATATCGCGCCTATCACAAACAATCAAGTGCCTCCCTGGCTAAGCTAGGTCTTTTTTCTTACCTTTCTTGTCTTTACCGGGCGCCCCGCCCACAATCTCCTCCTGAATATTTCTTGGCACCACTGCGTAGTGATCAAACTGCATGGAATAGTTAGCTCGCCCCGAGCTCAACGAGCGCAGCGTGGTGGCATAGCCAAACATCTCCGCCAAAGGGACCTCCGCCGTGATCACCTTGACCAACGCTCTATCCTCAATGCCTCCCACCCGCCCGCGACGGGCATTGAGATCGCCCACCACATCACCCATGTACTGCTCCGGCGAAATAGCCTCAACTTCCATGATAGGCTCAAGCAACACCGGCTTAGCCCGCCTCATGCCTTCCTTAAACGCCTGAATTGTCGCAATCTTAAAAGCAATCTCCGAACTGTCCACCTCATGGAAGCTCCCGTCGTACGCCGTCGCCCTAACGTCAACTACTGGATAACCCGCCAGCACGCCGCCGGTCACGGCCTCCTGAAAACCTTTCTTTATAGCCGGAACATACTCCTGGGGAATAACACCGCCCTTTATATCATCAACAAATTCCGCGCCCTCGCCTCGCCCTAACGGCTCGAGTCGCAGCCACACGTGGCCGTATTGGCCCCGACCGCCACTCTGGCGAATGTATCTACCCTCCACTTCCACCTGCCCGGTAATAGTTTCCTTATAAGCTACCTGTGGTTTGCCCATGTTTACCTCCACTCCAAACTCGCGCTTCAAACGATCGGCTTTAATATCCAGATGTAGTTCGCCCATGCCTTCCATAATTGTCTGCAGCGTTTCCTCATCGGTCCGCACGTGAAAGGTCGGGTCCTCGCCCATCAACGACTTAAGCGCCTGTCCCATTTTCTCTTGGTCAGCCTTTGTTTTAGGTTCAATCGCGATAGCGATAACTGGCTCCATGCCGGATATCCGCTCCAGCACAATCGGTTCATCTTCGTCACACAACGTATCGCCCGTCGTGGTATTCTTGAGCCCCACCAAAGCGCCAATGCCACCGGCTCCCACTTCCTGTACATCTTCGCGATCATTGGCATGCATCCGTAAGATCCGCCCGATTCTCTCCCTTCTACCATTAGACACATTAAGCACATACGAGCCCGCCATCAACTTCCCGGAATAAACCCGAAAGTACGTCAGCTGCCCCACATAGGGATCAGTCATGACCTTAAAAGCCAGCGCGCAAAACGGTTCCGTATCGCTCGGCCGACGCGTAAGTTTAGTCTCCGGATCAGCCGGATGCGTCCCCGTAACCGGCGGCAAGTCGGACGGGGAGGGTAGGAAGTCAACAACCGCGTCTAACACACACTGCACTCCTTTATTCTTCAAGGCCGACCCGCTATATACCGGGACCAGCTGGCCGGCAATCACCGCCGAGCGCAGGGCCGCGACCAGCTCCTCTCTGCCTATGTCCTTTCCTTCTAAAAACTTTTCCGTGAGCTTATCATCCGTCCCCGAAATCTTCTCCAGCATTTCCCCCCGGCGCCTGGCCACCTCCTCCGCCAGCTCGCCCGGGATGTCCCGACGCACTACCTTCTCACCTTTTTGGCCCTCAAAGTACCAGGCCTGTTCCGTCAGTAAATCCACAATGCCTGCAAATTTATCCTCGGCGCCGATAGGTAAGGTCATAACTACCGTGTCCTTAGTCAACCGTTCATGGATTGAACCGACTGCTTTCCAGAAGTCCGCTCCGGTGCGGTCCAATTTGTTTATAAAACACATGCGCGGCACGTGATAACGCTCCGCCTGATGCCACACGGTTTCGCTCTGCGGCTCCACGCCAGCTACCCCGTCAAAAACTACCACCGCTCCGTCTAAAACCCGTAAACTTCTCTCCACCTCCACCGTAAAGTCAACATGCCCCGGCGTATCAATCAAGTTCAGACGATGACCCCGCCAAAAAGCCGTGGTGGTAGCCGCGGTAATAGTGATTCCCCGCTCCCGTTCTTGGTCCATCCAATCCATCACCGCTTCGCCCTCATGCACCTCGCCAATCTTGTGCGTCAGCCCCGTGTAGAACAACACCCGCTCCGTCATGGTCGTCTTGCCGGCATCAATGTGGGCGATGATGCCAAAGTTACGCACGCGCTCTATCGGTACTTGGGGAAACCTCTCATCATCCGCCATACTCAACTAACGTGAAAAATGTGAAAATGCCCGATTTGATTCTGCCATACGGTGTACATCGGCTCGCTTTTTCATCGCTCCCCCTTCTTTTTTCGCCGCCTCGATCAGCTCCGCCGCCAGCTTGGCCGCCATAGTCTTACCCGACCGGCTCTGCGCCGCCTCCCTAAGCCACCGCATAGCCAGAGTCTCGCGCCGCTCACCCCTTACCTCCTGGGCAATTTGATAATTAGCTCCCCCCACCCGCCGTCCTTTCACTTCCAGCGCCGGTGCCACGTTGCGAATAGCCACATCGAACACAGCTAGCGGATCATCTTTCGTCTGCCCCGAAATTATCTCAAGCGCCTCATACACGATGCGTTGAGCCACACTTTTCTTGCCCTTACGCATTATGTGATTAATAAACTTAGACAGCGCCAGATTGCCAAACTTAGGATCCGGCTTCAAATATCTCCTGTTTTTATATACCCTCTTCTTTCTTGGCATAGCGTTATAAACCTAAAACCTCACTTCTTCGGTTTCTTAGTGCCGTATCTGCTGCGCCCCCTCATCCGTCCCTCTACCCCACCAGTATCCAGCACACCCCGCACCACTTGGTAACGCACCCCCGGCAGATCCTTACGGCGTCCTCCCCGCACTAACACAATCGAATGTTCCTGTAAGTTATGCCCTTCACCTGGAATAAAAGCCGTTACTTCCATGCCGTTAGTTAAGCGCACCCGCGCCACTTTGCGCAACGCGGAATTTGGTTTCTTGGGCGTCATTGTCTTTACTTGCAAACACACCCCCCGCTTAAAAGGCGAACCGCGTTTAAACTCCACTGGTCTGTTTTTGAGTACATTAAACCCCCGCGCCAAGGCCGGCGTCCTTGTCTTTCTCGCTCTTCTCCTGCGGCCCTCGCGGACTAATTGATTTACTGTTGGCATTAAGAAGACAATCTACCGCAGCACACCCAGAATGTCAAACGCGGACAGACCAGAAAAAGCACTCGTCAGATTCAGCGCTGGCACAAATGCCAGTTGCGTAATCACTCCCGGCAATAAAACCAGTACCCCGATCAACATATAAAAACTATATCGCTCCAGCCAAGCAATAATGTCTAGGCGATTCTCCAAAAACAAATATAAAATTTTTGAGCCGTCCAAGGGAGGCAGTGGTATCAAATTAAAAAACATCAACACTCCGTTGATAATGGCCACGGTCACAAAAAAAGCCGGCAGCTGCGTAGCCGCCGGCGATAACCGCGCCGCCAGCGATGCTGCCACCAACAAAACAAAGTTCATCGCCGGTCCGGCGAGCGCCACCAGCGCCGGCCCCCACCGGCCGGCCCGTAAATTATAATAATTAACTGGCACCGGCTTCGCCCAGCCAAAAATAACTCCCACTTGAGATACATACAGTAAAACGGGAATAATGATGGTACCCCAAAGATCAATATGCTTAATCGGGTTCAACGTCAGTCGACCCGCGTAGTAGGCCGTCGGGTCACCGAACTTCAGAGCCACGTAGCCATGCGCCACCTCGTGCAACACCACCGCCCCCGCAAAAGCCACGAGTAACGCGACTCCCTGCTCTAGCCCACTGCTGAAACCCAGCACCTGCCACATCATAATTCAGAGCCTAACATTTACTTGCGTAATCTGCCACTATCTTGTACACAAAACTCATGGCTAGAGTTTGCGCCATCTGTGGCAAGAAGAAGAACATCGGTAACCAGCGCCGTCTCTTGCGCGGCCACCGCAACATCACCGCCAAGCGGTCCTTCCGCCCCAACCTCCAAAAAACTTTTTACCAGGGCCAAAAAGTCCTAGCTTGCGTGCGCTGCATAAAAACTGCCACCAAAAACGCGCTAGCTAGCCTAACCACTCTCTCCAATTTTTAGGCCAGCCAATAAGAAGAAGTAGTGCCAGCGGCGCGCCCCAGTTTGCCCATCGTTCCACAAAGTCCCAGACTGGCTCGCCGGCAATGGGACGCATGAGCGCCGTCCAGAATCCCCAAAATGTAGCCCAAAGCAAAACTCCGCGGATTGGCCTTACGAGAACAACCAAGGCCACTGTTAAATCCAGCAGGCCGACCAGGAACAAAAGCCGCGTAGCCACGCCTGGGTCAGAAATGCCAAAAATTGAAAACCACTCGACCCACGCCTTTTTGCCCTGCAGCGCGAAGACACTATGCCCAAAAAACTCACCAGCCACCGCCACGCGCAAAACCCAAGTAACCAATTTGTTGTTATCCATACCTTCAATTATACCAAATGTTGGTCGGGGTGCCGGGAATCGGACCCGGGCTACAAGACCCCCAGCCTTGCGTACTACCATTATACTACACCCCGCCTCGCCCGCCGTAGCCCTGCCAAAGGCGGGGCGAAGGCGGGTTACGCCTCAATCTTTACACAATTACCCGCCTTCGCCAAGCCTGCTGCTAGCCAGCCGCGGCAGGACCCGGGGTGTAGAGTCATCAAATAAAAACGCCTCTGTGGAAGCTAGTGAATGGGCCCACAAATAAGCTTCCACAGAGGACCAGGTCAAACGGTGTGCGCTACCCAACCCTTCATAACGTCCTCCTTCATCAGAAGCATAGACGTGTAACACCAGAAAAGGGGGAGTGAACCGGCACAACCATCTCTTTTATATTACTAAATTATCAGCACGTCAAATACCCGTCTTCGCCCTACTAAATAAAAAACCTGCCGTCCTTGGCAGGTTGAAAGTACCTCACAAATTTGTCGTCCTGAGAAGCCGTCGGAACAACACAGCAACCCGGATAGTATATACTATCTCGGACAAGACGTGTGGAGCTGCCACCACATGCTTCCACCAATGCCATGGCGCCAATAGCTTCCAGCGACTGCGCCCATACCATATCCAGAAGTTGTTGAGCCAGGCGCGGGTCATGATGTCACCGAACGTTAGACGCCACCAGTCGCGGAATCCACTCACCCGATCGGCCACTCTACCGCGCTGTTCAGCCAGCTTCGGCGCGAACTCTGTCTCCAGATACACGTGCTGGAAAACATAGAACTCCGCCAAAAACAAGCCTAGGTACCGCAGGTGCCGCCAAATCTCCTGCCACAAGTACCGAAGGTATGACAACCGCGGACTAATCGGCCGCCGCTCCGAGTATGACCTTATCCGATACAACCCGGCGATCATGGCGTGCGTTTTCTCCGTCCTCATCGCCCAGCGGCACCACATGTAAAGGCACAGTAAACGTTTCCGATCTTCCTTGTTACGAAAACGCTTCAGGGCAGTCACCATGTTAGGAACACGGTAAAACTGCGTCCATGAACTTCGGAAGAGGTCAGCCAACTCCTTGCGTGACATGCTAGGATGATCGACCACCGGGTGAGCTCCATCGAAGGCATTAAGGTCAACCTCCCTTAAGCCGCCCGCGCAATACAGGCGCGCATAATCCTCGCTACCCGGGATTGGTTGGCATATGTACAAGCTCATCACGTCAGCCCCGAGCTTAAACAACTGGTCAATCTCTTGCCGCACTGACTGCCTCGTGTCATGTGGCATGCCAATCATGTACGAAGCGTGGACGGTTATGCCACGCTCATGACACCTGGCCCACACCGCCTCGCAATCAACAGTCCTATTGTGGCGCTTTCTTGTCGCTTCCAGGTTGCCATCATTCAGTGACTCAATACCAACGAAGGCATGTCCGCAGCCTGCTTCCGCCAGCTTCTCTATAAAACCCGGACGGCCCAGACTCTCCAGGTCTACTTGAACCATAAAACTCAAGTCGCATCCCTGCCGCCGCAAATCCCCTAGACCAGCAAACAGCTGGTCTCTCCTGGGGTTGCGACCAACGTTGTCGTCAACCAAGAAGAGGCGCGCTTTTCCTTTCCGGCTGCAAATCTCCTTCACGCGAGCCACAATAGTCCGCGGGTCCCGGCTGCGTATCTTCCGTCCCTGAAAGTTTATTACGCAGCAGAAACTACATTTATGCGGGCAACCACGTCCGTCACCAAGCGTGTCAACAGAAGTTGCGTACCCATAAATGTGTTCAGGTGAATACCGGGGCAGGGGAACATCGGTAATGTCCGGACGACCGCCTCGATACAAGCGCTCCTGCCTGCCGCACAGAATATCGCGCAACATCTCTTGCAAAACACTACTGCCGTCCGCCTGGGCCTCCGCTTCGCCTTCGAACACCACCACGCCGCACCGCATCAGAGCGTCAATTTCAGGCGGCATAACGGCTGGGCACGGCACGTCACGACGATCATTGTCAGATATGCCATCAAGCATGGTGGCCACCGTACCGCTCACGTGGGCCCCCCCAATCATGCACACCGCGCCCTTTTCCTGCCAGCGCAAAATCAAGTCGCACGCTCGGGGGAATTGTGAAGACTGCACGCCTACCAGGCCCACCACCACCTTCACTCCTTCTTTCCAAAGTTGCGGTGAGCGCCACAGTGCTCTATGGCCGCGCATACCACGTCGAGTGCTTTCATCAAACGTATGCACACGAGAAGACACACCCTCCGGTGCCACACGCATCAGCGCCTGCTCTACCAAGTCGCCAACCACCGCCAGCGTGTTAGATGGCAGTACCCCTCTGGCAAAACAGTAGGGGAAGCCGTCGTCATCGTAATGCGTCGGCTTGATCAGAATTACCTCTACCCGCTTCAAATCGAGAGCTACCATGACATTTCCTCCCTATCATCAAGCGTAGAAATGTTGTCAAAGGAACGAACCAGATTCTGGTGGAATTGCCAAAATACACCACAACAGACAATATTACAATAGTTATGGAAAAAATCAGCGTTATTCGACAAGAGGAAACCGCCAGCGCCTGGCAGTTTAATGTCACCGTCAGCAACGATTCCCACACTCAACACAAAGTGACTTTAGCCAAGCCCTACTGGCAAAAACTAACCAAAAAACAAGTAACGCCTGAAAATTTGGTCAAAAAGTCATTTGAGTTTCTCCTGGTCCGCGAGCCCAAAGAATCAATCCTAAACAGCTTCGACCTGTCCCTTATCGCCGCCTATTTCCCCGAGTACGAAACCGAGATTAAAAAGCAGTAACTAGAAAATGTCTAACCAAGAGCTAGTAAAACAGCTTGTCACCGACGGCGTGCTTAAAAGTCCCCGCCTCATCGATGCTTTTCAGCACATCAACCGCGCCGACTTTGTGCCGAAAGAATTGGCAGACCAAGCTTACATCAACGCCCCTTTACCCCTCGGCTTCGGCCAAACCATCTCCCAACCTCTGACCGTCGCCTTTATGTTGGAGCTTCTCCAGCCGGCCCCCGGCGACAACATCCTCGATATCGGCTCCGGCTCCGGCTGGCAAACAGCGTTGCTGGCTTGCCTCGTCGGCCCGGCCGGTAAAATAACCGCTCTCGAAATCGTACCCGAACTATATGAACAAAGTATAAAAAATATCAGCCGCTATGATTTCATAAAAAGGGGCGCTGTCCGAATGTTATGCGCCAACGCCACCGCCGGCCTGGCCGCGGCCGCTCCCTTCGACAAAATTATCGCCGCCGCCGAGCTCGCAGAGATTCCTCCGGCCTGGCTTAACCAACTCAAGATCGGCGGCCGCCTCGTCGCCCCCATTGGTCACAGCCTGACTTTGATTATCAAAAAAGGAGAGGGGCAACTGGACCGTCGGGAATTCCCCGGCTTCGTCTTCGTCCCGTTCGTAACGTCCTAATTACTAGTTACTAGTTACTGATCACTAGTTACTAATATTCACATCTCCAAATCACCACTGCGTTATATGAATAATCTTGCTCAATCGGCCAAGCACGCGCCACCCGACAATAACTATTGAAAAACTCCACCGGCAACACCTGCTCCGCTCCCGCCCAGCCCCGACCGCCTTCTAAGACAAGCGCCCTAGTAATCACAGTATTAACATCGGCACTTTTAAGCTCTTCGGCCCGCTCCTCATAATCAAAAATACCAACATCAAAATACATCGGGTTGACATCAATATAATTATTGAACACGGGCAGACCTGCCTCCAACGCTAATAAAGGAGTAATCGTATAGTCACCATAAATAGGCTTCCCTTTTCCCGTCAGTCGCTCCACCGACGCCACTATATCGTCCATGTTCGTAATCACGGCCGCTTGCGCCTGTTGTCCTAAATACTGCCAAACGCCCGTCGTCACCGCCGCCACTAACAAAACACCCACCACGCCGGCAGCCTTAAGCCCCCTCCACCGCTTTCCCGCCTGTGCCACGTTCCAGCCCCACCAGAGTGCCAACCACACCACCGGCATCTTAAAATACAAATAATAAATGTCAGAAAAAGCCAATATAAACACCAGCCAAAAAAGTATCGGTAACAATATTATGCCTGGTGCCCACCGGCGCCACACAAACATCAGCAACACTCCCAGTAATAACCACCAGTCATGTAGGGCAAAAAACTTGACGACGCGCCACTTAGGAATCCCTTCCACCTTGTACCAATGGTTAAAAAACACGGCCTGCCAAAATTGCTGGCCGGCCAACCACCAAAAAAACAAGCCAGTTGCTCCCACCACAATCAAAAACCCCGCTAGGCTCTTGCCGCCATCAGACCACTTCCGTCTAAACAACAAATACATTACCAAAGCGCCGAACATTACCACCATGTATAACTTCCCCAACACGGCCAACCCCAACAACGCTCCGCCTAGAAGAGGCCAACGGCGCACAATCGCCAAAGTCCCGAGTAGTGCCAGCGTCAATGCCATGTGAATACCACTGTAAAAATCCGTCGTGGCCAGCACCGCAAAAGAAAATAGATACACCGCCACTGCTGATAACCTGGCCAGCTTGCCAAAAACATTCCTGAACAACAAATAAATAACCAAGGCGTCAACTGCTGAAAATAACACCGGCAGATAATTAAAATACTCCCATCTAAACCCAAAAACTTTGCCAAACAAAGCGAAGGCGTAAACAATCAACGGCGGGGAAGCCAAGAAAAAATCCCGGTAGGGGACAGCCCCGCCTGCCACGAGCTTGGCCATGTACATATACGCGTTGCCGTCAGAAAACCGCGGGAAAGAAAACGCCATCTTTAACAACACAAATGCCGCCACCACCGCCACCAGCGCATACTCCGCCAGTCCAATCCTTCCCGCCGCACTGTCCCCTGCCCTTTTCACGTTCCCCAGCTTGGGTCGTGTAACACCTTATCCATCACCGTCTGGTAATCATGCAGCTCTGCCTCCGTAAACCACAACGTAATCTCTCTTGCCGCTTCTTCTCCATTTTCCGCAGCATGTATCAAGTTCCTCACCGACCGTTTTTCCCTGTCCGACTGCGTAAAATCATCAATGGTCAGGTCCCCCCGGATAGTTCCCATATCCGCCGTCAGAGGGTTTGTTCCGCCCACCATATTGCGCACCGTCTGCACCGCCGTGTTGCCTGCTAAAACAATCGCTACCACTGGGCCGGTTGTAATGTGACGTACATTTCTCTCCCGCACCCGCGTGCCAATCTCCAAAGCCGTTTCTTTCACCTGCTCGCCTCGCTCCCTAGCGCCATCCAGCGCTCTTTGGCCAACACTTTCTAAATATACTGGGTCATCTCTGTAATGCTTGGCCACCAGCTCCTTATCCACCCAAACCATTTTCATGCCCACAATCTTTAAACCAGCCCGTTCAAACCGGCCCAAAATTTCCCCCACCAACCCCCGCTGCACACCATCCGGCTTCACAATCGCCAACGTTCGCTCAATCATAGTGATGCCTCTATTGATACCTGATTCTCCGTCTTAGAGCAAGAAGCTTCACGCGCGCCACGCAATAAAAACCCTCTTGCCGTAACTCAACATTTCAATAATCATTACATTGTTCGTCACACAGTCACTGCACTTTTCCAACTTCATACAGAGGAAACTGCCATGAACAGCCACCAGGATGAAAAATCAGCCTATGTGTGTGGCCCCCTAACCGAACTAGCCCCCGGGCTGCAAACTACCGCCAAGAGATTTTACGAACGCATTGCCGATGTCTGCCAAAGAGTAACTGGCAAACGTGCCTTTGTGCCCCACGAGCACTACGACCCAATAAAGCACGCTGACTTTATCCCTGCCCAAGTTGACGAGGCAGAACGAAGGCAAGTCTGTGAAAAAACATCATGCCTTATTGTTGTAGCTATCTCTCCCAGCTGGGGCGGCGGCATCGAAGTAGAAATGGCACACAGAAGCGGCGTGCCTATCATCATCCTTTGCGAAGGCACCAAGCTGAATCAGGGAAAAATCTCCCGACTTCTTCGCGGCAACCCCAGCGTCGTTGCCACCATCCCCTATACCACCGAATCGCAAGCTCTTGCCTTACTGGAAACGGCCCTGTCTGAACTGCTGGCCACCGCCTAACAAAACGTACTTCCTTTACCCGCATAGCACACCACACCACGTGCCCTGCGGTTTTTTTTATTTCCACAGCTACAAGCCTTGTTGCAGCCTTATTTGTACGTCGGCGGTTTCTCCGTCACGCCTAGCTTGTAGTTGACCAAGCGCGCCAGCGCGTACAAAGTACTGGATAGGCGGTTGAGGTAGGCTTTTGTGTTGTCACTCACCGTGACTTCCCTACTATCCGTTGCATCAATCACCCGGCGCTCGGCGCGGCGCGCCAAAGCCCGCGCCACATCCAAGAGTGCCGATATTTCCGTCTCGCCGGCAATAAAAAACGTATGAATCTCGGGCAACTCCCGCTCAATTTTATTCGTCATATCCTCCAATGCTTTCACTTTGTCCGCCGCCATCGTCTTGTCCGCCCCGGCCAATTCCGCCTGCACAATAAATAAATCCTCCTGCCAGCCGTGGATCATTTCCTTGAGCGATCCCATCTCGAGCGGCAGTCGCGCCTTGCACAGCCCCAGCCAGGAATTTACTTCATCAACACTGCCCAAAGCCTCAATTGTCCTTGAGCGCTTCGACACCTTCTCTCCTCCCCCGTTACAAGTTAACGTGGTGCCGTCATCCCCCTGCCCGGTGTACAACATCACCCTATATCACACACACCGGCCGCGCAGGCCAGCTCCATCTTGACATCAGTGACGTCAGCCCGCTCGTACGTCACAATCTTAGCGTAATCAATACCAGCCATGGCCTGCGACAACTCTTTATAGCGCTTCTCGTCAATCTCCTCATAAGGTGCCAGCTGATACACGTGTTCCGATCTTGGTAAAAATGACAAGCCGCCCACCAAATCCCAATTCTCATACAGCCAGTCAGCCACTCGGATCCACTCCTCGTCCCCCACCGAAACAGTCACTGACGGGTTGTGTTCCGTGTACTTTTCCTTAACCATTTTCCAATGCTTCAGCTGTTCCAGCGCCGTTAAATCGTCTTTGACCACCGCACCAGAGGGCGCCTTAACCGGAAACTCCAGCACGTACGTGTTGGCATCCTCTGGAGCTTGACCCACCTCTGGGTAGAAAGGCACACCCTGATCTTTCAACATCAAGAAAAGCGCGTCCGTGGCCGAGATGCGCACGCGACGAATATAGTAGCGCGCGTGCCGCGGATGCATCCCCGAGGCACAATCAACTACCTGCGACACCGTGCCCGAAGGCTTAACGCAAGTAACGCAAGTTGATTCCGGAATGCCAAACTTCTCCGCATATTCCTTGTTGACCGCCACCGCCTCTGCCTTGAGATCCTTCAGCACTGCATCCTCCCGCACCGTCTCGCAGTCCCACTGCCCGGTAATGGAAACACCTAGCAGCCGCTCCGTCTCACAATTCTCCTGCCACTCCTTGGACAGATAAGGAAAGTACGTCAGTGTCGTCTGATAGGTACCCAAAATAGTGGCTATCTTAATCTTACGCCTCAATGTCTCCGCCGTATCATCCGGCCGCGCCACCACTTCCGTCAAATTGCAAAACTGTTTAGACTTGAGAATAATCTCCCCGCAGGGATTTGTGCCCCACTGTGGCATCTCGCTGCCACCCAACTTGGCCAGGCGCCGCTTTGGTAACGTCTTTGGGAGACTGCCGCGGTTAAAGATGCCACGTTCACCGGAGCCACTCTTCATCAACGCCACCCACTCGTCGATAAAGTCGGATGCCCCCGGCTTCTCATGATACACCGCCGAATTATTAGCCAGGCTACGCTGCGGCTCCGTGATATAGAACTGCCCCTTTTTAGCATCACGCATATCCGTATCATCAAGATCAGACAGTGAGATCAAAGCACTGCGCCTCACTCCGCCGGACACCACACAATCCCCTATCTTACACAAAATATCGTGCGCGTCGATGTTAGCCAGCCGCTTCCCCTGCCTGTTCAAAATCTTCGCTCTGGTAAACTCGAGCAGCCGACGCAGCGGCTCCGGCCCGGAGCTCTTGCCTCCCATAGTCTTAAGCCGAGCGCCCGCTGGGCGCAGACGCGACAAATCAAACTCAACATCTTTTCCCTCCGCCCATGTCTTCAAACCAAAGGCCAGGGCATCGGCCCACCCCTCTTTACTGTCATCAACGACATACACCGGCACCCGCTCGCCCGTTTGCCTTTGAATTTGAGGCAGAGATTGAATATTCTGGCTCTCAACTGAAAAGCCAACCCCGGTGCCGCACATCGACACATACATCACCTCTGCAAAGTCCTGCCAGCTCTTGGGAGCAATGTACGAGCAGTTATAGGCGCACACGTTGGTACTGCGCACCGCCTTACCAGCAAACTGCATCAACCTCATCGACGGCATCGCCTCTTGGTTTAGAATAGCCTGGCGAATCTCGCTGTATTCTTTGTCACTGATTCGCTCGCCAATATTCTCCTTCATAAAATTCACATAGCGGTCTACGGTCTCAACCCATGTCTCCCGCCGGCCCTCTTCATCAATCCAACGCGCGTAAGTGCGATAATAGACAAATTCAGCCAAGGGATTCCGGAAAAACTTCTTACTCTCCGCCACTAAATCTCTCACTCGGGCTGGCACTACTCCCTTAGCCTCGCGCATCTCCGCATGCTTCTCTCGATACAAAATATATGCCTTGGCCGTCTTGACAAAATCCTGAAGCATCAACTCCTCTTCCACCAAGTCCTGAATCATTTCCACGTTAGGCACAAACTGCTCGCTGCGGCTGGCTTTCTTCAACTTCAGCACGTCACGAACCACTTTTTTAGCCACAAAATCAGCATCAGCTTCGTTACCCTCACCCGTCACCTTAAACGCTTTGAGTATCGCTTGCGATATCTTCTCTATAGCAAAAGGAACTACTCTGCCGTCCCGCTTACGAATCGTGGGGATTTGCGCCACATCCCTGTCATCCAATGAAAACCTAATGTTAACCCGCTGCAATGTTTTAAAATAATTCATTTATTTATTTGATTAATGTTATAAATCAAACCCAGAAAAAAGAGGCTGGTGTGGCCGCCTTCTGTTTTACCCTCCTTCCGAAGAACTAGCAACCAGTGTACCACAACGAGACTTGATTTTGTTGTGGAAAAAACTTACCAACACTGACGCATAGCGCACCACAAAAAACAAACTTCCCGCGTAAGCCATGTCCCCTAACATCGTGTTGCGGAAAAAGGGTATCGCCAAGTAGTAGCAAAGCACTAAGCCGTCCACCGTGTGCGCGTAAAGGCCGCTAAACCACCACACCGCCCCGTTCGTGATCAAGTAAAACAAAACCGAGGAGGCAAGCGACGCTGCCACAACACGGCCCGGTCCCCGACTCCGCTTAAGCCACCGACCCAAAAGGGCCATCAGCGCAAACGACCCATACACCGACACCGTAATAGGCAAAGAGGCAAACCCAATAAACGCATCAGATATTGCCATAGCCGAGAGCGGCACCGCCACTGACCAAGGCAACCGCAGGCTCGCCCCCGCCAATAAAGCAATAGCTGCCACCGGCGTAACGTTTGGCATATGATCGTTCACCCGAACAACCACCAAGCCAACCGCCAGTAAGCCAATAAATAGCAAACGCCAAGGATTTTTTTTCATAGCAACATCAGACGAGCCAATGCTACGCCAATTCCAAGATTAGCCAGACTAAACAGAGCAACAACAAAAACACGGTCACCGGCCCCGGGTGAAATAAATCCGGTTGGAGTAACCGCACCATCTGCCCCTGTACCATCTAGCTGAACACCTAACACCTGCTCCGCCTCAGTTACATCGTCAGCAACGCCCGCCGGCAACTGTTCCACAGTCGCCCCGGCCACCGCCGGCGAGGGGGCTATAACCAGCTCCCTAGTCAGGGGTTCACTTGTCTCAACCATCGTTGTCTTGATGTCTAACAAGGTAACCGGCCACGGCACGCTAAGCAATGCCGGCACCGCGTACGCCGTCATAAAGACTGAAACATCGTTAGCAGATTTCCACCCAAAACCTCCCTTATCATTCTGATAGCGCAACAACGCTTGCCACGGAGTTAAACCGTCAATCGTCTTCCAATCATTAGGACTCTCGCCCAAAGCTACAATGACCGCCGTCGCCCAAGCAGTCGTCGCCGAATTTTCACCCCACCCCCCATATTGATCCTGGCTATCTTGCAAATTA
>Ga0214473_10001949_pt1:0-17500 | contig 26131 bp, 26 predicted proteins | sample RVTome_7_FD_203509 | JGI IMG/M metagenome (GOLD analysis project Ga0214473, IMG submission 203509) | Soil microbial communities from uranium-contaminated site in the Upper Colorado River Basin, Wyoming, United States - RVT98D197 | ecosystem: Environmental > Terrestrial > Soil >...
ACAATATATTGAATAGTTTCTTTTCAATTACAAAGAAGTATTAATATTGATTATTTTAAAAATAATAAAATATACCCTATTTAATTGATATTATTATTTTAATTAATTTGTTCAACACCTGATTTCTATGCTTAGGAGTGTTCCGTTCAATTTAAACACACCCTGATCCTGTTTCCATCTGAGGGTCAGAACCTGGGGCACCATCTGAATCTTACCGGAAATGGGTGTTTTATTGAGTGGATCTTTTGAGATATGGAGCTGGACCATGAATCTCCTCAAGATCTTAGGGAAGGGTATTTGAAAGATTAAGACTGAAAAGACTGAAGGAAATTATATAGCATAACCAGCTAATTTGTCAAAAAAATTATCGGCCGGTCCATATGGTTCAGGCTTGAGAAAAATACCCTTTAAAGGGCTTTTAATTTTTTATGGGCCAGCTTGGCCCGGCTGGACTTGGGGAATTCCTTGATGATTTTTTCTAGAAGGAGCCGGGCACTGCCGGTATCTTTCAGGTTGATGAAAGACAGGGCCTGTTTATACAGGGCTTCTGGGATAAGCTTACTTTTAGGATAGGACTTGATCAATTTCTGATAGGCCAGAATGGCCTCTTCATACTCTTTTACTCCGTAAAGGGATTCGGCCAACCCGAATCGGGCTTCTTCAACATTGTTTCCTTTGGGAGCCTTCTTTAGATAGTCTTCAAATTTTTTTTTGGCCCCCTCATAGGCCTGTTTTTTTAACAAGGCATCGGCATCCTCGTAGATCTCTTCCGGTGTTGCCTTGGTCTTCTCTTTTTCCTTGACCGGCTCTTTAACTCCCTTCTGATCTTCTTTGGCTTCGCGGGTTATTTCTTTGGCCTTTTCCGGTTTAGCCCCCGAGTCGATTGGCGTAGGCGGAGGGGGTGGAGGAGGAGGCGGTTTTTCCAGAAGTTGCAGTCGGGCCTGGAGGTCTTTCAGATCCTTGGATAGAGATTCAGTTAACTGCGCCCGCTCCTTTTTTTGGCTGTGTTCCAAGACTTCGATACGGCCTTGAAGGATTTGAATTTCCGCTTTGAGGGATTCAAACTGGATCGTGGAATTGGCTTGATTTTGGAGGACCGGCTGCAACTGGGAATCGATCTTTTTTTCCGATTGTTCCAACCGTCTGGAAAGAGCGCTTTTTGTCTCTTGAAAGGCAGTTTTTGTTTCTTCGTTCGAATCCCTTAGTTGAAACAGGTTTCGTTCCAAAGTGGAGGTTCTGTTAGCCAGGATGATAATGTCGTCCCTGGCGGCACAACCGGTCAGAACCAGGGAAAGAAGGCCAATCCACATCAGCCGATATACTATCTTCACGCTTAAACCTCCCTTTCCAACTACAAAAGGGTTCAAGGGCAGTGTAACCCAAGGTCAGAGTTGGGAGTTGTCAATTCGATTTTTTTTTGCTCCGAACCAACTACGCCAAACTCCAAACTAATCACTCCGAACTAATTCAGTCTAACGCCTGTTTATTTCAAAACAAAATGAGCCCGGCGATTTTTGGCCCAGGCTGTCTCAGTAGAACCGGTATCCACAGGTTTTTCCTTACCATAACTGATGGTTGAAAGTCGGTTGGCGCTGATTCCCATGGAGACCAGGTACTGCATGGCCGAATCAGCCCTTTTCTGTCCCAGGGCCAGGTTATATTCGGCGCTTCCCCTTTCATCGCAATGGCCCTCGATCAAGGCCTTGGCCGCAGGGAAGTCCTTTAACCATTGGGTTTTTTTATTTAAATTTCCTTTGGCCGAATCCGAAAGGATATACTGATCAAATTCAAAATAGATGTCCTCAGATTCAAAACGGGCTTTTTCGGCCGCTTCCTTCAAACGTCTAGCCTCTTCTTCTTTAAGGGCCCTTTCCCTTAATTCCTGTTCGGATGGTTCCTGTTCTTTAATACGCACCCGTTTCTTGGCCTTTTCCGCCTCGTCATCCCTGGCGGTGGGTGGGGTGGATACAATCCCTTCGCTTTTGACATCCTTTTTGGTGCAGGAGGTCAAGAAAAGCCCGGAAACGACAAAAATCACGATCAATACCCAAAAACCGGTTTGTTTTGCCTTCACAGCGCCATCCTCCTTATTGAAAAAAATTACGAAAATTGAAAAAATTTCAACCGATCAAGAACCTGAGTTTTAAATCAAAACCATTTCAAAACCCAAACGTATTAATATGATTGTAGCTTATTTTAGGATGGAATTATAGCTAAAATAAAAAAATAATATCATAAATAAAAAATTATTACTCCTCAAATTTTTTGGGACACCAGGAAGGACTGAACTGCTCCCCATTCAAAAAAGTAATCCGTTTTTGATTGGCCCCATTAGAATTCATGACATAGACGGCCGACTTACCATGCCGGTTGGAAGTAAAAATAATCATCCAGCCTTCCGGAGAGAAGTCCGGAGACTCGTTGTTCCCCAAAGAGGTCAGTCGTTGCGGTTCCCCCCCGGAAGGAGCAATAGTAAAAATCTGGAACTGACTTCCAATCCTGCCGGCATAGGCGATCAGGTTGCCCTTGGGGGACCATGCCGGCCCGACGTTGTAATTGCCTTGAAACGTCAACCGCCTTGCTTCATGGGTGCTGACATTTAAAATATAAATCTGGGGGCTTCCGGAGCGGTTGGAGACGAAGGCCAATTGCTTCCCGTCCGGGGACCAGCTTGGAGAGACATCAATGCCCCAGCTTTGGGTTAATTTCTGAATGGCGGTGCCGCTGCGGTTCAAATGGAGGATTTGGGAGTTGCCTTTATGGTTCAAGGCCACAGCCAGGGATTCCCCATCCGGGTGCCAGGCCGGGGTGATATTGACCCCGGGACGATTGGAAACCCTGGTGGGATGTAATCCCGGAACCGGGAGCAGATATAAGGCCGGGGTTCCGTCCTTATAAGAGGTGTAGGCAATCTCATTGCCTCGAGGGGACCAGCGAGGGGTCAAGGTTATGGAGTGGTGGTTGGTTAATCGCCTGAAATTTTTTCCGTCAAAATCAGCCGAGTAGATTTCTTTATTACCGGTTGTGGTTGAGATAAAGGCGACCCTGGTTTGGAAAGGACCGTGTTCTCCAGTCAAAAGAAAAAGAATTTCATCAGCGAAACGATGGATGGCCTTTGGGTAGTCCCGGGAAGAAACGATATATTCCTTTCCCAGTATGGATCTGCCTTGGAGAAGATCATAGAGCCGGATCTCCATCCTGAGTTCGGCCCCCTCCAAACGATAAGAACCTTTGACCAACAAATCGGCACCGGTCAAAGTCCAGGCATTGAAATCGATGGATCCCGGTTCATCGGGGCGTCCCAGAAATCCCTTCGGGTCGATCATTTGGAAATATCCTGTAAAATCAAGATCCCGCATCAGCAGAACCGCTGCCGAATCCCCCAGGAAGGCATCCACAGTTCCCTGGTTCTTAAAATCGGGGATAACAATCGGGATCTTCTTCGCAGTAGGAGAATCGACGTCCAGATAAACCCGGGCGGCGGGAAGGGAATAAGGGAGGGCCATAAAAACAACCCAGGCCATAAATACCAGACCCGGGATCAGATAAAACTTCAGGATTGATTTGAACATTTAATTAGCAGACAGATCTTTGGAATGAAAGGTTAAAAAGATTTCATGAATGTTTTTAGGATATCCCTCGGGCAACGCCGGCAAGGGGTCGGATTTTTTTAAAGTGCGGACGACTTCCTGGTCAAAGGCGGCTATGCCCGATTTCCTATCGAATCGGTAATCTTCGATGCGTCCGCTCCGGCTGACCTGAATCATGATTACGGCCGATATGTCCCTTCCTTTTAACAGCCCTTCAGGCAGTCCCCAATTTCTTTTAATCTGACTTAGCAGGGAGGCATAATACAACTGGAATTGAATCCCCGAACCATCCTGAGACCCTGATGGGGCAGAAGTAATGCTCCCCGGTCCGCCTGGGCCTGTTCCTGGCATGGTGGTCGAGGACGACTGTTTTTTCTTCTCGATTTGGCTCATGGCCTTTTCCAGGGCCTGTTCATCCTTTAATTTGTCTTCCAGCCTGCTTAAGGTCTTTTCCAGGGATTTTTCCTGCTGCACTTTTTTTCTTAATTGTTCCATGGCCTGATCCAGTGTCTTAGACTGATCTTGAACTTGGAGAGGCTTTTCTGGAACCGGTCTGGGTAAGGGGACGTGTTTGGGCTCCACTCGAGGGGGGGCGGGGGTGGTGATGGGTTCTGCTTTTTTTGGGTTAGTACCGATCGGACCCCCACCGGGGGAAGAAACCAGATCAACGATATAGGCCGACTCCAATTTCTTGACCGATCCGCCCCTGGGAAAGATATTCAGGAAAAGGGCCAGGGTGAAAAGATGCAGTCCAAGAGATATGAAAATCATTTTTGTCCATTGTTTTTCCCAAGAGGGGTCTTTCCAGGGGAAAAACGCCTTGGCGGTCATTTCTTTTCTTCTCCCGGTTCGGTAACCATACCTAATTTTTCAATCCCGGAATTTTTAATATCGCTCATGATTTGAACGACAAAGCCGTAGGGAAGACTTCGGTCAGCCCTTAAAAAAATCTCTCCTTCCCTTTTGTTTTGGTAAAGGATTTTTAATTTTTCCTGCAGTTCCTGCCGGCTGACCCGATATTCGTTAATATAGATTTCCTGTTTTTTATTCAGAGTGATTACCAGCCGTTCATCCTGGGATGGGATCGCCTTGGATTGGGTTTGGGGGAGCTGAACATCCATGCCCTGCATCATCATCGGTGCGGCCACCATAAAGATGATCAGCAGGACCAACATAACGTCTACCAGGGGCGTTACATTGATCTCCGACATTAATTTTCTATCGCCGCCGCCGACATCCATAAATTCAGTTCCTTATTTCTTTAACCCGGCCCTTCGATATTGATCTCTCTCGATAATATTTAAAAAATCAGAAGAAAAGTTATTCATCTCCGATTCCAGGACCCGGACCTGGTTGGAAAAATGGTTATAGAAAATTACCGAGGGTATTGCGGCCGCCAACCCGGCGGCCGTAGCGATCAAGGCCTCGGAGATCCCCGGGGCGACTACGGCCAGACTGGCCCCCCCCCGGAGACCGATACTCTGGAAGGAATTCATGATTCCCCACACCGTGCCGAAGAGCCCGATGAAAGGGGCGGTATTTCCCGTAGTGGCCAGGAAGGTCAGGGCATAACCCAAACGAGTGACTTGAGAATTCATGGCCGCCCGCAGCGCCCTTGGTATGTTGTCAAATCGAACCAGGCTGGTGGACATAATATCCGGTGATTCCCTCTGGCTGGTTTCCTCGGTTTCCTGCTGCATTTTATAAAGCCTTCCCAGTTCCTGATAACCGACACGAAATACCTCGGCTACCGGGCTGTAACGAAGGTCTTTGGATTCCGTGTAGGCTACGGCCAGGCTTTTACTCTTCCAGAAGATCTCCTGAAAGAGATTGGTTTCCTTTCTGGCCCTATGGATGATCCGGTATTTCATAAAAATAATTGACCATGAAAGGATCGAAAAGGACAAAAGCAAAAAAAGGACCAGTTTGACCATGGCCCCGGCGTTCCAGACCATGGAAAGTATGTCGTTTTGGTTGATGAACGAAAACATAGGATTCACTTTCTGCATATCAGACAAGATGTCTGATCTATTAGGTTCAACTTTCGGTCATTTCATTGGAAGAGTTCCGTTTGAGTATGAAAAGAGGGTGAGGAAATCATTTAAAAGCCTTTAAAGCCCAATGAATCATGACCGTAAGAAGAAAAGGATGGCTGATAATGCCTGATTGACGAATGCCTCCACGGCATATTTGAACATGGACTGCGAGCGCATTTCCCGTCCCGCCAAGTCGGGACTGCACCGACTCGACTGGGCCTTTTCGACGAACTCAAGGCCCAGAGCTTGTCGATGGGCTCGCTGAAGTCTTGGCGCAGGGAGCTTCAATATAGTTTCCAAAGGGGATGGGTTCCCCAAAAAATACCGCCGGGTTTCAGGATTCCCCGGCAAGACCCCAAAAAATTATTCTTCTTCCTCTTCCTCCTCTTCTTCTATTTCTATAGGCTCCTCCCCGATTATCTCCTTGAGGTATTCCTCATATTCTTCGGCTGTCATCATTTCGTTATAATCCGTGGTAGACGGGACATCTATCCGGATGATCCAACCGTCTTGATAAGGGTCTTCGTTAATGATTTCCGGAGAGTCCAGGAGTTCTTGGTTAATCTCGACAACTTCTCCGTTCAAGGGAGAAAAGAGATCGATGATTTCGCCTTGAGATTCTATGGAACCAAAGGGCTCGTCTTTGACTACTTCATCCCCTTCTTCGGGGAGGGTAATTCCGGAAACCTCTTCAAGTTCTTCCTGAGAATAATCACTTATCCCGAGGGTGATCCGATTGTCGTCATCCAAGCGGGCCCAGATATGGTCCTTGCTGTATCTTAGTTCTTCTAAGATAACCAAAATGCCCCCCCTTTTTCAAGTGGATTCATTCTTTTTTTTGATCTGAGAAATTTTTTCTAAGTCTCATGCAAAAAAGAGTCATGTTAGAAAAAACTTTAATTCGAAGCAGGAAATCCAAGACAAGTCTGAATTTCCCAAATGGAATCTCCCTGCACCAATGTGCAGTCCCGTTGAAAGAGGAATTCCATGCAGGGAAAATTTCTATTATATGGTAATTCGCTCGCGGTCCATGTTCAAATAACCGAAACAAAAACATTTGGAATTTTGGTGTCTAAATTTGTTTCGAATTTAAAACCAATAAACAGAGGTCTAATATAACCAAATAAAATTAGCAAGTTTTTTTTAACTGGTACGGGTTTTTCTGTTTTTTAAATGACGAGCCATGATTATTGAAAAAAAGACCAGGAAAATACTGATATACTGCGTATCGGACCAACCTCCGCCTAAAAGGGATCCCCGGTTGTCTCCCCTGAAAAATTCCAACGCCCAACGCCCGAGGCCGTATAAGAAAAGATAATAGAGGAGGATCCGTCCAGAAAAACCCGGTCTATCTTTAAGAAACCATAAAATAAAAAAAATGATCAGGGCGATCAGGGATTCATAGAGTTGTGTGGGATGTAAGGCAATGCCTGTCGGGGCCAGGGAATCGGGATGAGTAAAAGTTACTCCCCATATCCGGTTCGTTTCCTGTCCAAAGCAGCAACCGGCAGCAAAGCAGCCCAGGCGGCCGAACACCTGTCCAATAGCGATGGATGGGGCCAGCAGATCGGCCGTTTCCCAGAAAGGGAGTTTCTGCTTGCGGATGAACCAGAATCCGGTCAGGAAGGAAAGGATCAAACCCCCATAAAATACCAGGCCCCCTTCCCAAACCTTGAAAAAGTCCAGGGGGTGTTCAAGGTAACGTGGATAATGGATTAAACCATATAGGATTCGGGCCCCTAGGATGGCCGAAAGGATGATATAAAATGAAAGATCCAGGATTTTTTCGTTTGGGATCCCTTTTTGACGAGCCCCCTTGAGAGCCAGTCCTATGCCCAACAAAAACCCGATGGCAATAAAAAGGCCGTAACTGTAAACAGTAAAACCTCCCAAATGAAAGAGAATCGGGAACACTTTCAAGCCTCTTCCATTTGCATATAGCCGAAGATCAGGAATAAAACTCCAAGAGTGATGGCCGAGTCGGCTACATTAAAGGCCGGCCAGTGATATTTCCCCCAGTAGAGATCCAAAAAATCAATGACCGCCCGAAAACGGAGGCGGTCAATCAAATTACCCATGGCCCCTCCAAGAATTCCCCCTAAAGATAGAAGGGTTCCTGTTTTATGTTGAGGATAACAAAAGGCAAAGATCAGAATACCGGACATGGCCACAATGGGGAACAGAAGCAGCAATATATCTCTCCAGACCGGGGCCGATCCTCCCAGGATTCCAAAGGCCACCCCTTTATTCTGGATATGAACCAGGTTAAAGAGGCCGGGAATTACCGTCCTGGAATAATACAAAGGGAAATGGGTGATAATATATTCCTTGGTTACGATATCCAGGAAAACCACTCCAAAAAAGGAAAGAGCCAAAAGCCAATATCTTTTCATACCCCAAAAGGTCCTTGAATTTTATTTTTTAATTCTTACACCGCATAGTCTAAAAATTTTCTCTTGTCTGATGAAAAAAAGGTCATGATAGAACAAAACCGAAATTCGAAGCACAAAAATCCGAAACAAATCCAAAATTCAAATTACCAATGTTTAAAACGTTTAAACTTTTGGATTTTGGTCATTTGAATTTGTTTCGTGCTTAGGATTTTGGATTGATAAAAAATTATTAAATAGTTTTAGTTAGATCTTCATTTATTTTTTGATCTTTATTCCCCTATGGCCTGATGACACCGGGAACAGATGGTCGGATGATCCTGAAAACTACCCACCTCGGTGCGGAAATTCCAGCATCGTTCACATTTTTCTCCTAAGGCCTTTTCGACCCGGATGATCAGACCAGGGAATTCCGAACCAGGAAACCCTTCCAATGCCCTGTTCTCCGAATGAGTTTCGACCTGGGAGACAATGAAAAGGGTCGGTAGGAACTCCATATAGGGTAGGATGGCCGGCGTCAGGGAATCCGGGAGATGCAGGATCACCCGGGCATCGAGAGGATTGCCGATAAGCTGGGCCTTACGGGCCTGTTCCAGAGCCTTGGTTACCTCAGCCCGTAAGGCCAGCAGAGTCTTCCATCGCTGGTCCAGTTCCTCATCCACCAAGAGAGGATCAAAAACCGGAAACTGGGTCAGGTGGACACTTTCGGCCTCTTTTTCTTCGGCGGGAAGATAAGACCAGACCTCTTCGGCCGTAAAAGATAAAATAGGGGCCATCAGGCGGACCAGGGCTTTGAGGATGATGAGCAGGGCCGTTTGGGCCGATCTGCGTTCCAAGGATTTGGGGGCCGAGGTATAGAGCCGGTCTTTGAGGATATCCAGGTAAAAGGCGCTCAATTCATTGGTGCAGAATTGATATAGGGTGTGATAGACCACATGAAAATCATAGTTTTCATAGGCCCGGGTGACCCTGGTGATCAACTTCTGTAATTGAAGCAAGGCCCAACGATCCAGCTCTTCCATTTCTTTTATGGCCAGCCGGTCCCGGGAGGATTGAAAGTCGGAAATGTTTCCCAAAAGGAAACGGCAGGTGTTTCGGATACGGCGATAGGCCTCGGTCAGTTGCTGGAGGATATTCTGGGAAATACGGATATCGTCCCGATAATCCTCGGCCGAAACCCAAAGCCGTATTATTTCCGCCCCATATTTTTTGATGACCTCCTCGGGATGGGTAACATTCCCCAGGGATTTGGATTCCTTCTTGCCCTGACCGTCCACCACAAAACCGTGGGTCAACACGGCTTCATAAGGGGCCTCGCCCCGGGTCCCGACAGCGGCCAACAGGGAAGTGTGAAACCAGCCCCGGTGTTGATCGCTGCCCTCCAGATACAGGTCGGCCGGGGCGCCGAGATATGGACGGGCCTCCAGGACTCCGGCATAACTCACCCCGGAATCGAACCAGACATCCAGGATGTCGGTTTCTTTTCGAAACCGGGTTCCCTGGCAATGGGGACAAATGGTTCCGGGTGGCACGAGTTGTTCTTCGGAAGCAGAAAACCAGATATCGGTTCCATGGGTTAAGATTAGACCCTCCAGATGGTTGAGAATTTCACTAGTGATGATCCAGTTGTTGCAGTTCTGACAGTAAAAGGCCGGAATAGGAACCCCCCAGGACCGCTGGCGGGACAGACACCAGTCCGGACGATTTTCCATCATGCCGCGAATCCGGTTCAGGCCCCAGGCCGGCATCCAGGTCACCCGATCGATCTCGGCCAGGGCCTTCTCTCTCAGTTTATTCGTTTCCATGGAGATAAACCATTGTTCGGTAGCCCGGAAGATCACCGGTTTTTTGCACCGCCAGCAATGGGGATAGCTGTGTTCCAGAGATTCTTCGCCTTTTAAGGCCCGGACTTCACGCAAACGATCCTTGACCGAGTCGTTGGCCTCAAACACAAATTGACCGGCGAAAAATTCGACTTCGGGGGTGAATTTTCCCCCATCATCCACCGGAGAGTATATGTCCAGGTGATAGCGCAATCCGCTCTCATAATCCTCTTGACCATGGCCGGGTGCGGTGTGAACGATCCCGGTGCCATCTTCCAGGGTTACATAGGGAGCCAGGAGCATAACGGATTCTTTCTGATAAAGGGGATGGCGGCATTTTTTTCCTTCCAGAAATCGCGGATCCAGGTTAGCCAGAACCTTTGGATTTTTCCAGGAAAGTCTTTGGCTGACCTTTTCCAGGAGCCCTTTGGCCAAAACATAGACCTCCTCTTCCTCTTGAACACCGACATATTCATAATCGGGATGAAAGGCCAGGGCCAGGTTAGCTGGAATGGTCCAGGGGGTGGTCGTCCAGATCAGGACTGAGACCTTTTTACCTTTTAAGGCCGGATATTCCGACGCCAAATCGGAGATCAAGGGAAAGGCAACAAAAATGGAGGGGGAGGTATGAGGTTCATATTCCACTTCGGCCTCGGCCAGGGCTGTTTTGCAGGAGGTACACCAGTAGATAGGCTTTTTACTTTTATAAACACTACCCTGCAAGGCAAAACGCCCGAACTCGCGGATAATAACCGCCTCATAGGCATAATTCATGGTCAGATAAGGATTGTCCCATTCACCCAGGACTCCCAGGCGTTTAAATTCTTCCCGCTGGATGTTGATAAATTTTTCGGCATAAGCCCGGCAGCGCTGGCGGATTTCCGTTTTGGAAAGGGTCTTTCTTTTCGCCCCCAATTCCATGTCCACCTGATGTTCAATAGGCAGGCCGTGACAATCCCAGCCCGGCACATAAGGGGCATCAAAGCCCGACATCTGTCTGGATTTGATAATGATATCTTTTAACGTTTTATTGAGGGCCGTGCCCATATGGATATGCCCGTTGGCATAGGGGGGGCCGTCATGAAGGATGAATTTTTTCCGGCCTTCGGAAGATTCCCGTATCTTTTGATATAATTGCATCCTTTCCCAATGTTTCAGCCATTCCGGTTCCTTTTGGGTCAGGTTGGCCTTCATGGGAAAATCGGTATTGGGCAGGTTTAAAGTCTGTTTGTAATCCATAGATCCTCCAAGAAAATGTCTCTTGCTTTCCCTTATCATAACAGAGAGATATGTCAAGGAGAAAGCGGACCTTGCTTTGACCATAACCCGGTCCCCTGCCTTTCCTTTTTTAAGCTAAGGGGTAAGGATCTTTATCTTTAGTGGAAGAGAGTGAAATGGTTTCCCTGGGCGATTGACTTTAACAATATTCCATTTAAGTGAAAAAATTTTGGTTCAATATTTTTTTCAAATGGTCTGGGTTCCGGTTTTCTTTTTAAAATTATTTACAAAATGAAATAATGAAATCTTCCAGGAGAAAAGCCGGCGTGGCTCCGCTGGTTTTGAGCAGGCGATCGGTTTGATGAAGGGCTGCCAGGGCAGAGACCAATTGCGTCAAGGAAAAATTTCGGGATGTCTTCATGGTGTTATAAAGAACAAAGGGGTGCACCCTAGATAAGAATTCCGGTAAAGGGGCCTGCTTTAATTGGGGCAGGATCTTGGCGGAAAAGGCCCCGAAATCCTGCCAAATCCGGTCAGGGGCTTCGGAGACCGTTCCCAGCAGTTCCCTGGCTGCCAACAGCCGCCGTAGGGCATTGGTGATGCCGGCCAGGATTTGCAAAGGATTATACCCCTGTTCCCAGAGTTGGCCCAGTTTTTGAAGACCTTCTTCCAATTTTCGTTCTCCTAAAACCGAGGTTAATTCATACAAGGGTTCTTCCCGAAAAGCCCCCACGATTTCCGTAATGTCCTTTGGCAGGATTTGTTTTCGATCCCCGGTATAGGCCACCAGTTTTTGGATTTCCATTTCCAAAAGATAGGTCTCGGGACCGACTCGTTCTAACAATAGGGCTTCTGCTTGAGGAATAATGGTTTTGCCCTCTTGAGCAAGGCGTGTTTTCATGAATCCTTTCAGAGTGGCCGTCTGTTCCCCTTTTTTACCCTGTTTCAACGAAAGGTTTAGTACCACACCATATTCGGCAATGGTTTTGACGATCTTTTTTGAGCCGGAAGGGCCTTCCATGAGGAGGATCAGCAGGTGGTCTTTAGGGAATCCCTGCCGAATGGCAGAGTCAAGGAGCTGTTCGGGATTCAGGGTTGGCGATTCTTCGGTTGACTGGTCCTGCATATGGATTAGGGCTTCTTTGCACCAGTTGGGTAATGGGCCCTCCTTGTCAGGGAAAAGTTTTTCCATCAGGATTTCTTCGTTTTTCGACTCGCCCCCCTCCAGCGAGTTCATGGAGATTCCGACATTCTGGAACAAGGCGCGGAGTATTCGAGTGCACCGTTCCGGCTGTCCTTTCTGCCAGGCCTCTTCCGCCTTTTTCAAAAGACGGTCTCCTCCACCGGAAGAAAAAATCTGGACCGGGTTTTTGACCGAAACCACCTTAGGCCCCGGGAAAAAAGGAAAAGTTTGAAGCCGTTCCAGGATGGAACGGATGTCTTCTTTTTCTCCATCGGCGATTTCCAGATTAAAAGGACGCGATTCTTCCGGGATCAGCCGGTCGATCAGTTTATGATGAACATCATTAACCAGATAAGAGTCTCCGGCGATCAGATAGATGTTTGCAGGCTGCCCTTTTTCCGCTTGGGTCAGGATTTTAGGAATATCTTTATAAGTATAAACCGGCATTTTAGATTCTTACACCTTGAAGTCTGAGAATTTGTTCCTAACTTTCTATTCAAAGGTCAAAGGGGGGTCTTATTTTTGGAGTGGTCTAAAGTTAACTATGGAGTTTCAAACTGGGTCCCGCTCCGATGGACAACTCTAAAAACAAGACCCCCCTTTGACCAATCTCCAAAGATTGAGAGAAATATTTCAAACATCTTTGGTTATAGGGACGATAACAAAAAAGGCCCCTTTCAGGGCCTTTTTTGTTTTTTTAAGATAATCCCCTATGATTCTAAAACGAAAATGACTTCCATTCGGATACGGTATTCAATGATTTTGTTGTTTTCCACGGCAATTCTTTGCTCAATAATCTTCATGCCGGTAATCCCCCGCAAGGTCTTGGTAGCCCTCTTGAAACCTTGCGACACCGCATCTTCAAAACTTTTTGGTGAAGCGGCGATAATCTCGGTTACTCTGGCAACCCGGGCGGCCATACGATCACCTCCTTTCTGTGTACTATGTAAAAAAAAGTCTCTTGCTCTCCACAGATTGGATTGGGCGTATTTTTTGAACGCCTTTTGCCACAGGCGATTTAAAAAGGAGAATTTAAATATTTGTTAAATTGTAACATAGCCCGTAAGGGTTAGCAAGAAGAAAAGAATCAATTATTTCTTGACTTTTAGTTCCAAACCAAGATATTATTTTTTTTTAGCGAAGAAATATTTTTTTATCCCGTGGAGCGGCAAGTGTTTGAAATTTTAGAAGAAAAAATTGACCAAGCGATGAAAAAGATGGAGACCTTGACCCAGGAAAATATGGCTTTAAGAGAGAAAATTAAGGAAAAAGAAGAGGTTATTCAAGGTGCCCAGGCGCGCTTAGATGTTCTGGAAGAAGAAAAAGAGCTTATCAAAAGCAAGGTTGACGGGATTTTAAAAAAAATAAACCGGGTATTGGGGTAATTTCATAACTCGTGTCCGAACTATTTAAAGTTGACATATTAGGAAATGAGTATACCCTAAGAGGGGATTTGGATCCCGGGTTATTGGAAAGGGTATCTGTTTTACTTAATGAAAGAATTAAAGAGGTTCAATCCTCGATGCCTACGACCAACAAGGTCCATGTGGTTATCTTGACCGCCCTGAACATCGCTTATGACTACCTTCTAACCAAAGAAGCGTTGGATCAGATGGAAAAAATGGTGGAAGATAAAAGCCGCCAGTGGATAAACAAGTTAGATTCTTGTAAACCATAACAAACCACCTCCGATGAAAAGAGGTTTTTTTATATAGATTAAAAGCTCGAGAAGGAATAATGAACAGGCTATCCTCAAAAGGTTTGGGTCAACGATATATATTGCAATACGGTCACTTAAGCCATTTTTTTGATAAACCCTAAAAAACCCATCCTTTAGCTTAGCCCACCTTGCCGGGGAAATCCTCGGGATATTCCTTTAGCGGACTGTTCAATATTTTTCTTCCGAATATGAAATAATCGGTTTCTGAAATAACCGTTCGTTTATAGGTCGTGCAAAGGAACTCATGGCTATCTCATCACAATTGATTAGTCTGATCAGCGGAATTCTCTTAACCCTCCTTTTAGGAATCTTGATCGGTTTTTTCATCCGGAAAAAATTTACCGAGAGCCGGGTTGAATCCATCGAGGCCCTTTCCAAAAAAATTGTCGAAGAGGCCAAAAAAGAGGCTGAGACCGTTAAAAAAGAGGCTATGTTACAGGCCAAGGACAGCCTTTATCAGATGAAAATGGAATTTGAAAAGGAGACCAAGGAAAGAAAACAGGAAATACAGGATCAGGAAAAAAGGATCCTGAATAAAGAGCAAAATCTGGATCGAAAGATTGAAGGTATCGAAAAAAGGGAGACCGAGTTTGAAAAAAGAGAACGGCTCCTGACCCAAAAAGAGAAGGATGCCCTTGAGTTAAAAGAAAAGTACGATTTATTGATTAACGAACAGAAGAAGAAGTTGGAATATCTGGCCGGCATATCTTCCCAGGAAGCCAAGGAATGGTTGATTCAAGCAATGGAAAATGAGGCCAAACACGAAGCGGCCAAAACCATCCGCCGCCTGGAAAATGAGGCCAAAGAAGTAGCCGACAAAAAGGCCAAAGAGATTATTTCCCTGGCCATCAAACGGTATGCCGGAGATTACGTCGCCGAAAAAACCGTTTCCTATGTAAACCTGCCTAACGAAGAAATGAAAGGACGAATCATCGGCCGTGAGGGAAGGAATATTCGAGCCATCGAAGCGGCCACGGGGATTGATTTGATTATAGACGATACCCCGGAGGCGGTTATCCTGTCCGGGTTCAATTCAGTTCGCAGGGAAGTGGCCCGGCTTTCCCTGGAGAGACTGATCAGCGACGGACGTATCCATCCGGCCCGTATAGAAGAGGTGGTCAAGAAGGTTTCCCAAGAAGTGGAAGTGGCCGTCCGTGAAGCCGGTGAGGCGGCCACCTTTGATGTGGGAGTCCATGGGATCCATCCGGAGATGATCAAGTTGGTTGGTAAATTGAAATACCGATCCAGCTACGGCCAAAATGTGCTTCAACATTCTCTTGAAGTGGCTTTTCTTTGCGGGGTCATGGCCGCCGAATTGGGTTTAAATATAAAGCAGGCCAAACGGGCCGGCTTGCTTCATGATATCGGCAAGGCCGTAGACCATGAGGTTGAAGGATCCCATGCCGTCATTGGGGCGGACTTGGCTAAACGATTTGGGGAGTCTAATCGGGTTATTCATGCCATTGCTTCCCATCACGAAGACATTCCCCTCGAATCCACCCTGGACGTCCTGGTTCAGGCGGCCGATACCCTTTCCGGAGCCCGGCCCGGTGCCAGGAAGGAAATGCTGGAAACCTATGTCAAACGCCTCGAAGACCTGGAAAAAATAGCCCATTCTTTTGAGGGGATCGGTAAGACTTATGCCCTTCAGGCCGGACGGGAAATTCGGATTATTGTGGAAAGTGAAAAGGTTTCGGACAACGATATCTATGTCCTCTCCCGGGACATTGCTAAAAAAATTGAAGAGTGCTTAACCTATCCCGGTCAAATCAAAGTCACGGTAATCAGAGAAATTCGGGCCGTGGAATACGCCAAATAAAACATTTCGGGTTGCGTGTTGCGAGTTTCGAGTTGTTAAGGAAGGAATAATCCCGATTCCTTAAACCCGAAACCCGTAACTCGTAACTCGCAACAAGAAGGTAGAATAACCCCGTGTCCGTCAACATCCTATTTATCGGCGATATTATTGGAAAGCCGGGACGTAAGGCCGTAAGGGAATTATTGCCCCCTTTACTAACCCGTTTTAAAGTCGATCTGGTGGTGGCCAATGGGGAAAACGCATCCGGCGGCATTGGGATTTCCGTAAAGGGGGCCGATGAACTATTAGCGGGTGGTATCCAGGTCCTCACTTCCGGAAACCACATTTGGAAAAAAAAAGAAATCCTGACCTATATTCAACAAAACCCGGACTTGATTCGTCCGGCCAATTATCCGCCCGAAACACCGGGAAATGGGTCTGTGATCAAAGAGACCAAGTCCGGGCATTTGATCGGTATTGTCAATCTGTTGGGGCGGACCTTTATGGAGGCGATCGATTGTCCTTTCAGAAGAGGCCTGGAGGAAAGAGACCGTTTGATTAGACAGACCCCGATGATTCTGGTGGATTTTCATGCCGAAGCGACCTCCGAAAAAGTTGCCCTGGGTTGGTTTTTGGATGGCAAGGTCAGTGCGGTTTTGGGAACCCATACGCACATTCAAACCTCCGATGAAAGGGTGTTGCCTATGGGCACGGCCTATATGACTGATGCGGGGATGACCGGTCCAACCGATTCGGTCATCGGGGTTAAAAAGGAACTGGCCATTGATCGCTTTCTAACCCAAATGCCCAATAAATTCGAAGTGGCCAAAAGGGGGCTGGTTCTGGAGGGGGCAGTCGTCTCTATCGATCCCGAAACGGGTCGGGCTACAGGAATTACCCGGATCAGAGAAAGAAGTTCGGAGTAATAAGGTAAGCATTGGGAATGCTGGGGTTGGAGATCTGGGCCCAAAATCCTTTCGAACCGAACTCCGAACTCATCACTCCGAACTGATATCTCCGAACTTTAAAAGGTCTTAGGAGTGGAGTATTTAAATTGAAGAATTTCTATCACACCCTAAAAGAACGCGGTTTCATCGAACAGGCGACCGATCCCGAGGAGATGGAAGTCCTTTTTGAAGGAAAGACCGTTTCGGCTTATATCGGTTTTGATCCCACGGCCAAGAGCCTCCATGTGGGAAGCTTGATCCCCATCATGGCCCTGGCCCACCTGCAACGGCACGGCCATTGTCCGATCGCCCTGGTAGGCGGCGGGACTGCATTAATCGGAGACCCGAGCGGCAAAAAAGAGATGCGCCCGGTGCTGAGTCACGAAGCAATCAGGGATAACGCCGAAGGCTTGAAGAAACAATTGGCCCGCTATATGACCTTGGATGGGGTCAAAGGGCATTTATTGAACAATATGGATTGGTTGGCCCCTTTAAATTATATTGATTTTTTGCGGGATATCGGCCGCCATTTCAGCATCAACCGGATGCTGGCCGCCGAGTCGGTCAAACAGCGTCTGGAAACCGGTCTGTCTTTTATTGAATTCAACTACCAACTTCTCCAAGCCTACGATTTTTTACACCTTTATTCCCATCATGACTGTCTGCTCCAAATGGGGGGATCGGATCAATGGGGAAATATTGTGGCCGGTACCGACCTGATAAGAAGGATGAAAGGGGGCAAGGCCTTCGGTTTAACCTTCCCCTTGATTGTAACCAGTTCCGGCGAAAAGATGG
>Ga0214473_10001949_pt1:22500-26131 | contig 26131 bp, 26 predicted proteins | sample RVTome_7_FD_203509 | JGI IMG/M metagenome (GOLD analysis project Ga0214473, IMG submission 203509) | Soil microbial communities from uranium-contaminated site in the Upper Colorado River Basin, Wyoming, United States - RVT98D197 | ecosystem: Environmental > Terrestrial > Soil >...
CGGTGGCGACTGTTTACTAAAAACACAGGACTCTGCTAAGTCGAAAGACGACGTATAGGGTCTGACGCCTGCCCGGTGCTGGAAGGTTAAGGGGATTTGTTAGTTCATTTCGGTGAGCGAAGCTTTGAACCGAAGCCCCAGTAAACGGCGGCCGTAACTATAACGGTCCTAAGGTAGCGAAATTCCTTGTCGGGTAAGTTCCGACCTGCACGAATGGCGTAACGACTGCCGCGCTGTCTCAACCAGGGACTCAGTGAAATTGTAATACCGGTGAAGATGCCGGTTACCCGCAACTAGACGGAAAGACCCCGTGCACCTTTACTACAGCTTGATATTGGATTTTGAGCTAACATGTGTAGGATAGGTGGGAGGCTATGAAACTGGGACGCTAGTCTCGGTGGAGCCAACCTTGAAATACCACCCTTGTTATCTTAGAGTTCTAATCCCGACCAGTTAGCCTGGCGGGAGACAGTGTCTGGTGGGTAGTTTGACTGGGGCGGTCGCCTCCCAAAGAGTAACGGAGGCGCGCGAAGGTTCCCTCAGGCTGATTGGAAACCAGCCGTAGAGTGTAAAGGCATAAGGGAGCTTGACTGCGAGACCAACAAGTCGAGCAGGTACGAAAGTAGGTCTTAGTGATCCGGCGGTTCTGTATGGAAGGGCCGTCGCTCAACGGATAAAAGGTACGCCGGGGATAACAGGCTGATCTCCTCCAAGAGTTCACATCGACGAGGAGGTTTGGCACCTCGATGTCGGCTCATCGCATCCTGGGGCTGAAGCAGGTCCCAAGGGTTTGGCTGTTCGCCAATTAAAGCGGTACGTGAGCTGGGTTTAAAACGTCGTGAGACAGTTTGGTCCCTATCTGTTGTGGGCGCAGGATATTTGAGAGGAGCTGTCCCTAGTACGAGAGGACCGGGATGGACGAACCTCTGGTGTTCCAGTTGTTCCGCCAGGAGCATCGCTGGGTAGCTACGTTCGGCAGGGATAACCACTGAAAGCATCTAAGTGGGAAGCCCACCTCAAGATAAGATATCCCTCTGCGCAAGCAGACTAAAGGCCCCTCGGAGACTACGAGGTTGATAGGTCGGGTGTGTAAGGGCAGTAATGTCTTTAGCTTACCGATACTAATCGGCCGTGCGGCTTGGTCATAATTTATTTTCTTTCTTCCGCTCCATATTTGTTTTTATATTTTAAATTACGAATTACGGATTAAGGAATTAAGGAATTGAGGGATTATGAATTCCTTCAATCCAAAATCCCTAAATTCCTCAATTCGTAATTTTAATGGTTTCCCGGTGGCAATGGCGAAGGGGCCACACCCGTTCCCATCTCGAACACGGAAGTTAAGCCCTTCTGCGCCGATGGTACTGCCTGGGCAGCTGGGTGGGAGAGTAGGACGCCGCCGGGAATTTTTTTGAAGCCCGTTTTCAATTTTGATTGAAAACGGGCTTTTTTTATTATTGATTTAGCTAACCAACTTTGCTAAGATTCTTTACTGTAAAGAAACAAGGAAATAAGGTGAATCCATGCAACTTGCTAAAATAAGTCCAAAACGCCAAATAACCATACCCCAGGAGGCCTTTAAGAAGTTGGAGTTGGAGGTGGGGGAATATTTAGAGGTCGAAATTACAGATGGAGGATTGCTTTTAATTCCCCAAAAAGTTATTTCCAAGGATCAGTCTTGGTTTTGGACTAAAGAATGGCAATCCAAAGAAAGGGAGGCTGATGAGGCCATCAACAAAGGGGACTTATCAGGGCCATTTGAAAGTGGGAAAGATCTTATCCGCCATCTTAAGAAGCAGCGATGAAAGTTCAAACCACCGGCCCCTTTGACAAAGACTATCAGTCCTTACCGGAAACAGTCCAAGCTCAAGCAGAAAAACAACTTACAACCCTTCTGGAAAATCCTCATCATCCTTCCCTCAGAATCAAAAAGATTAAGGGCCACCCTTATGTTTGGGAGGGAAGAATTACCAAAAGCTATCGTTTCACTTTTCAAATAGTTGGAGAGGTCTACTTGTTGCGAAGGATTGGGACCCATGACATACTGAAAACCCCTTAATCGAGAGTTCAGTCTATTGTCCTGATGAAAAAACGTTGATGCCCATTTCGACCCGGCAGCCCAATTTTCCAGCTTAAAAGTCGAAAGCTATGTAGGGAAGATATAAAAACCAAGACCCCCACCCAAACCCAAATTTATCGAAATTTTGTTAGATCCACTCAAACTCTCAAATGCCTTTCTCTGAAAGCCTTCCGTTTTGACTTCTCCATTGATCTCGAACTTTTCTCTTGACATACTTATTATTAGAAGTATATATTTAAGTAAATAAATATGTTTTACTGGAGGTAAGTCCGATGAAAACCAAAACCTATGATCAACCGGTGGTCAAGACCACGGTTTTTTTTGAAAAACAGCTTCTTTATGAAATTGACCAGAGTAATCCTTTTCCCACCAGAAAAGAATTTCTGGTCAAGGCCTGCCGGAACTATCTGCAAGAGGTCAAAAGAAAACAGATTGACCATGATCTGGCCTTGGCCTGTGCGGAAGCCCAAAAGGAAGACCTGGTTGTGAATGAAGAATGGGACCCCATCACCTTGGAGGGCTGGAAGTGAGTTATCCTAAGCGGGGGGAAATATACTGGATTAATTTGGATCCGACCATCGGTTCGGAAATAAAAAAGGTCCGTCCCTGTATCATTATTTCCCCGGATGCGGCCAACCAAAGCGGACCTTTGGTCATTGTTGCCCCTATAACCAAGGTGGAAGGGAAAAAGGTTTTTTTCCATGAAATTCATCTTCCCAAAGGAACGGCGAATTTCCCCCATGATTCTAAAATAAAGGTTTTTCAATTACGTTGTATAGACAAAAAAAGAATTCAGGGGAAAAAGATAGGGACTCTACCAGAGGACCTCTTGGAATTCCTGAATGAAAAAATAAGGATTGTCACCGGTCTTTATTAATTCCTTTGCCGTTGTATTTGGGAATCTCTGAAAATCAACTATCAAAAATGCAACCCCCCTGTCTGCTTCATTATTCTCTCTTTGCAGCAATGTCTTCAAACTGACTGATCTGGATCGCCCCGTCTGGAAATTTGGCGATGATCTCCAAATCCCCTCCCATGGCCTTGATAAAATTTCTTAATGTACTGATATACATGTCTGTACGTTTTTCAAGTTTGGAAACGGCTGCCTGTTTTACAGATAAGGTTTGTGCCAGTTGTTCCTGGCTTAAATTCCTGGCATGACGTAACTCCTGTAAAGGCATTGCATCCAGTAAGGCTTTGGTCTTCTCCGCCGCTTTCTTTCTTGCTGCGGGTTTCATTTTGTTTCTCAGAATAGAGTAAGGTTTGCTCATAATCCGCCCCCTTGTTCATCTTTTATAGACTTTAAGTGTTCTTCATAAATTCTTTCAGCTAATGGCAAATATTGTTTATACCAATGCGCACCACCGGTCTTTCTGCCGCCGATAAGCAGGATGGCTGTTCGGCGGGGATCAAAGGCATAAAGGTTCTATACGGTTTTCCTTTATGCTGAACTCGCAATTCTCTTAAGGCGTTATACTTGGCCCCTTTGACATCCGAACTGTAAGGAAACGGCAGATGAGGACCCTTTTCTTCAAGTATCCCGACAATTGC
>Ga0214473_10001951_pt1 | contig 26110 bp, 16 predicted proteins | sample RVTome_7_FD_203509 | JGI IMG/M metagenome (GOLD analysis project Ga0214473, IMG submission 203509) | Soil microbial communities from uranium-contaminated site in the Upper Colorado River Basin, Wyoming, United States - RVT98D197 | ecosystem: Environmental > Terrestrial > Soil > Contaminated >...
AGGCGGTCGTGAAGCGCCTCTACCCCGACCAGGCCACCTTCGAGAAGGAGGAGCGGCGCCGCTTCGAGATACTGGACGCGCACTGGGACATCCCGCTCACGCCGGTCAAGCCTCCGGAATGAGGCTCCGGCTCGCGGCAGCCTGCGCGGCGTCGCTCGCGTTCGGCGTCGCGGCTGGCAGGACCGAGCCCGCCGGGACGCCGCAGCCGGCGCGCAGCGAGGGCGAGGGCGCCGTCGTGGGTCTGCTGGCGGAGCCGCTATCGCTCGACCCGCACCGCGCCACCGATCTCGTCTCGGCCGCCGTGATCGCCAACGTCTGCGAGGGGCTCGTACGCCTGCGCCAGGACGGCACCCGGCCCGAGGCCGCGCTCGCCACGACCTGGGCCACCCGAGACAACCGCGCCTGGACGTTCACGCTGCGCCAAGGTGTGCGTTTCCACGACGGGAGCCCGTTCGACGCCGACGCCGTCGTGCGCAACCTGGAGAACCTGCGTGGAGTGCAGGGTTTCCCGGGCCGTGCCGAGCGACTGGGGCCCCACCTGGTGGCCATCACCCTCGACAAACCCAACGCGGCCCTGCTCGCGACGCTCTCCCAGCCGTTCTTCTCGCTCCAGAGCCCCGCTGAGATCGGCGCCGGCGCGCGGCCGGTGGGCACCGGCCCGTTCCGCTTTGAGGCGTCTGGGCCGGGATTGGTCCGGCTATCCCCCAATCTCGCGTACTGGGGCGGCGCCCCCCGCCTCGCCCAGCTCGTGTTCCGGCGCTACGCCGACGAGGACGCTCTGGTCACGGCTCTCACTACGGGCGCCGCGGATGTGACCTCCGCGATCGGCCAACGGCGCCTCGACGCGCTGCGCGGCCATCCCGACGTGGCGATCGACTCGCAGACCGGCCTCAACATCGCCCTGCTCTCGCTCAACAACGAGCGCGCCCCCTTCCGAGACGCGCGTGTGCGCCATGCCGTGGCGCGGGCCGTGGACCGCCGGGCGCTGGTCGCGCGGGTCCTGGGCGGCCACGGCGAGCCGGCGCGGAATCCACTGCCGCCATCGCTCTTCGCCTACGGCACGCGTACCAAGGAGCTGGTGCGAGACCTTCCGGCAGCGCGACGGCTGTTGGCCGAGGCCGGGCTGCCGCAGGGCTTCGAGACCACGCTGATGACCGTGGATTCCCCACGGTCGTACCTGCCGGACCCGCTTCGGATCGCGGCACTGCTGAACGCCGCGCTGGCCGAGGTCGGCATCCGCGTTCGCTCCCTGCAGGCGCCGTCCTGGTCCGAGTACCTGGCCCGAGGCAGCCGCGGGGATTACGACATGGCGCTCTTCGGTTGGCAGGCCGACAGCACCGATCCCAACGACTTCCTGTCTGCGCTGCTGTCCTCCGCCTCGGTGGGCACGACCAACCGCAGCCGCTACCGCAGCCCGGCCATGGACGCCCTGCTCAAGCGGGGACGCATGGCCACGGGCGCCGTCCAACGTCGCGCCATCTACAACGAGGCCCAGGAGCTGTTCCAGCGCGAGATGCCCTGGGTTCCGCTCTATCACGTCTCGCTGTTCACCGCCTACCGCCGCTCGCTGCAGGGCCTGAGCCTGGGCCCGACTGGAATCGTCCGCTACGACAAGGCCTGGAAGACATGACACGGGTGCGCATGCTGATGGTGCTGGCCGCGCTCACGGCCCGCGCCGCCGCGGCCGAACCGGCGGCGGACAAGGCGTCGCTGCTCTGGTCGAAACTGGAGGCTCGCATCCAGGCGGTCGACGCGCGTCTGGACGGCGTGCTGGGCGTCGTGGTCAAGGACCTGGAGACGCGGGCCGAGATCAGGCTGCGTCCGGATACGCTCTTCCCGCAGGCCTCTTCGATCAAGCTCGCCGTGCTCTATGAGCTCTATCGCCAAGCCGAGGAGGGACGCATCGATCTGAGCGAGGTCACCCGGCCGGCCCAGGCTCGCGTCGGAGGCGGCGGGGTGCTGGAGGCGCTCGGCGACCACGTCAGCCTGACCTGGCGCGATCTCGCGGTGCTGATGATGGGATGGTCCGACAACGACGCCAGCAACGCGCTGATCGACCGACTGGGCCAGGGCGATGTGAACCGGCGACTCGAGAGCCTGGGGCTGCGCGCAACGCGCCTGCGCCGACGCATGATGGACCTCGAAGCCGCGCGGCGCGGCGACGAAAACCTGGGCACGCCCGCGGAGATGGCGCGGCTGATCGAGCACGTCTACCGCGGGACGGGGCTGTCGAGCGAGCGGGCGAAGGACATGGCCGCCGCGGCCGCAACGCCGAAGTGGAGCCCGCTCAGCACTCCCGTCCCGTTTCGCGCCCCGCTGCCCGACGGCCTGCGCATCCTCGACAAGCTGGGTGAGCTGGACGGCGTGCGCTGTGTCACCGCCGTCGTGGACCTGCCCCGGCGGCCATACGTGGCCGCGATCATGACGAGCTACCTGCGCCGCGACGCGGAGGGCGAGGCCGCGATCCGCGAGATCTCGGCGGCCGTCTTCGAGACCTTCGATCGTTTGGCCCGCGCCAGCGAGTTCGGCCGCATCATCGACGAAAGGTAGGCACGGGGCGCTCCCTGGTGACCGGGCTCACAGGTCGACCGGCCCGGCGGATCGTAAGGTGGACGGATGCGCGACGTTCCGGCGTCGGTGTCGGGGGCCGCCGGGTGCGTCCTACTGTCGTTCGCTACATTGCTGCCGGCGCCAGCCTCGGCACAGGTCGGAGTTGACATCGGCTTGAAGCTCGTCGCGTCGGGCTTCTCTCAGCCCGTCGCGGTGCGGCACGCCGGCGACGGCTCCGGCCGGATCTTCATTGTGGAACAGGCCGGTCGGATCTGGATCTGGGACGGGAGCCAGGTCCTCCCCACCGAGTTCCTGGACATCAGCACCCGCGTCCTCTCGGGCGGCGAGCAGGGGCTGCTCGGCCTCGACTTCCATCCCAACTACGAGGCGAACGGCGTGTTCTACGTGAGCTACAACCGCGAGCCCGACGGGGACACGCGCGTCTCCCGCTTCAGCGTGAGCGCGGATTCGAACGTGGCCGACCCCGGCAGCGAGGTCGTGTTGCTCACCGTCAACCAGCCGCAGACCAACCACAACGGCGGCGACATCCACTTCGGTCCCGATGGATACCTGTATGTGATGCGCGGCGACGGGGGTGGAGCGGGCGATCCGGGCAACAACGCCCAGGACCTGACCTCGCTGCTGGGCAAGTTGCTGCGGATCGACGTGTCGCCGAGCGGCAGCTACACGATCCCGCCCAGCAACCCCTTCGTGGGCGTCGCCGGCGACGATCACATCTGGGCCTACGGTCTCAGGAACCCCTGGCGCTTCAGCTTCGACCGCGCGACCGGCGATCTCTACATCGGCGACGTCGGTCAGAGCCAGCGGGAAGAGATCGACTTCCAGGCGCAGGGAAGCGCGGGCGGCCAGAACTACGGCTGGCCGTGTCGCGAGGGCGACGTCGCTTTCGACCCAGGCAGGCCGGGCTGCGGCGGACCCTATGTGGAGCCGATCCTGACCTACGGGCACGGCCTCGGCTGCGCGGTCACGGGAGGCTACCGCTACCGCGGGCCGATCGCCTCTCTGCAGGGCACCTATGTCTACGGCGATTACTGCTCGGGGCGCATCTGGTTCGCCACACGAGACGGGGGCGGCAACTGGTCCTCCGCGATCTGGCAGGACACCGATCTCAGCATCAGCAGCTTCGGCGAAGACGAAGCCGGCGAGGTCTACGTGGTGGACCACAACGGCGCGATCCACCGCTTCGTGACCCGTTACGACTACGGTGACGCTCCGGATCCCGGCTATCCGACGTTGCAGGCGAGCAACGGGGCGCGCCATGACGGGGGCGGACCTTTCCTCGGCGCGCAGGTCGACCGAGAGAGCGACGGCCTGCCGAGCGCTTCAGCCAATGGGGACGACAACAACTCGAGCGATGACGAGGACGGCGTCGTCTTCACGACGCCGCTGGTTCCGGGTGAGGTCGCCAACCTGAACGTGACGGCCTCCGCCAGCGGCTTCCTCGACGCCTGGCTCGACTACAACCAGGACCAGGACTGGAGCGATGGCGGCGAGGCGATCTTCACGAGCCAGCCGTTGGCGTCCGGCGCGAACGCGTTCGCGATCGGCGTTCCGGTGGGCGCCGCTCCCGGCCTCACGTTCGCCCGCTTCCGCTTCAGCACAGCCGGCGGCCTCGCGTTCGACGGGTTGGCAGTTGACGGCGAGGTCGAGGACCACCAGGTCCAGATCCAGGCCCAGGTATCGATCGGGGACGCCACGCTCGCCGAGGGCGATGCGGGCACCACCCAGGCTCAACTCGGCGTCACGCTCTCCGCGGCAAGCACGGCAACGATCAGCGTGCCGTACGCCACGGCCAACGGCAGCGCGGCCGCCCCGTCCGACTACGCGAGCCGCTCCGGCACGCTGACCTTCGCCCCCGGCGAGACGACGAAGACCATCTCCGTGCCAGTCGTCGGAGACCGGATCGCGGAAGCAAGCGAGACCTTCTTCGTCAACCTGACTGCTCCGAACGGCGCCGTGATCGCCGACGCTCAGGGACTCGTGACGATCACGAACGACGACGCCCCGGGGGCGTTGCAGTTCGCAACGCCCACGTACAGCGTGGGCGAGGCCGGCCCTTCCATTACCCTGATCGTCACGCGGACCGGCGGGACTGCGGGCGGGGTCACGGTGGACTACGCCACGGCCAACGGATCGGCCGCGGCCGGCTCCGATTACGCTGCGACGAGCGGAACGCTGAGCTTCGGAGTGGATGTCACCAGCCTGTCGTTCACGGTTCCGATCAGGAACGACACATTGGACGAGAGCGACGAGGATTTCACGGTCACGCTGAGCAACCCGACGGCAGGCGCCACACTCGGCTCGCCTGCCGGCGCCAGCGTGACCATCACGGACAACGACGCGGCGGGGTTCCTCTCTTTCAGTGCGGCAGCCTACGCCGTCAGCGAGACCGGAGTGAAGGCCACGATCGGCGTGAAGCGCTCGGGTGGGGCGGCCAGCGGCGTCAGCGTCCTGTATGCCACGGCTAACGGAAGCGCCGAGGCAGGCCCGGACTACACGGCGACGTCCGGGACGCTCAGCTTCGGGGCCGGCGTCAGCTCGCTCACGTTCAGCGTCCCCATCGCGAGCGACACCGTGATCGAGGGCGGCGAGAGCGTGCTGTTGGAGCTTTCGTCTCCCGGCGGCGGCGCGACGCTAGGGTTGCCGTCGACGGCGCTGCTGACGATCACGGACAACGACCTTGGGGGCGCGATCCGCTTCAGCGCTGCGTCGTACAGCGTCAACGAGTCGTTGGCGTCGGCGACGATCACGGCGACGCGTACCGGCGGCACGGGCGGCCCGGTGACGGTGGACTACCAGACGAGCGGGGGCACGGCGACGCCGGGGAGCGACTACACGACGGCGTCGGGCCCGCTGACGTTTGCGGCGGGCCAGACGAGCCGAACGTTCACGGTTCCGATCACGCCGGACACGGACGACGAAGACAACGAGAGCGTGGGACTGACGCTGAGCGCCCCTAGCCCCGGCGCGACGCTGGGATCGCCGTCCTCTGCGACGCTGACGATCGCGGACAACGACACCTCTGGCAGCGTGCAGTTCAGCCTGTCGGCGTACACGGTGGACGAGACGGGGGGTGTTGCGACGATCACGGCCACACGCAGCGGCGGGAGCGCCGGCCCCGTGACGGTGGACTACCAGACCGCCGACGGCTCGGCGACTGCGGGGTCGGACTACACCACGGCCTCGGGGACGCTGACGTTCGGGTCCGGGGTGCTGAGCCAGAGCTTCAGCGTGCCGATCGCGAACGACGGCAGCGTCGAGGGTCCCGAGAGCGTAGACCTGACGCTTTCGAACCCGACGGGCCGGCTGGCGCTGGGGACGCGGAAGACCGCGGTGCTCACGATCACGGACGACGAACCCGGGGTGACGCTGCATTTCAGCGCGCCTGGCTATACGGTGACCGAGGGCAGCCCGGCGACGCTCACGGTCAAGCGCTCGGGACCGACCACGCGTGCCCTGACCGTGGACTACCAGACCAACGACGGCGGCGCGCTGGCGGGCTCCGACTACACGGCGGCCTTGGGGACGCTGAGCTTCAAGGCGGGGATCTCGAGCCTGACCTTCAAGCTCACGACGACGGCCGACAGCCAGGATGAGAGCGACGAGGACCTCACCCTGACGCTCGGAAATCCCACCGGAGGAGCCAGCCTGGGAACGCAGGCCACGGCGACACTCAAGATCCTGGACAACGACGCTGGGGGTGCGCTGAAGTTCAGCGCGGCCGCCTACAGCCGCTCGGAGGGGCTGCCGACGGCGACGATCACCGTGAGCCGGAGCGGGGGCCTGGCGTCCGGCGTCACGGTCAACTATGCCAGCAGCGACGGGACGGCGCAGGCGGGTTTGGACTACACGACGACCAGCGGAACGCTGAGCTTTACGTCGGGCCAGACCAGCCGGACGTTCACGCTGCCAATCCTCCCCGACGACCTGGACGAGGACAACGAGAGCCTGACACTGACGCTCAGCAGCCCGACGGCGGGCGCGACCCTGGGCAGCCCGGCGACGGCGACGCTTTCGATCACGGACGACGACACCGACGGCGTATTCCAGTTCAGCCTGTCCGGGTACACGGGGTCCGAGGGCGGGGGTCCGGCGACGGTCATGGTGACGCGGAGCGGAGGCAAGGCGGGTCCGGTCACGGTGGACTACCAGACGAGCAACGGGACCGCGCAGGCGGGATCGGACTACACGGCGGCCGCGGGGACGCTCACGTTCAATACGGGAATCCTGAGCCAGACGTTCGCCGTGACGCTGGCGGACGACGGCGCCATTGAGGGCTCGGAGACGCTGAACCTGGCACTGAGCAACCCCTCGGGAAGGGCGACGCTGGGGACACGCAGCACGGCGTTGCTCACGATCGCGGACAACGACGGCGTCACGCTGCACTTCAGCGCGCCGACGTACTCGGTCACGGAGGGTGGCAGCGCCGTGGTCACGGTGAAGCGCTCCGGATCCACGGCGACTGCCGTCAGCGTGCAGTACACCAGCTCGGACGGCAGCGCCACGACAGCAGACAGCGACTACACGGCGAAGAGCGGGACGCTGAGCTTCAAGGCGGGCCAGAGTAGCCTGACCTTCACGCTGGCGACGACGGCGGACACGCGCGACGAATCGAACGAGGACGTGAACCTGGCGCTGTCAAACCCGACGGGCGGTGCTTTCCTGGGGACGCAGTCGAGCGCGACGCTGACGCTCGTGGACAACGACGCGGGCGGGGCGCTGAAGTTCGGCGCGGCGAGCTACAGCAAGACGGAGGCTGGGCCGACGGCGACGATCACGGTGACGCGGACAGGCGGTGTCGCGAGCGGAGTGACCGTGAGCTACGCCAGCACGGACGGGACGGCCCAGGCGGGTCTGGACTATACGGCGGTGTCGGGGACGCTGAGCTTTGCGGCGGGGCAGGCGAGCCGGACGTTCACGGTGACGCTGGCCAACGACACCCTGGACGAGCTCAACGAGACGCTGAGCTTGGATCTGAGCGCTCCGGCGGGCGGGGCCACGCTGGGCAGCCCGGCGACGACGACGCTGACGATTCTGGACAACGACGTGGCGGGGAGCGTGCAGTTCAGCGGGGCGAGCTACAGCGTTGGGGAAAGCGACGGCACGCTGACGGTCACGCTGACGCGCAGTGGCGGGGCGGCGAGCGGCGTCACGCTGAACTACGCGACGAGCAACGGCACGGCGACCGCAGGCGCGGACTACACAGCGGCGTCGGGGACGCTGACGTTCGGGGCGAACGAGACGACGAAGTCATTCGCGGTGACGATCACGCAGGATGGCTCGGCGGAGGCGAACGAAACGGTCGCGCTGACGCTCTCCGCCCCGGGCGGCGGCGCGACGCTCGGCAGCCCCAGCACCGCCACGCTCTACGTCATCGACGACGAGTAGCTTTCACCAGGCTACACCTCCGTCGCCACCAGGTCGTCGAACGTCTCGCGGCGGCGGATGAGCCGCAGGCGGCCATCCTCGGCCAGCACCTCGGCGGCGCGCGGCCGCAGGTTGTAGTTGGACGACATGCAGAAGCTGTAGGCGCCGCTGTCGCGAACCGCCAGTAAGTCCCCCACGCCAACCTCGCTCATCTCACGGTCGCGCGCCAGGAAATCCCCTGTCTCGCACACGGGTCCCACTACGTCGACGCGCACCGTGCGCGAGGGGCGCAGCACGACCGGCTCGATCCGGTGGTAGGCGTCGTACAGGGCCGGCCGCAGCAGGTCGTTCATCCCGGCATCCACGATCACGAACTGCTTCCCCCCGTTCTTCTTCAGGTAGAGGACCCGGCACAGCAGTGCTCCCGCCCCCGCCACCAGCGAGCGCCCGGGCTCCAGTAGCAGCGTGAGAGGCAGATCGCGCACCACGGGGAGCACGGCCGCCGCCAGGGCCGCAGGGTCGGGGGCCCCCGTCCCCTCGTAGTCGACGCCCAGGCCGCCTCCGATGTCGAGCGAACGGAGCGGGAAGCCCTCGCCCAGCAACCCCCGCGACAGCTCCGCCAGCTCCCGCGCCGCCTCCACCAGCGGTTCGAGCTCCGCGATCTGCGAGCCGATGTGGCACTGCAAGCCCACGATCTCGACGCCGGGCAGCCTTCGGGCGCGGTCCAGCAGCGCCGGCGCCTTGGCGATGTCGACACCGAACTTGTTCTCCCGCAGGCCGGTCGAGATGTATGGATGCGAGCGCGGATCGATGTCCGGGTTGACGCGCAGCGTCACGCGCGCAGTCCGGCCGGTCGCCACGGCCGCCGTGCTCAGGCGAGAGATCTCCTCCTCGCTTTCGGCGTTGAACTCGCCGATGCCGGCCTCGATCCCGGCGCGGATCTCGGCCTCGGTCTTCCCCACGCCGGAGAACACGATCCTCTCGGGCGGGAAGCCGGCCCGCAGCGCCGCCCGCAGCTCACCGCCCGAGACAATGTCGGCGCCGGCGCCCAGGCCCGCCAGAATCCGCAGCAGCGCGCCCGAGCCGTTGGCTTTGAGCGCGTAGCAGATCCGGTGCGGCACCCCCGCGAAGGCCTGGACGTAAGCGTCGTAGGCCGAGACGAGCGCGGCACGGCTATACACGTAGAGCGGCGTTCCGAATCGCGCAGCGGCCTCCTCCAGCGAGCACTCGTCGCAGAGCAGCGTGTCGCCGCACCTCTCGAAGCCTGGCATGGCGTAGGCTCAGCGCGGCAGCGCGCCCGGGCCCGCGCCCTTCGCGCGGAGCACCTGCGCCGCCAGTCCGGAGAGCCCGATCAGCCCGACCACGTTCGGGAAGATCTGCAGGCCGTTCATCAGGTCGCCCCAGGCCCAGACCGTCTCGACCTTGGACACCGCCCCGAAGACGATCAGGCCGCAGTAGGTCCAGCGGTACGGTGTCGCGACGCCGACCCCGAAGATGTACTCGAGGAACTGCTCGCCGTAGTACGCCCAGCCGATGAGCGTCGTGTAGCCGAACAGGAACACGCACAGCGCCACGGCCCAGCCACCGAAGACTGGCACGGCGCTGTTGAAGGCCTCGGCGACGGCCGCGGTGCTGGTCGCCCCCGAGCGCCAGGCGCCGGTCACGAGGATCGTGAGCGCGCTGATCGAGGAAGTGACGAACGAAACGATGAACACCTCCATCACGGCGTTCAGCCCCTGCTGCAAGGGCTCGCGGCTGCGGGCCGTCCCGTAGGCGACAGCAGCGGTGCCATAGCCGGCCTCGTTGGCGTAGATGCCCCGGGCCAGGCCGTAACGCATGGCCACCATCATCCCCACGCCGGCGGCGCCGCCGCCGACGGCCCCGATCGAGAACGCCTCACGGAAGATCAGCGCGATCACCCCCGGCAGCGCGGCGATGTAGGTCACGATCACGAACAGGCCGCCGGCGAGGTAGAGGAACACCTTGAGCGGCGCCAGTCGCTCCGCCGCTCGGCCGATCGAGGTGATCCCGCCGATGATGACCAGCCACGCCAGGATCGCGATCCCCACGCCCGAGACCCAGGTGGGGATCGAGAACTGCGTCGAGAGCACGAGCGCAATCGAGTTCGGCTGCGTGAACGGCGTGGTCGTGAGCGCCGCGACGCCCGCCACCAGCGCGTAGAGCCAGGCCAGCGCCGGCGAGCGCAGACCGTCCCGCAGGTAGTACATCGGCCCCGAGGCGACGTGGCTTGCGCCCACCACGCGGAAACGCAGTCCGAGCACCGCCTCGCAGAACTTGATTGCGGTGGCGAAAAAACCGTAGCACCAGATCCAGAACACCGCCCCCGGCCCACCGGAGACGACGGCGGTCGCGACGCCCGCGATGTTGCCGGTGCCGATCGAAGCCGCAAGCGCCGTCATGAACGCCTGGAACGGCGTCAGCACGCCCCCGGCACCGGCGTCGGCCGGCGGGATCAGACTGCGGACCGCCTGGCGGAACCGGACCACCTGAACGAAGCGCAGCCGCGCGCTGAGGAAGAGGCCGGTGCCGAGGAGCAGGGCCATCGTCCACGGCCCCCAAACCATATCTGCGGCCCAGTGGATGGCCGCCCGGACCGACTCAGAAAGCATGGGCGGGCATCATAGACCAAGGATCGCCTCGATGCCGCGGCGGCGGCACGGGGTTCACGACCGCGCCGCGCTGGCGCGCCTGCGGAACGCATGGAAGGCCGGGATGCCGCTCAGCACGATGATCAGCGACCAGACCGGATACGCGGGCTTGACGTAGATCGCGCCCACGCACACGTACAGCACCAGCGCGACGTAGAGCGCGGGCACCAGGCGGTCGGCGAGGCCCTGCGCTGCGAGCGCCGGGAGCCGCTTGGCGAGTCGGAAGCGGCCCCAGATCGTGAGCACGTAGAAGCCGAGAACCGCGATCATCAAGAATTCGAGCAGGTCGCCATACTTCCCCGACAGCGCGAGAATCGCGGACCAGCTGCCCTGCAGCACCAGAGCCGCGACGGGGATCTCGCTCCTCGGATTGACGCGGGCCAGCGGCTCGATGAACAGGCCGTCCCGCGACATCGCATAGAGCACGCGCGCGCCGGCCAGAATCAGCCCGTTCAAGCAGCCGAACGTCGAGACCAGGATGATCCCGGCCATCAACTTGGCGGCGGGGCCGCCGGGAGCGATGGCCTCGACGGCGGCCGTGGCCACTCGGTCTTGCGGCGCCCGGGCGATGTCGGCCATCGGCAGCGCGTTCACGAAGCCCAAGTTCGCGAACAGGTACAGCGTGCACACCAGGCCCGTGCCATAGAGCAGAGCGCGCGGCACGTTCCGCCCCGGCTCGCGCACCTCCTCGGACAGGAACGTCACGTTGTTCCAGGCGTCGGCGGCGAAGAGCGGCTGCACCGCAGCCACCGCGAATGCCCAGAACAGCGGTGTCGCGAGCGGCAGGCCGGTGTTGTCGAAGCCCCAGACCATCTCGCCCGAGTAGATCCGGCGGCCGAACAGCAGGCAGGCCAGCAGCAGGCCGGCGAGCGAGAGGACCTTCGTGACCGTGAAGACGTTCTGCAGCACGACACCGCGCCGCACGCTCGTGGCGTTCCACCAGGTGAGCAGCGCGATCAGCAGGATGCCGACTAGCTCGACCGGCGAAAGCCGCAGGAAGCCGATCCGCAGCCACGGGTCGGCATGAACCGCCGGCACGAGCACGCCAAGGTACTTTGCGAAGCCGACTGCGACGGCAGCGATCGTCCCGGTCTGGATCACCAGCAGCATCGCCCAGCCGTAGAGGAACCCGCCCAGATCGCCCCAGGCCTCGCGCAGATACACGTACTGTCCGCCTGCCTTCGGGAACGCCACTGCCAGCCGGCCGTAGCTCCAGGCCCCGGCGACGGTGACGATCGCGGTCAACAACCAGATCAGAACCAGGCCGAGCGCCGAAGGCACGTGGCGAGCCGCCTCGGCCGACACGATGAAGATGCCCGAGCCGATCATCGACCCAGACACGATCGTCGTGGCGTCAAAGAGACCGAGCCGCTTCGGTAGCTCGCGAACGGCCGCGCCGGCAACGACGCCTGTCGTGGTCATCCGGACCTCCCTGGGACGGCAGATAGTACTCGACCGCGCGATATACTGCGCGCCTCACCATGCCCGACGAGCGCGACCAGACCCGCGATCCCTTCGCTTGGCATCCGGAGCCGGACCTGATCGGATTCTGCGACGCGGCGCGATCGCGGCCCGCGCTCGAGGCCCTGGGCGCGGCCGCCTGGTCCTTAGCCCTCGACTACCTCTACGACGAGGCCATGCGCCGCCCCATCGGCCCGGACTCGTACCTCGAGCTGCGGCGCCGGTTGTTCGGCCCGACCGGACAGCCGCAGGGCGCGCCGGATTCGCCCCGCCGCTCCGCCGACGTCCTCGGGGAGTTCCGGCAGCGCTTGATGTCACTCCAGTTCAACGCGGCCCATCCGCGGTCTTTCAGCTACTTCACGCCGCCGGCCCTGCCGATGTCGATCGTCGGAGAGCTGCTCTGTCAGTGGGTGAACCAGGGTGTCGACGTCTGGGCCGCCGGACCCTCGGCCGCCCTGGTGGAGGAAGAGGTCGTCGCCTGGCTGCGTGACCTCGTGGGGTACGGCGAGGGAAGCTGGGGCGTCCTGACGTCGGGGGGCGTGATGGCCAACATCATGGCGCTGGCCGTCGCGCGCGACGTTCATCTGCCGCGCCTGCTGGGCACGAGGCTCCCGCCGCGGGGCTCGGCCCTGGAGGGCCTGCGCGTCTACGCTTCGGACCAGGCCCACTTCTCCATCGGCCGGGCCCTGGACCTGCTCGGCTTTCCCGACGGGACCTTGCGAATCCTACCTTCCGACGAGCGCTTCCGACTGCGTGGCGTGCCCGTGGCCGACGCGGTTGCAGCCGATCGGGCCGCGGGACTGCGGCCCTTGGCCATCGCGGCCGTCGCCGGCTCCACGAACACCGGCTCGGTGGACCGCATCGGCGAGCTGGGCGACGTCGCGGAACGCGAGGGGCTCTGGCTCCACGTGGACGCCGCCTATGGCGGCGCGGCACGGCTGTCGCGGCGCGACGCGTCGCGCGTCAGCGACCTCGAGCGTGCCGACTCGGTCACGATCGACCCTCACAAGTGGTTCTTCCAGGCCTACGACATCGGCGGGCTGCTCGTGAAGCGCAAGGCCGATCTGCCGGCGACGTTCCATCGCGAGCCGGAGTACTACCGCTCGAGCCAGCCGGAGGCGCAGCCGCTCAATTGGTACCAGTACTCGATGGAGGGCACCCGCCGCTTTCGCGCCCTCAAGCTCTGGCTGTGCTGGAAGCACCTCGGCACGCAGGGCTTTGGAAGGCTGGTGGAAGCGAACGACGACCTCGCGGCCTATCTCGCCCGGCGCTGCCGCGAGAGCGACGACCTCGAAGCCCTGCCAGCCGAACCCGATCTCTCCGTCGTCTGTTTCCGCCATCTGCCCGGTGGCCGCGCCGCGGCAGCCGCGGCCGACCCCGAGCAGCTCGACCGCTACCAGGACGGGCTCCAGCGCGCCCTCGAGGTCTCGGGTGAAGGCTGGGTCTCGACCACGCGGCTGCATCGGCGGACCTTCCTGCGCGCCGGGATCGTGAACTATCTCTCGACGCAGGACGACGTGGATCGGCTGCTGGCGGTGCTGCGCGGCCTCTCGCCCGCCGTTGCGGCGGAAGCGGGCCTCTGACCTCCGCCGTCTCGCTTCACACTTCTTCACGCCCCCGACAACCGCGCGCAACGGACGCGCCGCATCGCATCATCCTCGGTCGCGAGGCGCGCTGGCGCGGCCATCCGGCCCGGCTCGCCCAGCATGCTGCGAGGCTGCTGGCCGATCTGCCCCCGGAAGCCCTGTTGCGCGAGGTGCCGCACCTGGGCCGGGGTTCTTCCGGGCCGACCGCAGCCGGACCCGCAACACGGGCGGCGTCGGGCTCGGCCTGGCGCTTTCCAAGCGAGTCGTCGACGCCCACGGCGGCCGGCTCTCGATCGAGAGCCGGCCGAACGAGGGAACGACCGCGCGCGTGTGGCTGCCCGCGGCCGTCGAGTGAGACGTTCCGCCTACGGGCGCGGCTCGAGCACGATCTCCCTTGCCAACCGGTCGCCCAAGACCTCCCGGATCGCCAAGCGATCCTTGTAGCCCTGCATTTGCTTCTGGTCGTCCCCGACCACGCGCTGCGCCAGGGCGTCCGCCTTGGCTTCGTTCGCTTCCATCGTGGCGAGGTCCTTGAACTCGGTCATCAGGATCAGGTTGTAGTCGGTCGCGCTGTGACCCTCCGTGGTGAGGACCTTGTACGAAAGGATCAGCCCTTCTTTCTTCGCTGCCTCCTGGCTTTTCTTCCAGTCCGTGGCGAGGTAGTTCAGGTAGGCCGTGTCCATGCCCGGCTTCATTTGGATGAATGCGAGCGTCCACACGGAACCGTTGCGGAAGGGACGAGCCACCTGCGCCTGGAGGGTGGCGCCGACGACCACGAGCAGCGCGGCTGCGAGCGCCCCGACGAGAATCCTCTTGTTCAGCTTCACAGTTCTCTCCTTTGCAGTTTGGTGCCGTCGCCGGATCCGACCGCAAGGCAGAAGCGCCTGCGTCACAGCGCCGCGACGGCGCCCGCCCCCAGCAAGTTTCCTGGTGGCGGATCGGTTGGGCTATCGAGGCGATGACTGTATGTCAGCTCAGTCATGGCGTCAACTGCGTCTCCGCGAAGGGGAAACGCGGGCCACGACGGCGGACGCGCCGTCAACGCTGCGGGGTCCGGCGCAGCGTGGCTGGTTTGCCCAACACGCCAGTTCCGCATATCGTCTAGGGGCTTCCCCCTATGCTCTGGGTCTTTCTCGTCTACCTGGCGATCCTGCTGGTGCTGGGCTTCGTCGCCGAGCGCTATACGAAGGGTCTCGAAGGCTTCCTGCTCGGTGACCGGAAGATGGGCCCGTGGCTCACGGCTCTCTCCTACGAGGCGACGGCCTACAGCGGGTGGCTGATGCTCGGCTTCCCGGGCCGGGCCTTCGGCCGCGGCCTGGCGGCGATCTGGGCGGGTGTCGCGTGCGTGCTGGGCGACTCGCTCAACTGGCTGCTGGTCTCCCGGCGGCTGCGGGACGAGACCGCCAGGCTCCGCGCGCTCACGGTGCCCGAGTACCTGGAGCGCCGCTTCCCGAAACCCGACGGGTACGCGATCCAGCTCGTGGCGTCCCTGGCCCTCAGCTTCTTCATGCTGATCTACCTCTGGGCGCAGTTCGTGGCGGCCGGCAAGGCGATGATGACGATGCTCGAGTGGAGCTACGCGCCCGCGGCGCTGCTCTCGGCCGTCGTGATCATCCTCTACACCTTCCAGGGCGGTTACCGCGCTGTAGTGTGGACCGACGCCTTCCAGGCCGTGATGATGCTGACCGCGCTCGTCGTCCTGCCCGTCGCGTGCGTGGTGAAGCTGGGCGGCTGGGACGGCCTCGGCGCCGCGCTGGCGCGCGCCTCCTCGGAGGCTGCGGCCGTGCCCGCGGCGAGCGCGCCGCTGGCGGCGACCAGCTCGCACCTCGGCGCCTGGTTCGCCGGGCTCGCCGGCCTGTCGCTGTTCTCGTTCCTGTTCGAGGACGCGGGCCTGGGCTCCGGCTACCTGGGCCAGCCGCACATCTGCGTGCGCTACATGGCGATCCGGGACTCCCGGGAGTTGCGGCCGGCATTCGTGCTTTCGATCCTCTTCGCGATCCTCGTCTGCGCCGGGGCTGTTGCGGCCGGGCTGCTGGGCCACGGCTTCTTCCACTTCGGCGAAGCGGTCCCGACCTCGGCGGCTGCCGCGGCAGGCGTCAGGCAGCCGCTCCACGACGCCGAGGAGGTCTTGCCGCGGCTGGCCATGGCCGTGCTGCCGTCCTGGCTGGCCGGCCTCGTGATCTCCGCCATCATGGCGGCGATCATGTCCACGGCGTCCGGCTTCCTGCTCTCGGTCACCAGCTCCGTGACCGAGGACGTGTATCACCGTCTGCTGCGTCCCGCGGCAGGCCAGGGGGAGCTGGTGCTCGTCTCGAGGGCGGTCACGTTGGCCCTGGGCGCCGCCGCCCTCGCGCTGGCGATCGGCACCAATCCCCTCGACCCCAGATCCACCGTGTACAAGCTGGTGCTTTACGGCTGGGGCGGGCTGGCGGGCTGCTTCTCGGCTCCCGTGACCCTGGCGCTCTTCTATCGCGGCATGACGCGCGCCGCCTGCCTGGCGGGAATGCTCTCGGGGGCGCTCACGGTGCTGCTCTGGCGCAACGTCCCGGCGCTGGTGGACGTGGCCTACGAGGTGATCCCCGCGATCGTGATCTCGACGCTCTGCATCCTCGTGGTGTCACGCCTGACGCGGCCGCGGGTCTTGGCGCCCGCGGGCGCGCTGGCGATGGAGGAGCCTGCATCATGACGACCGCCTTCCCTCACCTCTTCCTGGACTTCCAGTAGTCCCGAAACGCCTCCAGCCGCGGGAGCGATTCCCGGTCCTTCGCCCGGTTGCTGGCCCTCTTGCTCACGATGATGTCGTCGGGATGGCAGACCGGAAACCCCTCGACCTCCACATGACGCTTCCAGGCGTCCGCAAACGTCTCGATGCCATCGGGTGCGAACACGAGGTTGAGGTCGAAGGGTCCGTTCTTGAGCTGGATGAAGTCCTTCCCCCTCCGGACTTCGGCCGCTTGTTCATCGGTCAGCGCGAAACCGAGCTCGCGCAGCGCAACGCTGGCGGCGGCGCCGTTGGCGGGGGTTTTCTCCAGAAAGACGTGCGCGTCCTGAGTCGTGTCGGGGTACCCGAGCAGGATCGCCCCGGACTTGCCGATGAAGAGATGCCGCACGCCCCGCCGCGCGAATACCTCGCGGATCTCCTCGGCCTGGGCATATTCAAAGCGCCGGGCCATAGCCCAGCCAGGACGGCAGGTTGGCGGCGCACCAGGCGCGGTATTCCGCCGTGCTCTCGAACGATCGATACGGCGCGTCGTCGAGGACCGGCTTGTAGGTATGGATGAAAGCGTACCGGAAGCGCTGCCGCAGCGGGCGGCGAGCCGCGGCTTCGAACTCCGCCTCCCATTCCCGGCGCAGCTCCCGATCCAAGGCGCTGCTTCCCATACGCTCCATGATAGACGAGGCTGCCGTCTTTGGTGCCCGGCTCCGCAGTCTCGCCAACACCTCCGCAGTTCCGATGGAGAAGTGAACAGGAAGCCGACCCTCGACGAGTAGCGCCCCGGTTCACCTGCGCTATGATCCGTGCCGTCAGGGAAGAGAGGTTGCCCAGTCATGCCAGTGTCCATTCTCGAGAGACTGAAGCAGGGCGTCGTGCTGGGCGACGGCGGCTACCTGCTGGCGCTGGAGAGCCGCGGCTACGTGCAGGCCGGCCCGTTCACGCCGGAGGTCACGATCGAGCATCCCAACGCGCTGCGGGCGCTGCACGAGGAGTTCGTGCACGCCGGCGCCGAGGTGCTGCAGGTCCTCACCTTCTACGCCAGCGAGAACAAGCTGGCCCAGATCGGCTACGCCAACCGCCTGGGCGAGATCAACCGGGCTGCGGTCCGGATCGCTCGGGAGGTGGCCGGAGCCGCCATTCCGGTCGCCGGCAACCTGTCGCTGACCTGGAAGTACCAGGAGGGCAGCCCGGCGGCGGCCGACGAGTGTCGCCGGCTGTTCGACGATCAGATCCGTTTCCAGATGGAAGAGGGCGTCGACTTCTTCATCGGCGAGACCTTCCTCCAGCTGGGTGAGGCCTTGATCGCCCTGGAGCGGATGAAGACCACGGGCTTGCCGGTGATGGTCACGCTGGCCTTCGAGGGCCCCCGCACCCGGGACGGCAAGACGGCCGCCGAGGCCGCTCGCGCCCTCGAAGCCGCCGGCGCCGACGTCGTGGGCACCAACTGCTTCATGGATCCCGCGCACATGCTGCCGGTCGTCGAGCAGATGCGGCAGGCGGTGAAGTGCCACGTGGCGGCCCAGCCGGTTGCCTTCCGCTGCAGCGACGAGGTGCCGTTCTTCCCCGGCCAGAAGGGCTTCCCGGACCGGCTCGACCCCTACCAGCTCACGCGCTACGAGATGGGCGAGTTCGCGCAGAAGGCGCGCGATCTCGGCGTCAGCTACATCGGCGGCTGCTGCGGCTGCCAGGGCGCTCACCTGCGCCAGATGGCCCGCGCCCTGGGCAAGAAGCCGATGGAAGAACGCGAGTGGAAGATCGACTACCAGCACCCGCAGTCGGCCACGGAGGCCTACAAGAAGCTGCGCGAGGTGTAGCGTCAGCCGCGCGCGATCGCTTCCGCCCGACGGCGGCACTGGGCCGCGGCGGTTTTCTCACCGGCGGAGTCGAAGCCGCGCGCCAGCGTGAGCCAGACCTCGGGACGGCGCGGGTGGAGATCCACGGCCTTCTTGAGCGCCGTGACCCCCTCGGCGCGCCGGCCGGAAAGCACCAGAGCGTGCCCCTCGATGGCCAGGGCCCACGGATGGCCGGGATTGCGCGAGAGCGCCTTCTGGACGGCCTGCAGCGCCGCCGCCGGGTCGCCGAGGCCGAGCCGCACCTGCGCGATCTCGATCCACGGCTCGGGGTCGCGTCCCGCGGCGGCCTTCTCCAAGTACGGGATGCCCTCCGCCGGCTTCCCCTGGGCGACGAGCAACTGGCCCAGGGTCCGGATCACGTCGACGTGGTTGGGCTCCTGCGCCTGGGCGGCGCGCAGGATGCTCTCGGCTTCTTCCAGACCGCCGCGCGCGATCAGCGTCTCGGCCAGGCTGGCGCGCGTCCGGACGTCGTCCGCGGTCGTCTGCTCTACGGCGATGCGCAACTGGGCCTCGGACTCCGCGAGCCGGCCCAGGTCGCGCAACAGGCGGCCGTAGGAGAGGCGCATGCCGGGGCGGTCGGGGTCCAGCTCCATGGTTCGCGCGTAGGCCTTCGCGGCGACCGCCAGGTGACCGTTCCGATAGGCTAGGTTGCCCAGCGCGTAGTGAGCGTACGGGTTGCCAGGGTCCATGGCGGTCATCGCGGCCAGGTCGCCCAGAGCCCGCTCGACGGTCGGTCCGCGGACCATCATGGCCGATTGCACCCGCTCGTAGATCGAGACGTGGGTTCGGGGGTCGGGGAGACCGCGTTGGTCGAGGTCTCCGCCGCCGCCGGTGCCGGCGGCGTAGCCGAGGCTGCGCAGTCGTTCCTCCTGCTCGGGCGAAATCTTCACGGTGCGGGCCGAGTCACCGCCCGGCGCCATTCTGCCCAGTGCGGCGTGAAGCGCGGTCCGCATGCGCTCCAGCCGCTCGGGTTCGTCCTTCGCGCGGTCGCGCTTCTCGCCGGGGTCTTCAGTCAGGTTGTAGAGCTCGGGCTCCGTTCCCTGGATCAGCTTCCAATCCCCGTGCGTCCAGCCACGCAGACTGGCCCAGCGGCAGTTGAGCCGGCCGAATAGGCTCTCCGAGTAGATACCCTTGGGCTCGAGTCGTTGACCCTCGAAGGCGGGCACCAGGTCGCGCCCGGTCAGCTCGTGCGGGGGCTTCGCTCCCAGTAGCCGCAGCACGGTCGGCAACACGTCGACGCTCGCAACCCGATCGGGGACTACGCGCCCCGCGGGCACGCCGGGGCCTGCCAGGATCAGCGGGATGTGGAGCGTGGACTCGTAGATCAGGATGGCGTGCGTCACCTCGTCGTGATCTCCCAACGACTCGCCGTGGTCTGCCATTGCGACCACGAGCGTGTCGCGGTCGCGGCCGGCGGCCTTCAAGCCCTCGAGGATCCGACCAACCTGAGCGTCGGCAAAGGCGATCTCGCCGTCGTACAGGCGGTCCTCGAACGCCTTCCGGTAGGGTTCCGGAGGTGTATAGGGGGCGTGCGGATCGTAGAGATGCACCCAGACAAAGAATGGAGCCTGGCTCGGCGTCGCGAGCCAGGCGATCACCTCCTCGGCCACCTCGTTCCCCGGCCGCTCCGCACCCTGGCCCGGCACGGGCATCTCGTGGAAGTTCTCGTGGAACTCGTCGAAGCCTTGCCCAAGGCCGAAACTCGAAGCCACGGGATACGCAGCCACGAAGGCCGCGGTCCGGTAACCACGCTTCCTCAGGAGCGTGGCGAGCGTCGGGTGGCGCGCGCCCAGGTTGAACACGACGTTGTCGCGAACGCCGTGCGCGGGCGGATAGAGGCCCGTGAAGATCGTGCTGTGGGAAGGTCCCGTGAGCGGGACCGAGGCCTGGGCGGCGACGAAGCGGACGCCGCGTCGCGCAAGATCGTCGAGCACTGGCGTCTGAGCCCTCGCATACCCGTACGCGCCGATCCGGTCCGCCCGCAATGTGTCGATCGTGACGAACAACACGTTTAGCCGTGGCGCGCGCGGCCAGGCGACAAAGGCCAGCGCCCCAAGTAGGACCAGAGTCAACGCCGCTGCAACGGTCCTGAGCGGCCCGCGGCGCATCGGCGATACCGCACGCGCGGCCCCCGCTTCCTGCTTTCGCCGCTTGCGTCTCATCCAGTGATTGTAGCGGAAAGGAAAACGGCCCCGGGGATCGCCCCCGGGGCCGCTGAGACGAATGGAACGAGTGGGCCTAGAACTTCAAGCTCACGCCGATCCGGGCGACGCGCGGGCTGATCAGCTCGTTGACGGTCCCGAAGGCCGAACTGTTGGCCTGACGGACGCGCTGCAGCACGACGTCGTTGTTCAGCACATTGAACACATCCGCGCTGATACCGAGCGAAACATCGCCCGCAATCCTGACATTCTTGGACACGCGGACATCCAGGTCCCAGAGATCGTCGAAGCGCAGGCTGTCGACTTCCGGCGTCCCCAGTGCGCGGGGGTTGCCGTCGACACCAGCAGGGATCCTGAGGATGATCACGCGCGGGTAGCCCTGCCGGCCGAACAGCGATGCCCCCACCTCGAACCCTGCCGGGAGCTTGTAGAGGACGCTAGCGCTGAATTGCCACTTGGCATTGAAGAACGTGTCTGTCTTGGCGCCGTAGGACTTGATCGCCACCTGGCCGCCCTCGACGAATGGGCCGGCCAGCGTCCCGCCGACGGTGTTCTGCGTGCGCGTCGGGTTCTGGACAGCGTTCGGCCCGTCGAAGTGCTCGGTCCAGTCCATGAACCCAAAGGCGGCGCGCATCATCCAGTTGTTGGCGAGGCGCTTGGTGGCCGATAGCTCGACACCGCCGTAGCTCGTGTGGTATTCGGGGCGGTTGGTCAGGATGCTGCCGCCCGTAACCTTGTCCGGGTTGGCAGAGTACGTCTGGGCTGTGAACACGCCCTCCGGTGTCGTCACGCTCACCGGAGCATTCGCCGTGTAGTCGCTCTGGACCAGGCCGATGCGCGGGTTCCACGTCGGGACGCTGTTGCTGCGACGCCAAGTGTAGGCCGCGCCGACCGCGAAGTTCGGGGCCAGCTCGCGCTCGATCCCGACGATGACTTCGTTGTCCTTGTTGGCCCTGTAATCGGGATCGATCCGGTTGGGTGAATCGCCACCCGGATTGCCGGGGTCGACGCCGTTCGAATACTGGATGCCCTCGCCCACCAGCACCTCGTCGCGCGACGCCAGGTGATCGCCGTTCAGATCCACCCAGTTGTAGGCAAGGTATGGGTAGTACACGCCCGCCGCGTTGTTGCTCGTCGCCTCGAACGAGTTGAGCTGGCCGGCGTAACGCGCATACGAGGCGCGGACCACGGTCTTGCGAGCCTCGTCGAGCGCGTAGGTCACCGCGATGCGTGGCGAAAGGTCGTTCCACGCGATGCCCTGGATCCCACTGGGGTCGACCCTGTACGCCGGGAACAAGTCGGGAATCAATCGCTGCGCCTCCGCCTCGCTGGCTTCGTTCGCTGCGGTCTGGTGGTCGTAGCGAACGCCAGCGTTGACCACCATCCGGCCCTTGGTAAACGTGTCGCCGACAAAGAAGTCCAGGTTCGTGCCCTTGAAGTGCGCGACCCGGTCACGGTAGAGGAGAACCTTGGAGTCATCAGCGGAGTTCCTCTTGGCGACGGAACCGTTTCCGGCGTAACGGGTCAGCGAGTGAACCGGGTTGTGGCGGTAGCCGAAGCCGAACTTGAGCTCGTGGTTGCCGCCCATCCCTGTCTTGAAGTAGCTGGCGCTCAGGTCAACCACGTGCCAGGGCCGCAGCGAACGGTACTGCAGCGAAGAGCCGTAGGCGGTGTCGGTGTCAAAGTCGATCCCACCCGACTGCTCGATGCCGCCGCGCGGATCAAAGCCGTAGCCCCAACCGAAGTAGGCGTACTTCGCATTCATGTAGAAGCTCGGGCTGAAGATGTGGTTGTCTTCGACCTTGAACAGCCCTTTGAGCCCCGAGAAGGGCCCGAAGTCCGGGGCGAAATCCCCCTGATCGAACAGGATTGAGTTCGGCTCGTTGCCGGCGTAACCCGGAGAACGTCCGAACTTCTCCTTCTTGCCGTAGAACCAGGAGGCCGAGACCATGTCCTTGCTGCCGGCTTGCCAATTGACCTTGGCGTTGTAGTTCTTGAGCAGCGTCTTGTCCTTTGTCTGCGTGATGCGGACCAAGCGGATGTCGTTCTTGTTGTAAGCGCCCCAGAACCAGAGTTTGTCCTTGATGATCGGCCCTCCGACGTCGAAGCCCCAGTCGTTGATCTGGTCGACGCGATCGCCCTTGCGGTCGGGGTTGCTGTCCACGGCGATGCGCGGATCGCTCTTCAAGTCGTCGGGGACGTTGTTCGACTGGAGGTTGTCGTGGCTGAAGTACGAGCGTAGCGAGCCGTGGAAAGCGTTCGTGCCGCGCTTCGTCACGAAATTGAGCCCGACGCCGCCGGTCATGACATTGAGGTCGTTGCCACCGGTATCGACCTTGATCTCCTCGAATGAGTCGAAGTCGTAGTACTGGGAAGAGCAGCCGCCGCAAGCCGAGTCGGTGATCACCACACCGTCATAGGTGTACATCGTGTCGGCGGCGCTGGCGCCCTTGGCTGCGAACACCGACTGCTGCCCCGCCTCGTTGCCTGCGATGCTCACGCGATCCACCAGCACGCCCGGCACGGTTTTCAGCACCGCCCATGGGTCCCGCGACTGCGGCACCGAACTCAACTCGGCGTTGGTGAGCGTCGTCGAAGTCCCCACCTTCTTGGTGTCCACGGCGGGCGTTTCGTCGGTCACGGTGACGGACTCCTGCAGGCCGGCCACCTTCAGGCCGAAGCTCACGTTCACGTTCACGCCGGTGTTGACAACGACCTGCCGGTTCGTGGTCGTGAACCCTTGAAGCGATACGCTCAGCGTGTAGGACCCAGGGTCCACATTCAGAAAGCGGAAGTCACCCTGGCCCCCCGCAGTGGTCGAACGGCTACCCACTCGGGGACTCGAGAGGGTGACCGCGGCGCCGGGCAGCACGGCGCCCGACTCGTCGGCCACGGTCCCGTAGATGCTGCCGCCCGTGACTTGCGCCCAGGCGGCGGGGAGCAGGCCCAACGCCAGAGCGAGGGCTAGCCCGAGAGTTCGTCTCATCGTGATTCTCTCCTTTGAGGTCCACCGAGAATTGGCCGGACGGACCCCGACTTGGGTACGATGCCCCTTCCTCCGGCAAGAACGGGGCCAGGTACTCTGGCCGCAGCGCGAGGCGTAAGTCGTTGTACAGAAAGGAATCCAATAGCCGCACCCAGCCGTTACTACGGCACATTGGATCCAAACGAATAGATCGACGCCGCCAGTGCTTGCCTTGCAGGGACAGTCTGACACCGCTTGCCGCGCCCGCCTCGGCGCCGACGCCTTGCGTGCTACCATCCCCACGGATTCCGCATGAAGGACATCGTGACAGCCGAGGACGTGCGCGCGGTGCCGCCGGGAGGCGAGGTCCACGCGCGGCCCGGCGCCACCGTGACGGCCTGGGCGCGGGAGATCGCGGCCACCCGCGGCGTGCGCATCGTGCTGGGCGCCGCAAGCTCCGGTTCGCCCACCGTCGCACTAGGGGCCGACCATGGCGGCTTCACGATGAAGGAGGAACTCAAGGGGCACCTCTCGCGGCTCGGGTACCAGTTCCGGGATTTCGGGACGTTCACGCCCGACCCCGTGGACTACCCCGATGTCGCCCACGCTGTGGCCCGCGCGGTGCGCACGGGCGAAGCCCGCGTCGGGATCCTCGTGGACGGCGCCGGGATCGGCTCGGCGATGGCCGCCAACAAGGTGCCGGGCATCAGGGCAGCGCCGTGCCTGGACGCGGCGGCTGCGAAGAACGCGCGCGAGCACAACGACGCCAACATCCTGACCCTCGGCGCACGGTTCCTCGACGGCCCCCGCTGGCGCGAGATCGTCGAGACCTTCCTGCGCACGGAATGCACCGAGGAGCGCCACCAGCGCCGCGTCGCCAAGATCGAAGCGATCGAAAGGACGTACTCCAAGTGACGGACTCGCGCCTGGTCGAGACCATCGTGCGGGCGGTGCTGGCCCAGGTTCGCGTCGAGGAGCCCGCTTGCGACTGTCACGCCGTGGCCGGGGGCTGCTGCCCCGACCGCCTGGGACGCATGCTGGTCCAGGGCGCGGAGCGCTTCGGCCTGCAGGCCGCGCGCGACCTGTACCCGCGCGAAATCGCGCGCTTGATCGATCACACGCTGCTCAAGCCCGACGCGACCCGGGCGCAGATCGAGGCGCTGTGCGCCGAGGCCCGCGAGCACGGCTTCGCCACCGTCTGCGTGAACCCCACGTGGGTGAGGCTGTGCGCCGAGCGGCTGCACGGCTGTGAGACGCGGGTCTGCACCGTGGCCGGCTTCCCGTTGGGCGCGACCGCGCCGGAGGTGAAGGCCTTCGAGACGGCACGCGCCATCGCGGACGGGGCCTGTGAAGTGGATATGGTGATGAACGTCGGGGCCCTCAAGTCCGGCGACCTCCGGCTGGTGGAGCGGGACATCGCGGGCGTCGTCGCGGCCTGCCGCCACGGCGGCGCCGTGTCCAAGGTCATCATCGAGGCCGCGCTGCTCTCCGACGACGAGAAGGTGAAGGCCTGCGTGATCGCCAAGGCCGCCTGCGCCGACTTCGTCAAGACCTCCACGGGCTTCGGCCCCGGCGGCGCCACGGCTGCCGACGTGGCGCTGATGCGCCGCGTGGTCGGGCCGGAGATGGGCGTCAAGGCGGCGGGCGGCGTGCGCGACCTGAAGTCCGCGCAGGCGATGATCGAGGCGGGCGCCGACCGCATCGGCGCCAGCGTCGGCGTCAAGATCGTCCAGGAGAGCCGCGGCAGCGCCCCCGCATCGAGCACGCCAGGCTACTGACGGCGAACAAGCCACCATCCCCCTCCGTGGCCCGTGACCGCCCTCGCGGCTGAGCTGAGATGAGAGCGGTCGAGGTCGGACCCGTTCCCGCCGCCGAGCGCACCCAGCCCGCCATCGACCTGTTCCTGATCTGGGCCGGCGCCAACATCGTGGCCACGACGCTGGCCACGGGCTCGAGCCTGCCGCCCGGGCTCTCAACCGCGGACGCGCTGTCGATCATCGCGATGGGCTGCCTGTTGGGCACCGCTTTGATCGCAGCACTCGTGCCGCTGGGACCGCGCCTGGGCGTGCCTTCCGTGATCGCGGCGCGGGCGGCGCTCGGGATCCGCGGCGCGGCGCTGCTATCCCTGTTCATGTACGTCAGCAACTTCGCCTGGATCGCGGTCAACAACGTGATCGCCGCGTCGGCCTGCAACCACGCGGTCGGGGGCAGCGCGGCTGCCTGGGCCGTCGTGATCGGGCTCGTCACGACGGCCGTGGTCGCCGCGGGACCGCGGGCCGTCGGCCTGGCCGACCGCGTCGCGGTGCCGATCATGGTGGCGATCGGCCTGGCGCTGACCGTGCGCAGCCTCAGCCTGCCGGGCGTGGCGCCGGACGCGCCTGGCGGAGGCGTCCTTGGCTGGCTACGCGGCTTCGACGTGGTCGTGGGTTACCAAGCGTCCTGGATGCTGATGTTCGCCGACTACTCGCGCTACACGCGCTCGTCCTCCCGCGCCGCGCTCGCGGTCTTCCTGGGCCTGGGCCTCACGAGCCTGTGGTTCATGTCCCTGGGGGCTCTGGGCGCGCGCGCGGTGGGCAGCTCGGATCCTGCGGCGATCGTCGCCGCCGCGGGCCTGGGCGCCGCGGGCGCCGCGCTGCTGGCGCTGGCCACGATCACCACCAACTTCGTGAACATCTACCTGTCGGCGCTCGCCTGGAAGAGCCTGTTCCCCGGCGCGCGGGACGCCGCCTCGATCTGGTTCATCGGCGGCGTGGCAACGGT
>Ga0214473_10001952_pt1 | contig 26096 bp, 20 predicted proteins | sample RVTome_7_FD_203509 | JGI IMG/M metagenome (GOLD analysis project Ga0214473, IMG submission 203509) | Soil microbial communities from uranium-contaminated site in the Upper Colorado River Basin, Wyoming, United States - RVT98D197 | ecosystem: Environmental > Terrestrial > Soil > Contaminated >...
AGGGTTCTCCCTTCTTTTCCATATGTTCCAGAGCTTTTTTTCATAAAACTTTTGACAATATCAGTCACAGACTTTCCTATTTCAGCGCTATAGTTCAGATCGCACACTTCACATTAATTACGCGTCGTTCTAGTCTTTCTTTCGAAGATCCAAGGAGGGCACCAGGCCAAGTTGCTGCGCAAGGGACAGGAGATTCGCGACCCCCCAGTGGTCGGTGATCTTGCCGTTGCGCACGCGCATGACGTCTACGGTCTCAAAATGGACCTTGCGCCCGGTCGGCGCCAATCCCCAGAATGTCCCTTCGTGTGTGCCATGGTATGTTTTATACGTTGTCACACGATCGCCGTCGGAAATCTGCCAATGGATCTCCGCGTGAAAATCAGGAAATGCGGCGCGAAGTGTGTGGTATAGATTTCGAGCGCCGTCGCGATCCGGGGTGAAGCCGCCCGGCTGGGGCGTATGATCGACGAAATCGGAGGCGAAGAGCTCTTCGAACACTTCAAAGTTCCCACGACCCTGAACCTCTTCGGTATTCCGACGAACGACCGCGATTCCGGCTTCCGATGACATAGTGATTTCTCCTTTCTCGTTTTCGGTTCTCATTACCTTTTGTGGTGATCTGCTCACGCCTTGATGAATGCAAGCAATTCCTCGTTGACTTGGTCCTTGAGGGTTGTGCACATGCCGTGCGGCGCGCCCTTGTAAACCTTCAGCGTGGCGCCCTTGACGATCTTGGAGGAGAGAAGGGCTGAGGCGCCGATCGGCACAATCTGGTCATCGTCGCCATGAAGGATCAGGGTCGGCACGTCGAACTTCTTGAGATCTTCAGTGAAGTCCGTCTCGGAGAAGGCCTTGATGCAGTCGAAGACGCCTTTGAAACCGGCCTGCATCCCTTGAAGCCAGAACGAGTCGCGCAAGCCTTGCGAAACCTTGGCGCCGGGCCTGTTGGCGCCGTAGAACGGCGTGGTCAGATCCTTGAAGAACTGCGAGCGGTCGGCGAGGACGCCGGCGCGGATCTGGTCGAACGCCTCCATCGGCAAGCCGCCAGGATTGGCGGCCGTCTTCAGCATCAGCGGTGGCACCGCGCCGATCAATACGGCCTTGGCCACACGTTTCGTTCCGTGGCGGCCGATATAGCGGGCAACCTCACCGCCTCCCGTGGAGTGGCCGACGTGAATCGCGTTCTTCAGGTCGAGCGTTTCGACGAACTTCGCGAGGTCGTCGGCGTAGGTGTCCATTTCGTTGCCATTCCAGGGCTGGCTCGATCGGCCATGGCCCCGGCGGTCATGGGCGATGCACCGGTATCCATGGGCGGCCAGAAACAGCATCTGGTCTTCCCAGGCGTCCGCGCTCAGCGGCCAGCCATGACTGAAGACGACGGGCTGTCCTGTGCCCCAGTCCTTGTAATAAAGCTCGATGTTGCTAGAGTTCTCTTTCCCGACACTAATGTAGCTCATTGGGAGTCTCCTTTGCTGTGAATTCTCCACGATGAAGGTGAGTTGCTTACTTTTCCGCGAGGGTATTGCGAGGCTCGTGTTGGTAGGTTGAATGGGGCTCCTCGCCACTGAGAAATTCCCCCTCCCATTATCTCAGGCTACCAGAGGGATTCGAAAAAGTATATGGGGTGAATTCTGTATTTTTGCAGGGAAAGAGCGGTATTTTACAGGAACAATAGAGTATTCTTCAACTCAAGACCATTGAACGGGAACTGACAGAAGTTTAGAATAATGCGACTGTCAGGAAGCACCAATGCCCGAAACTGCCCTCCCTGGGCGAGGATGCCTCTTCTGTTCTTCTCGACCCTACTTCACCGCCCCTGAGATTTTAGCCCAGGAATCTCGCAACGTCGCGGTTCGGTTAAATACCAGGGTCTTATCGGAAGAGTCAACAGGATCAACACAGAAATAGCCGAGCCTTTCGAACTGGTACCTGCTTCCCGGTGCCGCATGGGACAGGCTCGACTCCACACGGCACGAGGCAAGGGTCTCCAGCGATCCCGGATTCAGGTATTTAACAAAATCATCCCCTGCGCTCATCGGATCGGGGACTTGGAAGAGGCGATCGTACAATCGGACTTCAGCAGGGAACGAAGGATTGGCCGAAACCCAATGGATAACCCCCTCGACCTTGCGCCCGTCCGGGGGCGGTCCGCTTCGTGTCTCCGGATCATAGGTGCAGTGTACCTCGGTGACTTCGCCGGTCTGTGGGTCCTCAACCATGCGCACACATTTTATGATGTAGGAATACCGCAGGCGCACCTCTCGTCCCGGTCCGAGGCGAAAGTATTTTTTCGGCGGATTCTTGTGAAAGTCGTCAGATTCGATGTAGAGTACCCTGGAAAAGGGAACTTTCCTCGATCCCATGCCGGGATTCTGGGGATGATTGGGGCACTCAATCTCTTCCCCCTGCTCTTCAGGATAGTTGTCGATGACCACGCGAAGAGGCCGCAATACCGTCATGACCCTTGGTGCCCGTTCATTCAAATCTTCACGGACGCAGTGCTCAAGAAGTGAAATATCGACAAGATTTTCGTTCTTGGCCACACCGATCTTTGCACAGAAGTTTCGGATTGCCTCCGGTGTATAGCCTCGCCTTCTCATCCCTGCGACGGTGGGCATTCGCGGATCGTCCCATCCCTGCACATGCCTTTTCTCTACCAATTCGATCAGTCTTCGCTTGCTGAGAACCGTGTAGTTAAGATTAAGGCGAGCGAATTCAATCTGCTGAGGGTGAGACTCCACATTCAATTGATCCAGGATCCAGTCGTATAAGGGGCGATTGTTTTCAAACTCCAGAGTACAAATCGAATGAGTGATTCTTTCGAAGGAATCCGAAAGGCAGTGGGCAAAGTCGTACATGGGGTAGATGCACCACTGCGCACCTGTTCGGTAATGGGGCACTCGCTTGATGCGGTAGAAGATCGGATCCCGCATGAGGATGTTTGGAGAGCCCATATCGATCTTACCGCGAAGAACATGGGCTCCGTCCTCGAATTCGCCGGCACGCATCCGGGCAAATAAGTCCAGGTTCTCCTCGACGGAGCGGTTCCGATAGGGACTCTCCTTGCCCGGCTCGGTCAAGGTGCCCCGGTGCTCTCTTATTTCATCGGCGGTCAAACTGCAGACATATGCCTTACCCGCCTTGATCAATTGAACGGCAGATTGGTAGAGTTGCTCGGAGTAGTCGGAAGCATAGAAAAGGCGATCTTCCCAATCGAATCCGAGGCTGCGGACGTCGTTGATAATCGATTCCACATATTCAAGGGACTCACCGCTCGGGTCCGTGTCGTCCATCCGCAAATTGCAGGTGCCGCCATACTGTGCAGCAATGCCGAAATTAAGGCAGATCGACTTGGCATGCCCGATGTGGAGATACCCATTCGGTTCGGGAGGAAAGCGTGTCGCGACACGTCCCCCAAACCTATTCGTCTTCCTGTGCTCCTCGATGATTTCCCGGATGAAATCACTTGGAGGTGGAGCGTCTGGCTGAGTCATCTTCTAACCTCTTATCTTCTCTGGGTGGTTGTCTGTTTCCACTCTTACTTTTTAGCACAAGCCAGTTTTTCTTTCAATTCCAATTGTGTTGATCGCCTTGCATGCTGTAAATCCGGTTCATTGGGTGCTTGGGTTATAGTGTTTATTGAGTTGAATAACCCAAGTGACTCAACTAACCCAAGCAACTCAATAAACTCAAGTAACTCAATTAGTCTTTTTTTGCTTGATCAAGTGAACTTATTCTGATAAGATTTTACTATGAGGGTTCGGGCAACGGCAAAACGGAGAAGGAGGAAAGGCGATGCAAGTCCTGGTTCTTTACTATTCCAAGGGAGGCAATACCCGAAAACTGGCTGAGCAGATTGCTGAAGGGGTTAGATCGGTCTCGGGCGTCGAAGCTCTTTTAAGATCAACCCAGGAAGTCACCAACGAGGATTTTGTTAATTCAGCGGGCATTATTGCCGGTTCGCCGGTATACTTCGGAGCCATGGCATGGGACTTGAAACGGGTTTTTGACGAATTCGTGGTCGTCCGGAAGAAGATAGAGAACAAGGTGGGGGCTGCCTTCGCCACTTCTGCAGACCCGTCGGGCGGGAAAGAAACGACCATGATCTCCATCTTCCAGTGTTTGCTGATCTACGGCATGATCGTTGTGGGAGACCCGATGGATGCGACAGGCCATTATGGCGTTGCCTGTGTCGGCGCCCCGGATGAGAAAGCCGCGGCGAATGCGCGCAAGCTGGGAAAACGGGTCGCCGAACTGTGCAAGAAACTCCATTCGTAAATCTTCAGTTTACGAATGATCCTCCTCGGTATTTCCAAATGATTAACCGATCCTTCTTCAACTGGACGAGGGCGGTACGGATTGTCTGCCTGCTCACGTTGAAGTCGTGGGCGAGCTGTTCCTGCACCAGCCTGTGGCCTTTCTCCAGCTTGCCGGAGAGGATCCCCTTCTTAAGTTTTTGATAGACTTCGCCGTTGATGTTTCTTCTCTGCAGTTTCTTCTGGAAAATTGTTTTGAGAACCTCATCAGGAATTTTATGTTTCATCCCTTCCCCTTTCGTATGGCCCTTTTGACTCTGCGTCGATACTTGCTTAGATTAACAGATTTTACTGAAAGATTTCAACCTATCTCTGCTCTCCATGCTTCCGGAACCATGAGATGCTGAGGGTGATCGAGGCTTATGCGTAATCTTTCACCCGAACTTCAAGGAAGAGGTCCCCACGATTCCCTTCAGAATCAACCTGGCCCAAACCCTTCAAGCGTAACCGCGTTCCCTCCTGGACTCCCGGAGGAATGGTTACCCGGAGGGTCTTCTTCCTCAGTCCTTGTGGGATTGAGATTAGCTTCCGGGTTCCGTTGCGAGCCTCTCTTGCGGTGACGCTCACTGCTCCATAGAGATCCAATTCGTCAGGTTGTTTATGAGGAGAGATGGACTGAAGACGGGGTGTGGTACGCCTCCTGGTATACTGGCTGAGCTCCCTCCCCAGATCAGATCTGGGGAGCGCATCAAATACCTTAACAAAAACAAGGCCGGTGACAAAACCGCCAATATGTGCCCAAAATGCGACTCCCCCCACGTCGCCGGGAGCGAGGCCGGCAGAGAGTAATTGGAGGAGGAACCAGTAGGCGAGGAAGAAAAAAGCGGGGAGTTCAACGAATTGGAAGAAGAAAAAAATCGGTATCAGTGTCAAAACCTTTGCTCGGGGATAGAGGATGAGGTAAGCTCCCATCACTCCCGAAATCGCCCCGCTCGCCCCGATGGTAGGGACTCCTGAATTCCAGTTTGTGATAAGGTGGATGAGGCCGGAAGACAAGCCACAAAAGATATAGAAGATGAGGTATCGAATGTGGCCGATTCTGTCCTCGATGTTATCCCCGAAAATATAAAGGAACCACATGTTTCCGAGAAGGTGAAGAAACCCTCCGTGAAGAAACATGGAAGTGAGAAAAGGGAGAAGTTGCTGGAACGTTGTAAAAGGAGCAGAGAGGTCCGGATGGGAATATCGTGCAGGGACGATGCCATAGAGTAAAAAGGCTTGTTCAAGATAGGGCCCTTGGACGAGTTCCCAGAGAAAGGCAATAATATTCAGGATGATCATCAAGACATTGATGATTGGAAATTTGTTCGAGCGGATTGCATCCCGAATTGGAATCATGTTGCCTTTCTGCCTTAAATCGAAGTATAAATGTCTTGATAGGCGAATACAAGAAGATTGAAGGATGGCAAAGAGACCCATATTTCTGGAAATATTTCTTGACAGAGGAATTTTTATTTGTTAAATTTACAAAGTTATACGTAGGATATTTGCGTAAATCCATTATTCCACAGATGTAACTCATTGATTCTCCAGTCTTTTCTAAATCGGGAGGAGTGTCCGCAAAAAGAACAGTCAGAACGGGAGAGGTTCCCGAGCGGCCAAAGGGGACAGACTGTAAATCTGTTGGCGATGCCTTCGGAGGTTCGAATCCTCCCCTCTCCACCAGATCTCTAAGCTATCGATTGGCTGAACCATTTTAGCCCTGTTTCTTTTCCCCTTTCGGGCGACGGGGGCGGAAGTGAGCAGGGGTTAGTTCTGGGGGAAGAGAAGTTCGGGAAAAAAAGGACGGAGAATTCCAATGAGTGTAGGGTTTGCTTTTTTTACAAATGCGGGAGTAGCTCAGATGGTAGAGCATCAGCCTTCCAAGCTGAGGGTCGCGGGTTCGATCCCCGTTTCCCGCTCCATTGTTATAAATTTGTACTGTTAAAATATCCGCCGATATATTTGTCAGCCTGTCTTTATTGAATTGACAGGTTTTCTTTATTTTTTGCCCACGTAGCTCAGTCGGTGGAGCACTTCCTTGGTAAGGAAGAGGTCATCGGTTCAAATCCGATCGTGGGCTCCAGGCAGGAGATGGGTCGAAACTCAGCCTGTGGGCGGGAAGTCGAGAATCTTTAGGAGAGATAAGAAATATAATAAGGAGGTTTGAGCCATGTCGAAGCCGAAGTTTGCGAGGACGAAGCCGCATGTGAATGTGGGGACGATAGGGCACGTGGATCATGGGAAGACGACGTTGACCTCTGCGATCACGAAGATACTGGCGTCGAAGGGGTTATCGCAGTATATGGCCTTTGATCAGATCGACAAGGCGCCGGAGGAGAAGGAGCGGGGGTTGACGATAGCGATCGCCCATGTGGAGTATGAGACGGCGAAGCGGCATTATGCACACATCGATTGTCCTGGGCATGCGGACTACATCAAGAATATGATCACGGGGGCGGCGCAGATGGACGGGACGATCTTGGTGGTATCGGCGGCGGATGGGCCGATGCCGCAGACGCGGGAGCACGTTTTATTGGCGAAGCAGGTGCGGGTGCCCTATATCGTAGTTTTTTTGAACAAGGTGGACATGGTGGATGATCCGGAGCTCTTGGATTTAGTGGAGTTAGAGGTGCGGGAGCTATTGAGCGGGTACGATTTTCCGGGGGAAGAGACGCCGGTGATCCGGGGCAGTGCGTTGAAGGCGTTGGAATGTGGATGTGGGAAGCCGGAGTGTCAGTGGTGCAGCGGGGTATGGAAATTGATGGAAGCGGTGGACACGTTTATTCCGGAGCCGGTGCGAGATGTGGACAAGCCCTTTTTGATGCCGATAGAGGATGTATTTTCGATATCAGGGCGGGGGACAGTGGTGACGGGGCGAGTGGAGCGAGGAGTGATCAAGGTAGGGGAAGAGGTGGAGATCGTGGGGATCCGGCCGACGGTGAAGACGGTCTGCACGGGGGTGGAGATGTTTCGGAAGATTTTGGATCAGGGGCAGGCGGGAGACAACGTTGGGATCTTGCTTCGGGGGGTGAAGCGGGAGGATGTGGAGCGGGGGCAGGTGATCGCGAAGCCGGGGTCGATCACGCCGCACCTGAAATTCAAGGCGGAGGCGTATATATTGACGAAGGAGGAGGGGGGGCGGCATACGCCGTTTTTCAATGGGTATCGGCCGCAGTTTTACTTTCGGACGACGGATGTGACGGGGGTGGTGACGTTGCCGGAGGGGGTGGAGATGGTGATGCCTGGGGACAACGTTTCGGCGAGCATAGAACTGATCACGCCGATTGCGTTGGAGAAGGAGTTGCGGTTTGCGATTCGGGAAGGCGGACGAACCGTTGGGGCTGGCGTCGTCAGCGATGTGGTTGAATAGTTTCGACTTCCCTTTGGAGGTGCCCGGGTGAGAAATATTCTTACATTGGCCTGTACAGAATGTAAACGCAGAAATTACTCTACGATGAAGAATAAGCGGACCACTCCGGACAAACTGGAGTTAAAAAAATATTGCCGGTTCTGTCTTAAGCACACCGTCCACAAAGAGACCAAATAATACGGAAAGTAGAAAGTGGAAAGCAGAAAGCTGCTAAGATCAACATTCCACCCTCTACCTTCGAGATTCAAGGAATAGGCCAGTAGCTCTAACGGATAGAGCACCGGACTCCAAATCCGGGTGTTGGGGGTTCGAATCCCTCCTGGCCTGCCACTTTCCAAAGTCTACCCCGCGGGCGGGAAGCCCCCAGCGGATGAATTTTAAAGATAGGCGGAAGAATGGAGTTATCGATAAAGGGGAAGATCGAAAGCGCGAAACAATTCCTGAGGGAGGTCAAGACTGAGTTGAAAAAAGTGACATGGCCTTCGCGAAAGGATACCCTCTCCGGCACGGTTGTTGTTCTAGTGGCCGTTTTCGTTATTGCACTTTTCTTGGGGCTTGTGGATTCACTCTTGTCAACGCTCATCAAAGGGCTGTTGAAAAGCGCTGCAAGCTAGAAGGGAAGCTTTCGATCAGGTAGCCATTCTGTTTTTTGTGGAAGGGATCATGGCACATCAGTGGTATGTCGTCCATACCTATTCGGGTTTCGAAAATAGAGCCAAGAAGAATTTAGAGGAAAGGGTCAAGAATCTCGGGAAGGGAGAATTTTTTTCCGAGATTCTCGTTCCTACCGAGACCGTCGTTGAATTGGCAAAGGGAAAGCGGAAAACTTCGCAACGGAAGATTTTCCCCGGGTATTTGCTGGTTAAAATGGAATTGAACGAAGAGACGTGGCATATTGTGAAGGATACACCGAAGATCACGGGTTTCGCCGGAGATGGAACAAAGCCTGTGTCCATTTCGGACAAAGAGGTGGAGGAAATCCTGTCTCAGATGAAGGAGGGCGTCTCGAAAGCGAAACCCAAAGTTTCTTTCAATGTCGGGGATATTGTTCGGGTGATTGACGGGCCCTTTGTAAATTTTACCGGAACGATTGAGGAGGTCAAACCTGAGAAGAGGAAACTGAAGGTTCTGGTCTCCATCTTTGGGAGAGCGACTCCGGTGGAACTCGATTTTATCCAGGTGGAGAAAGGTTAGCGTCCTCGTTAGGGAGTGAAGAATGGCAAAAAAAGTGGCGGCGTTGGTGAAGCTTCAGATTCAGGCAGGGCAGGCAAATCCTTCCCCTCCTGTCGGACCGGCCCTCGGTCAACATGGGGTCAACATCATGGAGTTTTGTAAGGCCTTCAATGCCCGTACCCAGGGGCAGGAAGGGATGATCATTCCGGTCCTGATTACCATCTATTCTGACCGGTCTTTTAGCTTTATTACAAAGACGCCGCCTGCTTCGATCCTATTGAAGAAAGCTGCGAAGATTGTGAAAGGTTCAGGAGAGCCCAACCGAAATAAAGTGGGTAAGGTGACAGGGGAACAAGTTCGGGAGATCGCGCAGATAAAGTTCAAAGATCTGAATGCGGTGGACATGGAGGGCGCGATCCGCACGATCGAAGGGACAGCCCGAAGTATAGGGCTAGAGGTTGTTTGAGAAGAGCCATGGCAAACAGAGGGAAAAAATACTTAGAGGCAAGGGAAAAAGTCGAACGGGATAAGCGGTACGGTCTCGAAGATGGGATTAAGCTTCTTCTGGAGGCCCTTTACGCCAAGTTTGACGAGGGAGTTGATCTCGCTATCCGTCTCGGTGTGGATCCGAAGAAGGCGGACCAGATGGTGAGGGGGACTGCGGTCCTCCCCCATGGGACTGGCAAAAAGGTCAGGGTCCTGGCCTTTGCGAAAGGCCAGAAAGAGAAAGAGGCCTTGGATGCAGGGGCTGACATCGTAGGATCAGAAGACCTGGTCGAAAAAATCTCGAAGGGATGGCTGGAATTCGACAAGGCGATTGCCACCCCCGACATGATGGGTCTCGTCAGCAAACTGGGAAAGATCCTTGGCCCTCGAGGACTCATGCCCAACCCCAAAGTGGGGACGGTCACCTTCGATCTTGAAAGGGCCGTCAGGGAGATCAAGGCGGGTAAGGTAGAATTTAAAGTGGAGAAGGCAGGAATTGTTCACGTCCCCGTGGGGAAGGTTTCGTTTGGATTCGATAAATTGATGGAGAACATTCGAACTGTACTCGATGTGATTATGCGGGTAAAACCGCCGACAAGCAAAGGGGTTTATCTCAAAAGCATTGCTCTATCAACGACGATGGGACCAGGAATTAAGATCGATCCCCTCGATGTGCGTAATGTTTTAAAATAGAAAAAGGAAGAATCGTAATATTTTAACGCTTTGAAAATGCCGTGTAATTCCCCTTGATCCCCCTGAGGCTGTGAAATTATTCAGGGATAGAAGACCGGACGGGGAAATTGGAAAAAGGGAGGCGGGGAGGGATTTCAAGAAGCTTGTTTCAAACGCTTTAAATGATAGGAAGAATCAGGTTTAGCGGGAGGGAATGGCCATTGGAAAGAAGAGAGAAAGAACAGATGATTGGCGACCTTCATAAACAGGTCGAAAAGTTTAAGGCTGTTGTTTTGACCAATTACCGCGGCCTCAATGTGGAACAGTTGTCTCAATTGAGAAATCGCCTGCGGGAAGAGAAGATTTCTTTCAACGTGGTCAAGAACACCTTGATGAAGTTGGCCTCCAAGGGGACGGATTTAGAAAAACTGAACGACTATTTTGAAGGGCCGACAGCCGTTGCGATCGCTTACGGAGATCCGATTCCGCTCGCAAAGATTCTGTCGGATTTTCAGAAGACCCAACCTTTGCTTCAAATCAAGGCCGCTCTGGTCGAAGGAAAGGTGACCCCTCCGGAGGAAGTGAAGGCTTTGGCCTCCATGCCCCCCCGAGAGGTTATTCTTGCTCAGGTCCTCCGGGGGATACAGATGCCGGGGGCTCAGCTGGCGGGGGTCCTTAACAGTGTGCTTCAACAGGTGGCCAATGTCATTCAGGCCCGGGTTGATCAACTGGCTGAATCGGAAAGTGGACAGTAGACTGTGGAGAGTGGATTTTGAAGATCCCTTTCGACCTTCTCCATGCTACCATTTAATTATAGAGACAGGAGGTTATTTCAAATGGCAGATATCCAAAGGATCACCGAAGAAATCAGCAGTCTAACTCTGTTGGAAGCCCGCGACCTGGTAAAGGCTCTTGAGGAGAAATTGGGCATCAAAGCCGGCGCTCCGATGGCCATGGCGATGCCGGTACCAGGAATGGGTGGAGGACCGGAGGCTGCGCCCGCCGAAGAGAAAACAGAATTTGATGCCGTCTTGACAGGTTTTGGCGAAAAGAAGATCCAGGTCATCAAGGTCGTCAGAGAACTAACCGGCTTGGGTTTGAAAGAAGCCAAAGACCTTGTCGAGGGTGTCCCCAAGGCCGTGAAAGAGGGGGTTTCGAAAGAAGAGGCTGCCACGGTCAAGAAGAAGCTCGAAGACGCCGGGGGAACGGTCGAGATCAAGTAATCGAGGACATCCGTGGTTGGGTAAGGGTGAACTTGATACGTCGTGGGTTGATTAAAAACAGCGAATTGACACTCTACAAATTCATCCGATCTTTGAAGGCCCTCGCAATTGACAGGGGGGGGTCTAAAGGGAGAGGACTTTCTATTTAAAGGAGACGATTTCATGGCAAGTGTAATCCCCGTCTACCGGCGGTACCGTAAGAACTTTGCAAAGATTAGAGAAGTTTTGGACATCTCGAACCTGATTGAGATTCAAACGAGGTCTTACAAGAAATTCTTGCAGGACAACGTGGATTTGGAGAAGCGAGAGCTGATCGGGCTTCAAGGGGTTTTCAAAACCGTCTTTCCAATAAAAGACTTTTATGAAACGGCCTCCCTCGAATTTGTGAGTTACCGTTTGACCGAGCCTAAGTACGATGTAGAAGAATGCCTTTTAAGAGGGATGACCTATGCTGCCCCCATCAAGGTGACGGTTCGCCTGGTGGTCTGGGATGTGAACGAGGAGACCCGGGCGAAGAGCATCAAGGCGGTCAAGGAGCAGGAAGTCTATTTTGGTGAGATTCCCTTGATGACGGAGAACGGGACGTTCATCGTCAACGGGACGGAACGGGTGATTGTGAGCCAGCTCCATCGCTCTCCCGGGGTCTTTTTCGACCAAGATCAAATCAAACCCCACACGGGCGGGAAGGTCTACTACTACGCGCGGATCATACCCAACCGCGGGTCCTGGATCGATTTCGAATTTGATCAGAAAGATCTTCTCTATGTGCGGATTGACCGGCGTCGGAAGATTCCCGTCACCGTGCTTCTGAGAGCGCTCAAATATACGGGGCAGGAGCTTCTGGACTATTTCTATCATCGGGAGAAGATCGTCATCCGGAAAGGGAGATTCTTTAAGGAGATATCGAAGGACGTACTGGTAGGACAGAAGGCGACGTCCGATATCATGGAGCCCGAGACCCACCGGATGATCGTCAAGAAGCATCGCCGGATCACCGAAGAGGTATTCAGGAAACTGGAGCAGGCCAAGATCAATACGATATCGGTGGAGCCCCTTGAGTTGTTGGGTCGTTATCTGGCGATGGATGTGGTAGGCCCCGAGACAGGGGAGGTGGTCGCAGAGTGCAACGAAGAGGTGACGGAGAAGCTTCTTGAAAAAATGAAGGAAAGAAAGATTGAAAGGTTTGAGACCCTTTTCATAGATAATATTAATGTCAGCTCTTCGTTCAGGGATACCCTGGTGATGGATAAGATTGGGTTGAGCCGTGAGGAGAGAGAGAAGCTGGCCCTGGCGGAACCTGGTAAATCCCAGCGGGAGAAAGAAGCGGAGAAGGCCTTGATCGATATTTACAAGAGGCTTCGGCCCGGGGACCCCCCCACCATAGATACGGCGATGGGACTCTTTTATAACCTTTTCTTCAATTCCGAGCGGTATGACCTCTCCAAAGTGGGTAGGATGAAGTTGAACCACAAACTGGGCCTGAAAAGTTCCCCACCGCGGATATTGGTTTTCACCGAAAGATGGAAGAAGGAGGCCTTGGAGGCGGGGGCGGCCTACGCGGGAGGAAAGGAACTGGTCGGGCGGATCCTCGACGGGTGGCTCGATTTTGACGAAGCGATCGCCACTCCGGAGATGGCCGATGAGATCCAGCGGGCAGTAAAGATTCTCTATCCTGTGGGGTTGATGCCTTCCTTGAAAGACGGGACCATTACGGATGATGTCCGGGGGAGGGTTCGGAAGATCCTGGAAGATGAGAAGACGACCCTGAGAAGACGGGACATCCTTGATGTTGTCAAGTATTTGATCAAATTGAAGGATGGGCAGGGCACGGTCGATGATATCGACCACCTGGGGAACCGCCGCGTGAGAACGGTAGGCGAGTTACTGGAGAACCAGTATCATATTGGACTGGTAAGAATTGAGAGGGCGATCAAGGAGCGGATGAGCCTGCAGGACATCGAAACGTTAATGCCCCATGATCTCATCAATTCAAAACCTCTCTCTGCCGTGATCAAAGAGTTTTTCGGCTCGAGCCAACTCTCTCAGTTTATGGATCAGACCAATCCTCTCTCTGAGATTACCCACAAGCGGCGACTCTCGGCATTAGGGCCCGGGGGACTCACCCGTGAAAGGGCAGGGTTCGAAGTGAGGGACGTTCATCCGACCCATTACGGTCGGATCTGCCCGATCGAGACACCGGAGGGGCCGAACATCGGTTTGATCACCTCTCTCAGCACCTATGCTCGTGTGAACGACTACGGATTTATTGAGACCCCCTATCGGGAAGTGGTCAACGGAAAGGTGACCAATAACATCCGGTATCTGATGGCCCTGGATGAAGAGGGAGAGATCGACGGTCAGAAGCCTGCGATTGCCCAGGCGAACATTCCTCTCGATCGCGAGGGCAGGCTCACCACTCCCCTGGTTTCGGCCAGAAGGGGAGGTGAGTTTGTGATGGTGAGACCGGAAGACATTCGGTATATGGACGTTTCGCCAAAGCAACTAGTGAGTGTGGCCACCTCGCTCGTTCCCTTTCTGGAGAACGATGATGCGAACCGGGCCCTGATGGGATCGAATATGCAGCGACAAGCCGTTCCCCTCCTGAGGACGGAAGCCCCGTTGATCGGGACCGGAATGGAAGGCATCGTGGCAAGGGATTCAGGGGTGACGGTCGTTGCCAAGAGGGATGGGCTTGTGGAGGATGTGGACGCTTCCCGGATTGTGGTCCGTGCCGATGAAGATGGTTTAAAGGAGGACGATCCGGGGGTCGATATTTATACGCTGATCAAATACAAGCGATCTAACCAGAATACCTGCATGAATCAGAGGCCTTTTGTCCGTATCGGGGACCGGGTCAGAAAAGGAGAAGTGATCGCGGATGGACCAGCGACGGACATGGGGGAACTTGCACTGGGAAAGAATGTGCTCGTTGCCTTCATGCCCTGGGGTGGATATAACTTTGAGGATTCGATTCTCATCAGCGAAAAACTGCTGAAAGAGGATACCTATACGTCGATCCACATCGAGGAGATGGAGTGTGTGGCACGAGATACGAAGCTGGGGAAAGAGGAGATTACCTGCGATATCCCCAATGTGGGAGAAGATGCCCTGAAGGACCTCGATGAGAGCGGAATCGTCCGTGTCGGAGCGGAAGTGCAACCTGGCGACATCCTGGTGGGCAAGGTGACTCCCAAAGGGGAGACCCAGCTCTCACCGGAAGAGAAACTTCTCCGGGCGATTTTTGGCGAAAAGGCAGGAGATGTTCGGGACACGTCCCTCAGGGTTCCTCACGGGATCGAGGGAATCGTGATTGACGCGAAAGTCTTCTCCCGAAAGGGCCAGGAGAAAGATGAGAGGACGAAGGCGATCGAGGACCAGGAAAAGGCGAGACTCTTAAAGAACCAGGCGGACGAGATCCGGATCATCCAGAACAGCACACGGAGAAAGATCGGGAAGTATCTGATCGACAAAAAAGCAGCGAACCGAATCGCGGAAGAAAAGAAAAACAGGGTTTATCTGGATGCTAAAGAACGGATCAAAGAAGAGCATCTCTTGTCAATCCCCTTCGATCGTTTGAAGGAGATCAACGTCACGGAGGGAAAGAGGGTCCTTTCGGAAGTGCACCGGATTCTCGACCATGCGGAGCTCCAGATCAATGTGGTCAAGGGGGTGTTTGGGGATAAGCTGGCCAAATTGAAGCGGGGCGATGAACTGGCTCCGGGAGTGATTAAAACCGTCAAAGTCTACATCGCCATGAAACGGAAGCTTTCCGTTGGCGACAAGATGTCCGGCCGGCATGGAAACAAGGGAATCATCTCCAGGATTTTGCCGGAAGAGGATATGCCTTATGCAGAGGATGGAACACCGGTTGACTTCATCCTCAATCCATTGGGAGTCCCGTCCCGGATGAACGTGGGGCAGATTCTGGAGACTCACCTCGGGTGGGCAGCCAAGGGGCTGGGCGCGAAGATGGAGGAATATTTGCAGAAGCACTTCAACCCCAAACTGCTTCGAAGGAGGATCCGGGAGATTTACTCCTCAAAAGAGGTGAATGACTATCTTGATCAGGCAACGGAAGACGAGATTATTGAACTGGCACGGAGAATTGGGCCTGGAGTTTTTGTCTCCGTTCCCGTGTTCGATGGCGCTACGGAAGAGGAGATTAAGGAACATCTGAAGAAAGCGGGGCTTCCGGTAACCGGACAAATGACCCTCTATGACGGCAGGACGGGAGAGCCCTTCCACCAGAAGGTGACGGTGGGTTACATGTATCTGCTCAAGCTGCACCACCTGGTGGATGACAAGATCCATGCGAGATCCATCGGGCCCTACTCATTGGTGACACAACAACCCCTGGGTGGGAAGGCCCAGTTCGGAGGTCAGCGACTGGGAGAGATGGAGGTCTGGGCATTGGAGGCCTACGGCGCAGCCCACTCCCTGCAGGAATTCTTAACCGTCAAATCGGACGATGTGGCGGGAAGGACGCGAGTTTACGAGGCCATCGTCAAAGGGGAGCACACCCTCGAGCCCGGGCTTCCGGAGTCCTTTAACGTCCTCGTTAAGGAACTGCAGAGTCTCTGTATGGATACTGAATTGATGGAAGAGAAGAGAGAAGAAATCTGACAAATGACGCATAGAGCATAGCGCATAGAGCATAGCGCAAAAAAGTGAGAAAGAGAATTTAACGCTATGCGCTTTGCGCTCTGCGCTTGGCGATGAAAAAGGAGGCGACCTTGGAAGACTTTTTATCATTTTATGAAAAAGGGAAAGGTCCGATTAGTTTCAGTGCGATTCGGATCTCGATCGCTTCTCCGGAAAAGATCGAGTCCTGGTCCCATGGAGAGGTGAAGAAGCCTGAGACCATCAATTACCGGACTTTTAAGCCCGAGAAAGATGGGCTCTTTTGTGCAAAGATCTTCGGGCCCACAAAAGATTATGAATGTAATTGTGGCAAATACAAGCGGATGAAACATCGGGGGATTGTTTGCGAGAAGTGCGGGGTCGAGGTGATCCAGTCCAAGGTGCGCCGGGAGCGAATGGGCCATATCCGGCTTGCCACACCGGTCGCTCACATCTGGTTTCTCAAGAGCATTCCCAGCAAGATCGGCATCCTCGCGGATATGACGATCCGGGAGCTGGAACGGATCCTGTATTTTGAGGCCTACCTGGTCCTCGACGCAAAGGAAACGCCTTTGCAGAAGGCCGAGATTCTCTCCGAGGACAAATATCGGGAGGCCAAGGAGAAATACGGGGACGGATTTGTGGTAGGCCAGGGGGCCGATGCGATTCGGGAGCTTGTGAGAAATACGAATGTGAAAGAGCTTTCCATTAAGCTCCGGACGGAGATGAAAGAGACGTCTTCAGAGGCCAAGAAAAAACGGTTGGCAAAGCGGTTAAAGATTATCGAATCCTTCCTGGAATCGGGAAACAAGCCGGAATGGATGATCCTGGAAGTGATTCCGGTTCTCCCCCCTGATCTTCGTCCTCTCGTTCCTCTGGATGGAGGGCGGTTTGCCACTTCGGATCTCAACGACCTTTACCGGAGGGTGATCAACCGGAACAACCGTCTCAAACGACTTCTGGAGCTGAATGCCCCGGAGATCATCATTCGAAACGAAAAACGAATGCTTCAGGAGGCGGTCGATGCCCTTTTCGACAACGGAAAGAGGGGAAGAACGATCTTGGGAGCGAACAAGAAACCTCTCAAATCGTTGAGTGATATGCTCAGGGGAAAACAGGGCCGTTTCCGGCAGAACCTTCTGGGAAAGAGGGTCGATTATTCGGGACGTTCCGTGATCGTCGTGGGTCCCGAGTTGAAGCTCCATCAGTGCGGGCTTCCCAAGAAGATGGCCCTCGAACTGTTCAAGCCTTTCATCTACCACCGGCTGGAGGAGAAGGGATTGGTCACCACCATTAAGAGCGCCAAGAAGATGCTGGAGAAGGAAAGACCAGAGGTCTGGGATGTGCTTGATGAGGTTATTCGTGAACACCCTGTGATGCTCAACCGTGCCCCGACCCTTCATCGTTTGGGCATCCAGGCCTTCGAGCCCGTCCTCATCGAGGGGAAAGCCATCCAGCTTCACCCGCTGGTCTGTGCCGCTTTTAACGCCGATTTTGACGGGGACCAGATGGCTGTCCATGTTCCGCTGTCGGTCGAAGCGCAGGCCGAAGCGAGAATCCTGATGATGTCGACCAACAACATTCTTTCACCCGCCAATGGGAAGCCCATTATTATACCGACCCAGGACATCGTCCTGGGAATTTATTACATGACGAGAGAAAGGCCCTATGGGAAAGGAGCAGGGAAGGTTTTCTCAAACCCTGAAGAGGTCCGGATTGCCTATGATGCGGGTGAAGTGGACCTCCATGCCCGGGTCAAGGTCCGGATGAACGGCGAGTTTGCAGAGACGACGGTGGGCCGGGTTCTTCTGAAGGAGATCCTTCCCGCGGAGATCCCCTTCTCTTTGATCAACCGGGTGATGAAGAAAGGGGAACTTGCCAATCTCATCGATTACTGTTACCGGTTCTGCGGAGAGAAGAAGACCGTTATTCTTTCCGATCGGTTAAAGGATCTGGGATATCGCTATGCAACCCTGGCGGGGCTCTCCATATCCATCGATGATATGTTGATTCCCTCCAACAAGGCGACCCTTCTCGAAGAGGCCCAGAGGGAGATCGAAAGGGTTCAGGACCAGTATACAGAAGGGTTGATCACTGACGGGGAACGATACAACAAGGTGATCGACATCTGGGCTCAGGTTACGGAGAACATCGCCGATGTGATGCTGAAGGAACTGGGAAGCGAAGAGTCCGCAGGGCCGGACGGGAAGAAAGGGGTCGTTGAGAGTTTCAATCCTATTTATATGATGGCCGATTCGGGAGCTCGTGGAAGTGCGCAACAGGTGCGACAGCTGGCAGGCATGAGAGGGTTGATGGCCAAACCTTCGGGAGAGATTATCGAGACCCCGATCACGGCGAACTTCCGTGAAGGACTTACAGTTCTGCAATACTTCATCTCCACCCATGGTGCGAGGAAAGGATTGGCCGATACGGCATTGAAAACGGCCAATGCCGGTTATCTCACGCGGCGATTGGTGGACGTCGCCCAGGATGTCGTCATTGCGGAAGAAGATTGCAGTACGATTGACGGGATCGACGTCACTTCGCTCGTGGAAGGCGGAGAAATCATCGAATCGATGAAAGAACGAATTCTGGGCCGGGTGGCACTCGAAGATGTTCGGGATCCCTTTTCCAACGAAGTCATTGTCAAAGGAAGCCAGGAGATCGATGAGACACTGGCAGACCGCATTGACGACATCGGGATCGAGAAGGTGAAGATTCGATCGGTCCTCACCTGCAAATCGAAACGGGGGGTATGCGCCCTCTGTTATGGGAGAGATCTCGCCCGGGGAAGACTCGTCAATATTGGGGAGGCGATTGGAATCATCGCTGCCCAATCCATTGGCGAGCCGGGGACGCAGCTGACGATGAGGACGTTCCATATCGGTGGGACGGCCAGCCGGCGAGCGGAGCAGACCACGCTGGAATCCCGGACCGATGGAAGGGTGAAATTCATCAACCTTAAGACGGTCAAGAACCGTGAAGGAAATCTGATCGTCATGAACCGGCATGGCGAGATCGCCATCCTGGATGAGACTGGAAGAGAACGGCGCCGCTACTCCGTGATTTATGGGGCCACCTTAAGAGTGAGGGATGGGCAGAAGGTGAAGGAAGGGGATATGCTGGCAGAGTGGGATCCTTACTCCATTCCCGTTTTGACCGAGGTCACGGGACGGGTGAAATTCGGGGATATCATCGAAGGGATGACGATGCAGGAGCAGGTGGATGAATTTACGGGTCTCTCCAGGAAAGTCGTCATGGAGTCAAAAGACCCGGACCTCCGACCCAGGATTTCCATGAAGGATGAGAAGGGAAGGACGATGGCCCTCCCCGGCACGATCTCCCAGGCCCGCTATCTCCTCCCCGTTGGAGCCAATATCTTCGTCTCGGAAGGAGATGAGGTGGTGGCAGGCGACATCCTTGTCAAGATTCCTCGTGAGACGACGAAGACGAAAGATATCACGGGTGGACTTCCTCGGGTGGCTGAGCTTTTCGAGGCGAGAAAGCCGAAAGAGTATGCATTGATCAGTGACATCGACGGTATGGTTGAATTCGGAAAGGACCTTAAAGGCAAGAGGAAAGTGGTCATCCGGCCAGAGGTTGGGGAATCGAAGGAGTATATGATCCCCAGAGGGAAACACGTAAGCGTTCACGAGGGAGACCTCGTCAAGGCGGGAGAGCCTTTGATGGACGGTCCCTCCAATCCCCATGATATCTTGAGAGTTCTGGGAGATAAGGCATTAGCCCGGTATCTGGTGGATGAAATCCAGGAGGTTTACAAACTTCAGGGCGTGAAGATCAACGACAAGCATATCGAAGTGATCGTTCGCCAAATGCTCAAAAGGGTGAAGATCAGAGAGGTAGGAGATACGCACTTTCTGGTCGATGACCAGGTGGAGAAATTGGTCTTTGAAGAGGAGAACGCGCGCGTGATGAGAGAGGGAGGGCAACCGGCTGTTGCCGAATCCCTCTTCCTCGGGATTACCAAGGCATCGCTCATCACGGACAGTTTCATCTCCGCCGCTTCCTTCCAGGAGACGACCAAGGTTCTCACCCAGGCCGCCGTGGCAGGAAAGGTCGACCATCTCAGAGGCTTGAAGGAGAATGTCATCATGGGGCGGTTGATCCCTGCTGGGACGGGTCTCCAGAAATACAGGCAGCGTGAACTCTGGGTGGAAGGGTATTCCGGAGAAGAGATGGCTCCGGATGGCCAGACCGAAACCCCGACAGGAAGTCCAGCTTAAGCTCCGTTAAGGGTGTCAAACAAAAAACCCATTCCGAAATTTACGGAATGGGTTTTTTGTTTTCGGTGGTTTTTGCAATTGTCAATGATCAATGGTCAATAACCAATGGTCAATGAAAGCAAATCGAAGAGTTTTCATTTACTGATCATTGGTTATCGAAAGATGAGTGATCTGCTCTCAGTTTTTGACCGTTTCATTCAAATTAACAATTGATAATTGATCATTGCCCATTGCTCATTGATCATTTTATGGTTTCCAGTCTTTTCCGGGCCATATCGGCCTGCTCCGAATGGGGGTATCGCTCAATTACCTTTCTGAGAAGGCTTCTGGTATTTGTCTTGTCACCGAGTTCCGAGAAAGAGAGGGCTTGCTTAAATAGAGCTGCGGGGACCTTGTCCCCTTCAGGATATTTGGTAACCGCTTTCTCATATTCCAGGATCGCTTTCTCGAAATCTTTTTTCAGATAGTAGATTTCTCCGATCCAGAACTGGGCGTTGTCAGAGAGCTCGGTGTTCGGATACTGTTTGAGAAAGGCTTCGAATCTCCTTCGCGCTTCCTCCAAATTCCCTTTCTGAAAGGTCTCGTAGGCATCCCTGTAAAGGTCTCCTACCGCTGTGGAGATGCCTCTCGTTTCTGGAATAAACTCTTTCTCTTTCATCGGGGCCGATCTTTCTGCCTCCATCTGCATCTGCTTCGCCGTCAATTCCCCGATCTTGGTCTCAAGCCCTTTGAGGCGGGCCTCAAGCCCTTTCACCCGCTCCTCAAGGACTTTGCTCCGGTCCTCCTGGGCCTTGCTTCTTTCCTCGTAAGGTTTCCCTTTTTCTTCCAGAACCTTTATCCTCGGCAATAAATCGCCCCTTACCCGTTCGATCTCCTTTGAAGGTTTCTTAAGAAATTCCTTGTATTCCTCCACCCCGGTAGAGAGGGTCCGCATTTCGGATTGAAGGCTCTCTTTCTGGAGAAGAAAGTCGGCCTGAATCCTTTGTGCTTCGGTCTGGAGCTTCTGGGTTTCAGCCTGAAGGGCAGAAATACCATTCTGGACCTCTTTGCGGAAGGCGACCAGCTCGTTCTTACCGGCATCCCTCTCTTTTTGGGTTCCACTCAATTGCGATTGAAGCCGGTAAATCTCCCCATCGAGAATTCGTACGTCTTCAGAGGTTGCGCATCCAAAAAGAAGCAAGAAAATAGCCAGGATGATCCATCTTCTCATTCGTTCCATTCTTGGCATAAAGACACCTCCCAAAATAGGCTCCTCCTGCATGGAAGCCCTTAACCCGGCATAGTCCGAACCAGTCAGGTTGGGATCACAAATCCCAAATGACAAATTCCAAATCCCAAACAAAATTCTAATTTTAAATTCCAAATGGCCGAAGAAATTCTGTCCGGAGTTTTGAATTTTGAACATTGGAGATTATTTGTAATTTGGTGCTTGGGATTTGGTGCTTCCCATAACACGAGAATTATTGTTACCAATTCCGCGACAATCCAAATTCCAAGCGACTCACAAGGCTCTTTGCCTCCTGCCGGATCTATTTGGACAAGATAACGAAGTTGGCCCTCCGGTTCTTGGTCCAGGCTTCTTCAGTATGTCCGGGATCGAGGGGCTTCTCCTCTCCATAACTGATGGTGGAGACACGGTCGGGTGATATACCGAGGGAGATGAGGTACTTCTTCGCACTATTGGCCCGCCTCTCTCCGAGAGCGAGGTTGTATTCCACAGTTCCTCTTTCGTCAGAATGGCCCTCGATCTGGATCTTGGCTTTCGGCAGCTTCGTCATCAGGACGGCAGCATTTTCTTTCAGGATCACAGTATCCTCGGGCCGAACGTCATACCTGTCAAAATCGAAATGGATATCTTTGAGCAAACCGCTTTCGTAGACTTGTCCTAGGATCCCGGGAGTTGTCTTAGGGACTAAGCCTGCTTCAGCGGATGCCCGTTCCCGCTCTCTTGCTTTAATCTCCTCCTCCCTGACCCTCGCCTGTTCTCTTTCCTTTGCCTCCCTTTCTCTTACCTCTCTTGCCTTTTGCTCCTCAGCCCTCCTTGCGTCGTCAGCGGCCCTAGCAGAAGGCTCGTCCTTGACCACGGTCTTTTTCGGACATCCCGTGAGGATGAGCCCGAGGCAGAGAATCAGGATGAGAATGCTTAAGCTTTTATTTGCCATCGTGAACCTCCTTTCAGACGTGATTTGGATCTTTCTTTCTTTCTTATTCAAATCGCCGGGACCAGGATGGGCTTGACTCCCCTCCTTTTGCCTGGGTTAGTGGTCTTTGATTGAATCCATTGGCGTTCATAGTGAAGATCCTTGAGCTTCCCATCCGGGTCGAGCTGAAAGCAATGTAACGGCCATCGGGAGACCACGTGGGATTCTCATTGTCTCCGGAATGGGTCAGCCGTTGGGGTCCGGCTCCGTCTTTCCCAATGGTGAAGATTTCAAAGCGACCCCCGACCCTTGCACAGAAAGCGATCCTGTCTCCCTTGGGAGACCAGGAGGGATTGGTATTGTAATTACCCTCATAAGTCAGGCGACGGACATCCGAGCCGTCCGATGCCATCGTATAAATCTGAGGAGCGCCCGAACGATCCGACACAAAAGCAATCCTTTTACCGTCCGGAGACCAGGAAGGGGAAGCCTCGTTGCCGTGTCCCTTCGTTAATTTCTTCGGGTTATCGCCATTCGCGTCTACGACAAAGATATCGGACTTCCCTTCTACTCCCATCATGAGGGCGATCTGTTTCCCGTCGGGCGACCAGGAGGGAGAGGCATTCAACCCGGAGGAGAAAGAGAAGCGGCGGACATCTTTCCCATCCATGCCGACCAGGTAGAGGTCAGGATTTCGTCTGAGGTAAGATGTAAATGCAATTTTCTTTCCGTCGGGAGACCACACGGGTGAAAGGTTGATGGATTGGTTCTGTGTAATCTGTTTAACATTCGCGCCATCGAAATCGACGGTATAGATCTCCTTGTTTCCCGTTTGGAGAGAGACGTATGCGATCTTTGTCGTGTGGACCCCTTTCTCTCCCGTAAACTGCAAGACAACCTCATCCGCCATCCGATGGACCATGGTCCGGAGGGATTGAAGATGGCCCTCGTACTGCTTTCCGACGAGGGGCTTCTTCTCCACAAGGTCAATGAGATGGAATCTCAGCCTGACGTTGAGGCCGTCGGATTCAAGTGAAGCCTCTCCAGCCAGCAAAAACTCTCCACCGGCAGAAATCCATTCGTGGAGAGAGACGTTTCCGGGAATCCCTTCTCTCCCCTGAAGGGAAGGAGGAAGGCGACGATAATCGACCACTCTGAAATAACCTGAAAGGGTGAGATCGTTCGCGAGGATTTCATAAACCTTTGCGGTGAGGGCTGGAGGCGTCTTATCCACGGATTTCCATTGAGGAAGGATGATAGGAACCTGGACAAAGGCAGGTGCATTGATGTCGATAACAACCCTTGCTCCTGCAGGGGAGGTGAGGGCGAAGATGAACAGGAAGAGGAGACGAGTGTATTTAGTCATTTTTCCCATATTATTAAGACGACAAGGAACTCCAAGTCAACCCCAAGCCTTATGTCGCATCAGCGATTTTTCTCTTTTTCAGATATCGAAGAAATTCAGTTCCAACCGGGGAAAAGGTCCTTCCTCTCCGGAACACAATGTAGATTTGCCTGGAGATAGGTTCGATTCCTTCCACCTCAATGGGGTAGAGACGGCCTTGGTTCAATTCTTCTTCTATGGCTCCCTTGGAGATGAACGCATAACCCAATTTTGCCTTTACCGACTCTTTGACGGATGAGGTGCTCCCCATCTCCAGCACTACGTTAAGTTGTTTCAGACTCCTGCCCATTTTTTTTAACGCTTTTTCAACAGCCATCTGGGTTCCCGACCCCTCCTCCCGAATGATCCAGGGTTTTCGAAACATCTCTTCAATGCCGATCTTCTCCTTCTTGGGCCCAATGACGATGATCTCGTCTTCTCCAAAAAGTTCGTAATGGAGAGAATCATGCTTCAACCTGGCCCCGATCATGCCGAATTCAACTTTACCCTGCAAAACGTACTGAACGATCTCCCGGGTATCAGCGATCTTGAGGGAGATGACGAAATGAGGCCGTTCTTTTTTGAATCCGCCTATGAATTTAGGCAAAAGATATTCCCCCGGGATCGTGCTTGCCCCCATTGAGAGTTCTCCTCTGATCCCGAGGGAAAATCCGCTCAGGGCATTCAAGAGGTCCTTGCGTGCGTACAGGATCTTCGAGGCGTGCTGGAGAAGGACCTCTCCCGCCTTTGTTAAATGAACCTCCCTGCCGGTTCGGTCGAAGAGGCGAAGGGAGAGGGATTTTTCTAAAGAGAGGATATGACCGCTTACCGTCGGCTGGGTCAGGAAGAGATCGTCCGCCGCTTTGGAGAAGCTCTTCAGATCGGCCACCCGGCAAAAGGTCTCCAGGCGGCGAAAGTCGATGGGAAATTCTTTTGCTTCCACCACGAAGAGAATATTAAACGCCTTTCCCCTCAAATGCAAGTACAAAAAACCCCCTCACCTCTCCTTTTCCCCGAAGTGGAAGAAAAGAATAAGGTGAAGGGGCGTACTTAGAGATTGCTTGATTTTTTTGAGAAAGCTCAAACGGGCTTGATTTAGTACATGTCACCCATTCCGCCCATTCCACCCATTCCACCCATTCCACCGCCGGGAGGCATAGGAGGATAAGAGGCTTTCTTCTCGGGTTTTTCAGCGATGAGTGCCTCTGTGGTAATCATCAGAGAGGCTACGGAAGCGGCATTCTGAAGGGCAAGTCTGACCACCTTGGTAGGATCGATGATCCCCGCCTTGATCATGTCCGTATACTCTTCTGCCGAAGCATCGAATCCGAAGGCCCCTTTTTCGTTCCTCACCTTTTCCGTTACCACAGACCCTTCCTGGCCCGCATTGTTCGCGATTTGACGGATGGGTTCCTCCAGTGCTCTCTTGACGATATCCACGCCGACCTTTCTGTCTCCCTCCAGCTTCAGTTTTTCCAATGCCGGGAGACAGCGGAGGTAGGCCACGCCACCACCGGGGACAATTCCTTCCTCTACCGCAGCCCGGGTTGCATTCAGGGCGTCCTCAACGCGGGCTTTCTTCTCTTTCATTTCGGTCTCGGTGGCGGCGCCGACATTGATCACGGCAACCCCGCCGATGATCTTGGCCAGTCGTTCCTGAAGTTTCTCCCGGTCATAGTCGGAAGTCGTCTCTTCGATCTGAGCCCGGATCTGTTTCACTCTGCCTTCGATATCGTCTTTCTTCCCTGCTCCATCGACAATGGTCGTATTATCTTTATCGATAGTGATCCGTTTCGCCCGGCCCAGTTCGTTCAGCTTGATATTCTCGAGTTTGATCCCCAGGTCCTCCGATATGACTTTTCCGCCGGTCAGGATGGCAATGTCATCGAGCATTGCTTTCCGCCGGTCTCCGAAACCGGGTGCCTTCACCGCACAACATTTCAGCGTTCCCCGGAGCTTGTTGACGACCAATGTGGCTAATGCCTCACCTTCCACATCTTCGGAGATGACCAGGAGGGGTTTCCCCATCTTGGCAATCTGCTCGAGGATCGGAAGCATGTCTTTCATGCTGGAGATCTTCTTTTCATTGAGAAGGATATAGACATCTTCAAGAGCGGCTTCCATCTTCTCGGGATCCGTCACAAAGTAGGGGGAGAGGTATCCGCGGTCGAACTGCATTCCTTCCACTACGTCCAGGGTGGTCTCCATTCCCTTGGCTTCCTCCACCGTGATCACCCCTTCTTTGCCCACTTTGCTCATGGCCTCGGCGATGATGTTCCCGATGGTCTCATCGTTGTTGGCGGAGATGGTGCCCACCTGGCAGATCTCTTTCGGATCCTTCGTCGTTTTGGTTAACTTTTTCAGTTCCTTGATGACTTCCTCGACGGCGAGGTCAATTCCTCTTTTCACGTCCATAGGGTTGGCTCCTGCCGCGACCACTTTGGCCCCCTCGCGGTAAATCGCCTGGGCAAGAACAGTGGCGGTC
>Ga0214473_10001953_pt1 | contig 26092 bp, 21 predicted proteins | sample RVTome_7_FD_203509 | JGI IMG/M metagenome (GOLD analysis project Ga0214473, IMG submission 203509) | Soil microbial communities from uranium-contaminated site in the Upper Colorado River Basin, Wyoming, United States - RVT98D197 | ecosystem: Environmental > Terrestrial > Soil > Contaminated >...
CAAAGCGCTGTGATTCAAATGGACTTCGCCGTCACCATCCCCCAAACGCTTGAATCCAATTATGGCGTGCTGGCATATGCTGAAGATGTGCTCGCACTGGCTCATGCCTATCCCATGATCGCGGTCTATGACGATGAAGGCTGGAATGCAGAGATCCCGCCGGAGAGCGGCGATGTCACCTATGCGGATGCATCGTTCTACATCGTACGCGTCAGTGCGCCGAAAAACGTGGTGCTGGTCACGTCCGGGCATGAGGTCGGCCGCGACGAAGCCGGGCAGGTTCAGACGTTGGTCGCCGCGAGCGGTCCCGCGCGCGATTTTTATATAGTGGCCAGTCCGCTTTACGAAGAAGTGTCGCAAACTTTTGGAGAGGTCACCATTCATAGTTACGCTCCCCAGGAATCCAGGCATGGCGCGCAGATGGCACTGGAGGTTGCATCCCAGGCGATCGAAGACTTCAGCGTGCATTATGCGCCGTATCCATACACGGAATTTGATATTGTTTCCACACCAACGCTGGCACTGGGCATCGAGTATCCCGGCATGATCGCCATCACCTCGCGGATCTATGACGTGAACAATGACTATCGCGGTGTGCCCGCAAGCGTCTATATGGAATCAACGGTCGCGCATGAAGCGGGGCATCAATGGTTCTATAACGTGGTCGGTGACGACCAGCTCGATGACCCGTGGCTGGATGAGGCACTCACACAGTTTGCCACGCTCCAATATTATGCTGATGAGTACGGCGCAAACGGTGAAGCAGGTTTTCGCAAGTCACTCGAAGGCCGCTGGGCAGATGTGGGTGATGCCAGGATCCCCATTGGCTTACCGGTTGCCGCGTATTCGGAACAGGAATATGGCGCGATCGTCTATGGGCGCGGACCGTTGTTCTTCGCCGCATTAAGAGATGAGATGGGCAAAAAGGTCTTTGATGGGTTCATCAAGGATTACACCGAAACCCTTGCATGGGATATTGCCACGCCTGAGAAACTGAGATCAATGGCTGAAGAACACTGCAGTTGTGAGCTCACATCCCTGTTTGAAGAATGGGTGTATCAATGAGGCCGGGTTTTCTCAAAAAGTGAATGAAAAATACCAGTAAATGCTGCGCCGAACTCCAGTGCAGTGCTGCCAAATCCAATCAGGGATGATAAGTCGTTGGACTCCTTTGCCATCCTTTGTCCCTCCCATTCCCCATTTAACGGGAGTATAATCACACCCGCGTGGCGCCAAAGCGCCACATTTTCATGGATGGAGATTATCGACGCATGATCCGCAACTTGACCAACAGAATCATTATTATCGTGCTTATCCTCGCTCTGGGATTGTGGATTGACCTGAGTGATAAGATTCAACTGATCAATCCGATCAATGATGCCGTGCTTTTCGAGCAGAGTATCACTCCCCGCCTCGGTCTGGATCTGCAAGGCGGTTTGCAGGTTCTGCTCGAAGCTGACCTGCCTGCAGATGCCGCCGACCCGGGGGCCGCCGAGATGGAGACCGCACGCGCCATCATTGAGAACCGCACGAATGCGCTGGGTGTCAGCGAAAACTTAATACAGCTCGCAGGGGAACGTCGTATCGTGGGCGAGTTCCCCGGCGCGGAAGATGCCAATGCCATCCTGGACATCATTCAACAGACTGGTTTGCTGGAGTTCGTGGATACTGGGGATTTCAGGCCGGAGGAGGGCAGCGTCCTTCAAACAGACTTTGCCACCGGCTCTTCAACTACGACGCCCCCGTCAGCTGACGGAACACAGCCTCAAACTGTCTATCACACGATCATGACCGGGAAGGAAATTAAGAGTGTCAACGTCAGCCCGGATCCACAGGGGGGAGCCGCCATTGATTTTGTCCTTACTCCCGAAGGCACGACCATCTTTGCTGGACATACCACTGCAAATGTAGGTAAGGTCCTGGCCATAACACTGGATAAACGCGTGATCTCAGCCCCATCGATTCAAGGTGCCATACCGGACGGCCAGGGACAGATCACCGGAAATTTCACCGCAGAATCGGCCAACGCGCTGGCGGTGCAATTGCGCTATGGCTCCCTGCCCATCCCACTGAAAGTGGTTGAATCCCGAATTATCGGCCCCACCCTGGGCGTAGACTCGTTGCGCCGCAGTCTGGTTGCAGGTCTGGCAGGCATCACGATCGTGATGCTGTTCATGGGAATATACTATCGCCTGCCGGGTATCACTGCAGACATTTCGATCCTGCTATTCGCCGTGATCTTATTTGCGATCTTCAAGCTTATCGGGGTCACTCTGACATTGCCCGGCATTGCAGGGATTATGCTTAGCACGGGATCGGCGCTGGATGCGAACATATTGGTCTTCGAACGCTTGAAAGAAGAGTTGCGGAGTGGCAGGATGCTCCGTCAGGCCTTTGATCAGGCCTGGAGCCGTGCATGGCCGTCAATCCGTGATTCAAATATCGCGGCACTCATTACGGCGGGCATCCTGTTCTGGTTCGGCAGCACCTTTGGCGCCACCATTGTCAAAGGTTTTTCACTGACGCTTGCAATAGGCGTGCTCATCAGTCTGTTCTCTTCGTTGTATATCACGCGCACGCTGCTCGCACTGGCGCTGGAAGCCTTCAAGCCGAAAAATCTTGAACGCTGGATTGGTATTTAGGAGAAAGTAAATCCATGAATATTCTTGGAAAACGTTACCTCTTCTTCGGACTATCCCTGCTGATAATCATCTCCGGGCTCACCATCCTTGTTGTCCGTGGATTACCCCTGTCCGTCGATTTTAGAGGGGGCAGTTTGCTCGAAGTCTCATTCACTGATCAATCGCCTGTACCCGGTGACATTATCGCGGTCTATCAGGAGGCAAACATCAAAGACGTGCAGGTCCGGACCAGCGAAACAGGCAGTTATATCATTCGCTCTCAATTCCTCGAGAACGAGACTCGTGATGTGTTGCTCAAAGCCCTGGCGGCCAAGATCGGCGAATTAACGGTCATTCGTTTTGACAATGTTGGACCCAGTATTGGGCAACAGGTGACATCCCGCGGAACGCTGGCGGTGGCAGTTTCATCCCTGCTCGTGGTGCTATTCATCGCCTGGTCGTTCCGCGGGGTGCAGAACGCATTGCGCTACGGCATCTGTGCAATCATTGCCATGATCCACGATGTAGCGATTATCTTCAGCATTACCGCTTTCGGAAGTCTCCTCCTCGGCTGGGAGATCGACTCTCTTTTCCTGACCGCGCTACTGACGGTCATCGGCTTTTCCATGCAAGACACCATCGTGGTCTTTGACCGAATCCGTGAGAACTCAAGCACCTACCGCCGTCTGGATTTCGAAACGCTGGTCAACCACTCGATTGTGCAGACCTTGCAGCGCTCCATCAACACACAATTGATGACTGTGGAATTCCTGCTGCTGGCGCTGATTTTGTTCGGCGGCGTGACCTTGCAGGAGTTTGCATCCATCCTCTTGATCGGCCTTCTAAGCGGAACCTATTCCTCCATATTTATTGCCGCCCCCATCCTGGTGTTATGGGAAAACCGCGAATGGAAGAATTGGTTCCGTCGCCCTGAGCAAACGGGAGCCTAGTTGACTTCGTCGCGTGCCTTTGGCAAGACCGGGGCGCGGCCCGCAACCTGACCGGACAAAAAAATCCCTCGCATGTATTGCCAGACCATGCGAGGGATTTTTTGAATAAGACCGGGGATTAAGTGATACGCACCCAGATATTCAGATATCGAGCAATAAGACCCATGAACGTCATTCGACGCGTCGAAAACATGCGCACAGGATAGTCCTGCTCCATCATCTTCAGCCTATAAAGCAGTCTGACGATTTCCTGGTTTTGTTTCTCACGATACATCGTCCGTTCTCACCTTCATGAAATATCCTTACCATATTGTAGACTAGACGAAATATCCCATCGAAAGTTACAAAAACATTGCTATCCGAGTGGACCACTCGGATAGCAATTATTCATATTAAGTCAGGTCTCTCTGAGGCAGCGAAGCGGCTGAAGATTATCACATGCATCGAGAGATGCTTCGCTCGCCTGCACTGCACCGCAGTCTATCCTCCCAGTTCGACCGCCAGCGCGTCGTAATAGGTGCCGGCACCGAAGCCGTCAATCAGGATGTGATCGAATGGCTTCATGTTCGGCAGTTCGCGCAGAAACGCGATCATGTTCGAGGCCGCGCTCACATTCCCAAACTCGCTCAAGAGCCACGGCATCCGCAGGAAAATACCTTCGTTCTGCAGATGTTTTTCCTTGAGTTTATTGATCTTGTAATTTGCATGATGGACAATTGCAACAGCCAGTGACCTGCCAGCCATTCCCAAATCGTCCAGCTTCGCCTGATACGCCCCGTACACGTCGCGCACAACCTGCACACCGGTGCGCACAAATAACTTGACCATGCCCATCGGTCCCGCCATGGCAACAGAGGAACCATCCTCGGGTTCATGCATCAAGCCGGCGATGCGAATATTATGTGCAGATGGTTCAGTGACATCGACGTTGGTGCTGCCATCAGTCTTCTGCTTTGTGTGGGGGTAATACATCGCCACCTGCAACACGCCCTCATCGTCGAACACTTCGCGTGATCTGCCAGCCAGGAATTTCATGGTCTTGCCAGGGATCACACCCAGCACGCCCGCGGCATTGCCGAATAACTGCAATGCGTTCGCGTCATGGGAAGAGCCCACAAAGCGGCTCAGCCCTTCAATGCCGCCGACCAGCACTTTCTTTCCATAGAGCGACTCTGCAATGTTCTGATCCAGTTGCAGGTTCTCGGGCAAATCAGGGTTCAACGCAAGGTGCAAACTGCTCGTGGAGCCATCGCAGGCTTTATGGATGGCAACCTTCAACGCGCTTGCAGGAATGCCCGCCGCGGCTGTGATCTGGTTGAGATAGTCTTCCGAGAGCGGAGCGCTCATGCCGATGAGCACAGCTTCCACTTCAGAGGGCTGCCAGTTGCAGGCTTTGATGGCTTCGCTCAAGAATTTCGTCCCGACTTCCAGTTCAACCCGGATATGTTCCTCTCGGGTAAGGTCCAACGGGACATGGTGCCGGCTGCGAAAACCCAGTTCGGACAGATTCAGCTTCTCGCTTGGCTGAAGCGGATGCCCCAGCCGCGTCTCTAAAAAGGCGGGCAGATGCTCATTGTCATAGCTTTTTCCCCATGCGCCATAAACGCCTCCAATCCCAACAGATGGATTGCTGACGCGCTCCATCCCAAATGGAATCCCGTCCGCAACGTCGATCATCCCCTTTTCCACCCCGGGGCGGTCAAAGAAAGACTCGGTTACTTCGGTTTTAATATCCTCAATCGTCATCTAGCACACTCCTTGTTACGTTACATCGAAACCCCCATTCCCTGGGAAAGTTTCGCGCTGAATCAGAAATAGGCCACAAAAAGTAATTATAGACCGCTTCTGCTTAGTTCCTGATGAGAGTTCCTTGTCCATGGAAGGCTCAAGCCGCCAGCCGCAGGCAAAGGATTTGAACCTCTACTAGCTGATCCAGAGGCATTCAGTTTTCTGAAAAATGTGCTCTTTGTGTCGAATATTTCCACTTTTTCGTAATTTTTAGGGGTTAAATGCCTAATATTTCCAATGAGTCAAATGACCTCCAATGTATAAGGAACACTCAAGGGTGACTGAGAATATCTTCCATTTTGACAGCAGCTTCTTCCTGGAGAGTTGGCAAAACGTGAGTGTAAAGATCCATAGTCATACTTATTTGTGAACGACTTAATCTTTTTCGTCTCACGAAATGCTGTCTAGCATTTCCTTCCACATCGAGACCAATCCCAATCGAGTTACCCATCCCTCGATATAGTCGAAATCGAGCTGATTTTTCTTAGCCCGAAGAATCGCCGCAATGTCGCGGGAATGTTTTGGCTGCTGACTCAACCCAAAATAGATGAGCTTATAAAGGATCAGGTCTTCTGGCGAATGGATATATACCTTTCCGATTGGAGGTCCATAATCAACATGTTCCCGCCGCTGAAATGCGCTCTGTCGTAGCATATCCCCATCGCGCACCGGATATAGATCGGCTTTGAGTCCGCTATAGATGTGAATGGCATTGATGGGGATGTCTGCCCGGTCTTCCAGGATCGAATCCAATATGATCTCAGCCGGAATGAGCATGTTCCTTTTCTCTAACTCTTTGGAAAGTTTGTTGACGGCTTTAATTGGGATTTTTACAACGAGATCCAAATCCTGGGTTGCGCGCGGTTCACCCCACGCCCACTCCGCGATCGCACCTCCGATCAGATATTCGACTCCAGCTGCATCCAGAGCCTCGATGACTAACTTTAGAAAGCCGGCAATGTCCAAAGGATGATCCTTCATAGCCTGTATGCCCTCTGCAAAGCCAGTTGGTTGGCTTCATCTGAAGATAGTTTCGGATTCTCCTGGCGAATTCGGTAGGCCACCACGTTTCTAGCGATATCGCTGATGGAACATCCTTGACGAAAGCGATCGGCCGGGGATAGCTTGTGATAAATATCAATTTGCCGCTGGTCGACTTCAGCCGCGCCGCTTTTCAACACCTGTTTGAATTCGGATGACAACGCTGGCTGCCCTTGCAGGTAATAACCCGGTTGTTGTGTATTCCGACTATATAGCAATGGTGAGCCTGCAATGTTAAGGGCCTCCTTTACGACGCGCATATCGCGATAAAACGTATCCTGCCATGCGGAAGATCCAAAACAGTTCTTCCCCAACCGCAGTTCAACCCTGGCAATGAGTTGAGCTCTGGTGAGGTAACGCTCATTCCACATGATTTCCAGCAAGGCAGTGCGCCGGGCAGTTGTGATATCTCGCTGGATGGCATCTTGAAGGAGGATATCTTTTGCTTTGGAAGGTAAGTTAGACTTAATCATACTTAGAGCTATTATACCTGATTTATAAATCAGTTTTGATAGATCTTTTGAAATCACCTCTCAAAAAGTTGCTCCACACTTATGCGCAGTAACGGCTTGACGGTACACCTTGCTTCACGCGGATCAAGGGTATCAGAAAACACATTAGGTTTTGTCCTTACTGGTTGGCTTAACAACCTGATAAAGCCAGTAAGTTCTGCGTAGTTGAAGGTGACTTTTGTAGGAGAAAAGTACACGCAACTAACCTGTCACCATTCCATTGTTCTATGAATTACTTCGGTCTCTATTGCAATGCCTCCACCAAATGCACGGATTGGATCTCTTCACTCCCTGCCAGATCTGCAATCGTGCGTGCCAGTTTCAGCATGCGATGATCGGCAAACGCCGATAAATTGAGTTGCCTCATCGCTGCCCACATCAGACTCTGATACTTCGACACGCTCAGTGCACCGCCTTTGTCCTGTAGCCTTGCAGAATTGCCTGATCTCACCAACACGCATATTGGCGTTGCAGATGATATCTGATGAGCCGTTGCGTGAGAAATGTTTATTCTGAATGTCTCTTGCGGTTTGTACGCGGGCATGGATTGCTGCCGAAGACTCACCCATTCTATATCCGCTCAGTTTTTCGTAATCGACTCCGGACCCTTCGATGCGAATGTCAATATGATCCAATAGTGGCTCTGAGATACGTTTTTGGTATTTGGTAACGAAAGCCGGAGAACACCCACAGACTTTTTGTGGTCACCCAGATGCCCGCATGGACAGGGATGTACCCAATCAGACTTATTTTTTGTGTCTAGCCCAAAGTCAGAAGATTACGATTAGGACTTATCGCAACACAATATCCATCTACAACGTAATCAACACCTCACGAATTTGATCTGGCAAAGATTCCAGCCCATCAAAAATGTCCCATATTTCCACATGAGTTGCCATATCATCAGGTCTCAATATCCCAAGCGGAGCAAGGCTTTCCAATTCCACGAATTGGTCGCTGCAATACATTTCTGCGTTGCAGTTATTATCAGGATAGACCAATTCTCTGTGCACTTCAAACTTCTTGCGAATTAGAACGCCATCCAGCCAATACGCCATCCAGCCGTGCGGATTAAAGTATCCGATCTTGAAAGGCGGCAGAAGCGCATCAGCTTTGAACAAAAAGAACTCATCACCCAATCTCAGGCGTGGATCGTTGATACGTGTATAGGGCCAGATGGAAAACTGACGGTTATGGAGCAACCCCGCCGTGTCAACATTCCCCACCGGCATGGGCATGATCACGGTGCCACCCAAACGGAACTGCGTAATTGCCCACGAAGACAACTCAACAGGCCACATGCTGTCGTTGATGAGTGTATGCGTCAGTGTCATAGATGGTTTATCTGGTGCAAGACGAATTTCGATTCGTTTGCGAATCCTTGTGCCAGGTTCGGTTTGCGCTTCAAGAGTCACACCATCGGGCAGGTCAGTGATGGTCAATTCACCCGTATCGGGGATATATGTGCGCGGCATGGCTTCCGGGGCATGCCATAGACGATGCCCACCGTGGAAATAAAAATCGCCGTACGGAGTTGGGATGGGCGGAAGCTCACTGAGATCAGCCAGCATGTTGGGCATGCCAACGGGTGCAAACCCTGTGATGCGTAATGAGTTCGTCAAATATTCAATCTGTAAAAAGTCGTTTTTCAGAATACGCTTATCCATAAGGACCTCATTTAGTTCGCAAAGCGCCTCTTGCTGTAGTGCAACAAGAGGCGCTTTATGATTCGTTCAAATCAAAGACTATAGGCCTCTGTTCAAGTGATAGTACAGATCGTTCCAGTGCAGTTTTTCCTTGAACTCCTGCACGCGGGTATTTTCGTCGATCAACAGGAATTCAATATCAGCGATATCTGCAAAATCCTGCAAGTGTTCAGCAGTGACAGAGTAGCTGAAGCTGGTATGATGCGCACCGCCTGCATAGATCCATGCAGCTGCCGCAACTTTGAGATTTGGACGCGGCAGCCATAAGGCGCGCGCCACAGGCAATTTTGGAAGCGACTCACCGGTCGGGACTACGTCCACCACATTAGCAACCATGCGGAAACGTTGACCCATATCTATGATAGAGGCTCCGATAGCGGGACCCGTGTTGGCGTCAAAAATCAATCGGACAGGATCAGCTTTCCCGCCGATGGCGAGCGGCAGGATATCCAGTTTGGGTTTATTCGAGGCAATTGATTCGCAGATCTCGAGCATGTGCGCTCCGAGAACTTTGTCACCACTCACGCTGAAGTGATAGGTGTAGTCTTCCATGAAGCTGACGCCACCCTTCAGTCCCTCACTCATCACCTTCATTGCACGCACGAGAGCGGAAGTCTTCCAGTCACCTTCGGCACCGAAACCATATCCATCACGCATGAGACGTTGAACAGCCAAGCCAGGCAATTGTGCCAAGCCATGCAGATCTTCGAACGTGGTTGTAAAGGCTTTGAAGTTGCCCGCCTGCAAAAAGTTACGCATGCCCACTTCAATACGTGCTCCTTCGCGCAGGGAGGCATTGCGCTCACCGCCAGCACGCAGCGATGGAATCACATCATACTCTTCCAGGTAAGTTTCCATCATCTTCTCGACATCGGCATTACTGGCATCGTTGACCGCCTTGACCAAGTCACCGACCCCATAACCGTATACATCATATCCGAACTGAATCTGTGCCTCGACCTTGTCACCTTCCGTCACAGCGACATCGCGCATGTTGTCGCCAAAGCGCGCGATCTTTGCGCCCTGCGCATCTGCCCACGCACAGGCGGCACGCACCCACACGCTGATCTCTTTCTGGGTTTCATCATCCTGCCAGTGACCGACAACGACTTTGCGATTGAGTCGCATCCGGCTTCCAATGAACCCGAACTCACGGTCACCATGCGCAGACTGGTTCAGGTTCATGAAATCCATATCAATCGTTGCCCACGGGATTTCGCGACCATACTGCGTGTGCAAATGCAGGAAGGGTTTCTTGAGCAGGCTCAGACCCGCGATCCACATTTTGGCAGGCGAGAAGGTATGCATCCACGTGATCAGGCCCACACAATTTTTCGCGGAGTTCGCTTCCAAACATAATTCACGGATCGCATCGGGAGTAGTCAGCAAAGGCTTGTAAACGACCTTCACCGGCACATGCGTCGATGCTCCCAACACCGCGGCGATCTCGCGTGAATGCTCGGCAACTGTTTCCAATGTCCTGGGACCGTATAAATGTTGACTCCCCGTCACAAACCAGACTTCATATTGTTTTAGATCAATCATGATGGCTGCTCCTTTGTATTGTTACCGTAGGGATGGGCAGCTTGCCCATCCCTACCTTATTACTGTCCATAGACATTCGTATACCGGTGATGCAATTTATCCACGTCCTCCTGTGGGATCACATCCGGTATGCCGATCTGCATGGCCATCCAAACGGTGGCAGCAGAATCTTCCGTCATCACAGCCGCTTTCACTGCAGCGGTGGCATCTTTACCGATGGTGAACACGCCATGGTTTTTGAGCAGGACGGCAGGAGATCTACCTATGCTTTCCACCACGATTTTTCCGATCGCATCATCACCGATCAGGGCAAATCCACCGCAGGGGATCGGTCCGCCAAATTCATCTCCCATACCGGTGAGAACACAGGGAATCTCCCTGCCAACCGCGGCGAACGCAGTGGCGTAGCGCGAGTGGGTATGAACAATGCCATTCACATCAGGACGGCGTTTGTATATGTACAAATGACTGTACACATCTGAGGATGGTTTGAAATCACCTTCGACAATCTTGCCATCGATATCCACCACCACCATGTGCTTGGGTTTCATCTCTTCGTAGCGGATGCCACTCGCCTTGATCACGATCAAGCCCGTCTCGAGATCACGCGCGCTGACGTTGCCACCTGTCCACATCACCAGATTGTTTTTGGGGAGTTCCTGATGCAACTCCGCTAGTTCTTCTCGTAGTTTTTTGAGCATGCCACTTCCTCGCTTCCTTATCGTAAATCTTCTACCGTAGTCCATCCACGGCGGCTCTTTCGATGACAAGTCCCTTTTTGTAGCGTTCCATGAACTCCGTAAAGCCATCGACATCCCCTTGATCGGGAGCCATCGTCGTGCCATTTTCCCCTGCAAAGACCTTGTTGGAGAGATAGGCTTCCAAAGGTTCATTCACTGATTTATGGAGCATATAGGAGGCAAGCAATGCAATCCCCCATGCGCCGCCCTCGCCTGCGGTCTCCATCACGGAAACGGGGACATTCATTGCCGCAGCCATGATCTTTTGACCCACTTCCTTTGTTTTGAAGAAGCCGCCATGACCGAGGACCCGGTCGATCTTCACTTGCTCCTGTTCAAAGAGAATGTCCAATCCGATCTTCAATGCGCCGAGCGCCGAGAACAGATGCACACGCATGAAGTTCGAAAGTGTGAAACGGCTTTCGGGTGTACGGACGAACAGCGGGCGTCCCTCCTCAAGGTGTGTGATGTGCTCGCCCGAAACATAATTGTAGGCAAGCAGTCCGCCGCCATCTGCATCACCCGCGAGCGCCTTTTTATACAGCGTTTCATATAGTTGGGACTCATTCATCTCCACACCAAGCGCATGGGTGAATTCCTGGAACAGATCGACCCATGCATTGAGATCGGATGTGCAGTTGTTGCTATGCACCATGGCGACAGGTTTGCCTGTGGGCGTCGTCACCATGTCGATCTCGGGATACACTTTCGACAGAGCCTTTTCCAACACGATCATGGCAAAGACGGATGTTCCTGCTGAAACATTGCCCGTTCGCTCTGCGACGCTGTTGGTCGCGACCATGCCCGTGCCTGCGTCGCCCTCAGGCGGACAGAGCGGGATACCCGCTTGTAGTTGTCCCGTGGGATCAAGCAACCTTGCTCCTTCATCAGTAAGAACGCCTGCGGCATCTCCTGCTACAAGGACTTTGGGCAGGATGTTCTGGAGCTTCCACGAGATGTTTTCTGCTTTGACTCGTTCATTGAACAGTTCGATCTTGCGCTCGTCGTAATCGTTGGTCTTGCTGTCTATGGGGAACATGCCTGAGGCTTCCCCAACACCCAATACTTTTTGCCCTGTCAGTTTCCAATGGACGTAGCCAGCCAGCGTGGTCAGGTGGCTGATGTCTTTGACATGAGGTTCCTTGTACAGGATCGCCTGATAAAGGTGAGCAATACTCCAGCGTTGGGGAATATTGAATTGGAACAAATAGGTGAGTTTTTCTGATGCCTCACCAGTCATGGTGTTTCGCCAGGTGCGAAACGGGACGAGCAGATTTCCGTCCTTGTCGAACGCCATATAGCCGTGCATCATGGCGCTGAAACCGATGGCGCCAATAGTCTTGAGCGGGGTGTTGTAATTCTCAAGAATCTCGCTGCTGAGTTTCCGATAGCTTTCCTGCAAGCCAGTCCAAACATCTTCGAGACTGTATGTCCAGACGCCGTTTTCATATCGGTTTTCCCACTCATAACTTCCCGATGCGATCGGCGTATGATTCTCGCCGATCAGCACCGCCTTGATGCGAGTCGAGCCCAACTCGATGCCAAGAACGGTCTTTCCGCTCTCAATTGCCTTTTGGGTATCGTTTCGATTCATGTTCATCTCCCATGATTTGAAATCGTTATTTCACACCTCAATGATGATTTTCAAGCCTTCACGTCGCTGCGCCACGCGGAAGGCTTCAGCAGTCTGTTCGAGCGGAAAGCGATGTGTCACAAGCGAACGAACATCCACCAAGCCCTTCGACACCAGCTCGATCGCGCGCGGATACGTGTGCTTCATGCGCCGCACGAGTTTGATAGTTAATCCTTTTCTGCGCGCAACCGATGCAGTGAAGGATGTCTTGTCGTCATCCGGGATTCCAGCGAGGATCACTTTTCCACCTGGACAAACAGCAGCGAACGCATCGTCAACTGCACCCTGCGTCCCAGCCGCTTCAAATGCGACATCGATCCCGCGCCTATTCGTCGCTGCCCGGATTTGACTCAGCCGCGAGCTGTCTCCGGCATCTAAAACCTGACTCGCCCCGAATCCTTTCGCCGCATCGATTCGATGCGCGAGTTTATCCGTCGCAATGATATTTGCCGCGCCTGAAAGCTTTGCGATCTGAATGATGAGCAATCCGATCGGACCGCAACCAAACACACCGACCGTCATCCCTGCTTTGAGCTTTCCAAGGTCAACGGTATGGATGGCAACGCCAAGCGGTTCAAGCATCGCACCGTCAGCGAAGGATAAGGTATCGGGTAATGGAAACAGACATCGGGTGGGGTAAGAGGCATACTCACGTAATGCGCCGTCATGTCTGCCGTGCCCGGCAAAGATGATGTTCTCACAAAGATTGGGATGTCCGTGTTCGCAATATTCACAATGCCCACATGCAATTGTAGGGTCAATCGCCACGCGCTGACCGTTTCCTGTCTCTCCTGCAAACTCGTGTCCCAGTACGAGCGGATGCTCCAGTTTCGCATCACCGATCTCGCCTTCAGAAAACCAGTGTAAATCCGAGCCGCACACGCCCACAGATTTCACGCGGATTAACTTCTCCCCCTCACCAGCACCGGGGACAGGTTCCTCATGCATTCGTAAATCTCCAGTCCCGTGCAAACGAACAGATTTCATCTGGTAAATACCTCATTCACTTTATGTTTAGTGATTTCATCTACTCTTTTTCAAGAATAGCCGGGCGCCTGATGATCTGGTCACCAATTAGAACATCAATGGTCGGCCAATCCGCCATTTCGGTAATGATCTCGTTTGATCGCTCACCGACCAGAATCGTATCCTCAGATTTTACGCCCGTGATGGATGGATTCCACGCAAATGCCTGACCAGGCAAAATAGGTTGAGTCGATTCGGGCGTGGCGGTGATCTCACGCGGCGCGTATCCCGCCGACCCACCCTGATGATGAAGTTGCCACTCATCAGGAAAGCCTGCATAAGCATAAGCCGCTTGCGCCTTCTGGAAAACATCCCCCAGCGTGTTATTTGGACGCGTCGCCGCGATCATCTCTGCATCGATTTGAGCGATGAGTCCCCCTTTTTGGCGAACTTCATCGGGCAGTTTGCCGAAATGAACCAGGCGCGTGAGCGAGCAGATCAATCCCCATTTGCGTCCACATAGAACCAGCATGGCATATTGCTGAAGTTTTTTGGAAGTTGGAAGAGGGTGACGGTAGGAAAAGATACGGTCGTCAAAAGCGATTAAGTTGACGATGGTTTGTACGCCTCTGCTTTCAACCGCCTGAGCAAGCAATCCAGCGACTTCATATTCGGTCATCCCGGGACGGACAGCCTTGACAGCCTGTTGCATTCCCTGGGCACATAATATTCCTAATGTTTTAAAGCGTTTACCCTCTTCGTGAGTCAGATTAAACCGTAGCTGAGCGATTGCGTGAGATAAATCCAGAGCATTCGGGAAACTGAAGTCCGCGCCTAACTTCATTCCTTTGGTTAATTCGGATATTTTGTTTTTTCCGTCATACCATGGGGAAACCTGGAATTCCCAGCCTTGTTGGGCGAGACCTTCCTCATCCATCAACCGCGAAGCCTCTATGTTGTCGGTCAGTAGGTGGCGGCTTGTTGGAGTGATCAACAAGGACGAGTTGCTGAACAGGTCTGCGCGATTGATATAAGAAGATGCACCGCAGGTCGCCCAGGCAAAGTTGTTGACACGTCGCAAGAGCAGCCCGTCAAGCCTGTGTTTTTCCAAAAGCACCTGGATGCGCTCTTGCTTGGTTTCAAATTCATTCGTCACTGTTTCTGCTTTCTTGGTAATTCACGTTGCATGGGTAGCCTGACACTTGCCCCTGAATTCCTCGCAGATTCGTACATGGCCAGCGTAACTTCCTGGTCCAGTCGGGCCTGCAGAGGGCCGTACTCGGGAAATTTGTCCTCGCGAATCGCATTCACAAGACTCAGGAGGCAGTCAGCCACAGCGATCATTTCATCATCCATGTAATATGCCCGGAAGGGGTTGCGCCAGACAATTTCCGGCGAGGTGAGTGCGACTAGTTCAGTCAATGTTTCCATGCCGCCAACATTATGGAAATAGCGTTTGATCTCAATCGGCTGTGGATCTTTCCTATCGGAAGTCAGTGTTGTCAAACGGTCATCATTAGCCATGCCGCGTTCAGCAAAGAATCTGGTCGAGCGTTGCCAGCGTAAGGCCGAGTCATAAGCGATGCTAGACCAGTTGAAAAACCCCAGTGCTCCATTAGCAAAGCGCAGGATCGCGTGCTGCCACTCCTCCTCTCGTTTTTCAGCCGTCTGCGAAATCCAAGCATAATGCGGATCGACAGAATACTTAGCGTTTGTCCCACTGACGGCAACCACCGGCTCATCGAAACCGATATAACTTCGGATTAAGCTGACACCATGATAGCCATGCCCCATGAAATCGTTGTAGGCTACTAGGATTCGGCCAAAAACACCTGCATCAATTAGTTTGCGTTTTAACCGCTCAATCGGACGGCGATAATATTGTTCTGCTACCTCCACTTTAAGCTTTTGGGTTTCTGCTCCTCTAATGATTGCATTTGCATCATGCAAGCTGTTGGCAATCGGTGTTTCGAGCAAAGCATGGAATCCAAGTTCGATGACTCGTCGGCCGATTTCTCCGTTCGCAGGGTTCGCCACGGAGACGATGGCCGCGTCCAGTTCCAAGTCATTCCGCAGATGATCAAGATCAGTAAACCAAGGCACATGATATTTATCGCCCAGTTCGCGTGCCTTATCTTCTGATCTGCCCCAAACTCCTACAAACTCCACATCTTCTTTCAGAGTGTTGAGTAAAGGGGCATATAAATAATCACTGCGTTTTCCTGTGCCAATGATTGCAAAGCGGATGCGGTCATTCATGAATTACTCACATCATTGTGAAAGTGGAGTATTTTGCTCAATGCTTGATGAAGCAAGAATCAACACATCAAAGGGGGCCATTTGGACGTCTCCTTTGAGTTGTATTCGGTTTAGCAAATTCATGGAGGGGCCCTCAAGGTGAATGGTCTGTGGGCTGTCGTTATGATTTAGGACAAAGCGAAGGTTCTTATCTCCCTGCGTGCGCTGGGTTACCTCAACGCCAGGGGGAGTGGCGAAAGAATCTTGCAAGCCAGTTATGTCCAACAACCATTTGGCTAGCAGATCATATAACTGTGCATCCCCCACAGCGCCAATGTAAATTCCGCGTCCCGCACCAAATTGATTAAGTGTGATCGCCGGTTTCCCTGCATAATAATCCTGTGCGTAGCGCGCTACGACTGTCGCACTGGTCGGTTTGAGAACATCGCAAAGGATTTCAACGGACGGTTTTTCAGTATCTGCAAATTCTGGCACAACGAATTCAAGGCTATTTCGCATGGTGCTGCTCAAAGAGTCATATTCCTCCACTTCTACACCACAGACCTCAGCCAGTAGGCCCGGCAATCTTTGGTTAACGACAGTATTTGATTCGTCTTTCACACCTGTGCGTTGAGTTACGACTAATGTACCTCCTGCCTGAACATAGCGCTTCAAGTTCTCGGCAGTGACATCTGTGAGAAGATGCAGCGCCGGCGCAATGATGAGTTTATAGGAGGATAAGTCTGTATTATTTGGGGCAGTAATATCAATAGACACATGCTGTTGATAAAAAGAGCGGTAGATTTGATGGAAGTGTTCTGGATAACTGAAGCGTGGATTATTCGGTTGAATCTGGAAGGCGAAGCGCGAGTCGTAAGACAGTATCATCGCAACCGGTGATTTTACTTGCGAGCCGAAAATCTCGTCCCCGACCTCTTTGATTTCGGCACCCATACGCTTGATTTCCTCATAGCGGCGGCTGGGAAACGAATCGTGATCCAGCAGACCGTGCCAGTATTGCTCCGTGCCAAAGCGGGCTGTGCGCCAACGGAAGAAAACAATTGCATCTGCGCCATGCGCAATAGATTGATAAGCCCACATCCGCAGTTCACCGGGACGCGGGGTAACGCTTAACATTTCCCAGCCACCTGGCCCAGCTTGCTGCTCCATCACCCAGATATTCTTGGACTTAAGGCCACGCATTGTATCAAGGCTGAGAGCATATGAGCTAGGCTCGACACCTTTTTCCATTGTCCATTGCATGCGCGGATAATTGTCCCAGGCAACGAAGTCGAGATTACGTGCCAAGTCGAAGTAATTCAGGCGGTCATACCCGAAACCCATCAAGTTATGCGTGATGAAATGACCGGGGCACTGCGCGCGCAGGATCTCAATCTGTATTTGTTGATAAGCGACATATGAATCCGAACAGAAGCGGTAAAAATCCAGTGCGAGCCCAGGGTTAGGCGAGCCACCCGTTGTAAGGGGTAGCGGAATCTCGGTCCAATCGTTGTAGATGTGACTCCAAAAAACCGTTCCCCATTTCTGATTGAGTTCATCCAGAGCCTCATATCGGCTGCGCAACCAGGTCTGGAACTTCTGCGCGCAGGTGGGACAGTAACAGCGGTCACCGAACTCATTATCAATCTGCCAGCCGATGACTGCAGGATGATCGGCGTAATGTTCAGCCATCTTAGTCACGATGCGGCGGGTGTAGTCGTGGTAAAGGGAGTTATTGGGGCAGTATTCGCGGCGATTGCCAAACGTTACCCGCAAACCGTCTTCGCGGACGCGGAACAGTTCGAGAGATTTGCTCATCAGCCAGGGAGGGGGTGAGGCAGTAGGCGTTCCTAAAACGACTCTGATGCCGTGTGACTGAAGAATGGTGATAGCACGGTCCAGCCAGTCGAAATCAAATTGACCCTCGCTCGGCTCCATCTTAGACCAGGCAAATTCCGCAAGGCGTACGACATTGAAGCCTGCCTCAGCCATCATCCGAACATCAATTGGCCAGCGCTCTTCAGGCCAATGCTCGGGATAATAATCAACACCGAAATAAAACATATAGTTCTCCTACTAAGATGACCACGTAAGAATTGCCACACCAAGATGCAAGCGCGATGAGCGAGAAGTTTGGGGTTTGGCCATAATTTTCAGCGTATTATTTGGATATTAACGAAAGAATAATCTCTCAACCTTTGATTGCACCAGCTGTAATGCCTTCCACAAAGCGGCGTTGGAAGATCAGGAAGATAATCAATAGGGGTATTAGGCTGATCACTGAAGCTGCCATTTGTACATCGTACACGGTGCGACCTACCGGTCCAATGAGGGAGCGGATAATGAGTGGAAGCGTGAAATGCTCAGGTGACTTCAAGTAAATCAAGGGTCCAATAAAGTCATTCCATGATCCCATAAAAAAGATCAGTCCAAGGCTAGTTAGACCAGGAGCAATGATGGGTAGGATGATGCGCCAAAATACTGTGAATTCGCCGGCCCCGTCGATTCGCGCGGCATCCATCAACTCATTTGAAACAGACATAATATATTGCCGCATGAAAAAGATACCAAATGCATTCGCTGCGCCAGGGATGATAAGCGGCCAAAACGTGTCGATCCACTTCAGGTCGCGCATGATAATGTAGATTGGCACAAGAGTGACGGCGCTCGGTATCACCATCGTTCCAAGTAGGAATGCAAATAATGCGGCCTGACCTGGGAACTTGAATTTTGCAAAGCCGTAACCGCCCAAGGCACAGAAGAACAATCGCAAAATCGTGGCGCTGAAGGCGATGACAAAGGTATTCTTTACAATACCGAGGATGTTGTATTGCTCTTGTAAATAAGCATAGGCTTTTAGACTCGAATTCGCTGAGATAATAATTGGTGGAATAGCAAATATTTCATCAGCGGGCTTTAATGAAGTGCTGACCATCCATATAAATGGCAAAATCATAAAAGCGGATATCCCAATAAGCAGGCCGTACATCAAGGCATCCGTTAGCCAGAGCGAAAGTCGCCGAGTAAGCATGTCAGCCTCCTAATCTACCTGCTGCCCAAAGTAACGGAATTGAAGGAGGGTCAGGGCAAAAAGAATAATGAAATATAGGTAAGCCATAGCCGAGGCATAACCAAGACGAAAGTTACCAAAGGCCTGGTTGAAGATAACAATGACTGGCGTGAGAGTCGCATTTATGGGACCGCCGCCGGTAAGGTTATAGATTTCGCTGAAGAGGTTGAAGCTTCCCATGGTAGAAAGTACCACAGAAAAAAGGATCACTGGGCGCATCAGCGGAATCGTGACGTAGAAAAAGGCTTGTATTGGGCTGGCACCATCGATTAAAGCAGCCTCTGTTAATTCGCCGGGGATGGTCTGTAAACCCGCGAGCATAATGACCATGTTGTAGCCAAGCCAGGCCCAGATCACCAGTAAGCAAAGAGAAATTCGGCCGCCCCATACACTTTCCAGCCAGGGCACAGGAGGTATGTTGAATATGTCCAACATCGTGTTAACCAAACCATATTTTTGGTTCAACAACAACCGGAAGGTGAACCCCGCTGCAACGATATTCATAATGTATGGTATGAAAAGCAACGTACGGAAGAAGCGAAAACCGCGCACACGTTTGGAATTTAGAATCACTGCCAGGCCCAACGCTAAAAACGTCATAATTGGCACATACAGGAAAAACAAAATAACGCCATTCGTCATGGACTGCCAGAATACTTTATCCTTCAGCAACAGTTCGAAATTTCGTAATCCAACAAACTTGATTGGTCCAAGCCCTTTCCATTCCGTGAAACTTAAATACAAGGAGAAGAGAATAGGATAGACGCCAAAAATAAGGAAGAGGATGTAAAACGGAGAAATAAACAAGTACGGCCAGCGCACCTTGTAAATCTCTACCCATTTCTGGCGCAGCCTTGCAACCAGAGATAAATGGGGACGCTTAATTACGGTTGTTTCAGCCATGACGAGCCTCAATAAGAATAGCTTTATTGCTCATCCGATGATGGGGGGAGAGTGCCTCCCCCCATTTTATGGAATTCAAAAGCTTACCAGCACGATTTTATGGCATACCAGTTTGTGCCCGAATTGCATCGGCAGCTTCTTTCAGCGTATCTTCAACTGACGACTGCCCGGTGGCAACTTTTTGGATAGCCGTGGCAACGAACCCATTCATCTCAGGATAGTAAGGACCGTATACGTAGGCTATCGGTACGACCTTCACAACGTCCACGTATGTCTGACGGACAGGATCGTCAGCAAAGAATGGATCTGGCTCGCTGAAGACAGGATCTGCATAAGCCTCTTCCAGTGATGGCAAGAAATCAGAAGCTTTGAACAGTGCTACCTGGCTATCAACCCGACCAAACAAGAACTCGGTTAATGCCCAGGCAGCTTCCTTATTCTGGCTTTGCTCGGGGATTACGAAGGCTGAACCACCATCGTTAGCAGCGCGGATCTGACCATCTGCCATCGCTGGCATCAGAGCTACGCCCCATTTCCCTTCCGTTCCAGTAGCAATCCAGCCTTTTAGGAAAGCGCCCATCCAACCGGCTTCGATAAGCGTTGCGATTGGTTTTGCTTCAGTCTCTGCTGCCAATTCGGCATACCAACCATCAGTCCACTCTAGCTGGTCGGAGGTCAGGTTAGCATCCCAGAACTTTTTCAACATCTCCAGCGTGGCAATGTTCTCCGGGCTGTCTACAGTGACCTGTCCCTCAGCATTATAGTAGCCAAGTCCTTGCTGCCAGAGCATCATCTCATACAAACGGCCATAGTTATTGGCTTTGTTATTCGAGAAACATGCTGAGCCAGTCTTCTCCATGATTGTTTGACATACAGTAAAGTAGCCATCCCAAGTTGCTACAGCTTCGCTAACACTATCGGGATCAGAGGGCAAACCAGCCGCGTCGAAGACATCGCGGCGATAATAAAACACAACAGGGCCGCTATCCCATGGCATAGCATAGTACTTGTCATCAAGCTTGGCGTCAGCCCATTTGTAAGCATTCATTTTGTCCAAGTAAGGTGTGACCCATTCGGTCATATCGGTAAGGCCGCCAAGTGCAACAATTTGGGCCAGATGGCTGTTCTCCACCAGGGATATGTCAGGTGCACCTGTCCCAGCCTGCAGGGCAAGCGGAAGCTTTTGATAGACGTCTGCAGGTGCATATTCTACAACTTCGACCTCAACATCCGGATGTATCTTTTTGAACTCATCCAAAACTCGACTATTAGTGAGCGGGTCATGCGCGGCTTTCCACATCCAGATCGTGACCTTGCCAGATAGCTGAGATGCCTCCGTGGGTGCCTCCGTTGCTGCTGGAGCTTCCGTAGCTGGCGCTTCAGTCGCAGCTGGGGGTTCGGTCGCGGCCGGTGCTTCAGTTACATCCGTTGGGGGAGTAGTGGCTTGTCCTCCACATGCGGTCAGGATGATAGATGCCACCAATAGCAGGAACATAAGAGTCTTGATACGAAACATGATCTTCTCTCCTTGTTTAGTGTTCTCCTTGCGGAGATGTGTACGTTATAATTGAGTTGTGCGGGGATAGCTCTTGACTTACAAGAGCCCCCTTGCACACTCGGAAGTGCTTGCTTGGAGACGCCAATCACTGAGCAAGCGCTTCTCTTTTTCGTTCCTTCTTAATTTCTTTGATAGATTCACCTCCTTTGCACTCATTTCAAACGTAGTGAACTCTGTCGTACAACCAATGTCGGTGCCAGCATAATGGACTTGGGATCGATGGGTTCCAATCCTTGCCAGCCAGATTCGATAATTTTGATCATTTCCTCTACAGCCACTTTTGCAACGTGATATTGGTCCTGTTGAACAGTTGTCAACGGAGGCAAGAAATAAGCAGATTCGGGGATGTTATCAAATCCAACAACCCCGATATCTTCGGGAATGCGTATTCCTCTTTGATTGGCAATTTGTAAAACGCCAAGAGCCATCTGGTCGTTGGCAACGAAAATCGAATCCATTTCCGGGTATTGTTCGAAAAGTTTTTCGATTGCCTGGACACCGCTTGCAGAGGACCAATTCCCCTCTACCCAATACTCTTCCCGCCCTTCAAGGCCCGCTTCTTTTAGCGCATCCTGCCATGCTTTTTTTCGCTGGCGGGATTCCCACCAATCCAAAGGACCTGAGATATGCCCAATGCTTCGATATCCCTGCTCGAGCAGGTGAGACACAGCCATTCGTCCGCCCTCATAATTGTTAATGGCGACGACCGAAATCTTCTCTTGTGCCTCCATCGTAAGATAAACTATGGGGATATCCAAGCCTGCAGGGGGTTGATGGACCCAACTTCGATTTTCCCCGACCTCTGGTACAGCCCAAATAATCCCATCCACATGACGGGAAAGGAGTGCCTGGAATATGGGTTCAATATTATTTGCGTCAAAACTGGTGAGTTCTTTTAGGAGCAGAGCATATCCGGCTTCTTCAGCAGCCGCGGCAATCCCACTCAGTGTCCGCGAAGGACCGATATACTTCAAACCTGCCGTTACCACACCCAAAGTATGACTACGTTGTCTAATCAAACTGCGCGCCAGTGCGCTGGGTTGATAGCCCAGTTCATTGATAGCCGTCTGAATACGCTCACGAGTCTCTGGGGCAACATCAGGGCGGTCATTAATCACCCTGGAAACGGTCTGTGTAGACACACCGGCAGCTTTCGCGACTTGTTTTATAGTGGGGCGTTTGTTGGCATTCATGATTCCAAAAAGACCTCTTTCGATTTTTACCGTTATCGTTATCGGGAACGATAACATAATAGCAAATCTCATGCCATTTGTCAAGCTAACATTTTCGCAATACTGGTGATTACCCAAAAGTCGGAAATTTGCAGAGTTCTGAGCATTTCGCTGGTTTGGGCCTGTTTTTCACCCCCAAATATGCCGTTGTCAAGAAATTTCTCTGCCAGAATGTGGTGGAATAAAAGATGTGGGTAATTACCAGTACGATGCCTGTTGACATAAGGTATAAAAAACTGTAAAATAAAAATGACAGCACGGAATATTAATTTGTACACTGTAATTGGTAACAATCCCGTACCGGTAGAAATCCGCTGTACGGAGGTTTATTATGGTGTTAGCAGGTTTGGCTCGTAAAATTATCCAAAACGCGATGATCCGTGATGAACGTCGAGGATCATCGCGTTTATATTTTTTCAGAAAGGAGGTGACCCTTTCGACATAAGCATTCGTTTTGTACCTTCGCTTTTCTGGTCAATGAATTAGTTCTATCATGGAATAGAAAGGAAAAAAACATGAAACGCTTGACCACTCTTTTCATTGTAGTCGTCGTCATTGCCCTGCCTTTCGCCCTTATCGCTCCAGCGGCAACCATGGCAAAGGGCGGAGGTACGATCACATCGCAGCATTACGGAACATCGAGCAATGGCATCGATGTTTATGAATACACTCTAACCAACGCCAAGGGGATGGAGGTGAAGATCATTACCTATGGCGGGATCATCACCTCGGTCAAGGCGCGGGACCATCACGGCAAAATGGCGAACGTTACTCTCGGCTTCAACAACCTCAACGATTACGAAACAAAGAACAGCCCCTATTTCGGCGGCATCATCGGCCGGTACGGCAACCGCATCGCCAATGGGGTGTTCACGCTTGATGGAGTAACCTATTGCCTGGACGCCAACAACGGCCCGAACTCGTTGCACGGCGGTGGCAAGGGCTTCGACAAGCAGGTCTGGGAGGTCACAGAAGAAATCAACGGTCCGAAGGGGGTCGGCATCGAGCTCCACTATCTTAGCCCTGCTGGCGATGGTTGGACTGGTAACTTTCCCAACGCCAACTGCCCTGCAGGCTCTGAATATGGATATCCCGGTGACCTCGACACCTATGTAACCTATACCTTGAACGATAAGAACCAGATCGTCATCGATTACAAGGCAACCACCAGCGCGCCGACCGTCGTCAACCTGACCAACCACGCGTATTGGAACCTGGCGGGCGAAGGGACGGGCACCATTTACGACCACTTGCTGATGCTCAACACCGACAAGTACACGCCGGTTGACAGCACCCTGATCCCGACTGGCGATCTCCCGAGCGTTAAAGGGACGCCGTTCGACTTTAGGAAGCCGAAGCCCGTCGCCGATGGTATCCGGTCTGACGATCAGCAGATCATCTTCGGCAAAGGCTTTGACCACAACTGGGTGCTTAACCCGCCAAAGCCTCACAAATCGCTGAACTTGGCTGCGACACTGTCTGAACTGAGTTCTGGCCGCACGCTGATTATTTGGACCGATCAGCCCGGTATCCAGTTCTACGCGGGCAACTTCCTCGATGGATCGCTGTACGGAACGAGCAACCACGCCTACCGGCAGAGCGATGGTCTTGCCTTGGAAACCCAGCACTATCCAGACTCGCCGAATCACCCGGACTTCCCGTCCACAGTGCTGCTTCCTGACGAGACCTACGAGTCGACCACTATTTACGAATTCGCGGTCCGTCATTGACAAGGGCCCGAAAAATAGCACTAGCCTATGGCGAAAGCCCGACCGGCTGAGATTAGCCTGAGTCGGCTTGACACTCGGCCCAGTATGTTTCCCCTGGGTTGTGCGAATCTAGAGCGGGTGCATCAATACCGGTGCACCCGTATTCTAGTGAAGACTTCCGGGTGGCAATTGCCTGAATTGATCCTGTCGGGAGGCTAATATGACATTTGTCACTTTCGGGCAAGTGGTTTGAGCCGTGATTACCCATGAGTCACCCTGCAGTAAAAAGATGGTATGGGAAAGGCGAAATTGCGACAAAGGACAAGGTTGCTGCGGTTAGGAACACGGCGCTGATGCCCCGTAAAACGATGTAAGGACCATCCCGATCCGTTTTGAAGCCGAGTTTGCCGCCCAGTTTTCGCAACCAGGACACCGCTCACAATACTCTTGACATCCCCCTCTTTTTTTGCTAAGATAATACTGTCTATGTGAACGATAACGGGAACGTTATCGGGAACGATAGCGAAATTATGCGTCGAAATAGACTTTACCGCTATTGACCCTGTAATTTGTAAGTGAAAGGAGGCACTGGAGGAGAGAAAAGCGCTGAGATATAAAAAACGTATCGATCGTAAATAAATATCTTTCAAACATCCAAATAGGAGGCTGAAATGCTTATTCGAATTTCGCGTATCGTAGCTCTATTCTTGCTGCTGGCCATACTGCTGGCAGCTTGTGCACCCGCGCCTGAAACGCAAGCGACTGCAGAGGTAGCGCCGACCGAAGCCGCGGTGACTGAACCCGCCACCACTGAAGGTCCTGCCCCCGCGCAAGAAGGCGGATGGTGCTCCGGCACGAATATTGTCTTCTTCCCAGGTGGCTCGCCCGGTGGTGGTTTTGAGACCGTAGTCTACAACGGCGCTTTACAAGCTGCTGCCGACACCGGCGCGAATGTGGAATACCTCTGGTCCGACTGGGATGCATCGAAGATGGTTACCCAGTTACAAGAAGCCATCGCCACCAAGCCCGATGGCATTGCCATCATGGGGCACCCCGGTGACGAAGCCTATAAAGACATCGTGGATCAGGCTGAGGCTGAAGGTATCATCATCACCAGCATGAATACCCAAACAGCCAAGCTTCAGGCCGAGTATGCCACCAAGGGCTATGGCTACGTTGGCGCCATCCTGCACGATGCGGGTTACGCCCTGGGCCAAGAAGCTGTCAAACGAGCAGGCCTGAAGGTTGGCGATAAAGCCTTCCTGTGGGGTCTGGAATCTCAGGCTGGGCGTGGTGAGCGCACAAAAGGCGTTCACGATGCTCTCGATGATGCTGGCGTTACAGTGGTCTATCAGGAAATTGACGATGCCACGAACAAAGATGCATCCGCTGGTGTGCCGATCTTCACCGGCATCATTTCCGCTGACCCGGACATCAAGTTGGTAATCACCGATCACGGCAACCTGACCGGCACGGTACAGACCTTCTTTGAAGCCGCTGGCCTCGGCCCGGATGACGCCTACGCAGCCGGCTTTGATATGTCCGGTAACGCTGTGGAAGCCATCCGCTCTGGATACCTCGACCTGGTGATCGACCAGCAGCAGTGGCTGCAAGGGTACTTTGGCGTTCTGCAGATCTGCCTGACCCACAACTACGCTTTCGCCGGTCTACATATCAACACTGGCGCGGGCTTTGGCGATAAGGACAACGTCGAACTTCTGGCTCCATTGGTCGAGAAACAGATTCGCTAGTATCGCAACAACACGAAATTGTAAGGGCACTTTGTATATTGTTCCTTGAAACGTAGCAAAGTGCCCTGCATCTTAAGGTGGTTGCGGCATAGGGTAGATGACATTTCCCCTTTCTAACGTTTATTTTTC
>Ga0214473_10001954_pt1 | contig 26090 bp, 18 predicted proteins | sample RVTome_7_FD_203509 | JGI IMG/M metagenome (GOLD analysis project Ga0214473, IMG submission 203509) | Soil microbial communities from uranium-contaminated site in the Upper Colorado River Basin, Wyoming, United States - RVT98D197 | ecosystem: Environmental > Terrestrial > Soil > Contaminated >...
GGCAGGTGATTCGTCAGTTTGAAAAATTATGTTATTTTCTAAAGGAAGAAGCGGAGGCTTTTGAGGTTAAGAACTTTGGATCTCTTGACAGAGATCAATTAGATCAAATGTCATCGCATTCTACCCACCATTTCTTTCAAGTTCCAGCTAAATTCACGCTTATCCGGTATCTGCGAGAATTAAGAAATCGCCTATGGTAACTATTCTCACGTTTTTTTATAGCTTGCGACAGCAAGAAAATGTAAGAATGAGTTTTAGACCAACGAGGAATTTTTATTATCCTGAATTTTGTGGCCAATGGCCATGAAGATGTTCATTATGCTCAAGATGTTATAGGTTATAGGAAATCTATGGTAGGTAGGAAATTCATCCTCAATTTTACTCCCACAGGAATGATCCCCACTAAAAAGATGACTCCGTATGTCCCCGTCCTCCCAGATGAAATTATCAATGACGTTTTAAGTGTGGTAGAACTCGGTGTAAACATGATTCATCTCCATGCGCGTGATCCTGGAACCGGCGAACCGACTTATAAGAAAGATATTTATGCGGAAATCATTCGTGGAATAAGAAAGAGAGAGAAGAACCTGATTTTATGCGTTTCAACCTCGGGAAGGGATTTTAGTGAGTTTGATAAGCGCTCAGATTGTCTGAATCTTGAAGGGGAAGTAAAACCTGATTTTGCGAGTTTGACGTTAAGTTCGCTCAATTTTAACCAACAGGCAAGCGTCAATACTCCGCAAATGATCCGGGACCTGGCCAGAAAGATGCTCAGCAGAAACATCAAACCTGAGCTTGAAGTTTTTGATCTGGGGATGATTAATTACGCAAGATATCTGATTCATAAAGGATTTCTTAGACCACCCTATTATTTCAATCTCATCCTTGGAAATATTGCCTGCGCCCAGGCAGATATGCTTCATCTTGGGCTTATGGTTAAAGAATTGCCGGAACCCTCGATCTGGTCCGTAGGCGGTGTTGGTCATTATCAACTGCAAATGAATATGATGGGAATAATTTCCGGAGGTGGGGTTAGAATCGGGCTGGAAGATAATATTTGGTATGACATAGAGAGGACACATCTTGCCACGAATAGAGACTTGGTTGAGAGAATAGTAGACATCGCTAAAATTCTGGGATACACGCCCTACACCCCCGGAGAGGTTAGAAATCTCTTGGGATGTTCGCTAAACGAGCGGTAAACAAATGAGGGTGATTAAGAAAGTCAAGGAAAAACTTAAACAAGGCCTTTTTCTCAGGTATCTATTTGATCGGTTAGTCGCCGTGGGATTAGAAATAACTCCTTACTACCTTGTTCAGGAGGGTTTATTCGGCGAGACGGGCCTGGACCTCAACCCGAAATTGGATCAAGACGTGCCAGACTTCTTAGAACCTGCGGACATGAAAATAATTTCAGCCAAGTCCGAGGTTGACTTCTCAGAAGAAATGCTTTTGGATAGGATCGCCAACGGCGACCGATGTTTTGCCATAAAGCACAATAACGATATCGTCGCCTATTCATGGTGTAATTTACGAGAATGCCATTCCAAGTTATTCCCTTTTCAACTTAAAAACGATGAAGCCTACTTATTCGATGCACGAACTTTTGAAACTTATCGGGGAAAGAATTTGGGTCCATACTTAAGGTATCAGCTGTATAAACAGTTAATGCAGATGGGCAAGACTAAATGTTTTAGTATTACTCTTCTATTTAATACTCCCGCTATAAAGTTCAAAAAGAAATTGAAAGCAAGACCTGTCAGGTTTTATCTCTACATAGAATTGTTCAGAAAATATCATTGGAACATCCTTCTGAGGAACCATGAGAAGCCTCACGGGAGAAGAGATTTATCTTCAACGATTTATTTTAGCCAGAAGTAAATGATTTAGGACTTCTGACAAAATTGTCTAAGCTATTCTCGATGGACGGACATGAATAATTTTCAGGAAACAAAACTTAATCAAAATAAGTTTTCTGGAATACAGGTTGGTATCATAGGCACTGGTTTTATAGCGGATCTCCATATGGAGTCATTAAAAAGGATCCCAGGTATTCGGGTGATAGGATGTTGCGATGTCAATAAAGGGCGCGCAGACAGTTTTGCAAGGAGATGGGATCTATGTTCATCATACAGTAATATAATCTCTTTTCTGGAAGCAGAAAGATTTGAAGTAGCACATGTCTTAGTGCCTCCAGGTTATCATTATTCAATTGCCAAACAAGCCCTGGAACAAGGTGTAGATGTGCTGATTGAAAAACCCATGGGCATAACCAGTGATGAATGCCGGAAATTGATAGAACTATCTCAAAAAAGTAGTAGAAGAATCGGATTGAATCATAATTTCTTATTTTACCCCCTTTTTAAGAGACTACAAAGAGATTTAGCTTTGCATAGAATTGGCAAGCCGGAATATGTTATCGCCTTTTACGGGGGTCCCTTAGGGCAACTCGATTCCGGCAAATTCGGCAATTGGATGTTCCAAGAACCTGGAAATATCATTTTAGAACAGGGTCCTCATCCGATTTCACAGATCCAAGCCATTTTAGGAGAAATCCAGGAGATCACCGCTACGGCAACCGGCAAGAGAGAGTTGGGGAAGGACCAGTTTTTCTACGACCGCTGGCAGGCAATTATGAAGTGCAAAGGGGGAGATGCCTTTGTTCATCTTTCTTTTGGAAATCGATTTTCTCCCCAAAGGGCGCTTTATGTTTATGGTCAGGATGGAGCCATTCTCGTGGATTTTCTCAACAATCGATATCTCCTTCAGGAGAAATCCATCTTCCCGGATTACCTGGACCCCACTGCCAATGCGATGCGTTATCTAATCCCTGCTTTAGAAGGGGTTAAAGATTTCGTGGATTACGCTTTCTCCAAGGTTAAACTCAAAGACAGAACAGACTCGTTTTTTCTAACCATAAAAAACAGTTTAGAAGCTTTCTATGACGTGTACCGATCAGGGAGAGGCTTACCCTGTAGTGGTGAGGATGGGCTAAAAGTCGTTGGGGCATGTGAAAAATGGATTGAAGCGGCCGCGCTGCCTAAGGACCATGGTCCGGTTGCGATCATTAGGAAGGGTGAGGACAAAAGGGGCAAGGAAATTCTTGTAACCGGGGCCACTGGCTTTATCGGAGGGCATCTTGTTAAGCAGTTAGTTGCTCGGGGCAAGCGAGTACGAGTTCTGGTAAGAAATCCGAAGGGGCTGCGTGCCGAGCTTCACTCGCCTCTGGTGCATATCGTTGAGGGCGACATAACGGATCGAGAGACCATTGAAAAAGCGGTGAGGGGGGTTCAATTTGTTTATCATCTGGCTCATGGTCTGGGGCAAAGCTGGGAGGATTTTGTTGGTCTGAATGTTATACCAGCTCGCCAGTTTGCCGAAGCATGCATAAAAGAAAAGGTCAAATACTTTGTCTTCGGAAGCACTATCGCTACCTATTATTACGGCGATGTTCCGAAAGGAAGAGCTATTGACGGAAATGTCGCCATCGACAACAAGCCTGAACTCAGAAACTTTTATGCAAGGTCCAAAATAATTATAGAGAATATATTAATGGAGATGTTTAAGAGAGATAAGCTGCCTCTTGTCATTTTGCGGCCCGGGATTGTTGTGGGAGAGGGGGGGACGTTATACCACAGCGGCATTGGGCAGTGGACACGTGATAATGTCTGCGCCTACTGGGGCTGGGGACATAATGAACTTCCCTTTGTGCTTGTGGAAGATGTAGCTGCTGCCATGCTAAAAGTCATAGATCTGGAGGGATTGGTAGGCCACACCTTCAATCTGGCAGGAGATGTGCGCCTTACTGCAAGAGAATATATTACCTGCCTCCGGGAATATTCCCATCGGAGTATCAAGGCCTTCCCCTATCCCACGACTCTATGTTATTTGTCCGATATCTCTAAATATCTAATAAAATACTTTACCCGAGGCGGGGAGACCCTTCTAAGCTATCGCGATCTTGCGAACAGATCGATCCAAGGCCATTTTGATTGTGAAACTGAGAAGAGGCTTCTATCATGGCAACCTTGCAATAACCGGAATGAATTCGTATCCAAGGCAATAGGCTGGGCATTTAGAGAATCGTAAAAATAACAAGGAAGGCAGCCCCGTTAATTTTCACGATAAATTCAGCTGACAGACTTAAATTCGGATGGGTCAAAAAAGAATTCTTCATGTAATCGAATATTTCAACATCGCAGGGGCAGAAATCATTGTTAAGAATTTAATCCTTAACTTACCGCACTCTCAATGGCAAACGGAAGTATGTGTTCTAAATGATAGTGGGGTTTTGGGTAAAGAACTGCAGGCCTTAGGATACAACATCTATCCCCTCAATTGGAGAAAAGAGAAATTAACAGATATTCAGCTTGCACAAAAACTTAGATCGATAATACGGGGCAATCATATTGATTTAGTCCACGCACACAATCTCACCCCTTGGTATTTTACTGTTTTAGCCACCCTTTCAAAGCGTCTAAAGCGTTGCGTGACGCTTCATGGTTTTATCCGAGGTGAGGGAAGTTCAAAGAAAAAAATCCTTTATTCTTTACTCTCCCGATTCACGTCGAGAATCATAATTGTATCAGAAGAAATTGAGAATCAACTTTGTAATATCCCTTTTTTAAATATGAAAAAGGTAGAGGTCATTTTGAACGGGATTGACATCAAAATTCCGGGCCAGGGGTTTGAGAGAAATGAAAAGAAGAAATCCCTGGGTTTTTCGGAAGATGATTTTGTGATTGGTACGGTGGGACGCATATTTCCAGAAAAAAATATTGAAATGCAAATCGAGCTTATCCACTCGCTTCTGCCCCAAGTCCCCAGTATTAAACTCGCTGTGGTGGGCAACAAGTATGCTTATGTCAAAAACCTTGAAGACCTCGTCAAACGGTTAAAAATACAGGATAAGGTTTTATTCCTTGGCTTAAGGCGGGATATTCCCGAGCTACTTAGAGCTTTTGATATTTTTGTCATGACATCTTTTTCGGAAGGTACTTCATTGGCTCTTCTTGAAGCCATGGCTTCTGGCCTGCCTGTCATTGCAAGCGATGTCGGTGGAAATGGGGGTATTATTTCACATGGAGAAAATGGTATCCTTTTCGATATCACAAGCTTGGAGGCCTTACGGTATCATGTTCTGGAACTATATAACGATGCTGAAGAGCGGCTTCGGTTGGGAAATAGGGCTAAGATTGTGGGAGAAAAATACTCGATTCAGAGTATGGTGGACCATTACCACCATCTCTATTTACGTATCTTCAACTGAAAGATGGTTAAGTGTTCCTTCATCCGGTTGAATTGAAGAGCTTATTTGGAATATTTAAAGTATTTCTTAAATTGATATTCTAATAATCACCTCCAAGTAATTCTAATCTTAAATCTGATTAGTTATCATGGAGGGAGAAATATATACTAAAGATTAAGTGGGTCATGATTAACGCAATACTGCCCAATTGTGACACCCGTGCTATGGAAGGAATTATTGGGTCTTTAGGAAAGAGGAACATCCCTATCATAGGATTAAGTACTCATCCTGGGTGCAGTGCCTTTCGCTCAAAGTACGTCATTCAAAGAGTTATGTCTCCATCTCCAATTGATGGGGAAAGATTTCTTAATTTTCTTATAGAGGCTCCATTTAAGGGGGTTTTATTTGCCCCTGATGACCACACAGCAATACTCTTTTCGGAAAATCAAGAAAGACTGGCACAAACTGGGTTTCTAATTAATTTCCCCCCCATCACTACCCTTTTAACCGGTTTTGATAAGTGGCGCTGCCACCTCGAAGCTTCAAGGCTTGGTATCCCTTGTGCTTTTACAAGACTTATAGACGGCCCTGAAAAACTTGATGACCTATCCAGATCAATGGATTATCCTTTCATTATCAAAGCAACCACGCTAGCTGGAGGAAACTATATTAAAGTTTACAAACCAGAAGAGGTACCGGATGCTTATATTAAAATGAAAGAAGCGATTTCCCGCCAGGAGAATCGGGTATTAAATCCGAAATTGATCGCTCAAGAATGGCTTGATTATGATATGGAAGATATTTGGTGTGTTGAAGCTTACTATGATCGGTATGGCACGGGGAAGGTTTTTTTTCCTATTAAAAAGATTAGAACAGTCATTTATCGTGGAGGCACGTTTGGCAGTAGGCTTTACGCTGGTGAGTCTTTTCCCAATGAGAAAATAGTAAACCTTACTCGTACACTTCTTGATGGGTTAGAGTGGAAAGGTTTAGCCCATGTGGATTGGGTCTATAGTAGAAATAGAAGCGTATACTATCTTACTGAAATCAATCCGAGATTGCCGGGCTTCAGTTTTTTCCCCTCACAAGCAGGTTTTGAGATGGCGTACTATTATTACGCCGATTTAACAGGAGGAGCAATGATATGTCGTGAAGTAAAACCGTATCTCTATTTTGAGTCCTTACGCTATCCAGGGGACATCAGTTCAACCCTATCAGCAATATTCCGCAGACAATATTCATGGAAAAAACTGATCAAATCCTATGCAAGAATATTTACAGAAGGGAAGCCAATCATAATAGATTTTTTCAACATTTCTGATATAAGGATGACCATGGCAAATATTGTCAATATGATGAGAACAATGGCTAAGGAAATGAAGCAGATCATTTCGAAAAAAAGAATCAGAGACCATTTGGAGAAAGTAATCGACAACAGAACAAATATAGTTGCAGCAAAAGACAAAAAATGAAGGCATCTCCCAAAAAGTTTGCAGCAGAAAATCTTTTTATTCCATTGCTCTTTAAGTATTGGAATGTGCCAGTTTTCGAGCACTATCGAAATCTGATAGAAAGTGAGAAATGGTCGCTCAGTAGGGTTATAGAATTACAGAGAAATAAGCTCACCGAAATAATGAAACATGCTTATCTTTTTGTTCCATATTACCAGAAGGTATTAACGGAAATGGGGGCAAGCCTGGAGGATATGAAAAACCCGGAAATGATCCATTCATTTCCTATCCTCACAAAGGAGATTATCCAAGAGAGATTTAATGAGCTTGCAGATCCAAACTTCAAGAAAAGAGATTACACTGTTGAACACACAAGCGGATCTGCTGGTCAACCTACGAAAGTGAGGAGAGATCTCAATGCTCGTGCTGCTGTTCACGCGGCTACATGGCATTCAAACAATTGGATAGGGTGGGAGTTGGGTGATCCATGGGTGTGGCTTTGGGGGAGATTGAGTACCACCAAAACATCATGGAAGTCCAGTTACCTTAACTGGTATAAGGCTAAACTTACTGGAGAGGTATTTTTTAATATCTATGGGCTGGATAAGGGAAAAGTTCATAAATTTGTTGATATGATGAAATCAACTGTTCCTGCAATTATCGTTGGATATACCAATGCTCTCTTCCATCTATGTAATTTGATAAAAGAAGAAAATATCCCCTTGCGGAGCCCCAGGGGAGTAGTTACTACGGCAGAAACCTTATTCCCTTATCAGCGAGAGCTTATAGAGGAAGTTATGGGTTGCAAAGTATACGATCGATATTCTTCTTCTGAAGTGGGGCCGATAGCAGCAGAATGCTCGGCTCACGAAGGTCTCCATTTAATTATGGAAAACACTTATATGGAGTGCGTCCAGGAGGATAAAACGCCAACCCCGGATGGGCAATCCGGTAAAGTTTTAATTACAGATCTGAATAATCGCGCAATGCCGTTGATTCGTTACGATCTCGGCGACTTAGCCATTATAAAGCCTCTCTCGCAATGCAGCTGCGGTCGATCGCATCAGAGGCTGGAAAAGATTGTTGGGCGTATAAGCGATGTAATTGTACTGCCAGGGAAAAGATTCCTTTTTCCAGAAGATCTGGGAGAGATCTTTTATCCTCTGGATAGTATTCGGAAGTTCCAAGTAATCCATGAACAGCCAACAAAGATTAAAGTGCTTTTGGTTCTTAAGAAGAAGTCAGACTTTGTGCATCTTGTTGACCTGATGTATAAACAGCTTCAGGAAGCCTGCGGAAATGGAATCGAATTGGAGCTAAGTTTGGTCGACGATATTCCTATCCAAAGTTCAGGTAAACATCAAATCTGTATTTCGAAAATTCAGCCTTTGAAATAAGAGAGCCAATGCCAATGTTATCATTCCAGTGCGGAACGCATAAAGACGATTCACAACCTTTCCTCCGCACCTGTCCAATAAGGGAAGATTTACTTAATATCTAATGACAAATCCAATAATGAACACGGTTGATCTATCCAAAAGAAGCCTACCGCATCTCTTAGGAGCTATCCCTGCTTACCATAGATTGTATCAGTACTATTCAGAAAAAAATTTTAGAAAACATTATCGTGACGTTTTAAGAAGTCAGTGGTTTTCAATTGAAGACATGGGAGTCTATCAGAGCGAACATCTTCAGCAAATCATCAGGCACGCCTATCATAACGTCCCCTATTACAAGAACCTGTTTGATAAATTCAAAATATCTGTTGATGAAATTAAATCGCCAAGTGATCTTTTGAAAATCCCAATCCTTGAAAAAGACCAAGTGAAACAGTATTATGGCCATTTTAAAGCTTTGGGGTGTGAACGATTCAGACCCTCTGCTCATAAGACCAGTGGCTCAACGGGTATGCCGCTAAAGGTGTTAATCGACCAGAATGTCGATTCGATAGGAAGTGCATTGATATGGAGACATTATAATTGGGCGGGGAGGAAATTTCATAGTCGAGCTGCTTATATAACCATGCCATTTGGATTTGGATCCGGGCGTATTGATTCAGAAAATCTTTTTGAAATAAATTCGACAAAACAAACATTAAAAATTAACTCTGCCCTTATCAATGGGGAAACGCTTGATCAAATCTGTAGACTCTTAGAGGAATTTCGACCATCGCATATAGAATCATATCCATCCTTAATGAACGTATTTGCAAAATTCTTAATGGAGAGCCCCGACTACGATATCAGGCCGCACTCTATTACGCTGAGGGCAGAGAAATTATATCCTGTACAGAGAGAGTTGTTAGAGGATGTGTTTCAATGCCCTTGTTTTGAATTCTACGGGATGTGGGAATATTTGGTTTTTGCTGCGGAATGTGAGTATCATTGTTTGCATCTCGACTTTGAATTAGGGATTGTAGAGATTGTTAAAAATGGTAGATTGTGTCCCATAGGAGAAATTGGGGAAATAGTGGCTACAGGCATTCATAATTATTCAATGCCTTTGATTAGGTATGCGACCGGGGATTACGGGTATATAAGAAATGAAGTATGTCAATGTGGAAGAGAGATGCCAATCATTGAAATCGTTGGTGGAAGAGAAAAGGATTTAATAGTTACGAGGAAGGGTTTCTTCAATGTGATGTCTGGATTACCTTTAATGCTTGGAAAGGATAACATCATTAAACAAATACAGTTTTATCAGGAAAACAAAGATACATTGATCGTTCGCTTAGTAAAAGGCGAGGAGTTTTCAGACTCGGATAGAGAAGGGGTAAAGGGAGCTATAAGTAATTATTTGTTGAATTCTATAGATATCACTTTAGAGTTCTTAGAATATATTCCGAGAACAGCGGCGGGGAAATATAAGTATGTCATATCTAAAGTACCGATTGAGGTTTAGCTTATTATCGTCAACGTTTACAGAATACATTCTAGAGACAAGAATGATAGAAGGAGTTTATGAGCAAAGTTTCTGAAAAATCAATGTGGATCAAAAAGACAGAAGGACCCCTTCTCGTTAAGGAAGTTGATTTACAAGGAAACAACCAAGGCTGGTTGGTTATAGACAGTTTGGGTAATGGGCAGGCATCGGGTGGTGTTCGATTAGGAAATGGTGTGACATTGGGTGAAGTTGAAGCTCTGGCTGCTGAAATGACCCTCAAATTCTCGTTTTTGAATCTGCCCCTGGGAGGCGCCAAAGCAGGCATTTATTGTACATCTCCCATGTCTGATCGGGAGAGAGCAAAGCTATTTTTCTGTTTCGGTAAGGGACTGGGTCCTATTCTACGAGAGAAAACCTTTCTGCCTGGGACTGACATGGGAACCTATCCAGAGGATATTGGTCATTTGTTTAAAGGGGCAGGGTTAGTCAAGAACAATCAAGAGCTTTTGGACTCAGGATTCTACACTGCTGTTTCCGTCTTCTCGGCATTGAAAGCTACCTCATCAATCCTCGGAGTTTCGCCTTCAGGCGCCCGGATTGGTATCCAGGGATTGGGAAAAGTAGGGTTAAAATTATTTTACTTAGCTTATAAACATGGAATGAAGATAGTTGCCGTTTCCACCCGGGCGGGTGCGTTATATTCTCGCCGGGGTCTGGAGGCAGAACAAATTATAGATCTGGCTGGAAAATACGGGGATGACCTCGTATCCCATTATCAAAGGGCTGATTATATCCACTTGGAAGAACTTTTCGAGCAAGACATGGAAATCCTTTGCCCCTGTGCAGGTATGTATCCCATTCATCGTGACAACATAGATAGAATCAAGGCAAAGATCATCGTCCCGGGGTGTAATGTAGCTGCTGCACCCGAAGTTGAAGAAAGCCTATTTAATAAAGGCATCCTCTATCTTCCCGGTTTCGTTTGTAACTCAGGAGGGGTGTTGTGCTATCTACTTTCAAGCTATGGCTTTAGTGAGGAAGCGATCAGTAATTTTCTTAGTCAGGGCATCGGACGAAAGGTATCTGCGCTGCTAATTCAGTCAAAGAAGAACAATGAATCTCCTGCTGCTGAGGCTATGAGCATTGTTAAAAAAAATCAAAAAAGGTTTATCCAAGAATCTGAGGCTAGATCAAAGGGACGACTGAATTTAGGAATGATCCGTTTTAGAAAGTCCGGAACAACGGAAATGATCCGCACCCTTCTTTGGCCAATTGTTCAAAATGCACTTTCAGGTTCCTCTTCCATAAGAAAACAATTGGCCCAGAAAATACTATTTGAACGTCTTTTTGGATGCCATTAGCTACCCTCCAAAGGCAGGAGATATAACAGCCTATGACCGGCCTACAAATTATTTTAGAGGAGAGATATGCTACCAAGAAAAATCTGGATAGAATTATGCAACTGTCACCAGATGCGAGGGTTGCTGTCTTTCATATCCGAGAGCGTTACCCCATGGCCAGGATAGTCAGAGGAGTTTTCAGGCGGACGTTGCCGTGGTTTCTGTATAATTCTTTATCCAAGAAACTGGATCCTGCAAGTGATGCCCAAAAGATAGAATGGGTCCACCCCCCTGCTTCAGATATGACTACTATCCTTCTCTATCCTCCAGGATTCCACTATCATGCAGCAGAGAGGCTTTTGGCTAAACTATCTCCTTGCTGGATTCATTCTATCACAACTGGTACCGACCAAATACCTTCACTTCCAGCAGGTGTTTTACTGACCAACCCTCGGGGAATCCATAGTCTCCGGATTGCCGAGTTTACAATTGGTTTGATTTTTGCTTTGGCTAAGAACATCCCGCAGCACACGTCCCAAACCAGGCGCAGAATCTGGAAACCATTACCTTCAGAAATGATTCAGGGATCCCGGCTGGGGATCGTGGGTTTGGGCAGCATCGGAAGAGAAGTCGCTCGCCTTGCCAAAGCAGTGGGCATGGAAGTATGGGCGGTTAAAAGAGAGGTTACTAATGTAGACTTCGTGGACCATGTCTTACGTCATGAAGGACTTCCTTACTTACTCTCTAACGTCGACTATGTCCTAGTTGCAGTTCCACTCACCGAAGAAACGCGTGACCTGATTGGAAAAGATGAACTTAATATGATGAAACCCACCGCATGCCTCATCAACATTAGCCGGGGTAGAGTTATTGATGAGACTTCTCTGTACCAAGCACTTAAGAACAGCAGTATTCGTGCCGCCTGCATCGATGTCTTTCAGGATGAAAAGCCCCTTCCCCCAAACAGTCAATTTTATAAATTGCCAAATCTCTTAATCACCAGCTACAGTGCTTACTACTCGCGAGACTCAATAAATCAGATTATGGACCAATTTTTTGAAAACTTGAGACGGTTTGTAGTCGATGAACCGCTCTTAAATCCTGTTTACCCCGGATTGCATTCTCCTGACCCACCAACCTAATGAAAGAAAACTGCGATGCCAAGAATAAGTGTGATTATCCCAACATATAATTCTGCACATTATATCTGTGAGGCAATAGATAGTGTCTTATCCCAAACATACAAAGACTATGAAATCATTGTTGTCGATGACGGGTCAAAGGATAACACAAAAGAGGTTTTAAAAGAATATAGCGAGAAAATTGTTTATGTTTACCAAGACAATGCCGGGGTGAATGCGGCACGAACGCGTGGACTAAAGGAAGCTAAAGGAGAATATATTGCTCTCATTGATGCAGACGATAAATGGTTGCCGGATAAATTAAGGGAACAAGTCGAATTTATGGACGGCTCTCCAGAAATAAACTTAGTATTTTCTGATTTTTACAATTTTAATGAGAACGGACCTTTTGAGCAAACATTTTTTGATAATAACAGGACATTTAGGAAAATACGAACAAAGTCAATATCAGATAACCGGCCCTATTGGAAGCTGTTCGATCAGAATTTCTTGTACGAATATTTAATTGGAAACTTTATTCTGCAATCTACTTTAATGGTGAGAAGAGATATTTGTATAAGGTTAAATATGTTTGGAAAAAATGATTTTGAGCTGAGGGGATTGTATGAGTTCTTAGCAAGATCATTACATCAGCTTAAGATAGGTTTTATTGACAAGGTATTGGTCCACAGAAGGATTCATGACAGCAACATAACGTTAAATGCCGAGAAATATTATAAGAATACAATTGCAATCTGCGAAAAAGCAAGGAACTATCCTTGGATAGATGACAGATGTCGGCTGTTTTTAAAGCAGGAATTAATTAACAATTATTTTAGGCTTGGGAAATATTATTCCTTGAGGGGAAATTTCGTTAAGGCTAGAAATGTACTGCGACGCTCAATTAAGAGACATTTTCATGTGTATTCAATAATGTTATTGTTCTTAACTTATCTTTCGTCGGCAAGAATTATTTTTCTTGCTGGAAGAGCAAAGAATCTTATTATTACGATGCTGAGATTGAATAGAAATCGCGACAACTGAAGTCTCGTATTGCTAATGTGGCGGGGCGATTTTGAATTAGCAAGGGATCCGAGGACAGAAAAGGTTAATAAATTATGAAGATTGCGGCGTACACAAACTCAGCAGACGGAAGTGGTGCCAGGCGGGTGTTTTTTGAATTAATCAAACGACTCAAAGAAAAAGGTTATGAAATTGATCTTTACCATTTGTCTCATGCAAAAATGAAGGCATTTCCTCTCTCTGATTATACAAATAAGATATATCCATATAAAATTGGTGAATCTAAAGAAAGCAGATTAAGACCCTATCTTTTGTCACTGGTACTCAATTTCTTTAGGAAGATTCTATTTTTGATGAGATTAAAGCACATATCAAAGAAAATGAGCAATGACATAAACAGTCGAAATTATGATGTAGCATTCTTCGATGTGTGCAATCTTTTGCGTGTTTCATATCATTTTAGATATTTGAAAATACCCTCCCTTTTATTTCTTCAGCATCCAAAAAGAGAGGCTTTTGAGCCAGCGCATTTTATGGTTCGCAAATTATCATATGAAGGCGACCATTTCTTAATCAAAATTTATAAAACATTATCGCTATTTGTTTATAAAATGGACAATATGTTAATTGGTCGGATAAGTAAGCTTAACTCACAATTTGCTTCTTTAATACTCACAAATTCTTATTATACAAGGGAATATATTTACAAAGTATATGGTGTATTAGCAAAGGTTAACTATCCCGGGATAGACATTGATAAGTTCAAACCCTTGGGATTGGAAAGGAAAACTTTTGTTCTGTCAGTGGGTGGGATCGAGGAAACAAAAGGATTCGATCATATTATAAGGGCTCTGTCTTTAATTCCTCAGGTAAAAAGACCCGATCTGATTATAGTGGCAGGCCGAAAACAACAGGGGATTTATGATTATCTCGTGCAGTTAGCGAGAGAAAACAATATCAGTATGAAAATTCTGGAGAAAATTAGCGATGATGAACTCGTTCGATTATATAATGAGGCACTCATGGTTGTGTTTGTGCCACTAATGGAACCGTTCGGATTGATACCCCTCGAAAGCAATGCTTGTGGGACCCCTGTCATTGGGATAAGGGAAGGCGGAATAAGGGAAAGCATTATAGACGGAGAAACTGGAATACTCGTCGATCGTGGTGAGCAGGAATTGGTTCAGGCTATAACCAAACTAATCGATTCTCAGGAAATTCGCGAAAAACTCGGGCAAAATGGCGTCGAATATGTTCGAAAGCACTGGACTTGGGAGAAATCTACTACGCTATTGGAAAAATATTTTCAAATAGTTATCAAGGATAGTGGAGAATAAGCATATTTGAGAAGTGGAGTGAAGGGAATGTTCCTCCTTCGAGCATATGCTTTCGTTCAATTTCCCAATTTAGTCTGTAATCTAAATAGAAAATAGGACCTCCAAGGAACACAAAACTAATCATTTAGGACGATCATTCACGGGTTCTAAGGTAAAAATGAAGCTCTTAGATAAAGGTTCTTTCATTCGTCCGGTAATTGTAGGCCAATTTGGGCCACCCACCCTAACCTGCATTCGTAGTTGGGGTGAGAAGGGGTTTCCTGTGGGGATGGTTTGTATCAGATCCAAACGAGAAATGATCCCCACTTCAAAATATTTGGACGATTTTACTACCCTTCCTCAAGCGAAATTATATGTATGTGACGGCATGCAAATCATAAGTGATTTCCTAAAACACTTCCGCGCAAGCGGGATCACCTGCGTGGCAGAGAACATCGCGCGGTGGATAAATGATCATCGACAAATGCTCCCAGCCGAAGTGGCACTCTGGCTTCCATCGAATCAAGCTATTAATGCCTTGATTTCCAAACAAAAACAGATCGAGGTTGCTAGAAAAGTTGGTTTTAAGATCCTGCCGACCTATTTTGTTGAAAAGGATTTACAAACAATCCATGGTATTCCCCAGGAGCACTTTCCTCTGTGTTTAAGGCCTACCGAACCTCAGACGATTATACCTGCCTTTAAGGTTCAAATGGTTTATTCACGTGGAGATCTTACTCAGTTTGTCAACAAAATAGATAAGATAGATAAGTCAATCATTGCCCAACCATTTATGGACTTGCCAAACCTTGTAGTCCACGGGGCTCGAACCACCTCTGGTACTTCTATTGGGCTGCAAGCCTTTTTGGTGGAACGCAAATTTGAGACGGTGACGTTAAGCATTCGTCCGACCGTTTTAGAAAAAGACTTAAAGGAAAAATGTATTGAGTTTACAAATCATTTTGATGTTATAGGGAATTACCATTTTGAATTCTTGGTAGATAAGAAGAATGGTTTTATCTATTTCTTAGAACTCAACAATCGCCTGGGAGGAACAACCGCAAAAGTTTTTGCATGTGGATATGACGAACCCCTGCTGATATTACAAGCCTATGGTGTTCTTCCCATCCGAAATCAACAAAGAAATAGCACCGAGGGACCATCAACTATCAATCAGCAAGCATCAACTATCCTGTATCGGCCACTAGCCAATATCACCGTTTCCAGTAAGCGCGCTCTCCTTAAGTATTTGTTTTATACGATAAAAAATAAGTTAACTCCTCTTGATTATCCTTCCGAATCAAAACTAAATCGAATCATAAAAACAATCTATGGGTTTCTTAAGTATAGAGATGATGTTTTTATGCTTCGCGACCTTCGGGGATCATTTGCTCTCTATTTCGAGAGCCTGAAAAATAATCTTTAGTCGCGTTCTCCTTTAAAAAACGGCTTTTTGCATCGAAAACGGATCGATCAATGTGTGGGATTTGCGGCATATATAATTTTGATGGGCAGCCGGTAGATAAAGAATTGTTACAGAGGATGAACAATACCCTCGTTCACCGAGGACCAGATGGGGAAGGGTACTTTATAGAGTCAAATATTGGGTTGGGACATCGCCGGTTAAGCATCATTGACCTTGAGGGTGGGAAACAACCCATGGGAAATGAAGATGGGTCTATCCAGGTTGTTTTTAACGGAGAGATTTACAATTTCCAGGAACTCAGGAAAGAACTTAGAAATAAAGGGCATTCGTTTTCAACACGAACAGACACCGAAGTCATTGTCCACCTTTATGAAGAATATGGAGAAAAGTGCGTTGAAAAGCTTCGGGGCATGTTTGCTTTTGGGATATGGGACAATCTTCGAAAAAGACTTTTCTTGGCCCGAGATCGATTAGGCAAAAAACCCCTCTATTATTTTCGGGATCGAAAAAGGTTTTTGTTTGGGTCTGAGATGAAGGCTTTACTTCAGGATGTTTTTATTCCAAAAACCATAGATCTTTTTGCTATTGATAGCTACCTTTCACTTCTGTACATTCCTTCTCCACTGACCATTTTCAAGGAGATCCGCAAGCTACCGCCGGCTCATTATATGACGATAGATTATTCCAACAGTGCCAACAGTCAAATTGTAATGGGAGGTCCCGTTGCTTATTGGGATCTTGAATTTAAGCCTGATCGAACCCTATCTGAATTGGAGTGGATGGAGAGATTGGATGTCCTGTTCAAGGAATGTGTTGGTGTTCGGCTCGTCAGTGATGTGCCTTTGGGGGCTTTTCTAAGCGGAGGCGTGGATTCAAGTGCAGTAGTAGCTTATATGGTAGAGCTACTAAAAGATCCAGTGATAACCAATGCCATTGGATTCCGCGAGAGAGCCTTTAACGAGCTTGAATACGCCGGAGTGGTCGCTGAGAGATTTTCCACCCATCACCACGAATATTTTGTGAACCCAGACGCTGTCGGTATTTTGGAAAAGCTGGTCTGGCATCTTGACGAACCTTTTGCCGATGCCTCAGCGATTCCCACTTATTATGTGTCTCAGGTGGCGAGAAAAAATGTGACGGTGGCTGTTTCAGGCGACGGAGGAGATGAAGTTTTTGCAGGGTACGTCCGGCGCTATTCAATGAGCTGCCTTGAAAATATGTGGAGGGAAGCCTTACCAAAATTCATCCGACAGCATATGGTGGGTCCGGTTGCGAAGTTCTATCCCAAGGGAGATTATCTGCCAAGGTGGATGAGGGCCAAATACATGCTGACGAATCTACCTTTGTCTCCAGTTGAAGCTTATTTCAGGGATATGTCCTGTTACTTACCGGAAGAGAAGGAGAAACTCTATCAGAAAGACTTCCGAAGATCCCTTAATGGTTACAGCCCTAAGGATCATTTTGAATCTTTTTTTAAAGATTCAACGATTGAAGACCACCTCTCGAGAATTCAGTATATGGATCTTAAGACCTACCTCCCTGAAGACATCTTAGTGAAGGTGGACCGCATGAGCATGGCTAACTCCCTCGAGGTTCGGTCGCCTTTGCTGGATCATAAGTTTATTGAATTTGCAGCCACCATTCCTTCAAACCTAAAGCTTAACGGAAAAATTTCAAAATATATTTTCAAGAAGGCATTAGAGAATCGATTACCCAAAAAGATCCTCTATCGAGGGAAACAGGGCTTTTCCATTCCCGTTGGATCCTGGTTAAGAAATGAACTTCGGGAATATGCTGAGGATATCTTATTTTCAGATAAGGCTAAGCAGAGAGGTTACTTTGACTATAACTATGTGAAAAAGATTTGGGGTCACCATCTTCAGGGATTAAGAGACCACTCAGATCAACTATGGACTTTGTTGATGCTTGAGCTTTGGCATCGGTCCTTTATGGATAATCATGGATGAACCTCTTGAGAAATACTGGCGAAAGAAATTCCAACGCTATGCTCAAAAGTATGAAAAAGAATCCCAGATCTCCGGCTGGTCAGATCATGGCTTAAGCCGAAGAGTTACCACCTTTGAGAGGGTTCTTGATTCGACTCGTTTACCATCAAATGCCCTAATCCTCGATCTTGGCTGTGGAGCAGGAACATACTGCCGATTTCTTAGGAAAAAGGGATTTAGAATTATTGGCCTTGATTATTCTTTGCCGATATTAAGGAGAGCACAGAAATTACGGGGAAATGAGGAAATTCAGTTCCTAAATGGGGAGGCTTATAGCCTCCCCTTATCAGGCCAATCTGTGGATGCAGTCGTTTGCATTGGTGTCTTACAGACACTTACTGATGGAAGGAGGGCTATCAGGGAGATCCACCGAATTTTAAGGCCTGGAGGCATCTGTTTTCTAGATGGCATTAACGCTCTTGGGTTAATTGAATTGATCAAGTGGAAACCCGTCGATCATCTGAAGGCCTACAATCCGTTCATTCTCCGTAAATATCTGGAACAAAATGGGTTCCGACAACTCAAAATTATAGGAACATATATATTGCCTTCTTTTTTCCTATCTTTAGAAAACCACCTGGAATCAAAAAAGATCTTCGAAAAAATGGATTTCTTGCTATTTCTATTCATCTTTCTTGCCCGGGCCTTCATCCTTATAGGAAGAAAAAGCGAATAGAATATTTCCAATATCATGCTTACTCTCTTCGGGGAGTAAGAATGTTTTCGCTCTGGAACCAGAAGTCTCTCGGATATGCAAATTTGTATAGAGGTGAATTTTGGGGAAAATATTTTTTACTATTATTGTAATTTATTTTTGCCCTTTGATATAGGACCCTCCTCTCAGTTTATCCGAAACTCAGAAAAATTAGGTATCGATATCAAACAAATAGATATTGTGGTCATTTCTCGTGCACATATGGATCATTTAGGTGGGTTCCCTTTTTTCTTGTGGACCAATAAAATTAAATTATGTACTTTTCAAGAATCAAGTACTTTCTCCATTTGAACAAAAATGTCACAACAATGAAAAAATCAACCGCAAAAGAGCAAGGAAAAGTAATATGAAGAAAATCACATTACTTGTAGCAATATTGATCTTGTTGATGGCTGGTTCTGCTAATGCCACCTTAGATGTAACATTGTCGGTTACTGATTATGCTGGCATGGATAGGAATAGTGAACCAGTTACGATAGGAGTACCCCTACCAGAGTCTGCGAACATCCTAACCGTAAGCCAACTTCAATTGAAGGACAATAGGGGTATTAATGTACCTGCCCAATTTACAGTACTGGCAAGGTGGCGAGGTATTCCGACAGACATTACAAAGCCCATCAAGTGGGTTCTATTGGATTTCCAAGCCACTGTCTTAGCTAATAAAACCGGTACATATCATCTTACAGATGGAGGAATCGGTAACACCTCAAGTACAAACATTTCAATCATTGAGGATTCGAGTAAGATTACTGTTTCAACAGACAAAGCAAGATTTCAGATCAGCAAGAACTACTTTAACCTCTTTAACTACGTCTGGATTGATAAAGACAATGATGGTCTAATTAATGATGCCATTATTTCTCAACCCAATTCAGGGGGTGTAGTGCTTATTGATAAAGGCAGAAAGCAATTCACATCGCTTCTTGAAGCCCCAGAAGAAATTGTTATTGAAGAGCAAGGACCCTTAAGATCGGTTATTAAAATCAGAGGGGTCCTTAAGGCGCAGGACGGAACCTATTTTGCCCCTTCTCTGCACCACCCCTCTTCGTGGCCCAATTTTGACCAGCCATACCGGAATTCATTTGTATATTACAATTGTCGTATTCATTTCTATAATGATAAAGATTATGTAAAAGTATTTTTTACCTTGGAGAACAATGGGGCTAATGGAAGGACTAATCCCGAACCGAACTTCGCTCCTGTTCAAGTGGTTTATTTCGATAGCGTCAACCTGATTTTGAAACTCAGCAAATTTTCAAGAGCGGCTGTTTCATCGGAAGCCGCCTACACCCAACTATCTGCTACCGATAATTTCACCCTGTACCAGGATTGGAAAGAAAATTTAGCCGATTCCAACAAAGACACCTTGGAACCAGTTTTTAACAATGGAATTTTTTACAACACTAAGAAAAACGGCCAGCAACTCTCAACTGGCAAAACAAATCCGGGATGGATCGATCTCAACGACAATTCCCAAGGAGCAGGGCTGGCTATCAGGCATTTTTGGCAGAATTTTCCAAAGAAGATTACTGTAACCTCTTCGGAAATCAACATTGGGCTCTGGCCAGAAGAAGGTTATTATCCCTATTGTCAAAAATCAGATTTTCCCGATCCTCAACATGAGATTTATTGTGGGCACGGTGGAAGAGATGCGCACGCATATCTTATTGATGCGGGCCGACACAAAACCTATGAGATGTTATTGAATTTTTATTCCGGTGGCCAGCAGTCCAAAACTAAAAAGCTTTCCGTATCTCTCTCTAATCCGTTAATGGCCCTGGCCTCATCGGGTTGGTATACACAGACAAAAGCTTTGGGCATGATCGCTCCTTCTGGTTTAACTTCTTCTGATCCAAAATTAAGAGAAGCAATGCAAAGGTTTGAAAAACTCCAAAGCGCGATGGTATATGCTGCGGATTCGCAAAACGGTTTGACGATTAATAATATAAAAACAAAAAACCCGCCTCACTGGGAATTTACTAGGCAAAACAGGTTTTTTAACTGGATGAATTTTGGGGACCTCCTCTGGTTAAGCAGTGCGCCTAGTTCTTTACACTATGACTGGCCTTATTCCATGTTCCTGCATTACATTAGAACAGGAAGGAGAAACTTCTTCGATTCTGGCGTTGAAATGATAAAGCATAGGTTCGATATTGATCAATATCACGGGGATAGAACAGATAAGAATAATAATCATAAATATAAAAACTATATGCAATTTTATGAATCGGAAGGTCATGCAGATCCTACTATTACTACATATGACCCTTCAGCAGTTGGGCTGCCTACTCACACCTGGATCAATGGTTTAATCCTTTACTATCTTTTAACTGGAGACAAGAAAGCCTGGGAGGCAGCAGAGGAAGTTGGAAAAGGTATGATGAATAATTTTGGTCCGGGAGGACTTTTTGACGCTAATTCAACTGCCTGTACAAGCGACGAAATAAGGCATTGGAGCTGGTCGATTCTTAATTTATTAAATCTATATAGAGCAAATGGTAACCCAACATATCTTAGCGTAGCAGAAAATATGGCTAAGAATTGGCTGCTACATCGTGAATCCTTAGTCGGAGGGGGTCATTGGGGTTGTGATCAAAGCAGCCGTGGCTGCACCAATCAATTAAAACCCTTCACATGCCAACCTGCCGGATGTGGCGCTTGCGGCAACGCCCAATGGAACACGATGTATGCTTATGTTATTGAGCCTTTGATAAATGTTCACTATGAAACTCAAGATCCACAACTTAAAGATCTGCTTGTTAGGATGGCAGATTTCGTAAAGAATAAATTGCTGTTCGGTGGAGATTTCGATGCACAAGGAAAATACAGGGGGCTTCAGTCGGCCTATTTGTGGGTAGCGGAGGATCCAGATTGCAAAGTTCGGGGATGCAGGGGGGAAGTTGTAAAGGACATATTTTGGGCTGACCTGTTCGCTTATGCATACAGTTTGACAAATAACCCCGAATATCTGAACTGGGCGAGAAGAAATTTCAAAGATGCCATGTTTTATTATGCGTTTCCCGAAGGTTATCATAATCGAGATTCAAGATCAAGAATCAGCTACATGGAAGGTATGTTCCCTAACTCACATACCAAAGTTCATGGCTGGATTGGCAGAAACAACCAAATCTATCTTTACATCGAAATGGGAAGAAAAAGTAGATAGAATATTGCCAACACCATACTTACTCTCTTTGGGGAGTAATGATGTTCTCGCTCGGGAGCGAGAAGTTTCTAAGGTAAAAAAGGAAAAATTTGCCTGGAGTTGAGAAGAGTCAAAATTAAACCAGTGAAGTGAGAGCTGGCAAGAGTGGCGAGAATATTTTCCCCCTTATTGGTATAAGGGTTGTGGTAATATAAAATCAATCTAACCAAATAGCCTTTTATTAAGCATCTCAAATAAAGAGCCCCATCTTGCCGATGAGGTTCTTTGGTATGAGAAGAGAGATTGTGAGAAAAATATTCTTGATTATTATTATCATTTTGCTTTGCCCTGGTATTCTTTTTGCGCAAACAAGAGGGGAAATTGTAAAGATAGTAACATTAATTGAAGATACCAAAATAAATGAGCCTAAAGATATCGTTGCGGCGCATGGTTTGTCCCTTTATATAGAAAGAAATGGCCAGAGAATTCTTTTTGATGCAGGCCCCTCTTCTCAGTTTATCCGAAACTCAGAAACATTGGGTGTCGATCTTAAGAAAATCGATATCGTAATCATTTCTCATGCGCATATGGATCATTTAGGCGGCTTAGCTTTTTTCTTATGGACCAATAAAAAAGCGAATATTTATCTAAGCAAAAATGCTTTAAAAAACCAAGAATTCAGAGCCTTGTGTTCAAAAATGGATGAAAGAACCTTCAATCGAATCCGTTTTGTTGATAGCTCCACTGAAATTGCTCAGGATGTTTTTATATTAACTGAGATAGAGGAAAGATATCCGATTCGCGACCGGGTGGATCATGAAATAATACTTGTGATAAAGAACAACAACAAACTTATAATTGTTTCAGGCTGTTCACATGGTGAAATATTAAACATCATTGGTACGGTGACGAGAGCGTTCCCTAATATTTACATCAAGGCAGTTATTGGCGGTTTTCACCTGACAGGGGCACCCAAGCATTTCGTCGAACAAATTGGGAAGGAAATGCTTAAATATCCCATTATAAAAATCTATACATGTCATTGTACTGGGGTGGAAAATTATAGAATCCTAAAAACAATTTTGGGTGTGAAGATAGAATACATTTCAACTGGAAGTAAAATCTATCTGTTTTAACCAATTCTGGGGGAACAGGGTTATACAAAAAACTGAGGTGCGATCCCAGTTACTGTGCGTATTCTGTATTTACTTATTTGAAGAACAGGTCTAAGGGGCTAGAAAGGTCGAGGGAAGAATGAGAAAAGTCGCCTTTATCTTTTTCGTATTTCTAATTTTGTTGCAGCCTGATATTTCTTCATCGAATGGTGTGAACGGGTTAAAGATTGTATGCAGCAATTGGCCCGACACTTCCACTCTCAAGGATTTTGGCGAAAGTTCCATAAAGATCCTAAAAGCGAAATCCAATGAAGAAAAAGCCATCGCCCTATGGCGATCCATTCAGCACCTCACCGTAGCAACAAATGTGATCCCCAAGGAGCCGGCTCTCGGAATCGATTATGTCCTTGATCCACTTAAATTACTCAATGTGTATGGAGGTCATTGGTGCGATGGGCTGTCCAGGATGATGGAAATGAGCTGGCGGTCCCTGGGGTATCAGGCGCAAAAGCTCTATAAGTTTGGCCACACATTTGCCGACTGTCACTGGAAAGACAATGATGGAATTGACCGGTGGCACGTCTTTGATGTATCGCAGCACTGGTATGTCTACGATCGATCGGGAACCCACATTGCTACTAAAGATGAACTCGCTTTAGACCACTCCCTGATTTACTATCCCTCCCGCACTCCTGTTCCTTCAAACGCTTCCTTGATGCAACCAAGTTATGTGCATGCTGGACATTTACGAATTGAATCCCATGATGCTGGTATCCGTCTACGATTGGGTGAAACTATGGAACGGCATTGGGGGAATGAAGGCAAGCCTTACTTTAGCATCTTTAGGAAAGAGAGCCGAAAAGATTTTAAGCACGGTCCTTATCCGGTGACTTATGGAAATGGTCGCCTCGTTTATGAACCAGACCTATCAAAGCAAATTTATAAACAAGGGTTATTCCGAAAAGGGATTAATCTGAACTGTACAGAGGAAGATGGTCTTCAACCCGCTCTTCATCCGTCAAAGACAAACGTGAAAGGGACTGCCATATTTAGGGTGTCGTCACCCTATATTATTTCGGACGCCTGGGTCAAGGCACGTCTTGTGCGTAAAAATCTAGAAGATGAGATCAGGTTTTCCCTTTCGGTGGATGAGGGTCACACCTGGCGTACTTTTTGGGAAGCAGGAAAAGAGCTTGGGACATTTGATTTGAATCAAGTCAGTTTTTGTGAATCTTTTGATCCTAATCAAAAAAATCTGCCGAAGATCATCACTCCTTTTGGACGATATGAATATTTGATTAAAATTGAGATGAAAGCCGCTGGAAAAATAACGAGTTGTGGTTTAGAGAGCTTTTCTATAGTTACGGTATTTCAACACAATCTTTTCTCACTCCCCATGCTCTGGCCCGGTAAAAATATGATCGCGGTTCAAGGCGACCTTGATCCGAATTCAATGTTACGGGTTACCTATGTATGGGATGATTCACAAGGGAAAGGGAAAATGCACGTTGAAACAATAAATACTACCCCTTTCCAGTATGAGATTAATACCAACGGGGAAAAATGGGAGGATGTCATCTGTCGCTCGATAAAAATCGAAGCATTGCAGCGTAACAGATACGAGGGAAGTCCGTCTGTTCCGAAGAAAGATTTTGTTTCTTCTGGATCCATCTCAATGATTTCTACCATCACTGCGGAAAAATTGATTGGTGCTTATCGTCCCTCAACCCTCAAGGACCCGTCTTTCTACATCAAACAGATTGAAAACGGAGAGAAAATCGGCCAGGCGGTTTTGGCCCTTGGCGTACTGAGAGACCCGAAGGCCAAAGAGGCTCTTGAACATGTCATCGCTCAGAATAGAACGCACCCATTTCAAAACAAAGTGTGGGCCTGTCAGGCCCTTTTTAGGTCTGTGGGCCGTTTGTCAGCACCTATGATGCTGCGGATTCTGGAAAGAGATCCGTCTATCATTTGGTACGATCCTCAGAAAAAATGGTCTCAGGATGCCATGTGGCTCCACACCACTGGGATGGCAGCGGCAATATTGGCCAATATCGCGGTGTTTGACGGGAAAGAGCGAGCAGCCGATCTGATTGCTGGGATTCTTGTAGGGAAAAGAACCAAGATAGATCCACGAGAAATATGGCGCGGTGAAGAGATCTGCTGGGGTTTAATCAGATCGCTCGGGAAATTAGGGAACAGAAAACATATTTCTTTGATGAAGACATTTTTAAACGAGAATAAGGACTCTGACGCCACAGCTACAGCAATTCAGGCATTGGGAGACATTGGAGATCCATCCATCATTCCGGACGTGCTTTCGCTTTTGAAGAGCTTTAAATACCCACCCAATGGTTTGTACTCTATAGAGGTCCTTGGCAAGATCGGGAAAAAAGAACTCGGCCCCGATCTTTATCCATTCTTGTCCCATTGGGACGAAGAGTTTAGAGGCGCTACAGCGACAGCCCTGGGGAGGTTAAGGGACATCAATGCCGTTCCGAAATTAAAAAAAATGATTGAGGGAGAGCCTTTTCCATGGGTCGCTACTGCAGCTAAAGAAAGCTTAAGTATATTAGGAGATCATTCACCGTAACGGCTTTGTAAGCTTCTCACAAAACCGGCATTATTACATTAGCCTTAAGACTTTTATGAATAAAAGCCTTGTAAAGTATGTCGTCTTTCCTCTACATGAAAAATTGATCGGAAGAAAGACCTATCAATATCTTAATGAGCTTGAAAAGACGCAATGGCTTAAGACTGAGGAAATCAAAAGTTTGCAGCTCCGGAAATTGAAAAATCTCCTCATCCACGCAAAGAAAAACTGCCATTTTTATGATAAAAGATTTGTTGAAGCAGGGTTCGATCCCTCCTCTCTTGAATCATTGGATGATCTTCATCTTATTCCACCGCTCAGTAAAAATGAGATCAGGCAAAACTTGACTGACATGCTTTGGAAGGCTTGTCCGGGTGGATTGCATCGTTATAATACAGGAGGGTCTTCTGGGCAGCCGTTGATCTTCTATTTTGACCGGCGGAGACAGGCCTATGATGCTGCGGCCAGGGCACTCACCCATCGCTGGTGGGGGGTAGACATTGGAGATAGAGAACTTTACCTTTGGGGTTCCCCGCTTGAGATTACAAAGCAGGACCGGATGAAAAATTTGCGCGACAGACTCACGAATCAACTGCTTTTAAGTGCCTTTGATCTTTCCGAAAAGATCGTTCCAGAATTTGTTGAACAGATCTATAAGTTCAAGCCGAAATGCATATTCGGATATCCATCCACCATCGGTCTTTTTTG
>Ga0214473_10001955_pt1 | contig 26082 bp, 25 predicted proteins | sample RVTome_7_FD_203509 | JGI IMG/M metagenome (GOLD analysis project Ga0214473, IMG submission 203509) | Soil microbial communities from uranium-contaminated site in the Upper Colorado River Basin, Wyoming, United States - RVT98D197 | ecosystem: Environmental > Terrestrial > Soil > Contaminated >...
CAACGAGCTCACTGATGGAGACTCGATAACATGGCTCGTCAGACCGGCGGGATCAAGGTGAAGCGTGGAGTCATCGGCGTTATGAGCAACGGGCCTCGGCTCTTGATGGTGAGGCGAGGACCGTGCATCTCCCGACCGGGCTACTGGTGCTTTCCAGGGGGACATCTGGAAGCCGGGGAAACGCCAGGGCGAGCAATCATCCGGGAAATACGTGAGGAGCTGAGCGTGGAAGTCGCATTGCGCAGCCGTCTTCGAGCTGTCCGTCTCCCTGATGTGGGCTACGTTCTGGCCGTTTGGATCGTCGATCATCTTCGTGGGGAATTGCAGCCGACCCCCGCCGAAGTGGCGGAAACGCGCTGGTGCACGCCCGGAGAGATTCGAGCGTTGGAACCGGCGTTGCCTTCCAATGAACGGGTGTTGCAGATGCTGGAGGTGTGATCCGCAGCGATCATTGAATGTTCCCGCGTGCGGCCTTCAGGACAGCCGGCGGCATGACATCAACGCACGCCGGGCGGAGTCTGGGTCGGCGGTGTGCCGTGTTCAGCGATGATGACGCTTTGGATGCCGCCGCGTACGTTCCAGTGGGTTTCGAGACGCATCCAGGTGGGGCCGCAGCAGGCCGCCAGGTCGTTGAGGATGACGTTCGTCACGTCTTCATAGAAAATACCTTGGTTGCGAAAGCCCTGCAGATACAGTTTCAGACTCTTCAATTCAAGGCACATCGTTGAAGGAACATAGTGGAGGTGGATTTCGGCGAAATCGGGTTGGCCCGTTTTCGGGCACAGGCTGGTGAACTCGCGAACATGATGATGGATCAAGAACGGCCGGCCAGGATGCGGATTGGGGAAGCATTCCAAGACAGCAGGATTGTGGTTCATTCCGGGTCTCGCAGGGTTTTCGACCGGAAATGGTAGTCGGCACGTCGAGGATTGGCCATCGGGGGGCGAAGAACGCTTGCAAACCGCGGTTTGGAAGAGAATGCTCCAAGGAGCCGTCCCTCCGCAAGCTTGTCTCTATGCCCAGCTTCATCTATGCTGTTGTCTGATGAGCACCCGAAAGAAAATCACCCTGAGCACGCTCCGTAACAAGAAGCGTCAAGGTCAGCGCATCTCGATGCTGACCTGCTATGACTACTCCACGGCGCGGTTGATGGAGGAGGCAGGGGTGGATGGCCTCTTGGTGGGGGATACGTACGCGGAGGTTTGCCTGGGCCATCCCAGCACGCTGCCTGCCACCATGGACCACATGGTGGTGATCGCGGAGGCCGTGCGGCGCGGGGCGCCGACGGCCTATTTGATTGGCGATATGCCCTATTTGAGTTATCAGGTTACTCCCGAAGACGCGATCCGCCATGCGGGGAGATTCATGGCGGAGGCGCAATGCGATTGCGTCAAAGTCGAAGTGGACCGAAGGCTGGTCAAGACGGTGGAACGAATGGCCGCCGCGACCATACCCGTCATGGCCCATTTGGGTTTGGGACCGCAGTCGGTTCCCAGGCTTGGCGGATATAAGGTCCAAGGCAAGGACGCTTCCGATGCCGTTCGCTTACTTGAGGACGTGCGCCTGATGGAGAAAGCCGGGGCGGTCTCGATTCTGCTTGAGGCTGTTTCGACTGAATTGGCGGCGGAAGTCACAGCCTCTACGTCCTTGCCGGTGATCGGCTGCGTGTCCGGTCCCCAGTGTGATGGTCAGGTGGTCGTTCTCCACGACATGTTGGGCTTTGGCGTAGGACATCCCCCGCGTGCAGTGCGTCCCTACACGAATTTGCACGACGTCCTCATCGCCGCGTTTCGCGCTTATACGAAAGATATTCTGGAAGGTCGATTCCCGGCGTTGGAGGACAGTGTGTCCATGCCGCCGGAGGAGCATGAGGCATTTCTTTTGGCGCTGGGACGGTCGTTGCCGCAGACGGTGGGGCGTGAGTAATCTGGCGGAGAGACTTCGCCCCCGGGGTGACGGTCTTGACAACATCACGTAGGCCGATAGGTTGACCCTGTTCTCCTGGGCTGGGCATCATGCTGGTTCGAATGGACTTGGCGCGGATCGTCATCGTGGACTCGGAGGAGGATAAGATGTCCATGATCGTGCTTCGAGAGTCCAGCGGTGAGCGTGCCTTTCCCATTCTGATCGGCATTCACGAGGCCTACGCCATTGATCGTCGGACGAAACAGGTAAAGGTTCAGAGACCGATGACGCACGACCTGATCGAGCAAATGATCGGGCAGTTGGATTGCCAACTCGAGCGGATCGTGATCAGCGAATTGCGGGATTCCACGTTTTACGCGAAGCTGGTATTGCGTCGGGACGGCGAACTGCTGGAGGTAGATTCACGGCCTTCGGACGCGATCGCCGTCGGGGCAGGAACGGAGACACCCATATTCGTAGACGAATCCGTTCTGAAAGAGGTCTGTTAGAGCGCGTGGTCCTTGGACGATTGCGAATGAAAGTCGAATCCGAATCCGCGACGGGGCGCCCCCCGGTTGTCCGAACGAAAAGCACGGCGACCGGTCGAAGTCCCGCGGAGTCTTTGGGTTCGTCCGTCGCGTCCGTTGCGTTGTCCATGCTTCCCACTTCTTCTTCGGCGCGATTCGTCGCGTGCGCTCCGGGCCGCCTGGATCTGATGGGCGGATTGGCCGATTACTCCGGGGCGCTAGTGGTGAATAAGACCATTGATGCCCACGTGGCCGCCGCAGTGGAGCGGCGCACGGACGGGAAGCTGCAGATTCTGCTTTCGCCTTCGCTGGTTTCCGAGCGCGGCGGCTTGGTCATTCCCCTGGGGCGGCTGAACGAACTCAAACACGTCGGATCGGACCTATCATCGGACAATGGGAGGGCCGCCGTCCGGAGTGAGCCTATTCGTTGTTTGACGGCCGCCGTAGCGGAGTGGCTTCCATGCAGTTCGGCACGGCGGTTGGAAGGCGGCTTGACAATCGCCGTCGATTCTTCGTTGGAGGAATTCTCGGACGCGGGGCGCGACGCGGCCTTAGCGGCGGCGACGGTAACGGCGGTTTCGGCGGCGTACGGCGAGTCGCTATCGCTGGATTGCGCCTCGAGTATCTGCGAGCGGGTTGAGAATCAATGGTTGGGAAGGGGCGTGGGGCGGGGAGATTCCGCGGGCATTCTTGGCGGTCATCCATCGAGCGTGATGCTCTGGCGGACGGACGCCATCGCCGAAGTGGGCAAGCTCTCCCTGGCGTCTGGAATAGCCGTGATTGGTATCGACAGCGGCGTCTGTCCGGAGGATGCCACGGACAAGCGGTGCCGTGTGCGCGCCGCCGTCTTGATGGGGCGGCAATTGATCGATGCCATTGTCCGGCACGAGGGGGCAGGCTCGATCCCCTGGGACGGGCATCTTTCCCGGGTTTCGATTGACGATTACGTGACTCGATTTCGGGATCGATTGCCCACCCGCTTGAAGGGCGGCGAGTATCTCCAACGATTCGGGGAAACAAACGATCCCAATACCCGCGTCGAACCGGAGTTCACCTACAAGATTCGCTCTCGAACCGAGCACCACATTTATGAGCATCATCGTTCCTGCCAGTTCTCGGATTGTTTGAGGCAGGCCGCCAGCGGGGATGAATTGGCGCTGCTGGAAGCCGGCAAAGTCATGTATGCATCGCACTGGAGCTACGGCCAGCGCTGCGGATTGGGCAGTGTGCAGACGGATGCGCTGGTGACCTTGATTCGCCGCCAGGGTCCGAAGGAGGGGCTTTTCGGAGCGAAAATCACGGGGCGCGGTTGTGGAGGAACCGTGGCCGTGCTCATGCGCGACGATCAAAGGGCACGTGATGCTTTGGACGAAATCATAGGTGAATATAGGCTGCGTACAGGGCGAAAGGCGACCCTGGTGACGGGATCCCGGTGCGGTGCCTTGGTCGGAGGCGCCAGGGTTTGTTAGGCCGACTGTCCGCCCGCGCATGGGACGTCGGATGTCGGTTCCGTGTTATGTCACGCGCAGCCGTCTCGACAACCAGATCGCGGGCACTAGAAGAAACGCCACCAAAACCTCCCCGACGAGGCCCCTTGTGGATCCCGCCAACCCGGCATCAAAGCCGATAATCAATAATACCAACCACTTCATCGCCCGCTGCTTGTCGGCGGGTTCCCGGGCCACGGCGGCACAGGTGGCGGCGACTGCAACGGCCATCGTCGTCGCCGTTGCACTGCGAAGATAGCCCCACGACGCACCGGGCGTGACCACCAAGAGCAGCCAAAGACCGTTGATTCCCACGACCGCACCGCCCAGGCCCCATAGCCGCGAACGCGGTGGCAAGGAGTCTCTCGCTTCCTGCCGGCCAAGGTGCGTAATCGACGTCACATAGACAAAAAGCGACGTACAGGGAACGATGATGTGAGGCAGGGCCAATGCCGGCGCCAGACTCATACCGAGCAGCAGATTGAGCGCGCGACAGACCCCCATAAGGCCGGAGGCCACGACAGTTGTCTTGAGCACCACGTCGTAAAGCAAGATCGCCCCAACGAGAAAGACGGCGATGGCTCCGGATCGGGTGGAGGCTGCGAGAGCGGCTGCACCGCCCATGAACAGGAGTGCAAACGATACGAGAGAGGCACTTGGCCGTGAAATGAGACCTGACGGGATGGGGCGATGGGGTCGCTCGGCCGCATCGCGGGCCGTGTCCACCACGTCGTTTAGCGCTACGCCGCCCGCGTACAGACATAGGGAAGCAAACGCGAGAATCGCGAGTTGCCCCGCTTGATCAACATGGCCGCCGACGTAGAGAAACCCGCCGAGAATATCGGCGAGGGCCGTAAAGAGATTCGGCACGCGGATGAGATTGAGCCAGGCGCTGATCTTGCCGTTCACCAATCCAGAATCCCTCGAAGATATTCGAGTGCCTCACGACCCGCGGCGTCCGGGTTGTCGAGATAGGGGTAGAGTTCCACGGTCATCCAGCCGCCGTAACTTGTGTCGCGAACGGCGGCGAAGACCTCCGCAAAGTTGATGGCCCCGCGGCCGGGCATCAAGTGCTCGTGCACGCGCGAGGGCGCTATGTCCTCGACGTGGTAATGCCGGGTGAACTCCTTTAGCCGACGGATGGTTTCGGGAATCGGATCCGACACACAATAAAAGTGGCCGATGTCGAAGTTGAGACCGAACATCGGGGAATCAAGGTGTTCCGCGAGCTCCTCAAACTGGCTGGCGTTTTCGATCAGGAGCCCCGGCTCCGGCTCGACCAACAGCATCACGCCGACTTCCTCGGCCACGCGTAATGCTTCGCTCAGTCCCGTCACAAAAAGGTGAAGGGCGGCGAACCAATCCATACCTTCCGGGAGGGGGCCGCCGGGCTCGGTGGTGATGGTCAAAGCGCCAAGCCTCGCCGCCATCCGCAACGCGCTCTTGGTGTGGTCAATTCGCAGACGGCGAAGTCGCTCATCCGGCTCGATCCACGACGGGTGCCAGAAATCCCGTACTGCGTTCATCATGAAGGCGTTGAGGTTGGAAATGGTCAGACCGCGAGCATCGAGACGATTGCGCACGGCGCAGATCTGCGCATCGTGCGTGGTCGCCGGCCATAAATGAGGAACATCCGCCATCAATTCGATGCCTGTGTATCCCAGTTCGGCAATGCGGTCGATCGCTTCTTCGACGGGGTATCGCCTGTAGGCGTTGGTGCTGTAGGCAAGTTTCACGAACGCGCCTCTCCGTCGTGGTTATGTTCTCGGCGCCGCCCGGACGTGCTCGACCAGACGCGTCCATTGACCAGCCAGGTCGTGCCGCTCCGCGTTGATGGGATCTTTGAAGAAGAAGGACAGATGCGGCATGGGGCCTTTTCGCCCCAGACGGTGCTCGCGGTCCGCCAAGCGGGCGAGGTCAATGACCAGTGGGGCGGCGAGGGCCGAGTCACAACCCTGCCAGGTGAACTGCATGGTCATCTTCGTGCCGAGAAAGCCTTCGAAATGGATGAGATCCCAGGCAATTTTCCAATCATGGAGCGACGGCACGTAATCGATGGAGACGTGCGTCATGGGACGCCCACCGACGATGCGCGCCACGAGCCCGTCTTTGCTGCGGATTTTCGAAACCTGCGTGGACGGATCACTCAACACCGCGCCGTCGCGATTGCCCAGCACGTTTTGCCCCACCCAACTGAGCACGCGGAGATGGCGCATCGCAAACATCGGGGCCAGCACGGATTTCACCAGCGTCTCTCCGGTCTTGCCGTCGTTGCCCATATAGGGAAGACCAAGCTCGTCGGCCCGTTCGCGCACCGCGGGAATGGACAGTGCCGGCGACGGTGTGAAGTTGATGAACGAACAATGGGCCTCGAAAGCGGCCAGCGCGTACACCGCGCTGGTCGGAACCACCTGTGAATGACGGCGCGTTAATTCTCGTTCCAATCTCGACCACCGATCATGGGCGACAAGTCTCTTGATTGGTGGTTCGGAAGAGGCCACGTTGACCACAATGACACGGCCCAGCCTATGCCGCCGCCGAAACGCGGCGATGTCAGCGGCGATCCGGGCAATGGCTTTCCGAGGCGTATCCTCTTTGCGGGCAGGCGTGGCGGGCGCTTCCTTCTCCACCAGCGCCCGGACCGCCCGGCTCGCACCATACAACGTACCGGGGCGAATGTTTCGCTGCACGGCTCGAAGCTCGGAAGCGCAACCGTCGATCCATTCCGGACGAAAGACGCCGGCCTCAGCGTGCATCTCACGGACGGCGTCCATCATGTTCACTTGGCGAACTTCATGGCCGCCCACCACCATCGAGTTCACGTCGATCAGATCAGCATCTTGAAACGCAGGCAGCGACATGACCAGTCCGGTTTCGGGAATGAGGTTTCGCCGCAGGGCGGCCAGTCCCAGCGCCACCGTGCTCCCTACGCCTCCACAGGCTCCGATCAGCCAAAGCCCCGTCTTTCCCGACCGATTTTCCATCGCCTCAAATTCCCCGCGTGGTCATCTTCCACGTGTCCATCATGCGAAGTCCCTGAGGCGTTGTGTTAAGGTCTCCCGATTCATCGAAAGGCCTTGGCCGTTACCGAAGGACGACTAGATCTCGCCATGACCGATCACGCCGAACAGGAATGCGCCATGATAAAGGACCGTCCTAGGACAGGCCAGCGGATTCGATCTATAATGACCTGGTGTGCTTGGGCTTGCGACGGGTGAATCATGCCGCTGGATCGTTACGGGCGAGATATCGACTATCTGCGTATTTCCTTGATTGACCACTGCAATTTGCGGTGCGTCTATTGCATGCCGCTGCGCGGCTTGCACTTCGCCCCGTCGGAGCAGTTGCTCCGAGCGGCGGAGCTGGAGACGGTGGTGCGGGCCGCCGCGTCCTTGGGTTTTCGGAAAGTACGATTGACGGGCGGCGAACCGACTTTGCGCAGCGATTTGATCGAAATCGTTGAGCGAATCATCCGCGTGCCCGGAATCGTCGACCTATCGATGACCACCAATGGAATTCTCTTGCCCCCGCTGGTTGACCCCCTGATTCACGCCGGGCTTACGCGAATCAACATTCACGTGGATACACTCCATCGGGAACGCCTGAAACGAGTGATGCGGTTTGGAGCGCTGGAAGAGATTCAGGCCGGAATCGCCGCGGCCGAGTCCGCCGGTTTCCGCCCGATCAAGCTCAACGCCGTAGTGGTCCGGGACTACAACGACGCGGACGTGGTGGAGCTGGCGGCCCTGACGCTGGACAAGGATTGGCACGTTCGGTTCATCGAATTGATGCCCTTGGGCGGAGGTGAATGCGCGCGGTCGGCGCTCAGCCAGTTCGTGCCCAGTTCGGAGACCCGACGGCGCATCGAGGACCGCTTGGGACCACTGGCCGAGCTTCCTTCTCGAAACGAATCTGATGAGTCGCGCAACTATCGCCTGGCCGAAGCGAAGGGAGTGGTGGGGTTTATTTCGCCTGTTTCCGATCCGTATTGTGGGGCGTGCAACCGAATGCGGCTGACGGCCGACGGAAAGCTGCACCTTTGCCTGCTCAACGACGACGAGATGGACGTCAAAGGGGCGCTGCGAAACGGCGGTGGAGAAGATAGAGTGAAGGAAATCCTGCTTCGAGCCGTCCAGGCCAAGCCGACCGGACACCGGCTCAATGAAGGGGTTTCCACCCGCGCGCGGGAGATGTTTCAGATTGGCGGATAGGCGCCTACGAGCGTATGGCGTCGAGCAATCCCTGCATCTCGCTTTGGGCATGGGCGTTTCCTGACGCCGATGCCGCTCGGATGCCCGCCGTCAGCGTTTTTCGGGCTTCTTCTTGTCGGCCCAGGGCGATCAGGGTGTTCGCCTTGTGGTAATACGCGGGCACATACCCTGCGTCGCGCTCGAGGGCGTGGCCGAAACTGTCCAAGGCTTTCTGAAATAGCCCTGCCTTGACAAGTTCCATCGCCAATCCAAAGTGAAGAAACGGCTCATCCGGCGATTTCTCCAGCATTTCCGCGAGTTTTTCGAGTCTGGACATTCCAAGTCAACTCCGGGGTTTCCCAGTCCTATGGTAGCGGATTCACCCCGATCCCTGAAAGACCGTGAACGCGGCAGTGAATTCGCAGCGAACGAACCGGCGAATTGATCGGCGTTTGGCCGCGGAGTAACATGGAACGTGCGACAACTGAGTGCGAGCCGTTCGCTCGGACCCGTGGCGAGCCGACAGGAGGTCGTGTGGTGGATAGGTTGAACATCTGGTCGCGGTTGGGTCACTGGTTTCGAAGAGCCAATCACAAGAATCGGGCGGGGGATGTGTCCGTCGCCGAATCACCGTCGCCTGGGGAGGCCGAAGTCGTGCAGGCTTCAACCGTCGCGCTGACCGATGGCGAATCCATGGGGTCGGGCCGGTTCCGTTTGACGCGGACCAGCGGAACGCTGGAGCGGCTCGAGGAAGAATACAAGCGGATCGTCAAGCTCATCGACGCCATTCAGGAGCATCTTTCCTCACAGGCCCAGCGATCCGGTGCGATGATCGAGTCGCTGGATCGCATCGCCGGGGGGGTCAGCGGCTCACCGGAGGCGGCGCGCCAACAGCAACAGCAACTGGCCAAGATCATGGTGGCGACGGCGACCAGCGCGGCCTCCGCCCGGCGAGTGGAAGAAGGGCTTCTTCAACTCCCGCAACTGGCCGACGCCCAGCGCGAGACCATGGTCTCGATCGGCCGACAGCTCGATCTTTCCCGTCAGACCATCGAGCGTATGGCCGGTTCGATGGACGGTTTCCAGCAGGCGATTCGCAACCTGGCCGCCGTCACCGAGAATTCGACGAAAAAACTTGAGGAGATTCGCTGGGACCTTAAGGCCCGCGACGAGCGTGTCGCAGAATTGCTGGGGCGGCAGAGTCGGCGGTTTTCCCTGTTTGCCTGGGCGGTCATCGGCTTGGCGGTGGTGGCGGCGATCGGCTCGGTCATCGCCCTGTTCCGGACCGGATGAAGACGCTCGGGGTCTGTGTTGCGAAGAACTCAGAGTGTCCGCAACAGAACGATGGGACGGATGGGAATTGACGCGGCCCATCGGCGGTTTCATCAGCGCATAGGCAAGGGCCCGCACGCCGGTGCCGCGGGCGACCGGAGTGATTACTCGTGGCAGAAGGACCATCGTCGCCTAAGGATGTGATGGACTGGCTGCTGGCGGGCATGGCCCGGTATCAGGCCTCCGATCTTCACTTGAAGGTCGGATACGCTCCTTTCTACCGCATTCGCGGATCGCTCCGTGCCTCCAAGATGGCGCCGTTGCCGGATACGGCCTATGTCGAGGCGATGCTTCACGATCTGGTGCCGGAATCGCGCCGACCGGATTACGAACGATCGGGGGCGCTCGATTTCTCAGCCAAGGGCGCGATGGGTGACCGTTACCGCATCAATATGTTCCGCGCGACGGGGGATCTGCACGCTTCGATCCGCCGCGTTCAGAGCGAAATCCCCTCATTTGAAAGCCTTCACCTGCCGGAGATTTACATGAAGGCCATCGCCCAAAGCCACGAGGGGTTGCTCCTGGTCAGTGGGGCAACGGGCACCGGCAAAAGCACCACTCTGGCGGCCATGGTGGAACACATCAACCTGACGCGCAGCGCGCACATCATTACCATTGAGGATCCGGTGGAGTTCATCTTCAAGGCCAAGAAGTCGATCATCTCCCAGCGCGAAATCGGGATCGACGTGCCCGACTTCGCGGAGGCCTTGCGCTACGCCGTTCGACAAGACCCGGACGTGATGATGATCGGCGAGATGCGCGACCGGGAGACCATGCTGGCGGCCTTGCAGGCGGCGGAGACCGGTCACCTGGTGCTCGGTTCGTTGCACGTCTCGGACGTGGCCCAGACGTTTACCCGAATGCTGGAATTCTTCGACCGGTCCCAGCACGCCTTCATCCGCTCCTCGATGGCCAACAGTCTTCGGGGCATTTTCTGTCAACGTCTCTTGCCGGGCATTGAAGAAGGAACTCGCTTTCCCGCCACCGAAGTGCTCCTTCGAAACACCGTGGTGAAGGACAAGATCCTCCACGAGCGCGATGACGAGCTCCCCGCGCTCATCCATCAAGGCCGAGAGGAAGGCATGCGCTCCTTCACGCAATCGCTTTGCGAGTTGATCGAGCGGGAAAAGGTCCACTACGATGTGGCCATGGAACACGCCCCCAATCGCGAAGCGCTGTCTTCCGCGGTGAAAGGCATCCGCGCGGGATGAACGCCCGGAGTCTTTCGACTCATTCATCGAGGGCGTGATTCGCAAGTGGCGCGGCGAACGGCCGATTTCGATGCGCGATTTAATGAGCCAGGTGAAAGATCCGCAGTGTTGCTTCGTTAAGAACCAGTGGTGCGGGCGCCAACACGATCAACCACAAAAAAACGCGGCTCGCAAGTTGAAATCGCCTTAAATACTTTCTTGCCACCAAGATCGCCCCGGCCTGAAGCAGGAAATAGAGTATCATCGAGCCGAACCGATTAGTGCCGTAAACCAACCACAGCGGCAGGTTCGCGAGGACTTCATGCCATGCGGCGGATAACGCGAAGGCCAATCCAATCGCCGGACCCGGTCGGCGGCGAAAGAGTTGGAAACAGATCTGCCGGAAGCAGTCCGCGAACGGGCGATTCCATCGCCGTCCCCAGAATTCTGCCAGGTTGCGCGAATGCCACGGTCCGTAATGGAAGTCAGGTACGAGGAGATTGGACGGCAGGAAGACAAGTTGGGTGGCAAGACCGATGGCTTCGGTGAGAAGCCAGAATGGCACGATAGCGGCATAAGCGCGGAGGCACCACGGAATGGCGGGATCAGAAATCGCTTTGGGGAACCAGAGATAGACCGCAACGACGGCGGGAAACACGATGACGGCTTTTCGCAGCAACCGTCGAATGTCGTCAGCCGTCGTAGGGCGAACGCGTGCCCAGGCATCGACCGAGAGTGCGGGGGCCGCAATCAGAAACGCCAGCCGACTTCCAGGGCGGCCCTGGGAAATGAGGAGGCTCAGAGATTTCGCAAGAAAGACTGTGATGATCAGCGCCACGGCATAATACGCCGTGATGCGCCAGGGGGGCGATATCAGTTCCCAAAAGGTCAAACGGGATATTCCACCTTCCATGCGAGTGTGGTCGAACAATCCGACGCAGGCATATTCACGCGCGAACGGTTCGGACCGCGAGGATGATAAGTACCGTTGAAGAGACGATGGTTGTCGCCAGCGAGAGACCAAACGACGGCAGTCCGGCGTTCGTCAAAAACTCTCCCTCATGCAGCACGTGCCGCAGGCACGCCACTCCGTAAGTCAAGGGATTCAGGTTCATCAGCCAGGCCATCCATCCCGCGGCGCCGGAGGCGGGAAAAAACGCACCGGACAACAGCCACATGGGCATGAGCGCCAGATTTATGATCGCGTGAAAACCCTGGGTGGAATCGAGGGACCAGGCGAGAAGGAATCCCAACGCACAAAGCCCCAAGGATATTAGCGTCAAGACCCCCAGAGCGGCAAAGACGACCCCAAACGTCAGCTTCACGCCGATGAGGGGGGCGAGCAGGAGGAACAACCCAGCCTGGACCAGCGCTAGGGTTGTGCCTCCCAACAGCTTGCCTAACACAATGGCGGATCGCCCAATGGGAGCGACCAGAACTCCCTGTAAGAATCCTTCATGGCGGTCCTCGACGATGGAGATCATGGAGAAGACCGCGGTGAACAGCACGATCAAGACGACGGTGCCCGGGAAGGCGTATTGCAGATAATCGCCGCCATTCTCGGCGCCCGGCAGTCTGAGGGCATGCCGAAGCCCCGATCCGATCAGGAGCCAGAAGACGACGGGCGTACCGAGAGCGCCGACGACGCGGCTTCGCTGTCGGACAAAGCGAACGACTTCGCGTTGCCACAGGGAAACGGTGGGAAGGAAGACTGAATTGGCGGATGCGGGGAGGGATTGCACGTTGATCGTCATTTATCGTAAAGTCCGGGTACTTGCCAGTAGGAGCCTATTGTCGATTGGAGTTTGGTGATTGTCGATGGGGCTAGTCGCATCGCTCTCGCGGTTGGTGCAGGTGGGATCACGCCTTACCAGCTACGGTCGCAGAACCAACGAGACGCTGTCGGTCAGTCGGCGGCCGGTCAGGTGGACGAAAACGTCCTCAATCGTGGGCTTGCCGACGGTCACGCTTTCGATTTCGCGGGCAAAACTCCCCAATATACCCGCAATCAGTTCGTGGCCTCGCGGATGTTCGAGTCGGACCGTACCGTCCCATGCCTCCGCCGGGACATGGAAGCGTTCGGACAACTGCTTCGCTAACTCTACGGGGTTCTTCGTTTTCAGGGTCAACACGTCGCCGCCGATGGAACGTTTCAAAGAATCGGGCGTATCGTGGGCAACCAATTTTCCCCGATCAAGCACGGCCACTTGATCGCAGCGATCCGCCTCCTCCATCAGGTGCGTGGTGAGAAGAACGGTCACGCCGTCGCGGGTGAGTTCGCGAAGCGATTCCATGAGCGACAGACGGGCGGCGGGGTCCAGGCCACTGCTGGGCTCATCGAGTATCAAGATTCGCGGCTGGTGAAGCAGGGCCTTGGCGAGTTCCGCGCGGCGACGCAATCCGCCGGACAGTTTGTCCACGAGATCATCGGCGCGATCGGCGACGGCCAAGCGGTTCATCCAATCCGTGATGCGGCGGTTTAGGGCTGCTCCGGACAGACCGTATAAATGGCCGTGGTGGCGGAGGTTTTCGCGGACGGTCAGACGGCGGTCGAGGGCCGGGTGCTGGAAGACGACGCCGATACATCGGCGGACGGCGTCGGGGCGGGAGGAAACGTCAAAGCCTTCGATTTCGGCCCGTCCCGAAGTCGGGGCGAGCATCGTGGTCAGGATGCTGAACAAGGTGGTCTTGCCGCTGCCGTTGGGCCCCAGGAGGGCAAGCAAGCATCCTGACGCTACATCAAAGGAAACGGCGTCCAATGCGATGCGCGAACCGAAGCAGCGGGTGAGAGAATCGACGAGAACCGCCGGGGTGTCGGGCATAATCGTATCACTCCCGCGCCGTCCGGTGAAATCAACCGCGGGGCGTCTTGTCGACCATCATGAGGGCGAACAGCAAGGGCAAATAGACGACGGACGCGAGCAAGTGAAGTCTGGCCAACGACTGTGAGTGTCTGGCGACAAAGACCGCCCCGCACACCAAGAACGCCAACCCCAAAGCCGCCGCCCCCACACCGTAGTAGACCCCGGACAGGCCGTAAAAGGTGGGGAGCAGACTGACGGCCATTAGCGCCAGGGTGTGCGTGAGCATGTGGAGATTCAGGCGGACACCGGAAGGGTCGGTCACGGAAAGCAAGGGATAACCGGCGCGGGCGTAATCCTCGCGATAGAGCCAGGAGATGGCCGCGAAGTGCGGAAGCTGCCAGAAATAGAGAATCGCGAAAGGGATCAGGGCGTGCCGAGACAGGTCGCCGGAGACGGCGGACCAGCCGATGACAGGGGGGAGGGCGCCGGGAAAAGCGCCAATGAAGACGCACAGGGGCGTCACCCGTTTCAGGGGTGTGTAGGCCAATACATAAAAAACCCAGGCGGTCAAGGCGACGAGGGCCGCGGTGAACGAGGTCAACAGGGCCAAATACAACATGCCGCCCGAGGAAATCAGAACGGAAAAGAAAACGACCTCGCGCGCGGTCATACGCCCGGAGGGAAGAGGGCGGCGGCGCGTACGCTCCATGAGCGCATCATGCGGCGCTTCGAGAAATTGGTTGAAGGCGTTGGCGCCGGCGGCCACCAGCGCGGTACCGACAAGGGTGTGAATCAAGAGGGGCAGCGTCGCGAAGGAAATGTTGCCGGGCAAGGCCAGGGAGAAACCCAGAGCGGCGGCGACGAGCACCATCCCGGCGATGCGCGGCTTAGCGAGCTCCAGGTACGCCGCCGAACGAGCGCGGAGTACCTCCAACGGATTGACAACGGGTTGAAAATCGATCACCTCGCTCATGCGGTTTGCACCGTGGCTGGAGTGGAATGTTTCCGCGATTTCAAAGTGGATTGCAAGGTACGGAAGACCAGCAGGGTAAGCAGGATCATCGTGGAAAGAAGCACGGCGCCGACGGCGACGTGGACCGTGGGCAACACGAAAAGAATGGTGGATTTCTCGGCGCCGACCATCATCGTCACGACCAATGCGCCGCCGCCGAGCAAGAGTTGGCCTACCACGAGGATGCCGACCAGGCGCCCCAGCCGAGCGACAGATGAAAGCCCATCCTTAATGCCGCTAGTACAAGCGGCCGCCCAGCCAAGCAGGAACGTAACCACCATGGCCCAAAAAATGTGGCCAATGAGAGCACCGTCGGACGGGAAATGTCGCACACGGGCGCCCAACGTCAACTGAATCAGCAGCGCGAGGACACAGCTCACACATAATCGTTGGAGAAAAGCGGCTTCACGAATCCGAACGCGGGGCGGGTTAGCCCATGTATTCGTGGCGGATAAGGCGACGGCGCAGGTCAGGCAAAAGCAAATCTGGCCAAAGACGCCGTGGATCATGGCGAGCGTGGTGGAGACTTCGTTGACGCGGAGCGCACCAAGGACGCCTTGCATACCAATGGCCGCCAAGTTGGCGACGGCCATCCACCGTATCGTGCCTGCGTATTTCCATCCCCAAAGCATCAGGATGATCGAAAGAACGCCGACCGCCCGGCCGAGGAGTCGATGGCCGTGCTCCCAGCGAGTGGCCGTGGAGTTCCACCAGCCAGGCGGATTGGTAATCAAATGGCCATTCGAGGTAAAGCCGTCGGGGTAGGCCATGCCGACTTCTTTGGTGGTCACGCCCGCGCCGACGAAAATCAAGGGAAAAACCGCACAGGCGGTGATGATGGCAAGGCGAAAAAGCCCGCGAGGAAGGGAATGGAAAGTCCGGTTGTTCACAGAATCGTTTCAGTTTACCTGGTGTGTTTGCCTTCGAATTCGACAATGGCAGAAGGGAGACGCTTCCGAAGAAAAGTTCCCTTCGTTACAGTCTCCGGCTTCGGTGAAGCCAAAACAAACCCGTCCCGGCGACGCCGACGAGCACGAAACCAACCACGCCGATCATCGCCACGACGCCCCACACGACGCCCTTGGACATCGGCGATTCGGGATCGCCAAAGCAAACCGAACAGGCAAAGGCCTCGGGCGACGCCAGGATACATCCCATGAGCGCGGTCAACCCGGCGCAGATCCGATGTGGACCACGGCAAATCATAAATAGCTGACCCCTTTGAGCTTTTTCAGGAACCAACGTCCGTAGATCACCAAGACCACCGCCCCAAGCAAAGAAGTCAGGCCAAAAACCAGGGAACCCGATTCGTGTCGGGTGAAGTAGTCGCGCATGGCCCAGAAGCCCACGCCGAAGGCGAGGATGGTGGACACGGTTACGAAGATTACATGAAAGGCCTTTAAGGACACCGTTTGACTCCGCAACATTGTAGACCGCGTTACGGGTGTGTGACAACCCCCGCTGGAACACCTCGGAGGCGCCGCCACTAATCACGGTCCCCAAGTGCCGTAATGCACGCCCGGCGGGGCGTCTTGCTGCGATAACACGGGTATGGAAATCAAAGCGAGAAAGAAGATCGCACAGATCATCAATACCCACCAGATGGAGGCGGAGCGCTCCCACTTCAAGTGCATGAAGATGGCCGCAACGAGGGAGGCCTTGATCGCCGCGATCACCAGGGCGATGCCGATGTGCGCCGGCTTGGACACATGGACGCCGTAGGCGGCGACGACGGTAACGACTGTGAACACGGCCAGGGCGATGAACACGGCGACGTACGATTTTACGTGTTTGCTGATATCGTGGGAATCCGACATTTCTGGCTCCTGAGGCAGTCCGAAGAAGCTGCACGAATCGGCGTTTTGCGCCATGGTCGCGCTCCTAACCATCGCGCGGGCTGAAGCCCGCGGCTCGGAAACGACGCAGCCCTCACATCAAGTATAAAACCGGGAACAGGAAGATCCACACCAGATCGACGAAGTGCCAGTACAGTCCGGTACACTCGATCCGATTGGTGAAGTATTCCGGGTCGCGCTTCCACAACGCCGCGCCCGGGCCGATGAAATAGCCGATGACGATCATTCCGCCGACCACGTGCAGGCCGTGCAAACCGGTCATCGTGTAATACAAGGCAAAGAAGTTATTCGTGGAAGGCAGATAGGGATGCGGTTGATGGGTGAACTTGGGGACGTATTCGAACACCAGCTTGACCACGAGGAACGTCGTCGCCAAAAGAAACGTAGCGATCAGATAACCTCGCCCTTTGGCAAAATCACCCATCTTCAGAGACGCCCAGGCCATCACCATGGTCACGGAAGACACGATGAGCACCAGCGTATTGAACCCGCCGATCTTCCAACTCAAGTGCGTCTCTTCATGCGACGGCCAGGCGGTGGGCCCCGTGGCGGGCGCGCCGACGCGCAGAAGTACATAGGACGAGAATAGCGCGCCGAAGAGCATGACTTCGGACGCCAGGAAAAGCCACGTCCCGAACTTGCCGCTGTACAGGCCGGTCATCGGGTGCGGCTTGACGGTATAGGGTAAGACTGCTGTGGACACGCCTTAAGCCTCCGCTGCCGCGAATTGCGGCAAGAAATCGCGCCGGGCGCCGGGGACACTGTATTCGTAGGGGCCGCGGTATACCACCGGTTCGGTGAGGAAGTTTCCGTGCGGCGGGGGCGACGGCGCCGACCATTCCAAGGTGGTCGCCTCCCACGGGTTATCCGACACCTTTTGCCCCGCGAAAATGCTCACGAAGAAGTTGATGATGAAGGGAATTTGCGCCAGGCCCAGCAGCCAGGCGCCCCAGGAACTCATCCGCACCAAACCCATGAGCGGCTCGTTATAGGCGTAAGCCGTCGGATCGAAGCCCCGACGCAGCATTCCACCCAGCCCCTGCCAGAACATGGGGGCGAAGGTGATGTTGATGAAGATGAACGAGAACCAGAAGTGGACCTGGCCGAGCAAATCGTTCATCTTTCGTCCGGTCACCTTCGGGAACCAAAAGTAAATTCCAGCGAAGACGGCGAAGATCGTGCCCGGCGCCACCACGTAATGAAAATGCCCGATGACATAGTAGGTGTCGTGCAAGTGAATATCCGGAACCGGCAGACCCAGTGGCAATCCGGTCAGACCGCCGATGGCGAACATCGGCAAAAAGGCCAGGGCGAAGAGCATGGGCACCGTGAACCGGATCGAACCGTTGTGCAAGCTAATGACCAGGGCGGTCAGAATAACGACCGAAGGAATGGAAATAATCATCGTCGTCGTGGCGAAGAAGGCACTGATCTTCGTCCCCATGCCGGTCATGAACATGTGATGGGCCCAGACGATGAAGGACATGAAGCCCAGGAAAATGGAAGAGTATACCAACGCCCGATACCCCCACAGCGGCTTGCGAGTGTTGTTGGCGATGATCTCGGCGACGATGCCCATCCCCGGCAGGATCAACACGTACACTTCGGGGTGGGCGAGAAACCAGAATAGGTGTTGCCAGAGCAACGGACTCCCGCCTCCGGTGATCTCACGCCCCTGCACGAGCTGCTGCCCACTGATGACCAAGCCCTCCGGCATAAAGAAACTGGTTCCGGCTACGCGATCCATCAATTGCAAAATGCCGGCGGCCTCCAAAGGGGGAAACGCCAGCAGCAACAGAAACGACGTGACGAACTGTGCCCACACAAAGAAGGGCAGGCGAAACATCGTCAGACCCTTCGCACGGAGCTGAACAATGGTCACAATGAAATTCATGGAGCCGAGCAACGAGGAGGTGATCAGGCAAACCATGCCCACCAGCCACCATGTTTGCCCCTGCGTGGCCGTGACCGACAGCGGAGCGTACGATGTCCAGCCGGAGTTGGCCGCTCCGCCGGGGACGAAAAAACTCGCCAACATGACCACCCCGCCGACGAAGTAGACCCAGTAACTCATCATATTGATCTTGGGGAAGGCCATATCCGGGGCGCCGATCTGGAGGGGCATGACAAAGTTCCCAAAGCCGCCGACGATCAAGGGGACGATGCCCAGGAACACCATAATGGTGCCGTGCATGGCGCCGAAGGAGTTGTAGAGATCGGGCGTCATGGCGCCCCCCGGCATGTAGGTTTCACCCCAATCGCCCCAGCCGGCCATCACCTTCCCGATCACGGGAATGGGTTTATTGGGATTCGCCAGTTGCCAGCGCATCATCATGATGAGGGAGAAGCCGAAGAAGAGAAAAACCAGCGCGGTCACGGCGTACTGCACGCCGATCATCTTGTGGTCGGTCGAAAAAACCCACTTTCGCCAAAAACCCAATTCATGATGCTGGCCACCGCCATGAAGATCGTGATGACCGCGATGGTCGCTGTGAGGATGTTTACCGCTCATGCAATACGATCCCGTCTAGCGTTAATTTGTCCTATCCCATTCGTTCCCTGGCGATTCCGGAGGCGGTCGCCGCTGAGGTCTTAATCGTTCACACAGGCCAAAACCTGCGGCCCGGTCGAATGCCATGGACGGTTGCGCAGGCTGAAGCCCGCGGCTCAGGGTCGATTAGAAATCGCCCTCGTTGAACTCCTCCGCACCCTGGCTCTTCGTTTGGTACCATTCGTCGAACACATCCGGTTCTTCAACCACCATGACGGCGCGCATCGAATAGTGGTTGTTGCCGCAAAGCTGGGCGCAGGCCACCTCGTACCGCCCGGTTTTTCCGGCTTTGAACCAGACGGGAATCCTCATACCCGGAATGGCGTCTTGCTTCACGCGAAGAACAGGCACGAAGAAGCTGTGAATCACATCCTTGGAACTGATGTCCGCAATGACGGGCCGGTGGAGCGGAATATGCAGCTCAGGGCTGAGGATGTCGTCCTTGCCGTTTTCATCACCAGGATCGATGCCCATCGGATTGGTAGCCATATTGATCAGGTCCGGCGAGGTTCGACCAAACCGGCCGTCGGGACCCGGGTAGTGGAAGTTCCAGGCGAATTGCTCCGCGATGACCCGCAGGTGCAAGGGGTTGGTATCCGCGGTCGGAAAGTCCTTTTTCACCGATCCCCAGACCGGGACGGAGAGCCCTATGAGAAGCACGGCCTCGAAAACCGCGACGCCGATTTCCAGGTATTTGGAAATCTTCGCCTTCACCAGGGTGCAGTTGGCCTGATGACCGGTCCGCGCGCGAAAGCGCATCAAACAATAGAGGAAGAAGATTCCCCAGCCAATGAATAGAGCGGCCATGAAGTAGTGCAGAAGGTTGATGAGCAGATCGACGCTCCGGCCGTACTCGTGCTCGTAGACCACGGGCGGCAGATGTGGGCCGTACACACCGTCAATCTGTACGCTGGGATCACGCTGGGCGACCGCGGTCTGCCCCCAGACGGAGGGCGCGGTGATCATGAATCCTGCCAGCACCACGCCCAGCTTGACGCAAACCCTACTCCAAATACACATAAATCCAACTCCCCGGATCCTTCTGATACAGAGGAATCTCTACGTCGGCCCACCCGGCGCCACCTGGCGGATAACCTCGAACTAGGCCGGCCCTATTGACGACGACTCGCCCATCGACGGCGACTACTTCGCCTCAAACGTGATGTTCGACTCCTTGGTCTCGCCCGAAGCGACCTCGACGGTCGCGGTCTGTGCACCGAACTTCTCATGCCAGGCCCCGACCACGTACTTCCCCGGCGGAAGTCCTTTGAGTTCGAACGAACCGTCCTCGCCGGTCACCGCAAAAAACGGATGTTTGAACACCTGGGCATACGCGCCCATCCAGGGATGCACGTCGCACTTGATCTTGAAGACGTCTTCGGCCACCAGGGTCACGTCCTTTTCCATGTCCTTCTTGGGCTGCGTGAAGTTGATCTCCTCGTTCTTCTTGGGGAGGAAATGGATGTTGTGATTCGTGTCGTCGCCGTTGTGGATGACCAGCTTCTGACCTTCCATGATGCCAAAGACGTGGGGGTCGTATTCACAACCGTGCTGGGTCAGCTTCAGCGGCTGGGCCGGCGGATCCCACTTGCGATCGGGGAGACCCTCCTTGACGAATACGAGAACATTGCGGATCGTGACCGGATCGGCTTTGGTGTTCAAGATGACATCGTAGCTTCCGATCTTGGCCTTGGACTTCGCGCAGTTCGGATCCTTGCTCGTGTCCAACACCGATCGTTTGAAAGCCCCCGCGTCGCCCTTGAACAGGGTCTTGCCTTTGATAACCGCGTTATCGTCCGCCCAACTGGACGACGCAACGGCGAACGACCCACCCACTCCGGACAATAGAACCAAGATGCTGAAGCGTGTCATGACGATTCTCCTTTCGACCGTTCCGTTGGGAGCGGTTCATCATCTCCTGTTCCCGAGGCGCGTGAAGCAACCCGCGCGACCGATCGCGCCGACCGCGGTCTTCGCCTCCGGGACGATTGACTGTCTGTCCTCGTACAACTTAATCCTCAAACTCCTCCGCTTCTTCAGAGAACTCCTCGGCTTTATCGGAGACCACGATTTTGGAAAGCTCGGACCGGGTGCTCGTCGCCCCGGCATGATACAGGAAATCCACCAATAAGTTCACATGGTCCAATCCTGTGCCGGGATAATGGGGATCGCCCGCGAACGGGCTTGTCCCGCCCGGGAAGTTCTGCGGCATCTTGGTGCCCGGTTGTATCCATTGCGGCTCCAGCATCCAATCAAACACCCACGCCCGACGAAGCCGCTTAAACGTCAGCGAAAGATTCGGCGCGCTCGGGGCAACCAGCAGCACACGCTCTTTTTCTCCGGCCGCATTGGAACCTTCGACCACCGCCGTGGTCTGCACGTCTCCCGTGGCATTGTAGACATTGGCGGCGCTGACAAGTTGGAAGGCGCCGTCGATCGCTGAGCCGACGGAGTACGGCTGTCCGTTAATCAAAGCGATGGCCGCCTCACCATCGCCGCGGACGCCGTCCAGGCGGTACATTTGCACGAAATCGTCCGTCGTCTGGGCCGGTCCGGGAAGCATGTTACCAAGCACGTGGCATTGCAAACAGCCCATCGCCTTGAAGAACATCCGTCCCCTCGTGAACCGTTCCTCCGATTGGAGCGGCGCGGGCGGTTCAACGAAGGGGTATTCGACGTCGTAAAGTTCCCGCAGGAATCCGGTGCGTTTGAAGAGGTCCGCGTGGGCGCTGCGTAGCCGTTCCGGCGACACGCCCAAGGGATCCAAGTCGGTGGAGCGCATGAGCTTGCGCTCCATGGCCCAGCGGCGAAGCGCCAGAACGGCGTCGTTCAACCATTCTTTTTGATACCAATCGGAACCCGTGGGTGATACGGCGCCGTCGGCCCCGGATTCCTCCGTGGAGCCGGCGCGGCTTTTCTCTTGTTCCATGTACTCCAGAACCGGGGCGCGAGCCTCGGTCAACTTGTTGGCGTCGTAACGACTCAAGGCCGCGAAGTACTCCGCCAACGTCGTTGCCTGATCACCGGTCAGATGAAAGCTGGGCATTCGCACCTGCAACCACGGTCGAAGCGTCTCGACATGTTGGACGAAAGAGTGCAGCCAGTTGTGCTGAACCTTGGCCCCCTCCCCCCAGAGCCGCGGTGGGGCGTTGAACTCGTCAAACGCCGGTTGATCGGCGATCTGACGGATGAAATACTGCTGGATGGTCGGGGAGTTGTCTTCAAACTGATGACAGGCGACGCAATTCAATTCACGCGTCAGTTGCCGACCCTCAGCGATCGGACCCAGCAGATCACGGTCATAATCGACCTTCAGGACGTCGTTGACCCGGGGTGGAATGCGGGAGAGCAAAAAGGTGGTCAGGGCCTCCGCCTCTTCCTCCGTGAAGTAGAAGTTGGGCATCTTCAGCTTATCATACGGCTTCTTGATCTTCTCCCGATCCCAGATCCGCGGATTGAGCATCTTGTGTTTGGCAAAGGCCGCGTGCGTATGGGTGATTTGCTCTTTGGCCAAGTCGTCGATCGGGGATCGTTCGTTCAATTGTGCGGCGGGGCGGGGATAAACGTAGGCGAACGTCTCCTCCTTGGCCTTGCGCAAATCGTGGAACGCATCATCGTAGAACGCAAAGTCGAGCTGGGCGATGGGCTTTTCGGCCCAGGTGGAAAGCTCGGTGCCCACCGGCGTCGTGTTCTCGAACCCGGGAATCAGGTGGCACGTGTAGCATCCGTAATGGGCGATGGACTTGTTCCCCAGGTAAAGCGTTTTCTTGTCCTTGACGGAGAGGGCGGTGAGGCGGCTTCTCACTTCTTCCTCCCCGAGCGCAGGCGACATGAGCGACACGAGCATTTCGGTAAGCTCGCCGCCTTCGTCAAGCATGATCGTCCGGCTGCGCCGCTCCGATCGTTGCGCCGAAAGGAGCGTGAAGACCAGATGATCGAGCATTTCCTGACGTGTCGGATTCATCTCGAAGGCAAATCGATCAAAACTGTCGTTGCGAAGCGTCTCTAGATACACGGCGATATCGGTCGCCTCGCCGGGCGTCAGTCGAAGCCCGGGCATCTTGGTGTCGGGAGCGTAATGCTTCGGATCGATCAGCCAGGAATAAAGCCAGTCAAAGCCGACTTTGGAGCCGATCCCGGACAGTTCCGGCGCGAACCTCGTAAAGACCGGGGGGGCGTAAGCGCCGCCGGGATCGAAGCGCGTCGCCTCGGGTTGGAGAAACGTCTCGCGTTCGTCCGTGAAGTGTTCCATCGCGTAGCGAACACGCTCTTCATGGGTCATACCACGGTATTTGTAAGTCGCCGATTCGCCGTCCCGGCCTTCTCGCTCCATGAGATCCCGTGTAATCCACTGCTCACCAAACTCCACGAGGTTCGAATGACAGCCCAGACAACCGGCGGACTTGAAGAGATCGCGACCGCGTTGCACGTCACCGACCACCTCCTCGGGCTTCCGGATCGGTTCCCAGGACGTCGATATGGCGAACAGATACTTCGTGATCGCGGCGACCTCGGTTTCGGTCCGCAATTGCGGTTGCGAATCCAGCCCCGTGGCGCTGTCGTCGATGTTGTTCTCCTGCAGGAAAAAGTGCGGCATGCGCGTCGAGGGGCGAAACTTCTGCGGATAGAACACCCACTGCTGCACGAACTCAGGCTTCAATTTCGAGGCCACGTGACTCAGATCAGGACCGACGCGACGCATGTTGGGAAGCGTGTTCACCACGTGGCAGTTGATGCAGCCCACCTCCGTAAACAACTGACTTCCCAGGTTGATCCGCGACCCGACACGCTCCCCGTCGAAGCGGGCAATGTCCGTAATCTCCGCGTGGCACTTGGCGCATCCCGCCTCCGTGTACCGCGGCAGCCGCATCGGACGTTCCCAGAAATGTTCAATGGTCTCGAACGTCACCCTCGGGACGCCCAGATTCGTCAGGTAGTACTCTTCTTTCCACTTCTCCTCGATCTCGTGCGTGGGGGGCGTGTGCGCGGCCTGGACGAAATCCGTTTCCTGCGGATTCCCCTCGTGGCAAACCGTGCAACCCATGGTGGCCATGGGATGAGCGGAATTGACGGAGACGAACAATTCCAGATTGGGATGGGCGAGCAACGGCTGGCCCAGCTTGATCGTCTTACGGCCGCTGAGCTTGAGGTAATGATTGACCTTCTCCACCAGAGCGGAGAAATAGGCGTTCTGCTGATCGCGGGTCAATTGGTGCCAAAAGTCCGTCACTTGGCCTTCCGGCAACGCTCCCCCCGCGCCGCCGACGGGGGGAGGCGGGGGGAAATCCAACGGCTGCTCGCCGACGCGCTGCAGCGCCTCGTTAATCGCCGGCAGCGTCCGCTCCAACTTCTGGGCGAGACGATCCTGTGAAAACTCCGCATCGCCGATGGCCACGTGACACGTCGTACACCGGTCCGTGGTATAGCTTTCCAGATAATTGAGCCGCTGGCGAACATCCTGCAACACGAGCTGATTGACCTGATGACGGCTGGGAGTATTCTTCGGTGCGGTGAAATCGAGCAACGGGAAATTGATGATCGCGCGCACGACGGGAACGTCCGCCAGCAACCCTTTCTTCAAAACGCCCCGGTAATTCATGTCTCTGTCATTAGCGTCTTCGGCCACCATTTCGAGCTCGCGCAGTTTCTTTTCTGCGACGCGAATGGGCTCTTCCAGATCACGCAGCTCCTTCGTAATGTGCTGCTTTTCGTCCTCCCAGCGCTCCTTCTCCTTGAGCAGCCGCTCAACTTCGTCCCGTTCCTCCTCGTATTGGCGCCGCGCCGCTTCCGTATGGGGATGGTCGGGTCCGAAGCGGTTCAGAACTTTTTCGAACGTATCGCGGGTGACATCCAGGACCTGGTTGTTACGGCTCCAGTGTCCATCGGCCCGGTTGAACTGCAGCGTGACCTCTTCCAGACGCGCCTGTAACTCCCGGCGCTGGTGACCGGCGGACTTGGAAACCAGCTCCTGTGCGTCGGCCAAGCGGCGTTTCGCCTCTTCGATTTCCTGCGTTTTTTCCTGCGTGATCGCCTGAAGGTATTCGAGGTGCGCGAAAGCGGCCTTGCTGAGGTAATAGTTATCCTGAATGACGCGCCAGGGGCGGTAATAATCCACCCAGACCATCCAGAAGATGGAGCCGGTCATAAGTAAGCTGCTCACCGCGAACCAGCGGTTGAGTCTTGGATAGTGGTATAACCGTTCTTCCGGTACCGGCATGACCTTAGCTACCGTTCTTGATTGATCCTGGGATCTTCGCGGTCCGTCGGCAAGAGGGCCTCAAACATTCCCGCGTTCCCTTACACATTCAGAAACCACTCCGTGATGCCCACGATATAGTGCAGATTCATCGTCCAGCGAAGCGCCATTTTGATGGGCATCAGCAACATCACCAGCAGCAGCATGGTCATCACGCTGAAGCGCAGGAAGCCCATCTGCTGATACAACCTGCGAAAAAAGAGCGCTTTGAGGATCGGCGGTCCCAGCAGGAAATACCCGCCCAGTATGAAGATGCCGGGGAGCTCGCGTGCGAGAAAATTCTCGGGAATCGGCTGCCCCAGCAATTCCACCCAGAACAAATCCCGCGGCTCGCGGTTAAGCAGCGCCACCGGCTGATGCGGATCCCAATATTCATAAGGACCGAAGAAGTTCCAGTTCGGACCGCGCAAAAACGTTCCAAAGATGATTAACACGACCCAGAGAATGAGAAAACCGAACAGGAAGGTGCTGATCGCGAACGGTCGGTCCTTGAAGGTGTAATAACCGTTGCCTTTGGGGTTCTTGTCGATGTAGGGAATCGCCATCAGGCCGACGATAATCAGCCCCGGGAACACCACCCCCGCCAACCAGGGATCAAAATAGACCAGCATTTCCTGCAAGCCCAGAAAATACCAGGGGGCCTTGGAAGGATTCGGGGCCACGTTGGGATCGGCGGGCGGTTCCAACGGCGCCGGGAGCACGATCGCCCAGACCGTCAAGAACGCCGTACATAACACCAACGCAATCAGTTCCGTATACACCAGATCGGGCCAGACCAGCACCTTATCATCGGAACCGGCCTCAATCAGCGGCCGGCCTTGTACCATTCGTTCATCATTGATGGCCGCCTGGCGAAACGACAGCCAGGTCAAAAACCCGATGGCGAACATCATCATCACGATGGGGACGTTGTCGGCCTTGGACACGATCTTGAGAAAATCCTCGTCCAGGCAACTGACCAGAAAGAACAGG
>Ga0214473_10001956_pt1 | contig 26075 bp, 37 predicted proteins | sample RVTome_7_FD_203509 | JGI IMG/M metagenome (GOLD analysis project Ga0214473, IMG submission 203509) | Soil microbial communities from uranium-contaminated site in the Upper Colorado River Basin, Wyoming, United States - RVT98D197 | ecosystem: Environmental > Terrestrial > Soil > Contaminated >...
CCAATTACGAAATCCGAAACGACCTGGTTTAGAATTTTGTGCTTTTTGATCATTTAGATTTGTTTCGAATTTCGGATTTCGAGCTTCGAATTGGTAAGTTTGTTTATGCTTGGCGTGCTTTGCCCTTCGATTTTACCCATCCTTCGATCTCCTTCAGGATGACCCTGAGCAATGTCGAAGAGGTCAGGGTGGTGAGGTTCTCGAACCACGCCTTTGCACAAGTCACAGTTTTCCCGATCCCGTTTTCATCGCACCAAAAGTTCAAATATCTTTGGCTAGCAATTAGGGTCGTTGGGGTCGAACCTAATTCTGGAGTTTATCCGCCTATGACAGAAGCATCCCTTCGATCTTTATTTGACAATGCATATGACTTTGAACTAGGTGAGTGTGAGAGCAGTAGATCGGATTCAGATCATGTCCGAGAATAGTCAGACAGGCCATTTATGGAGTTAATCTATGTCCAACAAGTCCAGCGCTCTGAGCGCAATCTGCCTGTTCATCCTCATTTTTCGGCTTTTGCCCTCGCTTGCAGAAGCCGCTGAGTCCCGCCCCGTCGTTTCGCTGAGCAGCCCCAGCGCGAGCAGCGTCTACGCGGTGGTTTTCCGGATCGCCGAGGATCAAGGTTACTATCTGGATGAAGGGCTCGACGTGCGGATTTTGGCGGGGGTCAAGACCGCGACCAGCGTTCAGATGCTGGTCGGGGGAAGCGTGGACGCGACCCAAACCGTCGGCCCCACCACCCTGGCGGCGATGCTCCAAGGGGCGGCGCTAAAGATCGTCATGGTTTTCAACGACAAACCCGCTTACGCGCTCTATGCAAAAAAAAATATCCGAGCTTTTTCGGATCTTAAGGGCGCCAGGGTCGCCAGCAGCACGCCGGGCAGCACCAACGATCGGCTTTTGAAGATCGTTCTCGAGAGAAACGGCCTGGATTGGAAAAGAGATTTGCAGATCGTCTACATCGGCACCTCGGACGTGGCGATCAAAGCGTTGCTGTCCGGTTCGATCGATGTGGCTGTCTTGAGCCATCCGGGAAACCTCATAGCCAAGGACGCCGGGTTTATCGAGCTGGCGAGCTTTGAAAGAGAGGTGGGCGCGTTGACCGGCGGCGTGGCCGTCAGCGAGTCGTTCCTGACCAAGAGACGCGACGCGGCGGTGCGCTTTCTCCGCGCCACGTTAAAGGCGCTCAAATTTTTTAAGAGCAACCGGGAAGGCTCGGCCAAGATCATGGCCAAGCACATGAATCTATCTTACGAGGCGGCGCTTAAGACCCACGACGCCAGTGCGCCCTTTTTCGTTTCCGACGGCCTGATATCGGAAGACTTTCAAGACAAGGTGCTGGATTTCGAGCTGAAGGCCATCGGGACGGACAAAAAAATATCGAGAGAGCAGGTCTTCGATTTCTCGATCATGAAGTCCCTGGCAGCAAAGCGATAAGGGCCATCCCGCCGATGGCCTGCCTCGCCGACGCCGCGTCGAACATGAAGGGTTAGAAGATCGAAGTGTTGCTCAGATTTGTTCTGACAGCTAGAAGGGATCGGTCATGACGCATCATCCTTTAATAATAAACGAGAGTCCTAAGGCTTTTTCCCGCATCGTTGGACTTGCCGCGTTGGCTCTTGCGCTTGCGGCCGTGCCCCGGGCCGGTTTCAACCAGTCGACAACCAGATCTTCCGGCCTGAAGATCGGCATCATCGGCTCCGGTAATATCGGCAGCACGGTAGGAACGCTGTGGGTGAAAGCCGGTCATCCGGTGCTGTTCTCCTCTCGGCATCCCGAGGAGATTAAACCACTTGTCGGCGGTCTCGGGCCGTTAGCCCGCGCCGGCACGGTAAGGGAAGCCTTTACGTTCGGCAACGTCGTCTTCATCGCCGTGCCCTACGGCGCCTACCCACAGATCGGTAAGGATTACGCGAGTGAGTTTGTCGGCAAAATTGTACTCGATGCTGGAAACGCGGTTCCCAAGCGTGACGGCGCGATCGCCAACGAAGCGCGCGAGAACGGCATCGGCATCACATCGGCGAAGTATCTGGCGGGGGCGCGCATCGTCCGCGCATTCAACACGATGAGCTTTCGCAAACTCGCAGACAACGCCAACCGACCTGGAGCGCGCATGGCCATTCCCATCGCAGGCGATGATAAGGAGGCGCTGGCCGTCGCGCAGACCCTGGTCCGAGACGCCGGATTCGATCCGGTCATCATCGGCGGTCTCGAAAGCGCCAAAATCTTTGCGCAAGGCGGGCCCTTGTACGGGCAAGACATCACCGCTCAGGAAATGCAGCAGCGCCTCAAGACGCTGCGGTGAAGCGAAATTTTTTCGCGCCAGCGGTCGATCCCACGAACGACTATCGCAGCGACAGATACTTCGCAGGCACGTTCTCGACTAGAAACAGCGGCCCGGACTGGTAGAAGCGAATCCCTTCGGCGTGGGCTGTCCTGGCGTCAACGACGATAATCGCCGGGGCGGGGTCGCGCCTTTGGCCCACGGCTTGGGCCTCTTCAAGGGAAGCGCTCAGGTGAACGTAGCGCCGCTCGCGCGGCTTAAGGCCGCCCCGCAGGATCGATTGAGCGAGATCGCGTGCGGCGCCGATATACAGCTCCGCCGGCGGCTCCGCCGCTTCCAAACCAAAATCCACGGGAAAAGAATGACCGTAGGTGGCGCGAACTTTACCCTCCTTAAGCTCGAAGCGCTGCTTGTCCGACTCCTCCACCACCCGGCGAATCTCCTCTTCGGTCACGTCCGCAAAGCGTTCCTGCGCCAGGTAAACGACGTCGCCCCAAGCGACGAACCCTTGCCGGTCAAACGACAGCGGATATTCCCGCGGCTGGTGACGCAAGAGAAAACTTAAGAAACGGGAAATGCGTTCCGCTGGAACCAATCGCGCCTCCTCACACGCCTTTCTTTTGGCCGGTGATCAGATCGTAGACGTTGCAGGCGATGCCGGTTGCTTCGTAGCCGTCCATGCCGGCAGCCTGGGCGATGGAGAACATCTGGTAGGCCAGGGCGACAAAGGGCATCGGCACTTCCATCTCGCGCGCCGTGTCGAGGCCGAAGCCGACGTCCTTGGGCATCCAGGACTTACGCGGTTTGTACTTGCGGCTGACGACGATTTCCATAATCCGGTCTATGGCGACGGAATCTTGCTGCGAGTTTTTCAGGATCGTGCGAAAAGTTTCTTCCGTGAGACCGCCTTTTTTGAGCCACGAGCAAGTTTCCACGAGGCTCAAATGCTGCACGGCGGCGAACATCGCCATGGCGTTTTTCACCAGCTTGGCGTTGCCGAGCTCGCCGACGTGCAAAATCTTGTTGCCCATCGCCTTGAAAACCGGCTGATGCTGATCGAACAACTGCTTGGACCCCGATATCCATAGCGATAAAGTCCCCGCTGTCGCTGCCTCTTCCACTCCGCCGGCGGAACCGTCGAGCACCGTCCAGCCTTTTTTCGATAACTCGGCGTTGACGCCAACAATGGTCTTCTTATCGATGCTGCTGAAATCGACCCAGAGCTTGGCCCCACCGGTCGCTTCGTGCAAGCCGCCTTGGCCCAAACCGACCGCATGCACTGCTTGATTGTAGGGAAGCATCGACAGCACCATCTCGCAGGACTCGGCCACGGCCTTGGGCGTTTCCTTGAACACCGCCCCCTGACTCTCGAGTCCGCGCGCCTGTTCGCGCCGCAGATCATTGACGACAAGTTTATACCCCGCCTTGAGCAAATTCCCCGCCATGCCGCTGCCCATGCCGCCGGTGCCGATAAAACCTAAGGTATTCATGAATCCTCCCAGTCCTCGCTGCGCGAGGAATCTCAAATATGTATCAAGCAGGGCCCTGCCGCTTAATCGACCAGGCGCACGCCTTCGGGCCACAACACCAAGACCAGCGTATCGCCGATCGCCCGCGGCGCGTGCACCGAGCGTGGGTCCAAAAACACCAAGTCCCCCGCTTCATACTCGCCGGTCTCATCGGCGATCTTGCCCTTGAGCACGAGGTAGAATTCGCCGCCGACATGCTCGTGCTTTACGAAGGCGTCCGGCGCCGCGCCCTCGCGTATACGATACAGCACCAATTCACGCGCCCCCTCGCGCGCCAAGCGGCACATCGAAAGTCCGTTGCCAAAATCGCGCCACGCAAGCCGTGCCAACGCCTCCGCGTTCACGTCGACGCGCAACAGATCATTGAGCGATCGTCGCAGCAGCCCCACCGTGTTTCCTTCCAAGATGCCTAGCAGGCCGTTGAAAAACTCGGTTGCAGGCTGCTCAAAAAGATCTCAGAGGCGAGGCGCGAAAGTTCGCTAAGGGCTAAGGGCATGGCGCAAAGCATTCTCCTTTGCTCTTTGCTCCTTGCGCTTTGCAAGCTGGTACGTTGTAGCGAGGCGATTGAGCGCAACGAAGCATATGAGTCTTTTTCAGCAGCCTGCTAGAAATATCACGACCGCCGCGCAAACAAAAGCAGCCGGCCGGGAAATTCACTGGCTGTTATTGACACTAAGAATGTTCCCGACTAAGGTCAGTAGAAATCTTATATCAATTGGTTTTATTGACTCGCCTTTAACACATCTCTCTTCACGTCGATCATGCTAGAAGCCTGGGTTGTTTACAGCGTCATCGGCCTGGCCTTGGCCTTTGACTTCGTCAACGGATTCCACGACGCGGCCAACTCCATCGCCACGGTCGTCTCCACGCGCGTCTTATCGCCGCGCTGGGCAGTGGGGTGGGCGGCCTTTTTTAATTTCATCGCCTTTCTCTTTTTTGGCTTGCACGTAGCCGAAACCATCGGCAAGGGCGTGATTGATCCGACTTCCGTTACCGTCCCCGTGATCACGGCAGCTCTTGTCGGCGCCATCGTCTGGAACCTGATCACTTGGTACTACGGCATACCATCGAGCTCGTCCCACGCACTCGTGGGGGGCCTGGCGGGAGCAGCGATTCAACACTCGGGATTTGCAGCTGTTGTTGTACCCGGAATCGTTAAGATCAGTATTTTTATAATCCTCGCGCCGCTGATCGGATTGGCAATAGGTTTTGCCTTCATGGTCGGTACCTACTGGACATTCCGGCGCGCCACGCATGCCCGAGTCGGAAAACTCTTTCGCTCCCTGCAGCTCTGCTCCGCAGCCGCCTACAGTCTCGGTCACGGCGGCAACGACGCGCAGAAAACTATGGGCGTGATCTTGGTCTTGTTGATCGCCGGAAACTTGGTCGATGTCAAATCGGAAGTGCCTTTATGGGTCGTATTGGCGAGCCACACAGCCATGGGGCTGGGGACCATGGCAGGTGGGTGGCGGATCGTCAAAACCATGGGGCAGAAAATCTGCAAGATTCAACCGGTGCAAGGATTCTGCGCCGAGAGCGCCGGCGCCATCATGCTCTACGTCGCCACCTGGGCCGGCATTCCCGTCAGCACTACGCACACCATCACCGGCGCCATCGTCGGCGTGGGGTCCACGCGCGGGTTTCACGCGGTGAAATGGGGCGTGGCGACGCGGGTGGTGTGGGCGTGGATTCTGACCATTCCCTGTGCGGCGCTATTGGCGATGCTTTCCGAAGGGCTTTTCGACCTTATCGGCTGGCGCTAGCCCGGCTGTGAAGGCATCGCATCTCTCCGCTGCCGGCAATTGCCGCTTGGCGACCCGCGAAAAAGAACCAAGTGCGAAAAGCTTTTTATGCACAAACCCGTGTTGCAGAAGGCGGGGCTAACTCGTCACTTCAGTCCGATCGCTTGACAGCGAGCGCTGAACTGCAAAACAGCCCACTGCACTGATTATTAGAATTCTGGATTGGATCGAAGTTTTCGGGAGTAGTCTTTATGCGGCTGCTTCCGCTTCTTTCGCCGCTTGCTGTCGCCTCGCCCTTCGGCTCTTCTTCGCGCCACCCGATTTTCCTGCGGCGGCTTCATCGGCGCCCCCCACCAGTTCGATCAAAGACATCTGCGCGGCGTCGCCGCGGCGCCAGCCTATCTTGATGATGCGGGTGTAGCCGCCGGCGCGGCTCTTGAACCGTGGCGCGATGGTGTCGAAGAGCTTGCGCACCACGGCCTTGTCCTGGACAATTCCCAAGACCTGGCGACGGGCGTGCAGGCTCCCTGCTTTGCCAAGCGTGATCACACGGTCGACCCAACGGCGCAGCTCCTTCGCTTTCGGATCGGTGGTCTGGATCTTCTCATCGCGCAGCAACGCGGTGATGAGGTTGCGCATGAGCGCCCAACGATGGCTCGAATTGCGGCTGAGTTGTCTGCCCGATTTGCGGTGACGCATGATTTATGCCGGCTCCTTAACCGTGGCGCGCTTGCGCGCGTCGAGCTCGTTCCGCGCCGGAAAATGTTCGACTCTCATGCCCAGTTCGAGCCCCATTTCACGAAGAATTTCTTTGATCTCGTTGAGGGATTTGTGGCCGAAGTTCTTGGTCTTCAACATCTCCTGCTCGCTCTTCTGCACCAACTCGCCGATATACTTGATATCCGCGTTTTGCAGGCAGTTCTGCGAACGCACCGAAAACTCGAGTTCGTCGACGCTGCGGAACAGGTTGTCGTTCAACGCGACGGCGGGACCGTCATCGCGCTTTTCCGCCCGCGGCTCTTCCTGGAAATTGACAAAGATGCCAAGCTGGTCCTGGAGAATCTTCGCGGCGTAGGCCATGGCGTCGTCCGGCTTAACGCTGCCGTCGGTGTAAACATCGAACACCAGCCGTTCGTAGTCGGTACGCTGACCCACGCGCGCGTTGGTGACCGTGAAATTGGCCTTCTGAACCGGCGAGAAGATGGCATCGATGAAAATGGTATCCACCGGCGCCCCTTCCTCCTTGTTTCGCTCCGCTGGCACGTAGCCGCGGCCGAGCTTGGCGGTCATTTCCACCTCGAGCCTAGCGTCCCGGGAAAGCGTAGCGATTTTGTGGTCCGGATTAAGGATTTCGACTGGCGGCGGCACGATGATGTCCTTGGCCGTGACCGTGCCCGCGCCCTTCGCCTCGATCTTGAGAGTGTGCGGCTCACCGTCGCTCAGCCGGAGGCGCACTTCCTTAAGGTTTAGAATGATGTCGGCGACATCCTCCGTAACGCCGGGAATCGTCGAAAATTCGTGCAGAATCCCCTTGATGCGGACTGCGACGATGGACGCCCCCATGAGGGAGGAAAGGAGAATTCTGCGCAGCGCGTTGCCGACGGTTTGGCCGAAGCCGCGCTCGAAGGGTTCGGCGTAAAATTTTCCATAGGTAGAAGTCAGGGTTTTCTCTTCGACCGCCAATTGCTTGGGTCTGATTAAATCCGTCCAATGCCTGTACGTTGTCGACATAGCGTCTCCCAGGATTCGAAATTTACTTCGAATACAGCTCTACGATCAGTTTTTCGTTAATTGGCATCGTGACATCGCTGCGGGTGGGCAAGAGCCTGATTTTGCCGCTGCAAGTGTCCCGGTCCAATTCCGCCCACTCGGGCACTCCGCGCCGCTGCGCCCCTTCCATGGCCGTCAGCACACGAGCCATCTGGCGACTCCGTTCCCTTACCGACACCACATCGCCGGCCCGAACAAAATAGGAGGGGATATTGACTTTTTTCCCATTGACCAAAATATGGCCGTGCCGCACCAAGGTTCTTGCCTCCGCCCGCGAACTGGCGAAACCGAGTCGGTAAGCGACGTTGTCGAGTCGCCGTTCCAGCAGCACCAACAGCGTCTCGCCCGTGATACCCTTGGTTCGCGCCGCTTGCGCAAACGTGCGCCGGAACTGATGCTCCAGCAGGCCGTACATGCGCTTGACCTTCTGTTTTTCGCGTAGCTGAATGCTGTACTCGGAAAATTTCGGCCGCCCCTGGCCATGCTGCCCGGGCGGATAGTTGCGCCGCTCGATGGCGCATTTGTCCGTGTAGCAACGCTCGCCCTTGAGAAAGAGTTTCAGGTTCTCGCGCCTGCAGAGCCGGCAAACCGATTCGGTGTATCTAGCCAATCCTTCCTCCTTGCAACCGCAGTAGGCAGTCTGGAGAAAGCAGTAAGCGGCGAATTCCTGCGCTCTGCGCAGTGCGTTCTGCCTTCTGGTTTCTCATACTCTCCTCCGTTTCGGCGGACGGCAACCGTTATGGGGAATCGGCGTGACGTCCTTGATCAAGCTGATGTTGATGCCGGCGGATTGGAGCGCGCGCAGCGCCGACTCCCGTCCCGCCCCGGGTCCCCGAACAAATATTTGTACCGTGCGCAGGCCGTGATCCATCGCCTTCTTGGCCGCGCTGTCCGCCGCCTGTTGGGCGGCGAAGGGCGTCCCTTTGCGCGATCCCTTGAAGCCCATGGCGCCGGCGCTGGACCAAGAGATCACATTGCCCTGATAATCGGTGATGGTGACGATGGTATTGTTAAAGGTCGAGTGAATATGCACCACCCCTTCGGCGATATTCTTGCGCCCGCGCTTTTTGCGCGCCGCCTTTTCGCTGAGCTTTTGTCCCGTCTGGTTTTCGGTCTTTTCTCCTGTGACTTCTTCGCGTTTTGCCATCATGGTCTCCTAACTGCGCTTAACCCTTGGAGGGCGCGGTCTTCTTGCCCGCCACGGTCTTGCGCGGTCCCTTGCGCGTGCGCGCGTTGGTGTGGGTCCTCTGCCCGCGCACCGGCAGGTTTTTGCGGTGGCGCAACCCCCGATACGACCCCATGTCGAGATGGCGCTTGATGTTGGCGGTGATGTCCCGCCTGAGATCGCCTTCGACCTTGTGTCCCTGGTCGAGGATCTGGCGGATTTTTACGACATCATCGTCGGAAAGATCGTCGCTCTTGAGATCGAAAGAGATGCCGGCTTGCCCGAGAATTTTCCGCGACGCGCTGCGCCCAATCCCATAGATATAGGTCAGCGCGACTTCCATTCTCTTGGCCCTCGGTAAATCTACCCCTGAAATACGTGCCATATCTCCTCACTTCGTTCGGAATCTCAAATCTCAGATTACAAACCTTGAACTTTGAACCCGTCCTTCGACTGGCTCAGGACGTGGTGAGCCCGTCGAACCACGGAACCTTGAACCTTTGCTCAGCCCTGCCTCTGCTTGTGCTTGGTGTTGACGCACAACACCCGCACGACGCCTTTACGCCGAATAACCTTGCATTTGTTACAAATCTTTTTGACCGACGCTCTGACTTTCACGACCGCTCCTCTTTTTCTTAACGCTCCCGGAAAACGATTCTCCCCCGAGCCAAATCGTAGGGAGACAACTCGATTTTGACCTTATCCCCCGGGAGGATTTTAATATAGTGCATGCGCATCTTGCCGGATATATGAGCCAATACCTTGTGGCCGTTTTCCAACTCCACGCGAAACATCGCGTTGGGGAGTGTTTCCAAGACCTTACCGGTAACTTCGATGGCGTCTTCTTTTGGCATACACGGTATCGCGCTCTTAGTAGTCAGCGCTTCAAAAAACTCAAACCTGGCTCAAAATATACGGGCCGTTCCTGGTCACGGCGACCGAGTGTTCAAAATGTGCGGCCAAGCTGCCGTCCTTGGTCACCGCAGTCCAACCGTCCTCTTTCATCGCGACTTCATGGCTCCCGGCGTTGACCATCGGCTCGATGGCCAGCACCATGCCCTCGCGCACGCGCACGCCGCGGTCAGGCTCGCCGTAATTCGGCACCGGCGGCTCCTCGTGCAGTCTCTTGCCGATACCATGCCCGACGAACGCGCGGACGACAGAAAAACCGGCGCCCTCGGCAACCTGCTGCACCGCCGAACCCAAGTCGCCCAATCGCTTTCCGTCGTGCAACTGTTCGATGCCTTTGTAGAGGGCGCGCTCGGTGACCTCCATCAAGCGGCGGGCCTTCTCGCTCACTCGCCCGACGCCCACGGTCAGCGCAGCGTCACCATAAAAGCCGTTATAGATAACGCCGAAGTCCAATCCAACGATGTCGCCTTCGCGCAGCGCGCGGTTCGTCGGAATTCCGTGAACGATCTCCTCGTTGATCGACACGCACAGGCAGCGCGGAAAGACGCGCCCCGCCACCTCGTATCCCTTAAACGCGGGTAGCGCCTTTTTTTTTAACGTCAGCTCTTCGGCGACGCCGTCCAGCTCCAGGGTCGTCACCCCCGGAGCGGCCTTTTCTTTCAGTTCCTGCAAGATCTCCGCAACGATGACATTGGCTCGCCTCATGATCTCGATCTCTCGTTCCGATTTGAGCGAAATCATGCCGCGACATCCCCCAGCGCCCGGATCATCCGCTTGCCGATGTCTTCAACCTTCCCGACCCCGTCGATACTCTTTAACAAGCCCCGTTCCCGGTAATAGCTCACTAGCGGCGCCGTCTGATTGTCGTAGACTCTGAGACGGTTACCAATGGTCTCTTCGCGATCGTCATCGCGTTGAAACAGTTCACCCCCACAACGATTACACGTTCCCGCTGCCTTCGGCGGATCAAAAACCACATGATAGAGCGCGCCGCAACCTTTACAAGTGCGCCGTCCCGACAGCCGCTCGACGATTAATTTATGGGGCACCTGCACCGACAAAACACAAGTGAGCGCCAGCCCCATTTTTTTCAATATATCTTCGAGGCTCTGCGCCTGAGCGATGGTTCTGGGAAAACCGTCCAGTACAAATCCCTTCTCGCAATCTTTCTCCTTGAGCCGCTCGGCCACCAGGTCGATGATCAACTTGTCGGGAACCAATTCGCCGCGGCGAATATATTCAGAAGCCTGCTTGCCGAGTACACTTTGTTCGGCGACCGCCTTGCGCAGGATATCCCCCGTTGAAATCTGCGGGGCCGCGAACTTCTCCTCAAGCAACTTCGCTTGGGTCCCCTTACCCGCTCCCGGAGGTCCAAGCAATACCACGCGCGCGCCGGCCGCCAATCCTCAGCCCCTTCTCCCGCGCAGCCGCCCTCGTTTCATGAAGCCTTCGTAGTTGCGGCTGATCAAATGGGTCTCCATCTGCGCTACCGTATCCAGGGCGACACCGACAACGATCAGCAGCGCGGTCCCGCCAAAGTAGAACGGCACGTTGAACTGGCCGACCAACAGCGTCGGCAACAAGCAAACTATCGACAGATAAATCGCCCCGCTCAGTGTGATACGCGAAAGCACGCGCTCGATGAACTCGGCGGTCTTTGGCCCCGGGCGGATGCCGGGAATGTAGCCGCCGAATTTTTTCATGTTTTCGGCGACATCCACCGGATTGAACACCACGGCGGTGTAAAAGAACGCAAAAAAGATGATCAGGGCGACGAAGACGATATCGTGCAGCCATTGACCTGGAGCCAGCGAGCCGGCTACCGCCTGGACCCAAGTATAGCTTGCAAACTGTGCCATGGTCGCGGGAAAAATCAGAATTGACGAAGCGAAGATCGGCGGTATCACGTTGGCGGTATTGATCTTGAGCGGAAGATGAGAGCTCTGGCCACCGTACATTTTGCGCCCGACCACGCGCTTGGCATACTGGACCGGAATGCGGCGCTGGCCGCGCTCGACAAAAATGATCACGCCGACCACGATGACGGTCAAAATCAGTATGACCAGCGCAACCAGCGCGCCGATTTCGCCTTCGCGCACGAACTGCAGTGTGGTGCCTGCCGCCGAGGGCAGCCGCGCGACGATGCCGGCAAAGATGATCAGCGATATGCCGTTGCCGATGCCGCGTTCGGTGATTTGCTCGCCCAGCCACATGATGAAGGCCGTCCCCGAAGTCAACGTAATGACCGTCATCAGGCGGAAACTCCACCCGGGATTGAGAACGAGGCCAAAGCCGCCCGGTCCCCGCGTCCCCTCCAGTCCGACGCTGATCATGATACCCTGAATGATCGAAAGCACCACTGTGCCGTAGCGCGTGTACTGGGTAATTTTGCGCCGACCCACTTCACCTTCCTTCGATAGCCTTTCCAAATACGGGAAAACCACGGTGAGAAGCTGAAGAATGATCGACGCGCTGATGTAAGGCATGATGCCGAGGGAAAAAACCGAAAACTGCTCCAACGCTCCGCCGGAGAAAAGATTGAGAAAACCCAGAAGGTTGCCCTTCTGCTGCTCGAAAAAAGCCGCCATGGCGTGGCGGTCGATGCCCGGCGTCGGCACATGGACGCCGAGCCGGTAGACGGCGAGCATCGCCAGCGTGAAGAGCAATCGGCGCTTAAGCTCTGGCACTCGGGCCGCGTTCTGAAAACCGCTAAGCATGGACGGCTATCACCTCGGTCTTTCCCCCTGATGCTTCGATCTTCGCTTTGGCTTTAGCGGAAAAACCATGCGCTTTGATCGTCAAGGGCTTGGACAACGAACCGTCGCCAAGAATCTTGATCCGCCGGTTTTTCCCGTGCACCAAACCCTGCGCACACAGCGATTCGGGCGTCACTTCGGTCCCTGATGGAAACGATTCCAACTGCGTCAAATTGACCACCGACATTTCAACCCGGAAGGGGTTATGAAAGCCGCGCTTGGGTAGACGGCGTTGCAAAGGCATCTGCCCGCCCTCGAACCCAGGCTTGGTACCGCCGCCCGACCGCGCTCCTTGCCCTTTGTGGCCGCGGCACGAAGTCTTGCCATGGCCGGAGCCGTCACCCCGGCCCACGCGCTTACGTTTTCGATTCGAACCGGCCGCCGGTTTTAGTTCATCGAGTGTCATAGTCAGCGAATCTCCGCCAAGGCCTTTCCGCGGCGATCGGCAATGTCCGCCGGGGCGCGTAGATCGCGCAACGCCTCAATGGTGGCCTTGACCATGTTATGAGGGTTGTTGGAGCCGATGCACTTGGTCAAGACATTCTGAATCCCCGACGCCTCCACCACCGCGCGTACGCCGCCGCCGGCGATAACCCCGGTGCCGTCGGAGGCTGGCTTGAGAATGACGTATCCGGCGCCGTACTTGCCGGTCACTTCGAACGGGATTGTGCCTTCGGCAACCGGCACCCGGATCAAATTTTTCTTGGCTTGCTCCAATCCCTTGCGGATCGCCTCGGGAACTTCCTTGGCTTTACCGAGTCCATAACCGACCACCGAGTGATTATCCCCTACCACCACCAGCGCGCTAAAGCTGAAACGGCGGCCGCCCTTGACGACTTTCGCCACCCGGCTGATGTGAACGACCTTTTCTTTTAGCTCCAAACCCTGTGGATCAATCCGTTCCAAAGCGACCTCATCCTTGTTGCGTCCGTTAGAATTCCAGTCCACCCTCACGCGCCCCATCCGCCACCGCTTTTACCTGGCCGTGGAAGAGAAACCCGTTGCGATCGAAAACCACCCGAGTGATCTTTTTTTCCTGGCAAATTTTTGCCAGCGCCAGCCCCACCTGCTTCGCCGCCTCGACCCCTTTGCCAATCTTGCCCTTTGCCGCGCCGGGCAAGTTGGCAGAAAGCGTCGACGCCGCCACCAGGGTCGTGCCGCGGTCATCCGAAATGACCTGAGCGTAAATATGTTTATTGCTGCGAAACACGCAGACCCGCGGGCGCGCGTCGGTCCCCAAGACTTTCTTGCGCACTCGCTCTTGACGGCGCCACCGGCCGGTCTTTTTCTGGTTGCTCGCCATCTTATTTCCTCAAAGTTTACGCCCCGGCCGCTGAGCCAACGGCCTTTCCGGCCTTACGCTTGATAAACTCTTCGCGATACTTGATTCCTTTGCCCTTGTATGGTTCCGGTGGCCGCAGACTGCGAATTTTCGCCGCCATCTCGCCGAGCAAATGGCGATCGGCGCTGGTGAGCGTGATAATCACTTGCCGCTCCACCGCTGCCGTCACCCCCTCCGGCAAGGGGAACACCACCGGATGGGAATAGCCAAGCGTCATATGAATCTCTTTGCCCTTGACCTCGGCGCGATAGCCAACGCCATTGATTTCCAGCACACGGGTAAATCCCTGGCTCACCCCCTGCGCCATGTTGGCGATCAGCTTGCGCGTGAGTCCGTGCAGCGCGCGATATTTGCGCTCATCCGATTCTCTTTCGACGCGCACCAGATTGCCATCGACCTTAACCTTGACTCCGGCGGGAATCGCCGTCGACAATTTTCCCTTCGGCCCCTCGACATGAACCGACCCGGCATCCACCGCGACCTTAACGCCGCTGGGAATTGCAATAGGAAGCTTTCCGATACGAGACAAAGTTCACCTCAACTCTAACTACCAGACCGAGCAAAGCAGCTCGCCGCCGACGTTCGCCTTCTGCGCTTCGCGGTCGACCAGAATGCCTTTGGGCGTCGACAGGATATGAATGCCGAGTCCCTTGCGTACCGGGGTGAGCCCCTGGGCGCCGACATAAACCCGCCGGCCCGGGCTGCTGACCCGCTTCAACCCGGAAATAATCGGGCGGTTCTCGCGGTCGAATTTGAGCTGGATCACCAGGTCCTCGCCGCCGCCCTGGGCCGCCTTGACCTTTTTCAATTCCTTCAAATATCCTTCTTCAATCAAAATCTTGACGATGTTTTCCTTAAGCCGCGACCAGGGCACCGCGACTTTTTGGTGGCGCGCCCGGGCCGCGTTACGAACTCGGGTCAACAGGTCGGCGATCGGATCGGTCATTGACATGATATTCTCCAGCGCCTACCAACTGGCCTTGATCAGGCCCGGGATATGTCCTTTGCGCGCATGGTCGCGCAGGCACAGCCGGCACATGCGAAAACGCCGGTAAAAGGCCCGCGCCCGGCCGCACAGGGGACAGCGATTGTACTCCCGAACCTTGAATTTGTTCGGCCTTTCAGCCTTGATCCGAAGACATGTCTTTGCCAATGGTGGTCTCCCTTGTCTCCTTAGCCGCCGAACGGCATACCCATCAATTTGAGCAGCGTCCTGCCTTCCTGGTCCGTCTTAGCGGTGGTGGCGACCGTGACCGTCATGCCATGCGCCTTTTCCACCTTGTCCGCCTGGATTTCGGGAAAAATAATCTGCTCTCTCAGGCCCAATGAATAATTGCCCCGGCCGTCGAATGAGCGTTCCGAGATCCCTTTGAAATCCCGCACGCGCGGCAGCGCGGCATGGATCAGCCGATCCAAAAACTCATACATCCGCTCGCGCCGCAGCGTCACCATGCAACCGATGGGCACTCCCTCGCGCAGCTTGAAATTGGCGATGGCCTTCTTGGCGCGGGTCACCACCGGTTTTTGCCCCGCGATGGCCGCGAGCTCCAACACCGCGGTGTCGAGCACCTTGATATTCTGCGTCGCTTCGCCGAGCCCGATGTTAAGCGTGATCTTCTCCAGGCGCGGCACCTGCATGGCATTCTTGTAGCCGAACTCTTTCATCATCGCCGGCACCACGTCTTCCCGATATTTGTCTTTCAATCGCGCCATGATCATTCCACTACTCGAACGCCTCGCCGCAGCGCCGGCAGAGGCGAATTTTCTTACCGTCGCCGAGAACCTTATGGCCGATGCGCACCGGGGCATTGCATTTGTCGCACATGATCATGAGGTTGGAAGCATGGATCGAGGCTTCCTTCTCCAGGATGCCGCCGCTTTGCTGCGGGCCCCGCGGTTTGGTGTGCCGCTTGACCATATTGACTCTTTCGATGATCACCCGCTCCTTGTCGACCAGTACGCGCAGCACCTTCCCGGTTTTGCCCCGCTCCTTACCCGCAATCACCATCACGCTGTCGTTTTTACGAATCTGCACGCGCAGTTTCTCCTCGATCGCTAACTACAGGACTTCAGGCGCCAATGAAATTATTTTCATGAACTTCTTGGCGCGCAGCTCGCGCGCCACCGGGCCAAAGATACGCGTCCCGGGCTCCTTTTGATTGTCGATCAAAACCGCGGAGTTGACGTCGAAGCGGATATAAGTCCCGTCCGGACGCCCGATTTCTTTCGCCGTGCGCACCACCACAGCCTTCGTGACCTCGCCCTTTTTTACTTTCGCGTTAGGATTCGCCTCTTTCACGGATACCACGATGATGTCTCCGATGGAGGCATATTTGCGCTTGCTGCCGCCCAGCACCTTGATGCACTGGACCTTGCGCGCCCCCGAATTGTCCGCCACGTCCAACACCGTTCGCATCTGGATCATGAATCAACCTCACCCGATCTGACTTAGACCGCCGCCTGAGCATCGTCTCCGCTGGACCGGTTTACTTGCGTGGTTTTGGCGCGCTCGATGACCTTGCTCACGCGCCAGCGTTTGTCGCGGCTCAGCGGCCGGCACTCGACGATCAGCACACGATCGCCGACGCGGCACTGGTTACCCTCGTCATGGACTTTGAACTTGGTGCGACGGCGAAGATGTTTCTTGTACTTGGGATGCATGACGGTGCGCTCGACGGAAACCACCACCGTTTTCTGCATGCGGTCGCTGACAACCAAACCGCTGCGCTCTTTTCTCAATCCTCTCGTGTTCATGCCGCGCCTTTCTTCGCCTCAAGCGCCTTTTCCCTGAGCACAGTTTCCGCACGCGCCAAATCCCGCCGCGTGTCACGCAGTTTCATGGGGTTTTCCGCCTGGCTCGCAGCCCGTTTGAGCTTCAAGTGGGCGATCTCCTCGCGCAGCTCGGCGCTCTTTTGATTGAGATCTTCGGCGCTCATCTCGCGCAGCTCTTTAGCTTGCATGGGCCAAGCCCCTCCGTTCCACGAACATCGTCGCTATCGACAACTTATGACCCGCCAGCCGGAACGCTTCGCGCGCCAGCAGTTCTTCGACCCCTTCCATTTCGAATAGGATCCGCCCCGGTTGAATCACGGCGACCCATAGTTCCAGGGGGCCCTTGCCCTTTCCCATGCGGGTCTCGAGGGGCTTTTTGGTCAACGGCTTGTCGGGAAAAATACGAATCCAGACTTTTCCGCCGCGCTTGAGATAGCGGGTGAGCGCGACGCGGGCGGCTTCGATCTCCCGGGCCGTCATCCAACCGCGCTCGACGGCCTTGAGGCCGTACTCGCCGAACGCCAGAGCCGACCCCCGGTGCGCGGTGCCGCGCCGGCGGCCCTTTTGAATTTTTCGATATTTTACTTTTTTCGGTTCCAGCATTTTGGTAATCTTAGATATTCAGAATTTCGCCCGGCTCAGCCGCCCAGCATCGCTTTTTGCTGCTGCTCCTCTTCGGTCAAAACCTCACCGCGGAAAATCCAGACCTTGACGCCGATCACGCCGTAGGTGGTGCGCGCCTCGGCGAAGCCGTAGTTGACATCGGCGCGCAACGTGTGCAGCGGCACGCGCCCTTCGCGGTACCACTCCGTGCGCGCGATTTCGCCGCCGCCCAACCTGCCGGCGCACTGGATTTTTACCCCTTGTGCGCCCATGCGCATGGCCCGCGAGACGCTTTCCTTCATCGCCCGGCGGAACGCCACCCGCCTTTCCAACTGCAACGCGACATTCTCCGAAACCAGCTGCCCGTCGAGGTCCGGGCGGCGGACCTCGTGAATATTGATGTAACTTTCGCGGTGGGTGAGCTTGGTCAATTCCTCCTTGAGTTTCTCGATTTCCGCGCCCTTTTTCCCGATGACGATTCCCGGGCGCGCGGTGTGAATATTGATCTTGGCCTTGTTCGCCGCTCTTTCAATTTCGATTTTCGCGATGCCCGCGTGATAGAGGCGGCTCTTCAAGAATTTCTTTACCCGAAAGTCTTCATGGAGCAGTTTGGCGTAATCATGCTTGGCAAACCATTTGGAGTCCCAAGTCTCGATCACCCCGAGACGGAAAATTTTTGGATGTGTCTTCTGACCCATCGGCCCTTAACTCCTCTCGCCGGCTTCATCGAGGATTACCGTAATATGACTGAGCCGTTTGCGAATCTTGGTCGCCCTGCCCTGGGCCCGCGGCATGAACCGTTTCCACATGCCCGCGCCGTCCACCTTTACCCGCTTGACGAAAAGTCGGTCGACATCGACGCTCTGGGTGTTCTCCGCATTGGCCACGGCCGTACGCAGGGTCTTCGCGATAATATCGGCCGAGCGCTTGGGCACGAACTTGAGAATATTGAGGGCCTCCTCAACTCCTTTACCGCGAATCTGGTCGACCACCAGCCGAACTTTTTGCGGCGAGAGCCGGACAAATCTTGTGATCGCGCGCGCTTCCATAATCTTAACAATCCCGACTGGCAAACCTCCGCTTGCTAATTTCCATTATCCGCGTTGTATCCGCCGGCTAAGCTACGCCTTGGGCCCGGGCGCTGCCGGTGCCGCCGCGGGCCGTGGTGTTCCCGCCGCCGGAGCCGCCCCGGGCGCTGACGGCGCGCCTGGCGCTCCCACGGTCTCCTTGGCCTCCGCCTTACGATCCCCGGAATGCACGAAGAAAGTTCGTGTGGGTGAAAACTCGCCGAGTTTGTGACCGACCATGTTCTCCGTGACGAAGACCGGAATAAACTTTCTGCCGTTGTGCACGCCGATCGTATAGCCGACCATCTCCGGCGTGATCGTCGAGCGCCTCGACCAGGTGCGCACCAATTGCTTCTGGCGCATCTCGCTCATCGCCGCAATCTTCTTGGCCAAGTGCTCGTCGACAAAGGGCCCTTTTTTGATCGACCGCGCCATCGTTACACCTTTCTTCGCTGTACGATATACTTGTCGGACGCGTGATTCTTGCGCGTCTTGTACCCTTTAGTGGGCTTGCCCCAAGGAGTCATCGGATGGTTTCCTTTCGAGCGCCCTTCGCCGCCGCCATGCGGATGATCCACGGGATTCTTCGCGATGCCGCGGGTCGTCGGCCGCCATCCCAACCAGCGTATCCTGCCGCCTTTACCCCAGGAGATATTTTCCTGGTCGAGGTTGCCGATTTGTCCGATGGTGGCGCGGCACTCCGCCAGCACATTGCGCAATTCGCCCGACGGGAGCTTGAGAAGCGCATAGGAACCTTCCTTCGCCATAAGTTGCGCGCCCGAGCCCGCGCTGCGCGCAAGCTGGCCCCCCTTGCCGATCTTGAGCTCGATATTATGAACCACCGTGCCAACGGGAATGAACTTGAGCGGTAGTGAGTTTCCCGGTTGAATGTCGACGTTGTCGTCGCCGGCGATGACGGCATCCCCGACCTTGAGCTTCTCCGGCGCCAAAATATAGCGCCGTTCGCCGTCGGCGTAGCAGACGAGCGCGATGCGCGCCGAGCGGTTAGGATCGTACTCGATCGCCTGGACCTTGGCGGGGACGTTTTTCTTGTCGCGCTTGAAATCGATCAATCGGTACAGGCGCTTGTGGCCGCCGCCGCGATGATCGGCGGTGATCCTGCCGGTGTTGTTGCGCCCGCCGCTGCGCATGAGACGCTCGCTCAAGCCTTTTTCCGGCCTCTGCTTGGTGATCTCCTCGAAGGTCAGACCGGTGCGAAAACGCATGCCCGCCGACGTTGGAGAATAATTCTTGATGCCCATCTGCGACTCTACTCTCTGTTCGATCTCTATAGCTCTTTTACGCCCCGCCGAAAAAGTCGATCTTGTAGCCTTCCCGCAGGGTCACGTAGGCCTTTTTCCAATCGGACCGGCGCCCCATGCTTCGGCCGACGCGCCGGATTTTGCCGAGATAACGCGCCACGCGGACCTTTTCCACCTTGACTTTGAAAAGCGTCTCGACGGCTCTCTTGACCTCGATCTTGTTGGCATCGGGCCGGACCTTGAACAACACCTGGTTGCCAGCCTCGGTTAGAAGCGATCCCTTTTCCGAGATCAACGGCGCCTGTATGACGTCCCGTGGCCCTTTCATGCCGCTAACCTTTCTTCTATTAGCTTGAGCGCGCCCTCGGTCAAGATCAGATGCTCATAGCGCAGCAAATCATAGACGTTCAAGCCTTCAACCCGCAGCACTTTGACCTTGGATAAGTTGCGCGCCGAGCGCTCGATGCGTTCATCCGGTTGAGCGATGACGATCAGGGCGCTGTGGATTTTGAGATCAGCCAAAGCTTTGGCCATGATTTTGGTCTTCGCTTCTTCGGGCTCGAACTTATCCACCACAATGATCTTGCCGTCGCGGTTCTTCGTGCTGAGCGCCGAAAGCAGCGCTTCTCGGCGCGCCTTGCGCGGCATGCGATATGAATAATCGCGCGGCGTCGGCCCGAAAGTCGTGCCGCCACCGACCCAAATCGGCGACCGGGTACTTCCCGCCCGGGCTCGACCCGTACCCTTTTGCCGCCAAGGCTTTTTGCCGCCGCCGCGCACGAAGCCTTTGGACTTGGTGGCCGCGCTTCCCGCCCGGCGGTTGGCAAGTTGCATTACCACGGCCTGGTGCAAAAGGTGCGGGCGGGTTTTGATCCCGAAGATTTCCTCCTTAAGCCCTGGCTGAATCACATGGACTTCCATAAAAAAGACTACCCTTTGGCCGCGAGCCGCACGATGATGATTCCTTGTTTCGCTCCGGGAACCGCGCCCTTGATCAGCATGAGGTCTTGCTCAGCCCGGATATCAACGACCTCAAGGTTTTGGATCGACACCTGCTCGTCGCCCCAGTGGCCCGCCATTTTCTTTCCTTTGCGCACGCGGCCGGGATAGGAACGGTTACCGATGGAGCCGCCGTGGCGAAAATATTCGTGGGTGCCATGGGATCCCGGAAAGCCGGCGAACGACCAACGCTTGATCACGCCGGTAAAGCCATGCCCTTTCGAGATTCCGGCGACATCGATGCGGTCGCCGACCTTGAACAGTTCGCTGACCTTCAATTCCTGACCGACTTCATACTTTGAGACGTCGTCGAGACGAAACTCTTTGAGCACTACAAAAGCGCCCTTGCCGGCTTTCGCCATGTGCCCCTGCATGGGCTTATTGACGCGCTGGCTCTTTTTGCTGCCGAAGCCGACCTGGAGCGCGTTGTAACCGTCCTTACCGCACTCCTTTTTCTGCACGACCACGCAGGGTCCGGTCTGAACGACCGTGACGGGGACCAGGTTCCCCTCGGCGTTGTAGAACTGCGTCATGCCGACTTTTTTACCGATAAGTCCTGTCATAAAAACATTGCTGTCTGCGCCACTTGTTCAGCGAATGGTCCGCTTCCCGTCATTGCAATTTGATCTCGACATCCACGCCCGCGGCGATATCGAGCTTGCCCAACGCGTCGATGGTCTGCTGGGTCGGTTCCAGAATATCGAGCAGCCGCTTGTGAGTGCGAATCTCGAACTGGTCGCGCGATTTCTTGTCGACGTGCGGCGAACGGTTCACGGTGAATCGTTCGATGCGCGTGGGCAAGGGAATCGGGCCTGCTACTCGTCCTCCGGTGCGTCTCACAGTCTCGACGATTTCACCTACCGATTGATCCAGGACGCGGTGGTCGTAGGCTTTGAGCCGAATCCTAATCTTCTCATTCATACGTCATCATCCGACTTGCCATCGTAGTTGGCAATAATTCCTTCCGCCACCGCCGCTGGCACGGGCTCGTAATGCGAGAACTGCATCGTATAGGTGGCTCTGCCCTGAGACATGGAGCGCAGGTCGGTGGCATAGCCGAACATCTGCGCCAACGGCACCCGGGCGTCGATCGCCTGCGCGGCGGGCCGCGTGTCCATGCCCAAAACTTTCCCGCGCCGCGAACTCAAATCACCGATCACGTCGCCCATGAAATCTTCGGGCACCACCACTTCCACCGACATGATCGGCTCCAGCAGCACCGGATGGGCCTTGCGTGCCGCCTCTTTGAACGCCATGGAACCGGCGATCTTGAAGGCGATTTCCGAGGAATCCACGTCGTGGTAGCTGCCATCGAACAACGTGACCTTGACGTCGACAATCGGATAGCCCGCCAGGGCGCCGTTCTCGGTCGCTTCCTTCACTCCCTTTTCGACGGCGGGAATGTATTCGCGGGGAATAGAGCCGCCCTTGACGGCGTCGACGAACTCGAATCCAGCACCGGCCGGCTGCGGCTCGAGCTTGATCCACACATCTCCATACTGCCCGCGCCCACCAGTCTGGCGGATAAACCTGCCCTGCTGCTCGACCGCTTTGCGAACGGTTTCCTTGTAGGCGACTTGCGGCCTGCCGACGTTGGCGCCGACGTTGAATTCGCGCAACAAACGATCGACGATAATTTCCAAGTGCAGCTCGCCCATCCCCGAGATGATCGTCTGACCGGTCTCCTCGTCGGTGCGAACTTTGAACGACGGATCTTCGGTAGCGAGCTTCTGCAGCGACAGCCCGAGCTTTTCTTGGTCGGCCTTGCTTTTCGGTTCGATGGCGATGGAGATCACCGGATCCGGAAAATCGATGGACTCCAAAACGATCGGATGATCTTCGTCGCAAAGAGTGTCGCCCGTGGTGGCTGTTTTAAGTCCCACAGCCGCCGCGATATCCCCGGCGTAAACTTCTTTGACCTCTTCGCGCTTGTTGGCGTGCATCTTAAGCAGCCGGCCGATCCGTTCCCGCTTCGATCGAGTCGAATTATAGACGCTCGATCCGGAAGTCAGAGTTCCCGAATAGACCCGGAAAAAGCTCAACGTCCCGACAAAAGGATCGGTCATGATTTTGAAAGCAAGAGCGGAAAACGGTGCGTCGTCCCTTGCCGGCCGTTCCGCAATCGTCTGCGAATCGGGATCCTTCCCCTTGACCGGTGGGATATCGAGCGGCGACGGCAAATAGTCGACAACCGCGTCCAGCATCGGTTGAACACCCTTGTTGCGGAAGGCCGAGCCGCACACCACCGGGACGACCTTGAGCGACAGCGCGCCCATGCGGATCGCCCGGCGCAGCTCGGTTTCACCGATCTCTTTCCCTTCGAGATACTTTACCATGATCGCTTCATCGCAATCGGCCGCCGTCTCCAAAAGCTTTTCACGATACTCTTCCGCCTGTGCGGCCATCGCCTCTGGGATCGGTTCCTCATGAAACTTCGCGCCGAGGCTCTCTTCCTCCCAAACCACCGCTTTCATGGAGACCAAATCAATGATGCCGGCAAATTTCTCCTCGGCACCGATCGGCAGTTGCAGCACGACGGGACGCGCCCCCAGACGATCTTTGATCATCTGAACCACGCGGAAAAAATCCGCACCCACGCGGTCCATCTTATTGACGAAGGCCAGGCGCGGGACCCCATATTTGTCCGCCTGGCGCCAAACCGTTTCCGTTTGCGGCTCCACCCCGCCCACAGAACAGAAAACCGCCACGGCGCCATCGAGCACTCTCAACGAGCGCTCGACCTCAATGGTAAAGTCGACGTGACCCGGGGTATCGATGATATTAACCCGGTGGTCGCGCCACAAGCAAGTCGTAGCCGCGGAAGTGATCGTAATGCCCCTTTCCTGCTCCTGGACCATCCAGTCCATGGTTGCTGTGCCCTCGTGGACCTCGCCGATTTTGTAGGTGATCCCCGTGTAGTAAAGGATCCGCTCGGTTGTGGTCGTCTTACCGGCATCGATGTGCGCCATGATACCGATATTACGGGTCCGCTCTAATGCTACAGTTCTCGCCATCGCGTGATCACCGGAAAAAAAGGAGGCGGTCCAACCGCCTCCTTGCTGCAACCCCGAATGAGGTGCTGACATTACCATCGGTAATGGGCGAAGGCCCGATTGGCCTCGGCCATCCGGTGGGTATCTTCCTTTTTCTTTATCGCGGTGCCCCGGTTATTCGCTGCGTCGATAAGTTCGGCCGCCAGTTTCTCTTCCATCGATTTTTCGCTGCGCTCTCGCGACGCTTGGATCAACCAACGCATGCTCAGCGAAACCCGCCTTTGCGGCCGCACTTCGATAGGCACTTGATAGGTCGCACCGCCCACTCGCCGAGAGCGGACTTCAACGGTTGGGCGGGTGTTTTCGATCGCCTTTTTAAAAACCCCCAAGGAATCCTCCTTGGTCTTAGCGGTCACGATGTCCAAGGAGCGGTAAAAAATCGATTCCGCGACGCTCTTCTTGCCCCGGCTCATGATCGTATTGACAAACTTAGCGACCAGCTTGTCCCCGTATTTCGGGTCCGGTAAGACTTCCCGCTTGCGAACTTCCCCTTTACGCGGCATATCGTTCTACTTAGGCCTCTTCGCGCCGTACTTGGAACGGCTCTGGCGCCTTTCCTGAACGCCGATGGAATCCAAAGTGCCGCGAATAATGTGATAACGCACCCCCGGCAGGTCCTTCACCCGGCCGCCGCGAATCAGCACCACCGAGTGCTCCTGCAGGTTGTGGCCAACACCGGGAATATAAGAGGTGACCTCAAACCCGTTGGTGAGTCGAACACGCGCCACCTTGCGTAACGCCGAGTTCGGCTTCTTCGGCGTGGACGTATAGACACGAGTACAAACTCCTCGCTTCTGCGGAGAACCCTGCAGAGCGGGTGCCGTGTTCTTACGCCGTTGTTGCTCCCGGCTTTCGCGGACTAATTGATTGATCGTTGGCATATGTTCAGCAAAATCTTCTTAGGATTCGTAGTATGAAGCTGACAACATCGATTCCCCACTTAGCAAAACGTTTTTTGTAACAAATAAACTCGCCATTGTCAAAGCTCATGCCTCCGCGGCTTTGGAAACTTCTCCATCAACCCCCTCCGGCTCATCAACCTCAATATCGATCTTGCTATACTTAGCGACGCCGGTCCCTGCCGGAATCAGTCGTCCCATGATGACATTCTCTTTAAGTCCGCGAAGCAGATCCCTCTTCCCCTGGATCGCCGCCTCTGTCAAAACCTTCGTGGTTTCCTGAAAGGAGGCCGCCGAGATAAAGCTCTCTGTCGAAAGGGATGCTTTAGTGATCCCTAATAGCAGCGGTTCGGCGATCGCCGGTTTTCCGTTCTCCCCAATCGCCCGTTGATTTTCCTCTTCGAAGCTCCACTTCTCAACCTGGTCGCCAACGAGAAAATCCGTATCGCCAACTTCTTTAATCCTCACGCGGCGCAGCATTTGTCGCACGATCGCCTCGATATGCTTATCATTGATCCGCACCCCCTGTAAGCGGTAAATTTCTTGGACTTCATCTACGAGATATTTCGCCAGGGCCTTTTCACCGAGGATATTGAGAATGTCATGCGGGTTGGATGAGCCATCCATCAACGCTTCTCCCGCCCGGATTCGATCTCCTTCGTGAACACTGATGTGTTTGCCTTTGGGAATGAGATATTCCCTCGACTCTCCCACGTCCGGCGTGACCACCACCTTGCGCTTGCCTTTGGTATCTTTACCAAAAGAAACTATACCGTCGATTTCGCTGATGACGGCGAATTCCTTCGGCTTGCGCGCTTCGAATAGTTCGGCTACACGCGGCAACCCCCCCGTGATATCTTTTGTCTTAGTGGTCTCGCGGGGGATTTTAGCCAGGACATCACCGGCGTATACGGTCTGTCCTTCCCGCACGTTGATATGGGCTCCGACGGGCAATAGGTAACGGGCCTCGGCCGTAGCTGAAAGACGCGTGGTTTGTCCCCCGACGTCTTTGATCGAGATACGCGGCCGCTTGTCTATGTCCTTGGAATCAGTAATGACCTTGGTGGAAAGACCGGTCCTCTCATCGACTTTTTCTTCCATGGTCAGCGCTTCGATGACATCGCCGAATTTAACCGCGCCGGTGACTTCTGTCAGGATCGGGATCGTATAGGGGTCCCACTCCGCCAGCAACTCGCCGGCTTTGATTTTAGCGCCGTCTTTCTTTTTAAACTTGGCGCCGTACACGACCGGGTAACGCTCCCTCTCCCGCGCTCGGCCCTTTTCGCCTTCCGGATAGTCCACGATGGCGATCTCGCCGTTGCGGTTCATCACCACGAGGTCACCTTCTCTATTGGCAACGGTGCTTACGTTGATAAACTTAAGAAATCCGTCGTTACGCGATTCCAACGTGGTCTGCTCGGCTCGTCGGCTCGCCGTCCCGCCGATGTGAAAGGTCCGCATCGTCAGCTGAGTGCCGGGCTCGCCGATGGACTGGGCGGCAATAACGCCCACGGCTTCGCCCAGATTGATCATATGGCCCCGCCCCAGGTCACGGCCATAGCACATGATGCAGACACCCCGCCGTGACGCACAGGTCAACACAGAGCGTATTTTGATTCGCTCAAGGCCGGCCTCTTCGATGCGCTGCACCAGTTCTTCGTCGATCTCATGGTTGGCTTTGACGATGACTTTGCCGCTGAAAGGATCCTTGACGTCTTCCAACGCGACGCGGCCGAGCACGCGGTCGCCGAGGGGCTCGATGATTTCGCCGCCCTCCATGAGCGGAGTCATTTCGATGCCGTCCATGGTGCCGCAATCGCTCTCACCGATGACGGCGTCCTGGGCCACATCCACAAGCCGGCGCGTCAGGTACCCGGAGTTGGCGGTTTTTAGCGCGGTATCGGCGAGCCCCTTGCGCGC
>Ga0214473_10001957_pt1 | contig 26058 bp, 20 predicted proteins | sample RVTome_7_FD_203509 | JGI IMG/M metagenome (GOLD analysis project Ga0214473, IMG submission 203509) | Soil microbial communities from uranium-contaminated site in the Upper Colorado River Basin, Wyoming, United States - RVT98D197 | ecosystem: Environmental > Terrestrial > Soil > Contaminated >...
AGAAAATCTCTGCTGATCTTCCGTGGACTTGTCGATAATGGACATGATAGGCCTCCTTGACCCATGAGTTAGGATAGATGGTTTGCACCTATCTCATCGCCAAGGCAGGCCTTGTTTTATGAAAGCCAATTGCCTAACTTAGTGCCATTATATGGTGTCCCCAGATTTCGATTACTTTATGGCGACCGTACCCATGCATTGTCCTCGATTCTCTTTCCGGTGCAATCACTCTTGAGGGTGCCTCTCTGGATCAGCCGTTTGATTGCTCCATTGAACTCCGAATCATTGTACATGCACGGGTTCGCCACTGTGGCTCTAACGCGTAGCTCCTTCCACTTCACTCTGCCAACCAGTTGGGATGTGCTAATGACGGCTTTCTCGATTTGGGCAGGGTCAACTACCTCCCTCTCGGGCGGATTGGGGAAAAGGTATCCTTTGACAAATTGAGATCCGACGAATTCACGCCGAGCCTTGACCATCGCCCTGTTCATCAAGTCAATGGCATCTGGATGCCGGGAGCCGAACACCAAATGGTACTTGGGGACCTTATCTTCATAGTTGTCACGTATCGGATAATGGATAATCCATGTGAACCATTGACGTAGTCTTTCGCCATACCCTTTTGCGAGTTGTTCTATGCGGTCAACATCAGGCGTTTGACCGTGAAAGATGATATCCTGCCAGTAGGTTCCTCCGGCGACAGCATTCCAGGTGAGGACTAGCGGATGTTCAGTCTGGAGAATGTCTGCCGCAAAGATGTGGTCGCTCAGGCCAAGGGCTGCTCTCAGAAAGCCTGTACTCATGAAGTTGATCAAGACTTCTACGCTTCGCCCGGATTCCAACTGCCGATATACAGATTCCATATCTGCAAACAGAAGGTCGCTTGGTCGAAGTGGGTCAAGGTAGACGAAAACGGTCCGGTCTTGGGCTAGTTTCGCAATTTCATCAATGTGCTCCCTGAAATCTCCGGGGGCGGTACGCACAGGGATCTCCAAGTCCTTTGTATTGGACTCCAGACGATCGTACAGGACAGGATCCTTCTCGATGTAGAATCCGAGTACTTCTACGCCTCGGGATTGCACAGCCTCCAGTCTCTTGGAGATGATCAGAGGACTTCCTGGTTGCAGGTCATCGAACTGGCCCGCTCCGGCAAAGCAGTCCACAACCAGAATAGGCTTCCTTAGCGTCGCCACCTTTGCCAGGTAAGGTTCAAGGTAATAGTCGAGAATGAGGTCCTTGTACCTTGACCATGGCTTCTTCTCACGAAAGAACTCTTGCGCGTCTGTCATTTCTAATATCCCTCCGCTTTCGACACGACTCTTTGGGTGGGACCTCGTCCCATGTTTGACTATCCAAGAGACGGCCGTTCGCTTTCTTATTGATGCCACCCCATTGTTTGAAGAAGAAGGGGACTTTGGCGGCGACGCATTGGTCGCGGATGTCGGTGACCCATTCACGCGGCATGGGGCGGGCGCCGGGGCCGGACTCGCCGCCCAGGATCGCCCAGTCGATGTCGGTGAGATCGATGTTGGGGATGGGGCTCAGGAGCGGCTCGAAGGAGATGAACTTCACCGCGGCGCCGGTTTGTCTCAGGTCATCGATGCGGTAGGTGTAGTCCTGGTTCTCGACGGTGACGCCCATCCAGACGTTGTCGGGCCATGCCAGCTTGGGGCTGAGTTCTTGGAGTCTCTCAGAGCGTTTGGTCAGGATCTGGAAGCGGTGCTGGGGGGCACGACATATCACGTCGAAGACCTGTTGGATGAAATCGAGGGGCACGTCTTTGTGGAACAGGTCGCTCATCGAGTTGACGAAGATCGAGCGGGGCTGCCGCCAACACAGCGGCAGATCGAGCATGTGAGGGTGAAGGGTGAGGCGGAATCCGTTGCGATAGTTCGGCTGGCCCATCGCCTGGAGCCGGCGAGCCATGCGCTCGGCGTAGCAGTTCTGGCACCCCGGGCTGATCTTTGTGCAGCCAGTGACCGGGTTCCACGTACACTCCGTCCATTCGATTTTCGAGTTCGCAGCCATGCACCTACCCTACATGAGTATGCCCATAGTATGCAGGGGCGAGTGAAGAATCAACTACTTACCAGGAATGAGAAGGCCATCGCAGCCTGCTTGTAGTGTGCCCGTAAGGGCATTAAGAGAAACGCCTGACGGCGTCACTACAAACGGAGAAGGCCAGGATCAGCCCTCAAGCTGAGCCTTAGGGGACATCTTGTCTGTCAGGGGAACAGGACGGGATCACTTGTTTCCAGGGTGAAAAAGGGACAGACATCGTCGGTGCGGGACTCCTCGCTACAAAAGGACTTAGAAACAGCGAATCACACGAATCGCACGAATGAACAATGAAGGAGCGGGAAGCCGGATTGGTGTAATCCGTGTGATTCGTGGTTCAGATGTGTCTTCCATTGTGGGCGAGCCTGCCATGGGTTCCCTGCGGTTAGATATATGTTTCGTCGTTCTTAAGCCCTATGCCACAAAGGCGTTACGGCATGCGTACGGAATTTGATGATTTTGGAACTATTGTATGGATAAATGGACATACATCCTTTAGGATGGAATGAGCCTGGCTCGGCGTGACGCCGGGGAAGGATTCAACCGCGGAGGTCGCAGAGGTACGCAGAGAAAAAGGTCAAGTCCAATGCCTATAAGGGTTCAACCTCTGCGTTCCTTCGCGTCCCCTGCGGTTAAATATATATATGTTTTGAATCTGCGTTGCTAACTCGTAACAACTGAAGAAGATTTCCAGATGATTTCGGGCAGATGCCATAACCTCAAGGTTTAGAGCAACTTAGAAACAACGAATCACACAAATCACACGAATGAAAGAGCAAGGACAGGCCAACCGAATTCGTGTGATTCGTGGTTCAGAAGTACCTCGGTTGCGGCTGCAGGCCGCGCTAGGTGAATCGGCTAAATCTGCGGATGAGAAGCAGTTGTCAGTTCTCGGTTGGCGGTTCCCAGAAGATGGATTCCCGCCCCCGATCAGGTCGAGGGCAGGCTCTTCGCGGGAATGACATGGAAAGAGAAGGGAGACATCATGGGCAAGCAAATGACTTGTCACACCTGTATTTATGCGCACTGGGATCGGGGGCTGTGGATGCGCAGCCTGGGGTCGGGGTGGCCGGCTCGGCCGACGTGCGGGAACCAGCCGGACTCGCCCGGGCGGATGAAAGAGTGTCCGCACGGGCGGGTCTGCCGGAACTACCGGCCCAGGCCGCCCGTGCCCACGGGCGATGCCGTCAAGATGATCCCACTGGGCGAGGGCTTGTACGCCTATGTGGACGCCGAGGACTTCGAGTGGCTCAATCAATGGCACTGGCGAGCGCATGATGGGTACGCCGCGCGACAAGAGAAACGCAATGGGAAACGCACGGTGGTCTTCATGCATCGCCAAATCATGAAGTCGTCGCCGGGAAAGGTTACGGACCACATCAATGGCAACAAGTTCGACAATACTCGAGCCAATCTGCGGAACGTCACGCGACAGCAGAACACGCACAACAAGAGCAAGCACGCCGGCGGCACCTCCATTTACAAGGGTGTCAGTTACGACAAGAGGTGTCATAAATGGCTCGCGCGTATCTACTTCGCCAAAGAGTATTACTATCTTGGCTCTTTCGCCACCGAGGTGGAGGCGGCGCGGGCGTATGACTACAAGGCGGTCGAGCTGTTCGGAGAGTTCGCCCGGCTGAACTTTCCGGAGGAGTGGCCGGCGGAACGACGGGCCGAGGTGCATGCACAATGGCAGAAGGAGAACCGTAAGACACGCGCGAGAAAAAAGGTGAAAAGCAAAACAGGCCCGACGGTCGCGGCAGGCGAAAAGCCGGGAACAGGAAAGCGGCGGAAGGCGAAAGCAAGAAGGTGAGACATGACGAGAGGGCCGAGCGTGCGTTTCGATTGCGGATTGCGGATTGGAGGGGCAAAGCCGGGGAGTGCGTGGCGACGGCTAAGGGCGTCTGACAGCATGAATAATGGGTAAACCCTCCTTGTCACCCCTGCGAAAGCAGCGGTCCAGTGGCCTTTGGGGTCAGAGCTTGATTAGTGATTAGGACGAGGCAGAGGGGCGCGTTTTTGTTCAGGTGAGCGGGGACGCTCGCCCTACGTGAAAGTTGGCGGCAAAAAATCGTGGGGTCGGGTTGACAAGGGGGGCTTTTTGGCGTTTAATAGAGGGGCTTGGCCGCGATTGAGGCGGCCGAGCGGGAACTGGGCAGGTGCCCGAGCGGCTAAAGGGGATGGGCTGTAAACCCATTGGCGTAAGCCTGCGTAGGTTCGAATCCTACCCTGCCCAATAGGGTGTTCGCGAGATGTCGCAGAGCCTGGTTTTCCGTCGTATTTCGCGAGTTGACGAACAGGGAGCGACGGCGGGCAAGGCTCTGCGGCGTTTTGCGCCGCCTCATCTTGGAGGGACTTTCATCGCAGTGGAAGCGAGCGGACCATCGTGTGACTCACCACTCGGTCTATCGATACGGCATAAGCTATGGAGGGGCAGGGTCTGCGGTTCGTGGAATCTCCTGAGGTGTCCGGGACTGGGCGGATAGATACACAGCATCCTGGACGGCCAGGGTCCGCAGGTAGCTTGGGCCGTTCGTTTCGAATTCTCCGCCGTCGATCATGCGGTCGATGAAGTGCCGCTGCATCGTGTAGCAGCAGTCGCCGGCAAAGCCGCGGTTCTCGTGCCGGTACGCGTGTTCCCTTTCCGGCTCTCCCAGGGGCTGTATCGTGAGCCGGCCGTCGTGGTACAGCCGGATCGAGCCGCCGTTGGCATCGACGAGGAACTCGCCGAACGTGTATCGCGGATTCGCGTAGTTGCTTTCGTTGTAGCGATTCGCGTCCCAGAGTCCCGTGGCGCCGGACTCGAACTCGAAGACAATGACGCCGAAATCCTCGCCGGCGATGACGGGGTTGAGCCTTTTCAGCACGGCGTACACCCGCTTGATCTCACCGGCCAGGTAACGATAGGTATCGATGAAATGCACGCCGTTCTCATAGACGAGCAATCGGGGATAGTCCCTGAAGTACGGCTGGCGGCTCAGGTAGGCGTTCTCGCCCCAGCCGTCGCCCATGCGCGAGCGGAAGGTCATCACGTGGATCTTGTCGCCGATCGCGCCGGAATCGAGGAGTCGCTTGATCTGGCGATACCACGGCTGGAAACGCCAGTTCTCGTGCACCATGAAGTGAATGCCCGCTCGGGCGGTGTAGGTCACGATCTCTCGGGCCTCCTCGAGCGTCGGAGCGAGCGGCTTTTGGCAAATGACGTGGACGCCCAGGTCCGCCGCCGTCTTGCACATCTCCAGGTGCGTGGGAGGCGGCGTGATGATGTCCACGAAGTCGGGCTTCTCCTTCTCCAGCATCTGGCGGTAGTCCGTGTAGTGCCTGGGGACGCCGAACTTGTCCAGGATCGTCTTGGCCCGTGCCGGGTCACGGTTGCACATGGCCGTGATCGTCACTTCGGGAATCCGCTGCCAGGCTTCATACTGGAAGTGGCTGAAATACCCCGCTCCGACACAGACGCCTTTGAGCTGCGCCATCAGTACTCCTCTAATCCTTTTTCCGGTCGCACGAGCGTCCAGAGCACGACGGCCAGGAGGTTCAAGCCTGCTCCCACGAAGAAGAACGGGACGACCGAGCCGGTCCAGGCCTGCAGATAGGCGAACGCCAGTCCCGTCAGGAAGGAGCCGAGATTGCCGGCCATGTTCATCGTGCCGGAGACGGCCCCGGAGTGCTTGCGCCCGATGTCGATGCACAAGGCCCAGGACGGGGCCAGCGTCATGTCGGCGCCGAAGATCGCGATGGAGAGGAAGATGACCGCCGTCAGGGGACGCTCCATATAGACGCTGGTGATCAGGCCCATGGCAGAGAGGGCAAAGCCGAGCATCGCCGGCGCTCGCCGCGACAAGGCCCATCGGTTCTGGCGGTAGATGCGGTCCACCATGCAGCCGGAGAACCAATTGCCGAACGCCCCGCATAGCAGCGGGGCCGCCGCAAACAGACCCGCCTGCACCGGCTCCAACTGATACGTCTTCTTCAGGTGCGGGAACAGCCACGTCAGGGCGAAAAAGAATGTGAAATTACTGCAAAAATACTGGGCCATGGCCAGCCACATGTTGCGGGACCTGAGCAGGACCGTCGCTGAGAGCTTCGGCTGGTGGCTCTTGTCATCTTTGGCCTGCTGGCGCGTCTTGCGGATGTGGTCGAGTTCCGCGGCGCTGATGCGCGGGTGTTCGGCCGGGTCGTTATGGAACCACAAATACCAGAGAATCGCCCAGCCGAAGCCGAGGAGGGCCCATGTGACGAAGGTTTCGCGCCAGCCGAAGGCGGTGATCATCCAGGCGACGACGGGCAGCGCAAAGGCTGCTCCGAGGCGAGAGCCGGAGAAATTGATGCCCTGTACGCGGCCTCGCTCCGACATGGGAATCCAGGAGTAGAAAGCCCGGGCCATTGTCGGGAAGGCGCCAGCTTCGCCCGCCCCGAACAGAAACCGCACGGCGAGCATGGAGACGAGATTCCAGGTGGCGGCGGTCAGGCCCGTGAAAAGCGACCAGAAGCTGACCACGACTGTGAGAGTCACCCGCGGTCCAAACCGGTCGGCCAGAAGGCCTCCCGGCGTCTGGAACAGCGCATAACCCAGCGCAAAGGCCGACAGGACCCAGGCCATCTCTTTTTCGTTGAGCCCCAGCGCCGACCGAATTGGATCCGTGGCCGCCGAGATGCACGCGCGGTCGATGTACAGAAGCAGGGACAGGAGAAACGTCAAGGCCACCAGAAGATACCGGCTGGGGATCAGGGTCTGGGCATTTCTGATGGATATCGATTCGTTGTTCATGCTCGTAGGGTGTGCCATGCACACCTTCTCCAATGAGGAAGGAACACGCGAGAGACAGGTGTGCACAGCACACCCTACAAAAGAGCCTCGCGCCGCTCCTTGATCAACTGCAGGGTATTCTGCCAAGCGCTGATGAACATGTCACGGAAATAACGGACGGGCCCGTACTCCTCGTATTCTTCGACCTCCAGGCCGTCCTCCATGTAAGCTTGCCGGAATCCCGGCACCTTCGTCAGCAGCTCGTCCACGACGTGCTCCTGCACCGGATTGAAGAGGCGAGCCACGACAGGCTGGTCCAGCTCCAGCAGCTTATCCGCCTGGCCGTTCCAGTTCATGGTGATACAGACATCGCCGCCGACCATCTCGGTGAAATGCTGGAGTCCGCGCACGCCGCCGCCGATGAAGCCAAGCGGATAGCCGCGGTCGTGCACGAGGCGATAGACCTTCTTGGCGATGACCATGCCCGCCTGGTAGAGAACATCCGGCGAGATGCCGATCCCCTGGGCCGCCGCCTCTTTGTGGAGCCATTCATCATAGATTCCGGTGATGAGCGAATAGTACATGATCGGCCGGTTCCCGGTCCGGGCGGTGATCTGGCGGTACATCTCGCAGACGTCGACGACCTGGGCCAGGCCCATCACCTCCGTCGCGTTCAAAGGCGTATTCTCTTCGATCAAGACGCCCATGGCCTCCAGGCCCGCCTTCGTGGCGGGAATCTTGATCATAATGTTCGGACTCATCGCACGATTCTTACGGCCCTCGTCGATAATCACCTGCGGGTCTTCCTCGTGGATAGGATCGCCCTGGATACTGACGTATCCGTGCCGGCCGTTCGTCCTCTTATAGACGGCCATGAACCGTTCCGCCACTTTCTTGACGAGCTTTCGCTGCAGGATGCATTCGACCTCGTTGTCGTCATCGCTCTCTTTGAGCGTTTCATCCAGCAGGGCCAGCGCGTGTTCCTTTCCCTCCTCGTGGTTCAGCATCTTCCATGTATAGGAAGGGTTCTGCGTGCAGCCCATCGCTCCGGCGGCAATCGCCAGGTCCGCCTCGCGGGGCGTGACGTTATTGATCCACATCTTGGTCGGCGTCAGCGCGGCGACCCGATGAAAATAGTCCTGCTTCATAGATCAGTTCCTTTTCAGGTTAATCCTCAAAGGCAAAGGCCCGCACAGGCGCGCCGTCTCCGCCGGCGACCTTCAGGGGGAGGGCCATGAAGGTCACCCTTTCGCGGCGGATCTGGTCGAGATTCGCCAATCCCTCGACAAGGATAATACCGGCCTTGAGAAGGACCTTGTGCACGGCGGTCAACTCCTCCCGGTTGTTGACATCGGCGACGGACGGAGGCTCGACGCCGAGCATTCGTACTCCCTTCGCCACGCACCATTCGGCGAGTTCCAGGCTGACTCTCGGCAATTCATCCCGATAGGATGGGTCAGCGACACGCCGGCTCCAGCCGGTCCGCAGGAGCAGACCATCGCCTTTCCGAATCTTATCTGCCGTCTGCCCCAGGTCGGCCACGCGGATTACCGCCCGCGGTTGGATACCCGCCAAATCCACCACCCAAGCCGGACCCATGCACTGGTCCAGGGGTATTCGGTCGATGGTCTGATCGGAGACGCCGAAATGGGTCGGTGCGTCCATGTGCGTCCCGCAGTGGGAATAGAGATGCAGCGTCGTGGCGTTCCACCCGTCTTTTTCGAGCGTCCTGGCAGGCTCGATGGATACGCCCCGCAAGCCGTTTTCCAGAGGCGCCGTCAGATCAATGATTCTCGCCATGATTCGCTACAGCTCTTTCACGTTCTGTATTACATGATTGCCGACATCGGCCGTCCTGTCCGTCCCGCCCAGGTCTGCTGTCAGCACACCATCCTGCACCGTTTTCTCCACGGCTCGAACGACAAGCTCGGCGGCCTCCTTCTCGCCCAGATGTTCCAGCAGCAGGGCGCCGGACCAGATCGTGCCAATCGGATTGGCGATCCCCTTGCCGGCGATGTCCGGGGCCGAGCCGTGGATCGGCTCGAACATCGAGGGGAATTCCTTCTCGGGATTGATGTTGCCGCTGGCGCCGAGGCCCAGACTGCCCATGATCGCGCCGCCGAGGTCGCTCAGAATATCGCCGATGAAGTTGGTCGTCAAAATGACATCGAAGTACTCGGGGTGCAGCACGAAGTTGGCCGCGGCGTTGTCCACGTACATCTTTCTGTACGTGACGCCGGGATAGGACCGGCTCACCTGCTCGATGACGCTGTCCCAGTAGGCCAGCGAGTGGATGAGCGTGTTCGACTTGGTGATGTTCGTGAGCTTTCGCCGGCGGCGCCGGGCGAGCTTGAATGAGTAGTGGGCGACGCGCTCGATGCCCTTGCGGGTGAAGACGCTCGTATCCATCGCCAGGCCATAGTCGAAATCGTCGTGCACGAACCCGCCGGCCTGGACGAACTCGCCTTCGGTGTTCTCCCGGATCACGACGAAGTCGATATCGGCCGACGTTTTGTTCCGCAGAGGGCCTTGGATTCCCGGCAGCAGGCGGGCCGGCCGGTAGTTGACATATTGATTGAAGCTCTTGCGAATCTTGAATGTGAACAGCTTGGCCGGCAGCGTGTCATCGACGTCGGGCAGGCCCACCGCGCCGAAGTAAATCGCGTCGAATCGCTTGAGCGTGTCGAGCGCATCGTCCGGGAGGAATTTGCCGGTCTTCTTGTAGTAGGCGGCTCCATACGGGAAGGTTTCCGTCGAGAGCTCAAAGCCGAACCGCCCGGCGGCCGCCTGGAGCACCTGCACGCCTACGGGGACAATCTCCCAGCCGATGCCGTCGCCGGGGACTATAGCAATGCGATATTTCCGCGTCATCGTCGAGCCTTTCTTTGACGGATCCGTACGACCCAGTCCTCCTGCGGCTCGGAGGGCGGCTGGCCGACGGACTGCACGCCGGGGGCGGAGATCGTCGTCACCGAGCCGTTCAGCAGTGCGCCGCCGGTACGTGGGTTATACCACGCGACGGAGTAGGCGCCGGAGGCCGGACCCAGGTCGATATTCGTCGTGCCGCCGCTGGGCAGGTATATGACGTATACCTCGCCGGGCTTGGCAAGACAGTACTTCGAGTTGTCGTTCTTCGGATTGCCGATCAGGGCATCAGCGTTGGTCATCTCCCAGAACGGCACGTGGTACGTGTACGCCTGGAAGAACTCCAGCGCGATCCGGCAGTAATCCCACGACTGGTCGCGGCTGCGGTAGTCCTCACACGTCAGGTCGTTGGCCGGAAGCTGATAGCCGAAATAGTATTCGACCCCGGCGCCGCCCGCCATCAGGTTGCCCCAGAGGGTGGCCTTACGGATGTCGTGCAGGCTACGGGCCTCGCTGCCTTGGCCGGCGGTGCCGTTGAAGCCCTGGTAGCCGGGGTCCGGCGGCACGCCGAGGTTCGCGGAGCCCTGCTCGTCATTGGCGACAACCCACGGCCGGCCGGCTTTGGCGGACTCGGTCACCCATTTGAGCGTCCGTTCGTGCGTCTGACTCCAGCCGTTCTGCAGCGAGGTCCCGGTCAGCAGCGACTGGTCGCCCAAAAGCGGCGTGTACACCTTGTCCTGCTGGTTAGGGAACGTGTGAATGACGATGTGATTCTTGTAGGGATCGGTGTCATGCAGGTATCGCACCATATCCACGACCTCTTGGGTGGACTGGGTATTCTCCTCGCCGATGTTCCAGTTGAGGGCGAGGTTGTGTGCGAACCGTGCGATCAGCTCGCGGCAGTAGAGCTTGCGCTCGGGGCCGAGCTTGCCGCCGTCGAGCGATTCGGGCACCAGGCCCTCCTCCTGCTTGTCACCCCGGCGGTTGTCGTCGATCTCATTTTCCTGGAGCTTGAAGTGCAGGTATAGCCCCATCCGCGTGGCATGATCGAACACGATGCCCCATTGGTCGAGCTTGGAGCAGTCGTAGCGCAGCTTGGCGTTGCGCTCAATGAAGGGCCAGACATTATCGCCGTCGCCGCCCGCGTTGTAGGGCAGAAACGAAAAGGCGTTGCAGCCTTTGCCGGCCAGGTAATTCAGCGCCCCGATGATGCCTTTACCTTTGCCGTCCTTCCACGTTGGGTCGCCCTCACGCCAATCCTGCACGTGCGGCTGCCAGGTCTTGAGCGGCACGTTCTTCTTGCGGGCCTCGGTGCCGTCGAAATCCGCATAGGCAAGGAAGGTCTCGGGGGCATCGGCTCCGGCCTTCAGAAAGTATTCGCCAGTGTGGGCGAACCGAAGGTAGTGCCCGCCGACATATTGGAGCCTTCCCTTGCCACGGAAGTCCCGTCCGCCTTTGTCGGTTGGCCCAACCAGAAAGCTGTTGACCTCATCCGGGTCCCACGCGAGGACGCCGGCATTCGGATCGTCGCTGACCGCGATACCGGGCCCCTTGCGGAACGAGGCACGATAGCTCCACTCGCCCTCCTCGGAGGGGACAAAGTGTACGCGCCATTTGTTCCCGGAATCGGCGCCGCTGTTGGCAGCGTTGCCGTCGGCCGCATAGTATCCGGGCACGAGGAAGGTCTTGTCGCCTATCGAGAATGTGACATTGAGGCGATAATCGGTGAATGGATTAGGTTCGGCCCTTTCGCTCGTCTGCGGACCGTCGAAGGTGAAGGTGATCTTGTGCCAGACCTTGAATTCCCCGGAGACGTTCGCTCCCGATACGACGGAAACCACAACCGGAAGGCTCACCAGACTCATTGCGATGCGTATTGCCTGCCCTCTCATGACTCAATGACCTCCATCTCAGAAGCGTGACGTTCGGCGCCTTGAACATCTGCGGCAGTAGACCCTATGCTCAAGCCGCATTCAAGGGAATTTCGAAATCTCGAATTTGAGATTCGAGCATGGGCTGCGGTGTCATTGGCGGCTTTGCAGCGTCAGCATCTTTTCTCGGTAGTACTGGATGGCGGCTTCACGGTGGCTGAGATCGCGAGAGGGAACATTCGGCTGACGTATTTGAGGGGCACTGTAATCCAGAAATGCCTGAGGTTTCGGATCTTTGGACCGCCACGCGGAGAGAGCCGCTGTCATTTTCCGTATTTCATCCTGGTGCTCCGGCGAGCTGAACAGATTGTTCATCTCCTGTGGGTCTTTGCGCAGGTCGAAGAACAGGCCCTGGCCCCGCGGCCCTGCCAGGATCAGCTTGCTGCGGGCTGACCGCGCCATCACCTGTCGTCCTCCGTCTGCCTCCGCGAAAATCAGATCGTGACTGCCGCCGGAGTCCTGCAGCGCACGGCCATGCATCTGTGACGCCGGCAGGCAGCCAGCCGCCCGGCAGAGAGTCGGGGCGAGATCGATGTTGTTGACCATCTGTTGTGAGACGGCGCCGGACCGTTCATTTCCCGGCCACTTGATGATCAACGGTACCTTGATCAGAGGGTCGTACATGTAGTTGCCTTTGAGCAGCATGTGGTGGAAGCCCAGAAACTCGCCGTGATCGGCGGTATAGACGATCACGGTGTTCTCATAGAGGCCTTTCTGCTTGAGCAGCTTGAGCATCCGTCCGACGTGGTGGTCGATCTGGGAGATGGTCGCATAGTAGTATGCCATCACTCGCCGCAACATCGGCGCCGTCAGCGTGTCGTTGGGGAAATAGCCGCGGCTGTATTTGAGATCGTGCTCGCAGCAGTTGCCGGTCCAGCCCGGCAGGATCGAGAGTTTCCCGGGATCATACATCTGATGCCAGGGGGCAGGGGGGTCGAACGGGTGATGGGGCTTGATGAAACCTACCATCAGGAGTTGTCTGCCTTCATTGTCCCATGATCGAAGTGTCTCCATGGCCTGCTCGGCAATCCAGGTGGTAGAATGGTGCTCTTCGGGCAGGTTGGAAACCAGGGCGCCACAGGTATCCCAGTATTCTTTTCGTGCAGACTTGCGATACTCGTTCACCAACTGGTCTTCGAGGTCATTGTGATCCACAAGAACATGCTGCATGAGGTAACGATGATAATCATCATCCCAGCGGCCCGGACCGTTCTGTTCGGCCAGCAGCAACTCATCAAAGCCGACATCGAGATAGGTTGGTGTGAAGTGCATCTTGCCGACCGCCTTTGTGCGGTAACCGGCCGTCTTCAGGATCTTTGGAAACGTTGCGATGTCATGAGCCAGGGTGCTGTGATTCGTCCAGCCATGGTGCTCGTGGACATACCGGCCGCAGAGCAGTGAGTAGCGCGACGGCGTACATACGGGAAACGGGCAGAAACTGTTGGTGTAGCGGACCCCGTCGGCGGCAAGCTGGTCAATATGGGGAGTCTTGATGTCCGCGTTGCCGTAAGTGCCGAGGCAATCCATCCGGTGTTGATCGACGTGTATGATCAGAATGTTCGGCTGCCGTGCTGCCGTTTCGCGAGCCGACGACGGCCTTGTCATTAACTGCAGCCCGGCGGCCATGCCCACGCCTTTTAGAAAACGGCGACGGTTCAGTATCCAGTTCGTCATGCTTGCCACTCCTTTCTCATATGGTCGAGCGGCCGCTTGCGTGCGTCTGACGCCGCGCTATGGAATCGGTACGATTGTCTGCTCCATGATCATATCCGGTGCCTCCCAGCCCTTCCGTTCCTCATCGATACTCCTCCACAACGCGAATTCCACGATACCATGCTGCCAACGGCGACAGCTTCAGCCAGGCTGCCGGGAAATGCTGTCTTTGGAAGGGGCGTGCTTTGGCCCGGCGGTTGTTGCGGCGCCGGCTTGCGACGAGACGGTCCGGACGGTGCATTGGGGGATGGCGGCGAGGAACTGGCGGCCGTAGGGCTTGGTGGCGATCCGGCTGTCGAGGATCACGACGATGCCGCTGTCGGTCTTGGTGCGGATGAGCCGGCCGAAGCCCTGCTTGAACTTGAGGATCGCCGACGGGAGCTGGTAATCCGCGAAGGGATTGCCTCCCTGCTCGCGGATTTGTTCGAGCCGGCCGGCCAGCAGGGGCTGGTCGGGCACGGCGAACGGCAGCCGGACGATGATCACGTTGGACAGCGCCTCGCCCGGCACGTCCACGCCCTGCCAGAAGCTGTCGGCCCCGAACAGCACGCTGCGGTCCTTCGTCTTGAAGTGCTCCAGGAGGACCCGCCGGTCGAATTCGGCGCCCTGTTGAAGCAGCCGCAGGTTGCTCTCTGTGAACCAGTCGCGCAGCGCCTCGGCGACGTCATCGAGCATCTGGTAGCTGGTGAACAGGACAAAGGCCCGCCCGGCCGTCTTGAGCAGGTACTTCTTGAGCACTTCGCAGGCGCCGGCGATGAATTCAGGGGTATTCGGGTTGGGAAGATCCTTTTCGATGTACAGCGTGACCTGCTTGCGGTAGTCGAAGGGCGAGTCGAGGCGCAGGCCGTCGAAATCGGCCAGGCCGGTCCGGCTGGCGAAGAAGCCGAAGCCGTCGCCGGACCCGCCGCCCGTGCTCAGGGTCGCGCTGGTCAGGACCACCGGCGCGTACTTCTCGAAAAGATGGTGTCGCACGTCGGGCCCGACGTTCACCGGCGCCGCCCGCAGGTGCACGGACGCTCTGCCCTTTTCGCTCGCCTCCACCCAGTACACGCGATCGTCCTGCTCCTGAACGAGGAATGCCGCGAGTTCCTGCGCCAGTGCCTGGCACTGGCCGGCGGCGCGGACGAGCTCGAATTTCTCATCCTCGTCCTTCGCGCCTTCGGCCAGCCCCTCCAGCGTCTTTCGCAAGTCCCGCAGGTACGGCGAGAGCGTATCCTCGATGAATTCCTTGCCGCATCGCCCATTCGTCTTGGATTTCGTCTCATCGTACCAGGTGCGGATACGCCGGAAGAAGGCCGCCGACTCCCGAGCTGTTCTGCCGACCAGATCGGTGGCATCCGTATTGGCGCCGTGGGCGAGAAGCCCTCTGTGTATTCGCGGGTTATAGAGACTGTCGAGGAGGAACTTGATCCTGTTGTTGCTGACGTTGATGCCGAAGTGCTCCTCGGCGGCCCGCTCGACGTTATGCGCCTCGTCGATGACGACGTACCGGTACGCCGGCAGGAAGTCGATGTCCTTGTCCTTCAGGACGAGATCGCTGAACAGCAGGGCGTGGTTGGCCACGATCAGATTGGCTTCCCTCCAGCGTTTCCTCGCCTTGCCGTAAAAGCAGTCGCGGAAGTGGATGCAGGCTCGTCCGCGGCAGTTGCCGTGCTCGCTGCGGACGGCGTCCCACGTTCGGCCGTCCGGCAGGAAGGGCAGGTCGCTGAGTGAGCCGTCCTTCGTTCTGCCGGCCCAATCGCGAATCCGCTCGAGCTCCTCGCCCATCGGGCCGAAGAGCCACCGTTGCGTCCGCAGGGCGAAATCGAGCCGCCGCCGGCAGAGATAATTGCTCCGGCCTTTGGCGAGCACGGCCCTGAACTGTTGCGGCAGGCAGCTCGACAGGAACGGAATATCCTTGTTGTAGAGCTGCTCCTGCAGCGTGATCGTGAACGTGCTGACGAGGGCCTTGTCGCCGGTCCCGGCAATCTGCTGGATGAGCGGGACGAGGTAGGCGAAGCTCTTGCCGACGCCGGTGCCCGCCTCGACCGCCAGGTGTCTGCCCTTGACGAAGGCCTGCCGGATGGCCGCCGCCATCTGCATCTGCTCGCGCCGCACCTCGTAGCCGGACAGGGAGCGTGCGACAGGCCCGTTCGGGCCCAACACGTTCTCCGCATCCATGGATGGGTCTCTCTGTGCCATCATTGTATCTTCGGGAGAATGGACTTCAGCAGGGAGAACTCGATCTCGTAAACGGCTTGCAGTTGGGGGTCGGGGATGACGTCGCCGGTGACGCCCATCTGCCTGTCGGTGAATCGGGAGGCGAAGCCGATCACGGTTACGGCGCCTTGGCCGTGATTGATGGTGGAAGCGACGGAGGCGGCGCCGAGCCGGATCAGGGGCGTGCCGCCCTTGATCTCACAGGCGGAATCGACGGTGATGGCGGGCCAGCCCTCGGGGGCCGTTAATGGGCCAGCAAGCGGCGTGGCGTGATCCACGCTGAGTCCGAAGGGGTGCAGCAGCAGGTTCGCCGTCGATTGCGCGTTGGCCGATGAGTCGAGGACGAGCACTTTGCCGCCGGCGGAGACGTAATTGTCCAGGCGCGTGCGGAACTCCGGGCTGACCGGCCCGTTCGGGTGCATGAACACGATCATGTTCCCGGCGAACACGTCGTTTCCCCGCCGGCGGGACGTGAAGCAGCCCAGTCTGAGGATCCATCGCTCGAAGATGCCGAAGCCGGTCTGCTCGCCTCCGATGAAGCCGCTCGTCGAGAGCGGGGCGTCGCACACGGTGCGGTCGATCACGACGTGCGTGAAGGGTCGCGCGGGCTGAGGCAGAGGATACGCGGCCTGGTGCACAGCGCGAACGCTCACGATGGCCAGGCTCCAGCCGAGCAAGGCGCCGCCGAGCAGGACCAGGCGGGACCCGGGCCACCTCCTGCTCGTTGCGAGGGCAACTCCGGCGAGTAGTGCGCCGATGATAAACAGCAGCAGCCGCAGGTCGGCGGAGGTGTTCCGGTGATTGAGCCATTCGAGCATGCCGAGCATCAATTCCGCCTTGCCCGGCTCGAAGGTCGAGAAGTTCGAGAAGATCGTCGAATCGCCGAATGCCGCGACCCGGCCCGCCCCGCGGCGCATGGTCCACAGTTGAATGAACGCCCCGTAGCGGGCCTCGGCGCGATCCTCCACCTGCGGGTAGAAGTTGCTCGCGTGGTAGTCCGCGGGCAGGTTCCTCAGGCCGGTGGACCGGATGGCGGCCTGGCCGATGCTGAAACCCGGATCGATGGAGCAGGAAACGGCGAAATCCATTGGCGGCATGCCCTGGATGATCGGGTGCGGCACGAGAGAGGGCTTATAGAGCTGGCGAAACACCCCGTCGATGTCGAATAGGCAGTCGTAGCGAAAGCGGAAACCGAACCGCTCGGCGATGTCGTTGAGATGGACGCCGGTCTGGAAGACGTTCGTGTGCTCGCCGACGAGCAGCAGGCCGCCGCCGTTTCGCACGAACTGCTCGATGCGGCCGATCTCGTCGGGACTGTAGCGGGAGGTCGGGACTTTGGCGATCAGAACGTCGCAGTTGCCGAGGGCATTGGCGTCGATGGGCGTGTTCAGACGGGCCATGCTGTAAAAGCGGGAGCTATAATCGTAAATACACGCGTAGTTGTATCCTGATTCCTGGCCGTACCAGCTCGTATCGTAGGGCCGGTCGCTTCGCTCCCAGGTGGAATGATACTCATCGACCACGATTCGGCCCTGTTTGCGTGGGCCGGATGGATCCAACAACATGGCCATCGTAATCAGCAGCAGGGCGGCGTAGCTCAAAGCCGTGGATACGACGCGCCGCGATAATCTCGCAGGAGACACGATGATATAGTCCGGCTGCCTGGGAGGCCGCGGCCGGACGAATCGCATGGCGAGCAGGACGGGCGCCGCCAGCAGGACCAGGTGCAGCCACGGGCTCCAGAACTGGCTCATCGGCGTCAGCGGCGCCTCGTACTCGGTCCGCAGTGTCCGATGCACGAGCAGGGCGATCAGCAGGCCGCTGCGAACGGGCAGCCACAGGGCGACCGGGACCACGAGGCTTGCGACCAGCTTCAATAAGCCGATCCGTCCTCCCGCCTGACCGCCGGCTGCCGCGATCAGGTACAGCAGGGCGATGCCCCCGAGCAGAAAGCACCAGGTGACAGGATCGAGCAGCAGCTCCCACGTGGCGCCGAGATTGTGCACGTGCCGCATGGAGTGAATCGCGATGGTCGTGCCGTCAAGGCCCGCGTCGATCCCGAGCAGCTTCGTGATGCCGTAGAGCGGATAAGCGAGGAATGACGGCAGCTCGTGCGACCTTGCCGTGACGCTTTCATAGAGGAGGATTCCGAGCGACTGCACGATGAGGATCGCACCGGCCGCCATGCCTGCGGCACCGAGATGTGCGGGCCACCGGCGGGGGATCGGTGCGGCGGAAAGCAGGGCCCCGATGAACACGAGCAGGACCCCCGCACGATAGGGCCAAGGCGCCAGCCAGAGCGCTGGGACCATCAGGGCCGCCACGGCTATCAACTCGCCGCGCGAGGCCCGGAGAAGGTCCACGCCCGTCAGGAGCAGCGTGCCAACCACCACGAGCGCAGCCCACGCCGGCCAATTGGCCTGGTGATAGTAACTGAGCCCGAACAGCCACGAGGCGCTCAACAAGGCTAAGGCGATCCACGTACGTTTCATGATCCCGCCTCCCTGTTTGGGTCGCCCGGCGCCGGGTCCGTATCGCCGCCCTGCAGCATGGGAGGGACCCACATCGGCTCGCCGCGAACCATCGTGAGCAGCCAGCGCCAGAAATCGGCGTTCTCCCGCAGACCCTCGAAGGCCGCCCCGCTCTCGTACTCGAGGTTCATGTTCATCGCAAAGCAGGTATCACCGATGAGCAGGACTCTGCCCGTCCCGAAGCGGCGCATGATGATGACGGGCTGATTGTCCCGCCCGTAGGCCATCACCTGTGCGTCCGGCTCGGTGGCGGCCACGGGCCAGGCGGCGTGGAATCGCACGTAAACCCGCTTGCCTTCGGACTCCAGGTATGGCGACTTGAAGTGCCCCAAGGGCTCGGGTTCGAGCGAGCTGCTCTGCGGCGACCCGATCCGCAATCCGAACGCCTCCAGCAGCGCCGCGCTGGGCGCCCTCTGCTCGTATCCGGTCGTCAGGATGAATGTCCCGCCGTTGTTCACGAAGGCTTTCACAGTCTCTACTTCGGCCGGCGAAAAGGCGCGAGCCGGTGCGATGGAGATGAGCAGTCCCGCACGTTCGAGCCGTTCGGGCGTGAACTCGGGCAGATCGAGCGTCAGGTAGCCATTTCGCATGAACGTCAGGGCGAGTCCCCCGATCCCGTCCGGCCGCCAGGATTCGCTGCTGTAGGTCTCGACGTGCGATGTGTCGATATAGGCCAGGTTGTTGGGTTTGCCGCGGCGGCCGTTGGGCAGCAGATTCGCCTTTGACTGATTTGCGATGGTGCACGCGACGAGAGAGATGGTCAGGCCGATGGCTACGAAAGATATCTTCCACGGGCTGGGCCGGCGGCTCACGAGAGCGATGAGACCCGCGCCTGCGAGCAGGGCAATGACCTGCCGCCACGCCGCATGCGTGTTTACAGCGCCGTTGGCGAGATAGGCAAACAGTCGCGAGGTGAACTGGTATGACGAGACACTGATGGCGTTGGTCAGGCCGGAGGTGTCGCCGAACGCCATGACCCGGCCCTTCCCCAAAGGCTGTTCGGCGGCCAGCACGACATCGCCGAGTTTCTCGCCGCAGTCGTACCGGTCATTGCCCATCATGGCCCTTTCGCTGGCCTCATCCCCGTCATCGGTCCAGCCCCATCGTCCGATCAAAACCGGCCGGGCGGGCCAGCTTGCGTCGACCGACGCCCCGATGACCACGCCGAACTGGTTCTGATCGTCGGCGATGCCTGCCGTCGCGGGGTGGTTGAGGGCCTCATACGATTGCAGCCAGCCGCCGACGGCGAACGTGGCGGAATCGAACCGGACCCGCATGGCCGTCGGGGCCAGAATCTCGTTGAACCGATTGCTGCCGTTGGGATCGCAGGTGGTGTGTTCACCGAGCACGAGCAGCGAGCCGCCGCGACGGACGAAGCTGTGGATGCGCTCCACCTGGCCCTCCTGCCACGGGTCATCGGGAAAGATGAGCACCAGGACATCGGTGTCATTTACATCCGCGTCGGATAGGTCGGGCGAGATGAGGCACTTGGCCCCCAGGCTCTGCATCAGGACCGGAAGCATCCCGTACATGCCGCTCGACAGTCTCCCGTACGAGCCATGCGTCGGCTTGAGCCAGTTGAGAAATCCCTTCTCGTAGAAAACGATCTTCTTGCCCTGCAGGTCCATCCGACCGGGAGCGAACGTGGCGACAAAGGGCAGCAGCACAGCCGCGAGGACCGCCGCCAGCGCAATCGTGACACGGCGACTCGACCGGCCATCGGGTGCCATGCCTGCGCTTGCGCAGGCATGCTCCATGGCTTCCGTATGTTTGTCGGTCTCGCCTGCCCACGCGGACCAGCGGAAAATGGCCGCGGCGATCAACACGTGAATCGCGCACGCGATCGCGGGAAGGTTCCACGGGACTACTTTATGAACGAATTGCAGGAGGGGACTCGATTCACCGGCGCCGGCCGCAGGCTGGGGGAAGGCCGCCAGGAAATCGGGGACATAAGACAGAAGGACGAGGTAGACCAGATGCCCGCCGAGGATGGCGAGAAATCCGTAGATCGCGCGGGTGGCACGCGGGGGTCTCGTGCAGGGCAGGTAGAGCGCCCAGACAGCGCTCGTGAGAATCAGAAAGTCGAGGCCGGCGAATGCGGAGCCAACCCAGAGCGGCCGGCCGGTGATCCAGCCCGTGGTGGCCCCGAGGCTCCTGCCGGCAAAGTCCGCCGCAAGCCAGAGCCAGGGGACCGCCGTGACAGAGAAACGGTAGATGCCAAACACGGCGACAGCGGCCGATGACGCCAGGAGAACATCTTTGCTGCGTCCGGCCGATACGAAAGCGAGGAACGCCAGGACCACGGCCACGGCCATCGTGTTCGCCGCCGGCGGGGACAACGCGACCATACCAACGGCTGTGCCCAGAACCAGCGGCAGAAGCGCGAGCACTGCTCTTGGTCTGATGCCCCGGATCGGCCATTGCACAAGGACGGCGACGATCAGAAACAAGAGCGTCAACGCCCGGCGCAGCGGATGCGCCAGCAGACCCGCCGAGCCGGCCGCCACCCAGGCCGCGACTAATCCCGCCAGAGCAGCCACCACTGCGCTTGAGAGGTCCGTTGGGCCGTGCAGACGAGCACTACTCGCGGACTCAATCTGTCTTTCTTCACGATCAGCCACGTGCCCATTATGGCAGCAGTCGCCGCCGAACGCAATTGGAAAGGCCGGCAGCCGACCGAATGAAAGCACGAAGCACGAATCTCACAAATGACCCAGCGCGGCCTTCGGCCGCAGCCCAAACCGGCTCTCGCCAAGCCGCTAAGAACGCCAAGAAGACAGGACGGGAATGCAGTTAACCTTTGCATTGCAAAGGCGCAATATCTTGTTTTTTTTAGCACGCATTCTCAACGAAGCTGGTGTAAGTCCGGAGCAGAAAAGGACATGGAAACAACGAATGGCACGAATCACACGAATGGATAGGGAAAGACAGGTAGGTCAAATTCGTGTCATTCGTGCGAATTCGTTGTTCAAAACCTTTTGGTTGCGGCCGTAGGCCGCGCTGTGATCTTGGCGTGTTTGCGAGAACCGGTTCCCCTTGTGAACGTTGCCCTCTGATCTTTGACATTTGATTCTTGATATTCGATTTACGGCGATGCCCCATCGCCCATTTCCCACCACAACCTCGGATAGTCCTTGCCTTCGTTGATCCACCAGATGTCCTCCGTCCCGTTGGCCGTCTCGCCCACGAAGTCCCAGCCGGCGTCGAGGAACGTCCTGGCCATCTGCGTCTCGGCCGTGGTCTGGCCTGTGCCTCATCCCCGTGCGCAGGAGTCATTGGGATGGGAGGGACTGTCCGCGCTCGCCCGGAATCGTCGTAGCAGGCCCTTGCAGACCGCTGTGAGGTGGCATAGAGTATGACCTGTGGGCAGACAGATGAAGAAGATGCTGGTCTACGTCGACGCCTCTGTCGTTGGTGGCTGCGACGATATCGAATTCGCGGAAGACAGCCTTGCCTTGTGGCGGCTCTTCGTGCAGGGCCAATACGTGATGGTTCTGTCCGAACACACCCTGCGAGAGTTAACCGGCGCCCCGGAACAGGTCCGTAGACGACCGCTGGAGATACCGCAAGAGCACCGGGTCATCCTGAGCGACAACGACGAAGCCTATGCTCTGGCAGAGGCATACCTGGAACATCGGATCGTGGGACCTGGGAGCAGGTCGGATGCCCTGCATGTTGCCCTGGCTGTGGTGAGCGAGTGCGATGTCCTGGTGAGTTGGAACTTCAAACACATCGTCAATCTTGATAGAATACGGTTGTTCAACGCTGTGAGCATGGAAAAGGGGTACCGGCCGATAGAGATCCGCTCCCCCAAGGAGATACTGGTCAATGAACAAGGCATTTGATGCCGTTGCTTGGATGCGGCGACGAAGAACGCAGATTGATGAGGAGGACGGACTGCTGACGTGGACGCAGAAGCGGCAAAGGACCCATGAGGAGGTCCTCCGGGACCCACTGCTTGCTCCGTTGTGTGCCCGGACCGTCGCGCCCGAAAAGGTCGCCCCGAGGGCTCGAACAAAACTCTTGTCGTCCGACAGCCACAGGCGGACCCGAGCACGCAGATCATGACTGCCCGGCCTGGCCCCCGGCCGGAACCAAGACGACCTCGCGCCAAGACGCCAAGAGCGCCAAGCTACTGCCTCCAAGAGTGTTTCCCCATTCCGTTCTTCCTTCCTTGGCGCTCTTTGCGTCTTTGCGCGATACACCTGCCTCTATTGCCGGTCACAGCCTTGATGTGAAAGAGCCATTGCCTTCGAGTGGACAGGCCCCTGTAGCTGCGAACTCCGTTATGTCCCTATGCCGCCAATATACTACCAATCGGGCGGGATTTCAATCCAAAACAAGCTCAAAGCCGCACGGGCTTGTGATTCCGGCAGCGGCAGTGTACAATTGCATCCTGATAGGAGTGTCACACGATCAGACATCTTTAGCCGGAGTAGACATGACCTTCGTACGCGAGCTTCTTCCCCGATGCATAAGCTGTGCAACCATCCTTCTTTTCCTATCGGCGATTGCCTGGGGCGAGGACCGGCCGCAGTGGGGTGAGCGGTTCTCCCGCAATATGGTCTCGCCGGAGACGGGTCTGCCCGCGAAGATCGATCCGGCGGATGCCAAGGGCGTCAAGTGGGTGGCCCGGCTGGGGACCCAGACGTGGTCCACGCCCGTTATTTCAGGCGGCAAGGTACTGATCGGCACGAACAACGATGTGCCCCGCGACCCCCGCAACCAGGGCGACCGGGGCGTGCTCATGTGCTTCAACGAGAAGGACGGCAGCTTCTGTTGGCAGTTGGCCGCCCCCAAGCTCTCGGATGACATCTACAAGGACTGGCCCCAGGTCGGCATGGTCTCGCCTGCGACGGTGGAAGGGGACCGCGTCTATATGGTCACCAATCGCGGCGAGGTCGTCTGCCTCGATGTCGGTGGCATGGCCAATGGCAACGATGGACCCTATAAGGACGAGGGCCGGCACATGGTTCCGCCCGGCGATAAACCCTTAGACGCGGCGGCTACGGATGCCGATATCCTCTGGCTCTTCGATGTCCCCATCGAGTGCGGCGTCTATCCGCACGACAGCGCCCACGGCTCCATCCTCGTCCATGGGCAGTTCCTGTACGTCAATACCAGCAGCGGCCTGCATGGCCCCGCGCACAAACAGATACGATCTCCCGACGCCCCGAGCCTGATCGTGCTCGACAAGGCCACGGGTCAGATCGTCGCTCGCGAGAGTGAGGGCATCGGGCACAAGATCTTCCATTCCACCTGGTCCTCGCCCGCACTCGGCGAGGTGAACGGCAGGACGCTCGTCTTCTTCTGCGGCGGCGATGGCGTGTGCTACGCCTTCGAGCCCGTGACGACTGTGCCGCCGAAAGGGACTGTGCCGAAGCTCAAGCTGGTCTGGCGATTCGACTGCGACCCGACGGCGCCCAAGGAGAACATTCACGATTACATCCGCAACCGCCAGGAGAGCCCCAGCAACATCAAGAGCATGCCGGTGTTCTACAAGAACCGCCTCTACGTCACCGTCGGCGGGGACATCTGGTGGGGCAAGGAAAAGGCGTGGCTCCAGTGCATCGACGCGACGGGGACCGGCGATGTCACCAAGACCGGCCCGCTCTGGTCGTATCCATTGAACGAGCACTGCTGTTCCACGCCGTCGATCCGCGATGGCCTGGCCTTCGCGGCTGACTGCGGCCGCCACGTGCACTGCGTGGACGCCGAGACGGGCAAGCCCTACTGGACCCACGACTGCGAGGGCGAAATCTGGGCCTCGACGCTCGCCGCCGACGGCAAGGTCTACATCGGCACCCGCCGGGGGCAACTCTGGGTCTTCGCCGCGAGCAAGGAAAAGCAGGTCCTGTGCTCCGTCCGGCTGGATAGTCCTATAGACGCCAGCCCCGTCGCCGCCAACGGCACGCTCTATATCGCCACCATGAAGAGCCTCTACGCGTTTCGGACTCCCGCCCGGTAGGAGTCCCTGAGAGGGTGCGTGAGAGGTCAGTTCACCATAGCATGGGCATCTTGCCCATGAACTGCATCAGTATCGACAGTTGTTGACTGATCGTGCTCTATCGGGTATCTATCAGGAGTATGGAATATGGCGTCTGATGTTCACTGAGGAGATGCACAATGAATGACCATATAACCGTTGATCCTCGTGTTTGTAACGGAAAGCCCGTTATCTCCGGCACTCGCATCCCAGTCACCGTGGTATTGGATCAGCTCGCGGAAACCGGATCCGTGCAAGAAGTCGTAAAGCGATACCCGGAGCTCTCGCCGGAACAGGTCAGAGCAGCCCTGCAATACTGCCATTCCGTGATCGATCATACGGAACTTGAGCCGGAAGCTGTCTGAAAGATACGATGCGCCTTTTTCTGGACCAGATGATAGATCGCTCCGTAGCGGATGTCCTGCGGAAGCGAGGCTATGACGTTGAATGTGCTGCCGAAGTGGGCATGGCACGGGCGGACGATCTGGAGATACTGGAATACTGTGCGATGCAGGATCGGGTTCTCATTACCCTGGATGAACATTTCGGGAACTGGACGGTGACCAAGTTGACCGAACACTCTGGCGTGATTCGACTCAAGGTCAATCCAACCAGCGCCCGAAGCATCGAGAAAACGCTCATCCCCTTTCTTGAGCATCACTCAAGACGCGACTTCCGCAGCATCCTGGCCATAGTCAAACCCGCCGGTATACGATGGATTCATACTGCATGAGGCAGGTGGAGAAGGGTTCGATGGCCGAGAAAGCTGTCGCTGCAAGTACGACACGCGATTGATGCAGGACGGCCTTGACGGAGGGGGTCAAGGCGGTAGGATGGCGGGCTGTTGAATCACATATGGCTCAGGCATAAAGGAGGTTAACGATGGCAACACATCTGTGCGGACGATTCATTCTCCTCTCGGCACTCGCGGTCCTGATGACATCTGGAGCATTGGCCGATCCATTCATGGGTGAGTACACGGGGACATTCTACCCCGATGGCAGGACGCAGATGCCGGCTACGGCGAAGGTCATTGCAGAAAGCCCCACGGATTGGCGCATCGTCATTGACGCCGTCAGCGCCGAGCGCGACCGGCAGGGGGCTCACATCGAGGTCTATGGCAACCTGCAGGGTCAGGGCGTCGATATCTCCTACCCCAGCGGCGGCTATCGTTGGCACGGCGGGATCAGGGATGGACATCTCTCTGTCGCCAGTGAATACGGGCAGCATTTCGAGCTGGACAAGGTCGTGCGCCAGAGTCCGAATGAGGGCTTGGAGCCGCCGGCGGGCGCGGTCGTGCTGGTGCCGTACAAGAAGGGCATCAAGCCGGACCTGGGCGCCTGGACCAATCAGAACTGGGAGGCCCTGGACAACGGCGCCATGCGGGTCAGGCAAGGCTCCAGCACGACGAAGGAACGGTTCGGGGACATCAATCGCCTGCACGCGGAGTTCTGGCTTCCCCTGGAGCCGGGCAATCGCGGGCAGGGACGGGCCAACAGCGGCGTGTTCCTGAACGACACGTACGAGGTCCAGGTCCTCGACTCCTTCGGCCTCGTCCACACCTCCGGCGACTGCGGCGGACTCTACAACTTCAAACGCGCCGACGTCAACGCCTCCCTGCCGCCCGAGACCTGGCAGACGTACGACATCGAGTTCCGCGTCCCGCGTCTCAACGCCGATGGGACCGTCAAGGAAAACGCGCGAATCACCGTCGTTCACAACGGGGTCAAAATCCACGACAACGTCGAGCTTCGGCAAGGCACGGCCAACCCGAAAGCGGAGCAGAAAACGACCGGCCCCATCCAAATTCAGGACCACGGCCACCCCATCCAGTACCGCAACATCTGGCTGGTCAAGGGCGAGTGATACGTTTGTAGTGTGCCCGTAAGGGCATATGAATCATGGGCAATCCGGGCAATCTGGGGACGTCATCTCTGAAAGCGTGCCGGTTGTCAAAGCCTAATGTAGAGTTCTTCCTTTCTCTTTCTCCGAATGAGCCAAGAGGTTTCCTGGACTCTGCGGTTT